>Ga0316187_10003970_pt1 | contig 12809 bp, 8 predicted proteins | sample CroRivburrow1_MG_FD_204927 | JGI IMG/M metagenome (GOLD analysis project Ga0316187, IMG submission 204927) | Coastal sediment microbial communities from Maine, United States - Cross River worm burrow 1 | ecosystem: Environmental > Aquatic > Marine > Coastal > Sediment | place: USA: Maine...
CTTCTGGTGCAGACGCTTGCAGCTGCCGGTGTGACCAGGATTTTTTCGCTGTCGGGCAATCAGATCATGCCGGTCTATGACGCGTGTGTTGATGCCCGGATAGAGATTGTGCACACCCGGCACGAAGCCGCGTGCGTGTTCATGGCGGATGCCTGGGCGCAGTTGACCGGGCAGGTGGGCATTTGCATGGTGACGGCAGCCCCTGGGGCTGCAAACGCATTGGGGCCATTGTACACGGCCCGGCAGTCCGAAAGCCCGGTGGTTTTTCTGACTGGTGATTCTCCACTGGCCCAAGATGGTCATGGTGCGTTTCAGGAGCTGGACCAGGTGTCGATGACCGCGCCGTTGACCAAGCTGTCTTTCCGGGCAACTTCGGCTGCCACGCTGGGACAGGACATGGCACGGGCGATCAGCACTGCAATGTCCGGTCGCCCGGGACCTGTGCACGTGGCGTTGCCTTTCGATGTTGTCGAGGGTGATGCGTCCGGCGCGCTGGTGCCGTCAGCGGCCGCGCTGTCTCCTGTGGTTCGTGCGCTTGGTGATGAAGACGCAAACCGTGTCTCCGACTTTCTGGCGGCAGCCGTGCGGCCGCTGGTTCTGTGTGGACCGGCGTTGAACTCCACCCGGTATGGTGAGCGGCTATCCGCCCTGGCCGATGCAACAGATGCACCGGTTGTGGTCATGGAAAGCCCGCGCGGTCTGAAAGACCCGTCGCTGGGGGATTTTGCAAAAGCCCTGGCCAGGGCGGACCTGATTGTCAGCCTCGGCAAGCCGGTGAACTTCACACTTGGATTCGGGGCTACGGGTGTGTGCTCACCGACATGCAAGTGGATCGTGATTGACGCTGAAGCAGGTGAGCGAAACCGGGCGGAGTTGAACCTCGCTGATCGCCTTGTGCTTGCACTTGATGCAGATCCTCAGGCAGCAGCGGCCAGCCTGACCGGGCAGGGCAATGGCAATGGCAGCCGTGCTGCCTGGCGGGACGAAGTGGCCGGCACCATTGCTGCACGCAGCTATTCAACAGGGGCCATGGCTCGTGCTGACAGAATAACACCGGCAGTACTGTGTGCCGCTGTTCAACGCCAGGTCGACAGCGTGCCCGAAAGTGTCGTGATCAGCGATGGCGGTGAATTCGGGCAGTGGTCGCAGGCTGTCACGCATTCAACCCACCGAGTTATCAATGGACCGTCAGGCGCCATTGGTGGCGCGCTGTGCTATGGCGTCGCCGCAAAACTTGCCAAACCGGACGCCAGTGTTTTTGCCTTGATGGGCGACGGAACGGTTGGGTTTCATTTTGCCGAGTTTGAGACAGCGGTGCGCGAGAATACCCCTTTTGTCGTGGTGATCGGCAATGACGGGCGCTGGAATGCTGAACATCTCATCCAGATGCGTGACTACGGACCCGACCGGCTGATTGCCTGTACACTCAGCGGCGCGCGCTATGATGAGGCCGTCAGGGGCCTGGGAGGACATGGTGAATATGTCACCGACCCTGCCGATCTGGAAGGCGCTCTGAGACGCGCTGTAAACAGTGGCAAGGTGGCGTGCGTCAATGTCATGATGGACGGTGCCCCGGCACCCAGCGGTTCTGCTCATTGACAGGACCGGGCATTGCAAACCGCTTTGAGGCTGGAAACACACTGCTTGCGGTGGCTGGCTCGTGAGACCTATGCTGTGATGGCGCGCACACCATAGCAAGCGAGGCCGTCCATTGTTCAAGATCGTTGACCTCGGCACCCGGCATGTTGGCCCTGTCAGCCTCAGCGCCGCTGGTGGGGAATGTGTCGCCATTCGGGGTGCATCCGGATCCGGCAAGTCGCTGTTTTTCCGGGCCATTGCCGATCTTGATCCCAATGAGGGCAGTGTGTACCTGGACGGTCGCTCGCGTGAAGACATGCCGGCCTATGACTGGCGCAGGCAAGTGGCGCTGGTACCTGCCGAGACCGGATGGTGGGCTGACCGTGTGGGTGAACATTTTTCTGCCGGCAGCGGCGTGGAGGACCTCCTTGAGGCCGTCGACCTGCGGGACGCACTGGGCTGGGAGGTGAGCCGTCTGTCGACAGGCGAACGCCATCGCCTGGGCATCGTCCGGGCGCTGCAGGCAGGGCCGCGTGTGCTGTTGCTTGATGAACCGACGGCTGCGCTGGATGCGGGCATGACGGCTGCTGTCGAGGGCCTGGTCAAACAACAACTGGCAAAGGATGTTTGCGTCCTGATGGTCACCCATGATCCGGAACAGGCAGACCGTGTTGCTGACCGGTGCATGACCATGCTTGACGGCCGATTGCAATCGGACAGCGGTGCGATGGCATGAGCACATATATCTCATTGACCTATCTGGATTTGCTGGGCGCGTCGATTTTCCTGATATTGAACGCGGTGTTTTCGTTTGTGCTGAAACTGAAACTGGAACGACAGTTGCTGTTTTCCGCCGCGAGGATGGTTGTTCAACTGCTCATGGTCGGGCTGGTGCTGAAGGCGGTGTTTGCCGCATCGTCGCCTGCCGTCACTGCATTGATCGCGATGATCATGATTATGTTTGCCGGGCGCGAAATCTGGGCGCGGCAGGAACGCCGGCTGACAGGAATATGGGGGTACGGCCTCGGGGCGACATCGATGATGTTTGCCGGCACGATCGTGACAGTGTGCGCCCTGACAACCCAGATCGAACCGCAACCCTGGTGGACCCCGCAATTTGCGCTGCCCCTGTTCGGCATGGTCCTGGGCAACACCATGACCGGCGTCAGCCTGGGGCTTGATACGCTGCATACGTCGCTGTATCGCGAACGCACCGCCATCGAAGCGCAGTTGCTGCTGGGCAAGACGCGCTGGGAGGCTGTTCTGCCGGTTGCGCGGCGGGCACTGCGCAGCGGCTTCACGCCCATCATCAATGCGATGGCGGCGACGGGCGTGGTGTCTTTGCCGGGCATGATGACGGGACAGATTTTGTCAGGCATCGATCCGCAGGAGGCCGTGAAATACCAGATCCTGATCATGTTCCTTATCGGCGGTGCCACCGGACTGGGCGTGCTTGGTGCCGTATTCGCCAGTATCTGGCGGCTGACCGATCAACGTCACCGGATAAGGCTGGATCGTATGACGGCGGCTTCAAATTGAACGGGTGAGTTTGTGAGGCCATCTGCGCGATGGCCTATACGGGGACACTTTTGCCATTGGATATTTCCTCTTTTCTCCTCGCCACATACGCCGCGACGCTGTCTGCCCGGGCAGGATCAATGGCGGGTACTTCATACTCCTTGAGCAAGCGCTTCCACATGTCATTTGCCCGCTGGGTAGCTGTTTTCGCGCCACTTTCCTGCCAGGTCTCGAAATTTCGCCAATCCGACACGAGCGGTGAATAGAACGCTTTCTCGTAGCGCGACAAGGTGTGGCTTGATCCAAAGAAATGGCCGCCTGGTCCGATCTCAGCTATGGCGGCAAGGCCGATCTCATCGGATGAAATAGCAGGCGGATCAAGGTAAGCCGCCATCATCTGCAACATCTCGGCATCCAGTATCAGTTTCTCAAAAGACGCTACCAGCCCGCCTTCGAGCCATCCGGCCCCCTGGTTGACAATGCCGGCATGGCCCATCACGGCGCCCCATAGGGACATTTCCGTTTCGTAGGCTGCCTGCGCATCGGGTGAACACGAACCGTTGACGTTGCTTGATCTCCACGGCAAGCCGCAACGCCGCGCAAGTTGTCCGCTGGCATGGGCTGCCTTGGTGTATTCCGGGGTGCCGAACGCGGGTGAGCCTGTGCGCATATCCACATTGGAAGTAAATGCGCCATAGCAAACCGGACACCCGGGGTTCACCGCCTGTGCAAGCGCGATCCCCGCCAGTGCCTCAGCATTTTGCAGGACCAGTGCGCCCGCGATGCTGGCGGGTGCCATGGCACCGGCAAGGGTGAACGGCGTGACACACACGGGCTGTCGCGCTCGGGCAAGTTCGATAATTGCTTCTGACATCGGTCCATCAAGGACAAGTGGTGTGTTTGTATTGGTGACACCGAAAAACACCGGGTCGCGGGCAATCTGTTCGTCGGTTTCACCAAGCGACAGTTTGACCATCTCAATTGCATCGCGAACCCTTGTTCGCCCAATTGTCAAAGGCTTCCATGGTTTGTCGAGGTAAAGGATCTGTGCTTCGTAGATGTCCAGATGGCGGGTTGTGACGGGCAGGTCCTGTGGCTCGATGGAGCAGCCGCCCTCAACATGTATGATGTTGAGCTGCTGGGTCACCTTCAGAAAGTTGACAAAATCGTCATATGTGCCCGGTCTTCGGCCCCGGTCAAGATCGCTCACATAGGCCGGACCGCCGACCGAGACAAATACGGTATGTCCGTCGCCTGCACGGACTTTTTTCAACGGATTGCGCCCGCGAAGTGTAAAGCTGGCAGGTGCCTTTGCAATCAGTTCGAGCACCAGCGCGCGGTCAATTCGAACCCGCATCTCGCCCTGGTCGACCTGAGCGCCGATCGACCTGTATCTGCTGCGGGCTTCATCTCCCAGAACCTTCATACCGACAGTCTCGAGAAGGTCGAGCGATGCGCAATGGATTTGCTCGATCTGCTCGTCGTCAAGTACTTCCATTGGCTTGTAGCGATTGACAATCTGACGATAGGCTGGCTGCGCAACCCTGGCGCGTTGCGATTGTCGCCGCAGGCGCATGCCCCGGTTTGACATGGTGTCTCCTAAGTTCGGTCAGGTCAGGCAGGATTTGACTGCAACGGGTTTGAGTTCGTTGGGAATATCGTCGCTGCAAGCAGTGCCGGCTGCAATTGAATTGCATTCGGGCAAGTCACAATCTGTTTCAAGCAGAATTGCATAAGGTCAATGCGTCCTGATCGCAGGCAAGCGAGGGTGCGGCCAGCGGGAAAACAGTGTTTAGCCAAGCGGTATCTTTGCGCGTGTTCCGGCTGCGCGAGCAGGTTCACCAGCGTGCGGTGAAAACGGGTTGGTCAACTGAGCCATGTCCTGCAGCCAGCCGCGGAAGTCCACAATATGCGAGGAGGGGGCCGTGTGCTTTACGCTGGCAAGGTAATACCCCATGCCTGATGCAAGTGGATCATTGAACACTTCCACAATTTTCCGTCTGGACAGGGCCAGGTCGGCAAGCGGTTTGCGAGCCATGGCCAGACCCAGCCCCTGCTCGGCGGCCTGAAGGGCTGCCGCACGGGTGTCAACCTGCAGCCAGTGGCTGGCCCCTGACAGTGCAATACCCTTGTGCTTCGACCAGTGCTGCCATTCATCAGGAGCAGAGCTGCAATGGATGAGTCTGTGGCCCACAATGTCGGCCGGTCTGCAGATGGGTTCTGCGCCCGAGAGGTAGTCCTGCGACGCCACTGGTTCGATGATTTCCGGCATCAGCAACAAGGCACCGGATTTATCTGTGGATTGACGATCATAGCAAATGGCAAGGTCCACATTGCCAGGGCGGGTGTCGTGGACTTCCGGTTCAGTGATCACGGACACGGTTATTTCAGGGCTTCGCCGGTGGAAGGCTGCCAGCAGCGGTACCATCCACAGCTCCGAAAGAGACTGGAACATGCTTATGGTGATATGGGCTGTGCGGTGTCGTCCCGACGCGCGCTGGCTGGCCTTTTCCAACAGATCCAGGCCTTCGCCCAGTTCTGTCGCCAGACACCTTCCTGCCTCGGTGAAATGCAGTCGATTGCCCCGCTTGAATAGCAGTTTCTTGCCCAGATTGTCTTCCAGCGCGTTCAATTGATGGCTGACAGCGCTGGCAGATATGCCCAGTTCCTCACCCGCTGCCCGCAGGCTTGCCCGACGTGCCAGCGCTTCAAAAGCGCGAAGTGCTGCAAAAGGTGGAATGTCTCTGCCCATGACCCGTTCTCCGGACACCAAAGAACCAAAGCCTAGCAAATCGTCCGGCAGGGCGAAACGGATGAATGCGGTTCCGGTTTGGCTGATGTGCAATGAAAGTTGAATGCAACTCAAGCTTCACTGAAAAATCAACAATTGCATTGTCCCGGCAAGGTCCGCTCTACTTTCACATGGTGCCGGTTCGCTGGATCAGTCCGTCCAGACAAACCATCAAGGGAAAAGTGCACAATGGCCAGCATTACTCAGGCGCGGGTTGTCGTTATCGGCGGTGGAATCACGGGTTGTGCAATTCTCTATCACCTGGCGAAGGCGGGTTGGCAGGACAGCGTGCTGCTGGAAAGGAAGGAACTCACGTCGGGATCGTCATGGCATGCGGCGGGAAGCCTGTTTTCGCTCACCATGCCATCGAGTGCGACGATCCTGCAAAAATATACCCGCGATCTGTATCCGGTGATCGAGAAGGAGGCGGACCAACCGATCGGCTTTCACCAGTGCGGCGGTGTTACAGTGGCCAAATCCGAAGACGAGCATATCAAGCTCAAGATACTGCAGAGCTGTTGTCACAGAAACGGCATTCCGTCGGAGTTTATTTCGCTTGAAGAAGCCAGACGGCGAATGCCGGTGCTCAACACCGACGGGCTGACAGCCGCGCTGTACGAACCTGAAAAGGGGTATGTTGACCCGGCCAGCGCCACAAACGCATTTGCTCGTGCCGCGCGAAATCTCGGCGCCCGCATTCTGCGCCACACGCCGGTAACCGCTACCAGACAGCTTCCGGGTGGCGACTGGGAAGTAGAAACGTCCCAGGGGGCGATCCGGTGTGAGTATGTCGTCAACGCCGGCGGTCTGTGGGCACGCGAGGTTGCTGCTCAGGCAGGAATCATGTTGCCGCTGATGCCGGTTGAACATCATTATCTGGTGACCGAGAACATTCCCGAAATTGAGGCCATGGAGGGCGATCTGCCAACCATTTCCGATGGTGAAGGCAACTGGTATTCCCGGCAGGAGGGCAAGGGTATACTGCTGGGTGCATATGAGAACCGCTGTGTACACTGGGCCGAAGACGGCACACCGGCGGATTTTGGACATGAACTTCTTCCAGACGATGTCTCACGCATGGAAGTGAACTTTGCCGATGCGGTCGATCGGCTGCCTTGCCTGCGTAGCGCCGGAATCAAGCGGGTCATCAACGGCCCAATGATTTTCTCGCCTGATCTTTCTCCGCTGCTGGGGCCTTATCCCGGCAAACCCGGTTACATCTGTGCAGCCGGCGTCATGACGGGGTTCAACCAGGGTGGGGGCATCGGCAGGGTTGTTTCCGAGTGGATCATCGAAGGCGAACCATCATTGGACGTCTTTGCCTGGGATGTCAGCCGGTTTGGCCCATGGGCCGACCGGGCTTACACGAAAGCCCGAACCAAATGGTTCTATGAACACCGGACCAACCGGATCTATCCCCATCAGCAGTTTGACGCCGGCCGGCCGGTGCAGACCTTTCCATCCTACGGGCGCCTCAAGGCAGCGGGTGCGGTGTTTGGCGAGACATTCGGTTTCGAAACGCCGTTGTGGTATGCGCGAGTTGGTGAGGAAGCGCGCGATCTGTATGGCTATCGCCGGCAGAACTGGTTCGACGCTGCAGGCGAGGAAGCCCGGGCAGTGCGCGACGGATTGGGTCTCATCGACATTTCGGGGTATTCAAAATTCATTGTCGAGGGCTCCGGAAGCGCACAGTGGCTCGACCGGCTTCTGGCCAACCGGATACCTGGTATCGGTCGAACCGTTCTGGCCCCCATGCTGTCGCCAAAGGGGCGCCTCATCGGCGATTTCACACTATCCCGCCTGACAGATGACCAGTTCATGATTATCGGTTCCGGCTCTGCCCAGCTCTACCATTGGCGCTGGTTCGTTCAGAACCTGCCTGCGGACGGTTCAGTCAGGCTGGAAAACCTGTCGTCGACCTGGTGTGGACTGCACTTGGCCGGGCCAAGGTCGCGCGCCGCGTTGAGCGCCATGACGAAGGCCGACGTGAGCAATGCGGCTTTGCCGTTTCTGTCGGCGAGACGTATCGAGATTGGCGGTTGCACGGATGCCGTTGTCGTCAGGGTCTCCTACACGGGCGAACTTGGTTACGAGATCTGGATGCCCATGAGCCATCAACTTGACCTGCTGGACTGTATGCTCGAAGCGGGACGGCCCCTGGACCTCAGGCTTGTTGGAGGCCGGGCACTGATGTCATTGCGGCTGGAGAAAAGTTATCCAAGCTGGGGTCTTGACCTTGGGTCCGACTATTCACCGTGGGATACCAGCCTTGCCCGCTTTGTCTGTCTCGACAAGGGCGATTTCACGGGGCGCGAAGCAGCCTTGAAATCGCGGCAGGACGAAGTGCATAAGCAGTTCGTTACGCTGGTGGTCGATGTAGATGATGCAGATGCTACCGGTGGTGAAGCAATATACAAAGACGGTATCTATGCCGGATATGTGACATCGGGAGGCTATGGGCATTCGGCTGGTGAGAGCCTGGCCCTGGGCTATCTCGGTGCCGGCATGATGGATCCAAAGGCACTTTACGAAGTGGATGTGATTGGCAAACGATGCAAGGCGCGCTTGTCAGCGGGCCCACGTATCGATCCGGATGGTACGCGCCTGCGGTCATGAATCGGTGATCAGGTGCTGCGATCATCAATCAGCGGATTAGGCTTGGCCAGTGTTTCCAGTGATTTCAGGTCACTCATCCTGATCGTTGAGCCTTCCACTTCGACGCCATAGGGTTTCAGCGTATTGAAGGCACGCGACAGGTTTTCCGGGGTCATCCCCAGCATGGATGCCAGTGTGCGCTTGTCGTGGGGCAGGTCAAATGACCCGTTTGCTCCCTGGTCCGTGTGATAACGCAGCAGCCTGTTGGCGAGGCGTTCGACGGCGGTTCTCAATTTGAGATCCTTGTGCTCCTTGACCACGCCGCGATAGCAACTTGCCAGTTCCAGTACGATGGCACGGGCAAACCCGGCATCCTGCTGGAACGCCTGGCGGATGTTTTGTGAAGGTATCAGCAATATCTTTGATCGCTGCGCAGTGCGCGCAGACATGAGATAAACCGCATCCTTGAGAACGGCAGCCAGGATGAAGGTGCCAACGGGTCGAACCAGGCCCATTGTCGCTTCCCGCCCGTTGGAGCAGGCGTAAAGGTCGACTGATCCTTCCACGACAATATAGAGAAAGTCAGCCGGGTCACCTTCGGCAATCAGTTCCAGTTGTGGCGGGAAGGTCTGCAGGTAGGCCACTTCCATCAACGCGTCGAAGTGTTGATCCTCCATGCTGCTGAAGAGTCGCAATGCCCTGACTTCCGGCAAATCTGTCGCTCGCATGTTCCCGCTCCTTGATAAATATCAAGACCATAATTGATCAACGTAACAAGTCTGCGTCGTGATCGCAATTTGCTTCCTTGACCGGCACACGTGGTTGCCTTGTTTTGCGTGTTGCAGGCCTTTGTTTGGCCATCAGCAGGCCGGCTTTTGACATGGATCAACCCGCCAACCTCCCGTTTGCCAATTCTGACCCCGTCCTGAAGCAGTCTGCACGGTCGGGACCCGCGCGAATCATGAGGGGTTGGATATATGCATACGCTTGATGGCGTTACCCGGTCGGACCAGTACCGGGCCTTGGGACTGAGCACGTTTGCGTTCACTGTCTGCTTTGCAGTGTGGACGATCTTTTCAATCATCGGGGTCAAGATCAAGCAGGATCTTGGCCTGTCGGACACGCAATTTGGCTTGCTGGTCGCAACCCCGGTCCTGACAGGTTCCATCAGTCGCATCTTTCTTGGGGTCTGGACCGAGCAGTTCGGCGGACGGTTGATGTTTCCGCTGCAGATGCTGATTACAGCCGTCGCCGTGTGGCTGTTAACGTCCGTACAGACATACGAGGTGTTTCTCCTGGCTGCCCTGGGCCTTGGTCTTGCCGGTGGGTCTTTCATCGTCGGCGTTGCCTATGTTTCCCAGTGGTTTGAAAAGGAACGCCAGGGCACGGCCCTGGGTATATTCGGAGCCGGCAATGTGGGTGCCGCTGTTACCAATTTCGCGGCCCCGTTCCTGGTGGTTGCGCTCGGCTGGCAGGGCACTGCGCGGGTTTACGCCATCGTTCTGGCGATCACAGCAGTGCTGTTTTATATCCTGTCCAAGGATGATCCGGCACAGGCCAGACGCAAGAAGACCGGCAGCAAGCCGGTATCAGCGGCAGAACAACTGGCGCCGCTGAAGGACATCCGGGTCTGGCGGTTTGCGACCTACTATTTCTTTGTCTTCGGTGCTTTTGTCGCGCTCGCCTCGTTTCTTCCCAGGTATTACGTTGGCGCTTACGGCCTGCCGCTGACCACAGCAGGCGTGCTGGCAGGGCTGTACTCGTTGCCGGGCTCTATCTTCCGCGCGCTGGGTGGCTGGATGTCGGACAAGTGGGGCGCACGCACGGTCATGTACCTGACCTTCTTCGTCTCGCTCGGCTGCCTGTTTTTCATGAGCTATCCGGACACAAGCTACGTGGTGGAGGGCATCAAGGGTCCAATCGTCTTTGACATCGGCCTGAGTGTGTCGGTCTTTGTCGGCCTCACGGTGGTGCTCGGTTTTGTCATGAGCCTCGGCAAGGCTGCCGTCTACAAGCACATCCCGGTCTATTACCCGCACCATGTGGGGTCGGTTGGCGGCCTGGTCGGCATGATCGGAGGCCTGGGCGGGTTCGTCCTGCCGATCTCGTTCGGCATCCTGCTGGACTATACCGGCGTGTGGACGGCTCCCTACATGCTGATGTTCGTGCTGGTCGCGGTATCCACCATCTGGATGCATATCGCCATCCGTCGCATGGAACATGCCCGTCATCCTGGTCTGGAAGCAGAGAAATATCTCTCGGATGTCCCGGAGAAGCCACTCGCCAAACCGCGAGACGCCCGTCAGGGCAAGACTGCTGCCGGTGATTTGAAACCAACCGAATAACAAGATCTTCGCGGGCCGCATGGTGCGGCCCGCTACCGCGAACAATGCCGACAGGGAGGTTCCCATGGCTACTGCAACAACTGCCAAGACCCAGAGCGGGCCGGTGCTCACTGACTGGCGTCCCGAGGACAACGAATTCTGGAGTGCGAAAGGCAAGGCAATTGCGACCCGCAATCTCTGGATATCCATTCCCAATCTATTGCTGGCTTTCTCGGTCTGGATGGTGTGGTCCGTAGTGGTCGCCAAAATGCCTGCCATCGGCTTCAATTTCTCGGTCGGGGAACGGTTTTGGCTGGCGGCCCTCCCGGGACTGTCCGGTGCTACGCTGCGCATTTTCTACAGCTTCATGATACCGATTTTCGGTGGCCGTAAATGGACTGCCCTTTCCACGGCATCATTGTTGCTGCCTGCACTGGGCATAGGCTTTGCCGTACAGGATCCGACAACCACTTACACAACCTTTCTCATCCTCGCCTTGTTGTGCGGTTTCGGCGGTGGCAATTTCGCTTCTTCAATGGCCAATATCGCCTATTTTTACCCCAAGAAGACCAAGGGCAATGCGCTGGCGCTGAACGCCGGTCTCGGCAATCTCGGGGTCTCGGTCATGCAGTTTGTCGTACCGATCGTCATCACGACGAGTGTCTTCGGTGCCATTGGGGGAGAACCTCAAAAGCTCAGTGACGGCGGCCTGCTGTTCATACAGAACGCCGGTTTTATCTGGGTTCCCTTCCTGATCATCTCGGCCATCGCTGCATGGTTCGGCATGAATGACATCGCAGATGCCAGGGCGAGCTTCAAGGAACAGTCGATCATCTTTTCCCGCAAGCACAACTGGATCATGTGCGTCCTGTACACAGGCACATTCGGTTCTTTCATCGGATACGCCGCAGGCTTTCCGCTGCTGATGAAGATCCAGTTCCCGGATGTGAACGTGCTTACCTATGCATTCCTGGGGCCCCTTGTCGGCGCACTCAGCAGGGCTGCGACAGGATGGATTTCCGACAAGTTCGGCGGTGGCCGCGTGACGTTGTGGAGCTTCGTCGGCATGATCATTGCTGTTGTCGGAGTGTTGAGCTTCCTGCCGGTCGATGGAGCCGGGGGCAATTTCTGGGGCTTCTTCGGCTGCTTCATGGCGCTGTTCTTCCTGACCGGTGTCGGCAATGCCTCCACCTTCCAGATGATCCCGTCGATCATGCGCCAGGAGATTCCGCGCCTGATGCCGCAACTGGATGAAGCGCAGACGCTGAAGCAGTCCGAGCGTGAGAGCGCTGCCATCATCGCCTTCACATCTGCAATAGCCGCCTATGGCGCATTCTTCATTCCCAAGGCCTACGGCACGTCCATCGGCCTGACGGGCGCGCCGAACGCAGCATTGTGGGGGTTTGCCGGCTTTTACGCGGTCTGCGTGGTGATCACGTGGATTTTCTACGCCCGCAAGAACGCTCCCGTGCCGTGCTGAGCAACATCAAGAACAAGGACTGCAAACGATGTCACATCTATTGAACCGTCTGAACTTCCTGGCCCGCAAGAATACCGGGACGTTCTCGCAGGGTCACGGTGTCACCACCAATGAGGACCGCTCATGGGAAGACAGCTACCGCAAACGCTGGCAGCACGACAAGATCGTGCGTTCCACCCATGGCGTAAACTGCACGGGCTCGTGTTCCTGGAAAATCTACGTCAAGGGCGGCATCGTCACCTGGGAAACCCAGCAGACCGACTATCCGCGCACCCGGCCTGACCTGCCGAACCATGAACCGCGCGGCTGTGCCCGCGGTGCCAGCTACAGCTGGTACATGTACTCGGCAAACCGGGTGAAATATCCGCTGATACGCTCCCGGTTGCTGAGGCAGTGGCGCAAGGAACGCGCGGTTCGTACCCCGGTGGCTGCATGGGCGGCCATCCAGGAGGACCCGGCCAAGCGTCATGACTACATAAAGGTGCGCGGCCATGGTGGCTTTGTCCGGGCAAAATGGGACGAG
>Ga0316187_10003971_pt1 | contig 12808 bp, 9 predicted proteins | sample CroRivburrow1_MG_FD_204927 | JGI IMG/M metagenome (GOLD analysis project Ga0316187, IMG submission 204927) | Coastal sediment microbial communities from Maine, United States - Cross River worm burrow 1 | ecosystem: Environmental > Aquatic > Marine > Coastal > Sediment | place: USA: Maine...
ACTTTAGTCAGGGCTGCAGTCAATGTGGTTTTGCCGTGATCAACGTGGCCAATGGTGCCAACGTTTACATGCGGTTTTGTGCGTTCGAATTTTTCCTTGGACATTGAGAGTGATCTCCGAAAATTTTCATTTAAAGAAATTTCATTTATTTATTAAAGATAAATCCGTGCGCCAAATTACGCACGCCACCTAATGAAACCTGGAGCCCATGAGCGGATTTGAACCGCTGACCTCACCCTTACCAAGGGTGTGCTCTACCAACTGAGCTACATGGGCCAAACAGTCGCAAGCCAGCTTTACAAAGCGCTTAACTTGCGATTAAACCTGGAGCGGGTGATGGGAATCGAACCCACACCATCAGCTTGGAAGGCTGAGGTTCTACCGTTGAACTACACCCGCGCTAATCTTATGTGGCCCTATCAGCCGCTTAAATCTGGTGGAGGGGGGAGGATTCGAACCTCCGAAGGCTGAGCCGTCAGATTTACAGTCTGATCCCTTTGGCCACTCGGGAACCCCTCCAAAAACAAGCCCGCTATTGTGATTGACACGCTGTCGAGTGTCAACAGCGAAATAGACTTAATTTCGGACTACAGAGAATTGATTTTGATAAATTTTGCTTTTTGGCAGAAGCGACCAGCTAGCACGCTCTTTTGGTCGGCAAATCCAACAACAGGAAAAGCTATTTGCTGTGCAGAAGATTCATCGCCTTTTGGAACTCACCCATCACAATAAATTGAAGGGCATCTGCCGCTTTTTCCAACCCAATACAGATAGCCTCGTGATCATCACGGGAAGGGCGAGATAAAACATAGTCCGTCACTCGATTTCGATCACCAGGATGATCTATCCCTATCCTTAATCGGTGAAAGCCACCGCCCATGGCACTCATTATGTCACGCAATCCATTATGCCCAGCATGTCCGCCGCCTTTCTTCAGGCGCAACTCCCCTGCCGGAAAATCCAACTCATCATGCGCCACCAGCATGCTCTCTACAGGAATCTTATAATATCGCGCCAAACTGGAAGCAGATTGGCCACTGCGGTTCATAAAAGTCGATGGCTTTAATAGCCAACACTCCCCACCACCCACTTGAATTCGGCATGCCGCGCCATGAAAGCGGGACTCAGATTTAAAGCTGCCACCAAACCGTTGCGCCAGCAGATCAACAAACCAAAAACCAGCGTTGTGACGCGTATCTTCGTATTGGCCACCTGGGTTACCCAACCCAACAATCAGCGCGATACCCGGTGCGTCTTTACTGCTCATATGCTTTCCTTGAACAGAAAAAAATGGGGGCAAGCCGCATATCGACTTGCCCCCGTTTTAACGCCCTGCAATCAGCCTTCAGCTTCGCCATCACCCTCAGCTTCAGTCGCTTCATCTTCAGTGCTAACACGAGCAGCATGAATAGAGACAACAGCCAGATCGTGAGAAGCATCTTGAGCCAAAGCTGGAATTTCAACACCTTCTGGCAGCACCAAGTCTGACAGGTGAAGCGCCTGACCAACGTCCATGGCAGCCATATCCACTTCAATAAATTCTGGCAGATGCTTAGGCAAACAGCTCACCTCGACATCGGTCAGCGTATGTGCAGCACGGCCTCCCGCTTTAACTCCAGGAGCACCACTTTCATTAATGAAATGCAGCGGCACATGCACGCGAATAGCCTCTTTCTCATCAATGCGCAGAAAATCAGCATGCATGACAAAAGGCTTACTCGGATGACGCTGCAGATCCTTCAAAACAACCTTCTCTTTCTTACGTCCCAATTTAATGCCAAGAACATGGGAGTAGAAGGCTTCATTTTCAAGATTGTGAACCAGCTCATTATGCGGCAGCGTAATCATCACTGGATCTTGATGGGCACCATAAATAATACCTGGCACCAAACCCGCATGACGCAGGCGGCGGCTCGCACCTTTCCCCGTGTCGTCACGCAGTTCTGCTTTAAATTCAAAACTATCACTCATTGGTTTATCTCCAAACTACTACTATTAAAAAAACGTCGCCAATCCGCGACCAGAGAGGCGACTACTATTTAAGCGAGCTCACTTAAGCCCGCTTGAATTCTTTAATTCACTCAATCAACAAACAGAGAGCTTACAGACTCTTCTGTACTAATCCGTCGCATGCTCTCCGCCAAAAGCTCTGCCACGCTGAGCTGGCGTATTTGATCACAGGCACGGGCATCAGGTTGCAGTGGAATAGTATTGGACACCACTAATTCATCCAGCTCTGAACCTGAGATATTGGATACCGCAGGTCCTGACAAAACAGGGTGAGTACAATAAGCCACAACCCGGACAGCCCCATGCTTCTTCAAAGCCTTGGCAGCCTGACAGAGCGTTCCTGCGGTATCGACCAAATCATCGATAATCACACAGGATCGACCCTTAACATCACCGATAATGTTCATCACCTCAGCTTGATTAGCCTGTGGACGACGTTTATCAATAATCGCCAGATCTGCATCATCAAGCCGCTTGGCCAGCGCTCTGGCTCGAACCACACCACCCACATCGGGTGACACAACCATCAAATCAGGGTACTTTTGACGCCATACATCGCCCAATAAAATCGGTGAGGCATAGACATTATCAACAGGGATATCAAAAAAGCCCTGAATCTGATCTGCATGCAGATCCATTGTCAGCACGCGGTCAGCGCCCGCACTGCCAATCATTTTTGCTGCAAGCCGTGCGGTAATTGGAACCCTCGCAGAACGAGGACGACGATCCTGGCGCGCATAACCATAATAGGGCATCACTGCCGTAATGCGCCTTGCTGAAGCCCAGCGCATCGCGTCAATCAGCACCAACAACTCCATTAGGTTATCGTTGGTGGGAGCTGACGTAGGCTGAACGATGAAGATATCCTTACCACGGACATCCTCTTGAATCTCAGCCATCACTTCGCCATCACTAAACTGACCGACAACAGCCTTACCCAGCGGTATATTGAGATGGCTTACAATTTCTGATACCAGCTCGGGATTGGCATTACCCGAAAAGACCATCATGCTGCTGTCATGCACGGCAATCACCTTAACATCGACTGAGAATTACACACTGCAAATAACAAGAAAAGCCTGCGGTACGCAGCTTGAAACTTGCAACTTTAGAAAATGGCTGGCCCGCCTGGACTCGAACCAGGAACACCCAGAATCAAAATCTGGTGAGCTACCAATTGCTCCACGGGCCAATAAGATGCCACCCACAAATAGATTTTTCCAAAAAATAGCACGCCTGAGTCACTTCATGGCTGCGTTGCAACTCCTTGCAATATAGCAATATTACGCGTCGCTGCGCCTTACCATGCAGCGCCTCAAATGCACTCTTTTTAGGAAAAACCTATCCGTGACTGGCATTAAGGTCGGGAATCATACCAGAAGCGCAATTTCCCTCAACTGTTTTATTTCGCACCTTTGAATAGTGGCGAGCAGTTTACACCTCGCCCTACTAAACCCTGGTACTGTTTCGGGATCTGCTTTAATACCTGCCGGGCACTTTCTTCATCTTTAAAAGCCGCAAATACACAGCCACCCGTACCTGTAAGCCTGGCTTCTGCGTGCTGATTTAACCAATCAAGCGCATGCGCCACTTCAGGATAACGCCGAGACACCACGGGCAGGCAATTGTTATCAACACATCCTGAAAGAAAGTCATCCACTGTAATGGGGGACGAATTCCTTTCCAAGGCTGGATCAGAAAAGATTTCAGCCGTTGAGACATGACAAGGTGGAACCAGGATCAGATACCATGGTTCAGGCAGATTGATAGGGGTCAACGCCTCTCCAACGCCCTCACCCCATGCTGCATACCCTCGAATAAAGACCGGGACATCTGCTCCCAGTTTAAGCCCGAGTTTAGCCAGCTGATCCTCCGTTAAGCCCACATTCCAAAGTGCATTCAGCGCCACCAGCGTAGTCGCGGCATCCGAGCTGCCGCCACCCAAACCACCACCCATGGGCAGCTGTTTATCCAGTTTGATCTCAGCACCAAGCGCAGTGCCCGCCTCCTGCTGCAATAGACGGGCAGCCCGAACCACCAAATCCTGATCCTCCATCACTCCTTCCAACGGAGTGACGCGTTTTATCACACCATCCGTGCGCAGATTAAAGCTTAGCTGGTCAGCTATATCCACAAACTGGAATACCGTTTGCAGAAGATGATACCCATCAGCTCTGCGCCCCACGATGCGCAACAGCAGGTTAAGCTTAGCCGGTGCTGGCCAGGAGTTTTTCGATAGTGCAGTCATTTCGGGTTTGAAATTAGATATTGAATTATAGAGGGGAGCCACCTTCAAGCAGAGCGCAGATCAAGGATTAAAACGCTGTATCACATCCAACAGATATCTATTTTTGGGATGCTGTTCTATGGAGCCTTTCCAAATTCTTGCTGCCTCTTCACGCTCACCAGAAACCCACAGCACTTCACCCAGATGCGCTGCAACCTCCGGATCTGGCAACTTAGCCATTGCCCGGCGCAGATAGCGCAGAGCCTCTGCATGATTACCCAGCCGGTACTGCACCCAACCCATACTATCGAGGATAGCGGCCGCATCCGGTTTTAGCGCCAATGCCTTCTGAATATATTCCAATGCCTCCTGATAACGATCAGTTTGATCAGCCAGCGTATATCCGAGGGCATTCAAAGCATCTGCATGCTCAGGGTTCTCCAGTATGATAGCAGTCAAATCCTGCTCCACAGTATCCAATCGGTTTAACGTCGCAGCACTCAAGGCACGGAGATACAGCAGGCTTTGGCTATTTGGATGCAGTTCCAAGGCATCTCCGCAATGCACGATCACATCCTCATGTAACTCCAGCTCTTGAAGGATCTCACCTTCAGCCAAAAACAGTGATTCAGCATGATGCGGCATGGAGGCTCGCATCTGCTGCAACATCTCTCTGGCTCTCTCCACATCGCCCAAAAGCGCTGTCAACCTGGCAACCCGCGTACGCGCCTCTGCAATATAATCACCGCCAGAGACCTTTTCATACCAAGCGATGGCTTTATCAGATTGATTTTCTACCTCATAGGTACGCCCCATAAAATAGGTGGCATCCCCCAATCGACTTCCTTCCCCACCATCGATCAAACGCTGGAGATAATCACGCGCATCTGGCAACTGCCGAAGCTCAATAGATAAAATCCCCAAGGTATAGAGCACATCAGGGTCATTCGGCATCTGCTGTTCAATTTTTTGGAACTGCTCATGGGCCAGATCAAACTTTTTAGACTCCATCAGCATGCGCGCATAAGCCGTAAGCAACAGGCGATTTTCTGGATCTTCAGCCAACACCTGTTCCAAGATCTGCTCTGCGCCCTCAGTATCACCTTGTGAATGCAAAACATTACTCAACAGAATATATATTTTGGTTTTATCTGAATAAGAGTCCAACAGGCCACGGATCTCTTTCTCAGCAACGGCATACTGCTCTGTGGCAACCGCCACCAGCGCCAACGCATAGCGTGCCTGCTGCTCATTCGGAAACAGATCTGCCAAACGCTGCATCGCCTGCAATGCAAGCTGCTGATTCCCCGCCCGGCTCACCACAGCAACCGCACGCATAAATCCATCTTGCCCCAGTGCCTGGCTGATCTTTACAAACGCGATAAGATGCTCTGATGCAGGATCCAACTGCTCCGCCTGCAGATATAACATCACAGCAGATGCCCTGGCCTGTAGCGAATTTGGGGCCAAAGAGACCCATCGTTCAACTGCCGCAACTGAACGATCCATGTCTCTCATGCTTGTTGCGATACGAGTAGCCTGCTGCGCCGCCCGCGCATCACCCGACAAGCTTGCACCATAGATATAGTGGGAATAGGCCAACTCAGGATCATTGCGCTGAATAGCAAGCTCAGCAACTAGGATGCTATAGACAATATCGGGGGTTAATGTTTGATCTTGCGCAGGCGCAGGCTCTGCAAATGGTAGAGATGCAGGCACTAACTGCTTTGCAATCTGATCATCATGCGGCTTAGCCAGCTTCTGCCCTGACTCCCTCTTCTGCGCAGTAGCACCACAGCCTGCCAGCACCATAACAACCACAAAACACGTCAGCCATCGAATTAACACTGCTTTTATCACCTATTGAATCCACTCATAGCAAAATTAGTACTTTTAAGCCCCATCTGCCCCCAGCACGTCATTCCAACCGTAACTAAGAGTGATTGTAGCCTTATATTACATTTGAGGCATCACTAATACTTGAATTTAACTCTTTGATAATACACAATTTCAGATTCGCCCAAAACGACATAAATTCATGCAACTGCTTACATTAGGCCTCAACCACAAAAGCGCCCCAGTAGATATCCGCGAACGCCTGACATTTGGCCCGGATATTATAGTGGCTGCCTTGCGAAGCTTATTGGAACAGCAAGCCGTTACCGAAGCCGTAATCCTCTCCACCTGCAATCGCACTGAGATCTACTGCGCCCTGGCAGACCGCGAAAAAGAGGAGATTTACAACTGGCTGGCAACATTCCATGGAATGGAGGTCGAAACCATCAGCCCGTATCTCTACGGTTATGAAGACAAAGATGCCGTACAGCACCTACTAAAGGTTGCCAGCGGCCTTGACTCACTGGTGCTGGGTGAACCTCAAATTTTAGGGCAGGTAAAAGCCGCCTATCAAACCGCTAATGACGCCGGATCCACCCATAAACTTCTGGGCAGACTCTTCCAGCATACCTTTTCTGTCGCCAAGCAGGTGCGCACCGACACCGCTATTGGCAGCAGTCCAGTCTCCGTGGCTTTTGCCGCCGTCAGCCTGGCCCGCCAGATCTTTAGCGACCTATCAACACAAACCGCCATGCTGATCGGCGCAGGCGAAACCATTGAGCTTGCAGCCCGGCATCTGCATCAACACGGTATTGGGCGCATGATAGTGGCCAATCGCACAGTCGAGCGCGCCCATACCCTGGCCAGCCAGTTTGATGCCTACGCCATTGCATTAACCGAGATACCCGCACATCTGGCTGAAGCCGATATTGTCATCTCATCAACTGCCAGCCCACTCCCCGTGCTTGGTAAGGGTTCAGTAGAGAGCGCTCTGAAAAAACGCCGACACAACCCTATGTTCATGGTAGATATCGCAGTGCCTCGCGACATTGAGGCCGAGGTTGGCAACCTGGCTGACGTCTACCTCTATACGGTAGACGACCTTGAAGAGGTGATTCAGGAGAACCTGCAATCACGCCAAGAAGCCGCCGGACAAGCGATAGAGATCATTGAGCTGCACGTTGAGGAGTTCATGGGTTGGCTACGCTCACTGGATGCCTTCGATATTATTCGGGACTACCGGAGCCAAGCGGAGCAGACAAGAGATGAGGTTTTACAGCGCGCCCAACGTCTACTGGAGAGTGGCAAATCACCAGATGAAGCGCTGCAGTTCCTGGCACACACATTAACCAACAAACTGCTGCATGCCCCCAGCACAAGCCTTCGCCAAGCAGGGTTTGATGGCCAATCTGACCTGCTTAAAGCCGCCAATACCCTATTGCAGATCAACAAACCGCTATCCAAAAAAGAATGAAACCCTCCATACGCAGCAAGCTGGATCAGCTTGCAGAGCGCTTCGAAGAGATCACTGCGCTGCTTGCAGAGCCTGAAGTTCAAAGCGACCAAAACAGATTTCGAGCACTCAGTCAGGAATATTCCCAACTGGAGCCTCTGGTCAACTGCTATGCCAAATATCAGGCATTGGAAGATGAGATCACAGAAGCCAACGAGATGTTGCTCGACCCGGAGATGGCCGATCTTGCCAAAGAGGCTCTTCAGGATGCCGAACAAAATCTCGCCGAGCTTGAGCCTGAGCTGCAACTACTGTTGATTCCACCCGACCCCAATGATGAGCGCAACATCTTCCTTGAGGTTCGTGCTGGCACTGGTGGTGCTGAGGCTGCACTATTTTCAGGCGACCTGTACCGCATGTATCTACGCTTTGCTGAGGCACAGGGCTGGCAGACAGAAACCATCAGCGAAAGCCTGGGAGATCAAGGCGGCTACAAAGAGATTGTCTGCCGTATCAGCGGTCGAAACGTCTATTCACAGCTTAAATTTGAATCTGGCACCCACCGTGTACAACGGGTGCCGGAGACTGAATCCCAGGGTCGAGTGCACACCTCAGCCTGCACAGTCGCCATCCTGGCCGAAGCAGCCGAGATTGATAATATTGCCATCGCAAGCAAAGACCTGCGTGTCGACACCTTTCGCGCATCAGGCGCAGGCGGACAGCACGTCAACAAAACCGACTCAGCCATACGTTTGACCCATCTACCCAGTGGCGTAGTCGTTGAATGCCAGGATGAACGCTCCCAACACAAAAACCGAGCCAGAGCCATGTCCCTGTTACAGGCAAGACTGCTATCCAGCGCACAGGAGAAACAGGCGTCTGAACAGGCAAGCGCACGTAAACTCCAAGTAGGTAGCGGTGACCGCTCCGAACGTATTCGCACCTACAACTACCCACAAAACAGGGTCACTGATCACCGCATTAATCTGACCCTCTATAAGTTGGACGAAATCATGCAGGGCGATCTAAAGCAGGTCGTGGAGCCTCTCGTCCGAGAGCATCAGGCAGAACTGCTTACCGCCATGGCTGAGAGCGAGCATTGAGCCACTGCACAATCCAGGAAGCACTACTAAAAGCCCAACAGCAACTGTCTGCCCTCCCTGAAGGTGAACCCAGGTTAGAAGCAGAGATCCTGCTCTGTTTTAGCCTGCACAAGCAACGCAGCTATCTCTACACATGGCCGGACAAATCGCTTGAACCACAGCAACTAAGCCAGTTTTCAGATCTGGTTACTCGCCGCATCCAGGGTGAGCCCATTGCATACATTACCGGGCACAGAGAGTTCTGGTCACTGGATCTGAAGATCACATCCGACACCCTAATCCCGCGCCCAGACACGGAATTATTGGTTGAGGTTGCGCTAGAACTTATCCCACCAGACCACTCTTTTGTAATCGCTGATCTGGGAACCGGTAGCGGTGCCATTGCAGCTGCCATTGCATCCGAGCGCCCCAGCTGTAAAGTCTTTGCTACCGACATCTCTACCTCAGCACTCAAAGCAGCCGAAGAGAATTTCAAGCAGCTTCACCTTACAAACATCCACAGCTGCAAGGGCGCATGGTGCAGCGCACTACCTCAAAACCAACAGTTTAATCTTATCGTCAGCAACCCCCCCTATATTCCAGATAGCGACCCTCATTTAGCGCAAGGCGACCTGCCTTGGGAACCCCGAAATGCTCTGGCCTCTGGCACCGATGGATTGGATGATATCCGCAGCATTATTGATCAATCACCAGACCATCTCACCACAGGTGGCTGGCTACTACTTGAGCATGGTTATGATCAGGGTGCAGAAGTGCGCGACCTATTAAAAGCACGCGGCTTTAAAAAGATCAGCACACAACAGGATTTGGCCGGGCAGGATCGCGTATCAAAGGGACAACTTTAGTCTCATACACTTGAGGCTTTTCAACAGGCTGCTATAGTCACGCCACCCATAAACACAATCTGAAGTTAAAACCGATGGATGACGAACAACTACTGCGTTACAGCCGACAAATCATGCTGCCGGAGATCGGCTTTGAAGGGCAGCAAAAACTGCTCAAATCAAGAGTTCTAATTATCGGACTTGGCGGACTGGGTTCTCCTGCCGCCATGTATCTGGCAGCAGCTGGGGTTGGTGAATTGGTGCTGGTGGATTTCGATCAGGTCGATCTGAGTAATCTGCAACGGCAAATCATCCATACCTCCAACAGCATCGGGCAACCAAAAGTAGAGTCAGCCCGTGACACACTGGCCAATATAAATCCCAACTGTCATATTCACTGCATCAATAAACAGCTGGATGGCGAAGCACTTTCTGAGCAGGCAGCACAGGCTGATCTTGTGGTAGATGCCAGCGATAATTTCGCCACCCGTTTTGCACTAAATGAAGTCTGTGTAGCCACACAGACACCCCTGATCTCTGGCGCAGCCATACGTATGGAAGGACAGGTATCCGTCTTTACAGGCAAGCCAGGCGACCCATGCTATCGGTGCCTATATGGCGACGGTATTGAAGTTGAGCAGACCTGCTCTGAAAATGGCGTACTTGCCCCAGTGGTAGGCATTATCGGCAGCATCCAAGCCACCGAAGCCATAAAGGTTTTAACAGGAGCAGGCACACCACTAAAGGGCAAGCTGCTTATATTAGATGCCCTGCATATGCAGTGGCGCACGTTAAAGCTCTCTGCCGACCCGAATTGCCCTGTCTGCAAACGCTAATTATCGAAACGCACTCCGCTACGGTCAAACCCAACATTAGGCCGATCAACTTGAACGCCGCTGCGGCCAAATTCTATTGTTGGAGCACTGAACCCAGGCCGTTGATCGAAGGCAGCCTCGCCTCTAGCACTTCCCATACGAGGTTTATTATCATCGCTGACAGAAAAATCAATCCCGCCTTCTCCCATAAGAGCTTCCCGCTCAGCAGTAGATATTGAAGCCTGACAGGTAACCGTAATCTTGGTTGGCTCACCATCACCAACAGGCTCATACGACTTATCACGATTACCGTTATTATCTGAATCAATGTCTAGAATATTCGGCTTTCCATCCTCATCAGGGTCATCACCCCAGCGAGTACCTATCCAGTAATACACCTCAAACCCATCCGTCATGCCATCGCCATCAGTGTCCGCCTTTAGTGGGTCCGTGGTGTAAATATTAATCTCATCCTTATCAGACAGACCATCGCAATCACTATCGAATTTAAGGAGCAAATAACCAATTTCCTCTGATGAAGATGAGACAGAGTCCAGATCCGATCGTTCAGGGTCAACAAGCACGCTGACACCCTTATCTGTATCGCTGCCTTGATTCCAGCGTAGATTCACTACACCGCCATTGGTTGTCTGTAGATCTGCAACAAACAGCGATGGAACAAAGTTCTCATTAAACTCGATCAACGTAGACTGTGATGGTTCAACGCTATCAATCCTACCTACCTCATAGTCGATGCGATCCTGATAGCCATAGCCTGGCTCCCAGGCAATAAAAGAGACTGTTTCAACGGGATGATTACGAACCCAATCATTTCGCGCCTCTTCTTGTAGCTGGTAATCAAAGCCCGTAATACCAATGTTGCTCATTCGAACAACCACTGGCGTATCATCGTTATCGGTAACAACACTTGATATCACAACAGGAGCAACCGCAAATGGGCGGGCAAAGCTAGCGGACAATACGTTACTCTCAAACTGACCAGCCTCTACCCGTGCGCCATCTCCCAGGGTATAGCTGCCCTTCTCCATAACGATATATCCAACCTGCTCTTCAGCATGTGTCCCATCAAGGTAATCCCACTCCTGAATGCGCACTTCAAAGCTTTGAGCACCAACATCACGCACCCGAACCACTGCTGGATCAACATCACTTCGGCTAGCAGGCTTGACTACAACCACAGGGCTTACGAAGGTGTTGCTCAGTTGAACTCGCTTCCACTCATCCCCTACAGTCACCTCACCCATCTCGATAGAAGAACTCCCGAAAGTATCTTCAGCCACCTCAAAATCGGCAGTAATCTTATGGTCCGCATTTAGATTTCGAAAAGAATAAGTATTACCTACTAGATCAACAGATTCATCATCAACCTGCACATCTGATATGGCATAACCTGCATCTGCAGTAACATTAAAGGTTACTGTTGAACCTACTTCCTTAGATATCGTTGCCGGGCTGATACTACCATTCTCACCCGCACTAACTGTTATCGTATAAAAAGTACCAGCCGGGGCCGGAGTCGGATTAATATCAAAGCTTGCTGTTACGGTAATTGCCTGCTCCATAGTAACTGCACAGTCAGCTATGTCATCATCACAATCAACACCAGACCAGCCTGCAAAAACAGAACCTGCTGCCGCTTCAGCAGACAAAGTGACAGAAGTTCCGTCACTGTAATCTTCACTACAATCTGCGCCGCAATCAACACCCTCTATCTGCACTTGACCATCACCTGAACCGTCTTTTACTACGGTTAACGCATATGAGGGTGCAGCCACAGTATTAAAGACAGCTGTAACCGTTGTAGCTGCCTGGTTCATTGTTACCGTGCAATCGTCTGTGCCGCTGCAGCCGCCACCAGACCAGCCTGCAAAAATAGAATCTTCAGCCGCTACAGCAGACAACGTAACGGAAGTTCCATTACTATAGTTTTCGCTACAGTCTGCGCCACAATCAATGCCCTCTGCCTGCACTTGGCCACTGCCTGAACCACTCTTTTCTACCGTTAGTATATGGTTTACCGGCAAGAGAGCCAGATAGCCTAACTTCTCTGGGGAAGACACCAGAGTAGACTCTGGGTTACCCAACAAGCGGGCAAAAGCATTGTTGGAATCTTCTTGGTCAAGCAGTATATTGACACCTCTAGTGGTCTTGTCACTCCAGCGTAGATTAACCACATCACCATTCGTTGTCTGTAGATCGGCAAGCAACACCGGCTGACTCAAATAGCTACCATTGAACTCAATCGCTTCGGTCTGCAATGTCAAGGCATCATCAATCGCTCTAACTTCAAAGCTTATGCCATCCTGCGAAGCTTGTGATGGCTCCCAGGCAATAAAGGAGACGGTCTCAACATCATGAGGTACGCTATTTAGCTCTTCCTCCTGCAACATATAACCAAAGCCTGCAACATCAATGTTACCCATCCGACCAATCACTGCTACGTCTTTGTTATATGTAACAACACTTGACATCACGACAGGTGTCACTGCGAATGGTTGGTCAAAGCCAACTGCTCCAAA
>Ga0316187_10003972_pt1 | contig 12807 bp, 9 predicted proteins | sample CroRivburrow1_MG_FD_204927 | JGI IMG/M metagenome (GOLD analysis project Ga0316187, IMG submission 204927) | Coastal sediment microbial communities from Maine, United States - Cross River worm burrow 1 | ecosystem: Environmental > Aquatic > Marine > Coastal > Sediment | place: USA: Maine...
CCTGGCCCGAGGCGCGCTACGACTGGATACGACCCGGCTATATGCTGTACGGCAATTCCCCAATGGCTGCACCGCACCCCAACGCGCAGGCCCTGCAACCGGTGATGACGCTTACCTCAGCGGTCATTTCTCTGCGCGACATCACCGCCGGTGAAGCGGTTGGCTACGCGGCAAGCTGGACGGCATCGCGCCACTCGCGGATCGCCACGGTCACCATCGGCTATGGTGACGGCTATCCCCGCCTGGCTCCCAATGGCACGCCGGTACTGGTGAACGGCCAGCGCGCGCCACTGGCTGGCCGCGTCTCCATGGATATGATTACCGTGGACGTCACTGATTTGCCCCAGGTACAGGTGGGGGATACCGTGGTGTTATGGGGCGAAGGACTGCCCGTGGCAGAGGTCGCCGGCCACGCCGGCACCATCGGCTACGAGTTAACCACCCGCATGCCGGCGCGCACGCCACGGGTAATAGTGAAAAGCTAAATAAAACTAACGCTATAAACTGTGGCAAGCGGCGGCGAAAACATTATTGGCGCAGAATCAGTGTATCGCCGCGCTGGGTAAATTCGATGTGTTTCAGGAACGACATGCCCAGCAGAACCTGGTCTGTTTGCAGACCCGGCGTAATTCCTGCCGATACATCCTGCAGCGTTATCTCCCCTACACTGACCTGTTGCAGTCGGGCTGCATAGCTGGTGGAGATGCCATTGGCTGTCTGGGTGCTGAACGCCCGACCCCGCCGCAAACCCAGGCGCTCGGCAATGGCTGCGGGAATGGCAACGCCTGTTGCGCCGGTATCCAACATGAATGTCACCGGGTGGCCATTGATCTCCCCGCTGGTGACATAGTGACCGAACTTGTTGCGCTGCAACACCACTTCCCGCGCTCCCTCCTCGTTAAAGCGAGTCACCAGCGCCTGGTTGGGATTGTATTGTTTTTCCAGAACATCGCGAAAAAAGAACACACCCAGCACCAGGAATACCAGCCAGGCCAGCGCTTGCATCGCCAGCCCCATGCGCTTTTGCTCATGTATTTCGTCTTCCTGCCTGCTCACTTCATTCGCGCCCGATCAATAAGCTGATTGCCAGAAAATTCCCCGCAGAGGACAGGCCGGCAAGCAGCCTGACCCAAAGGAATGGGAATACGGTCAATCCTTGTGGTTTTTGAGTCGCTTATGGTCCTTATCACCACCCAGGTGGTTATTTTTCTGGTCGAGGTCCAGGTCTACTGAATCCTTTACATCGTCGACAGCGTCCTCTTTCGCATTTTTGGCAGCTTTACCCGAGTCACATTTGCCACTGACCCCAACCGTCGCGTCCATGGCAGCATTGCGCGCCGCTTTTTTCGGGTTGCAGTCCATCACATCCGGTTTCAAGTCGGCCATAGCGCCGGCGCTGAATAGAAGAGTCCATAAGGCGCCAGTAATTAAGTACTTCATTTTTATTCCTCATCTTTTCGCAAAAAGGGCCCGAGGCCCGCGCAATGTGCAGCGCAACAACCAGATCATACAAGACGCAGCGCGCGAGTTTAACTGTTAGCATCTGTCGTCAGCGTCAATATATATCTTACGGCTTGTAACTTAAAAATATCTAGTCTAGATTAACTAACAAGGTCGAGTCAGGGGCGTACGCCTTTGGACGCCATTACTTGAAGGGAGTTCAAGATGAAACGTATTTTAACAGGGCTGGTTGCGATATCCGCAGTGCTGACGGCCTGGGCGCCATCGGCCGTCGCAGCGGAGCAGTCGGCCAAGGCTTCACCGGTGGATTTTCGGGCTTGTACCTACCGCGAAGGCAAGGGCATGGAGGACCTGCAGAAGGTTAATGCCAAATTTCGCGAGTATGCCAACAAGAATGATTTTGCCTATGCCGCCTGGGTGCTTACGCCCCAGTACCAGACTGGCGCCGGATTCGACGTGGGTTGGCTGGGTGCATGGCCTGACGGCGGGTCATTTGGCGTGAGCATGGAGAAATGGCACTCGACCGATAATCCGGTGGCGAGCGACTTCGACCAGGTCATCGACTGCGGTTCCCGCCATGAAATGGCCATGTCCATGCCCATCAACGCCCCAGAGGCTACGCCGACCAACGGTATTGTCATGTTTTACCAGTGCAGCCTGCAAGAGGGCAAGACCCTGGACCAGGCCTATGCTGCGCACCTGGATGCGGGACTGGCGATGAAAGCCAAGGGGTCCCTGGCAATGTCCTGGTTTTACACCCCCGCTGTAGGCACAGGGAGCATCGACTTTGATTACTACCACGTGGTGGCCTTCTCCCGCTATGCCGATATGGGCGCCACCATGGAAATGTATGTCAACGGTGGCGGAATACAGGCACAGCAGAACATCCTCGGGGGAATATCTTCATGCGAAACGCCTTCGGTATTTGATGCCTTAAGCGTGCGCGATCGCGACGAGCGGTGATCCTTTTCGCGCCCGTGCCTGCCTCATCTTAGTCACGGGTGCCATCTGCCAGCAAGCGCTGCGGTGCAGCGCTGCTACAATTGCGTATCCAGGGGCAATTCCGTGACGTTCTTGATCTCGGTTACCGCCATGTGGGAATGCAATTCCCGCACCGAAGGGTTTGCGGTGAGCGTGTTGCGCACAAACACCTCGTAGTGCCGGATATCCAGCGTCACGATCTTCAGCATGTAGTCCCATATACCCGTCATCGTATAGCACTCCACGACCTCGGGATAACGCACGATTTCCTGTTCAAATTCCAACAGGTTCTGGCGACCGGTAGAGGTCAGGTTGACGGTAGCAAATACCACGACCTCCATACCCAGCGCCTCGCGATCCAGCAGTGCCACTCTCCCCTTGATCAACCCCTCCTGCTCCAGGCGATTGATACGGCGCCAGCAAGGCGACTGGGACACGTTGATCTGTTCCGCGATGCTGGCCGTGCTGGCGGTGGCGTCACGCTGCAATAGCTTTAGTATCTGTACATCCTGTTTAGCCAGCTTCATAGATAATTATTCCTGAATATTAATTAATTATGCATAATTTATGCATATTAAGTGCTTTCTTGGGTTCAAAACAAATAAATATTTCCCCCGGTTTACGCCACACTATGCCATCAAAATCAGTGGTGACGGACATGGGCAAAGATCAGGCGGCGGCAATAAGAAAAGTATCCCTGGATGACAAGTACGCGCTGGATACAACCCGCGCTTACATGACCGGCATAGAAGCGCTGGTGCGCCTGCCCATGCTGCAACACCAGCGCGATCAGCGCCGCGGCCTGAATACCGCAGCCTTTATCTCGGGCTATCGCGGCTCGCCACTGGGCGCGGTTGACCAGGCCATGTGGAAGGCCAGGCCCTGGCTGGAGAAACACAATGTGCATTTCCAGCCCGGCGTAAACGAGGACCTGGCCGCCACCTCGGTCTGGGGCAGCCAGCAGACCAACCTGTTCGCAGGTGCCAGGTACGATGGCGTATTCGGCATGTGGTATGGCAAGGGCCCCGGTGTGGATCGCAGCATGGATGTGATCAAGCACGCCAACGCCTTCGGCACGTCACAATACGGTGGCGTGCTCGCCGTCGCCGGCGATGATCACGCCTGTAAGTCCTCCACCCTGCCCCACCAGTCCGAACACATGTTTATCGGCGCCTCGGTACCAGTGCTGAGTCCCGCCAATGTGCAGGAGGTACTGGACCTGGGTATCTACGGGTGGGAGTTATCACGCTACAGCGGCTGCTGGGTGTCCATGAAAGCCATCACCGAGAACATGGATTCCGCGATCTCGGCGGATATAGACCCCCACCGCATCAATATCGTTATTCCCGAGGAATTCGAACTTCCCCAGGATGGCGTTCACGGCCGCTGGCCGGACAAGCCGCTGGAACAGGAGCTGCGGCTGAACAAGTACAAGATCTACGCCGCCCGCGAATTCGCCCGGGTCAACGGCCTGAACAAAATCGTCATGGACAGCCCCAATCCGAGGTTTGGCATCATCACCAGCGGCAAGGCCTACCTGGACGTGATGCAGGCACTGGAAGATATGGGCATCAGCGCGGAAGTCGCCGCACAGATCGGCCTCAGGGTCTACAAGGTCGGCATGCCCTGGCCGCTGGAGCCGCGCACCACACACGATTTCGCCGAGGGGCTGGAGGAAATACTGGTTGTCGAGGAAAAGCGCTCAATCATTGAAGACCAGCTCACCGGGCAGTTGTACAACTACCCGGTAGCAGCCAGACCGCGGGTCTTCGGTGAGTTTGACGAGCACGGTCGCGACCTGCTGCCCAACCTGGGCGAATTGACCCCGGCCATGGTAGCGCTGGCTATCGGCAGCCGGATAAAGCACTTCTACCAGTCGCAGACCATGGAACAGCGCTTGAAATGGATAGAGCAGAAAGAAAACTCCCTGGCGCTCCCGCGCGAGACGCTTGAACGCACCCCGCACTTCTGCTCCGGCTGCCCGCACAACACCTCCACCAGGGTGCCCGAGGGCAGCCATGCTCTGGGTGGTATCGGCTGCCACTACATGGCCACCTGGATGCCAGACCGTGAAACCCACACCTTTACCCAGATGGGCGGCGAGGGGGCCACCTGGATTGGCCAGGCGCCATTTACCAGCACCAAACACGTATTCCAGAACCTCGGTGACGGCACGTATTTCCACTCGGGCATCATGGCGGTACGCGCCGCGGTGTCCGCCGGCGTCAACATTACCTACAAAATTCTCTACAACGATGCGGTAGCCATGACCGGCGGCCAACCCATTGATGGCACACTGAAGGTGGAAGATCTGATCTACCAATTGCGCGGGGAAGGGGTGCGCCGTGTCGCGCTGGTAAGCGATGAGCCCGGTCAGTGGCGCGGCCAGTTCAGCGGTATTCCCGGCTACTCCCTGCACCACCGCGATGACATGGATCGCCTGCAAAAAGAGCTGCGCGAGTATAAGGGTACTTCCGTTATTGTCTACCAGCAGACCTGCGCCGCGGAAAAACGCCGCCGCCGCAAAAAAGGCCTGCTGGAGGATCCGGCCAGGCGCCTGTTCATCAATGACGCGGTCTGTGAAGGCTGTGGCGACTGCAGTGTCAAATCCAACTGCCTCTCGGTACTCCCCAAGGAAACCGATTTGGGGCGCAAACGCCAGATTGACCAAAGCGCCTGTAACAAGGACTACAGCTGTGCCAATGGCTTCTGCCCTAGTTTCGTCACGGTCGTGGGGGGGCAATTAAGAAAGCCCTCCGCTGGCGTGGGCACCTCAGATAATCTCTTCGATCCACTGCCCCAACCCACCCTTCCCTCCCTGGAGCGCCCATGGAACACCGTAGTAACCGGCGTGGGCGGAACCGGCGTACTGACCATTACCGCACTGGTTGCCATGGCGGCGCATATCGAAGGTAAAGGCTGCGCCACCATGAACCAGACGGGCCTTGCACAAAAATTTGGCGCCGTTGTGAGCCATGTGCGGGTTGCCCGGATGCAGGATGATATAAAAGCCGTACGCATTCCCGCGGGCGAAGCCGACCTGTTACTGGGCGCGGACCTGGTGGTTACCACTACCTACGAGGCCATGGGCAAGGTAGCCCGGGGCCGCACGAATGCCGTAGTGAATGAGGCCGAGGTGCCTACAGCGGCCTTTATTCTGGACCCGGACGCCAAATTCCCGACGACAGCCATGAAAGCAAAGATCAGGGATGAGGCAGGCGATGACGGCTGCCACTTCATCGATGCCACCAGTATCGCCACGGCACTGCTGGGTGACTCCATCGCCAGCAACCTGTTCCTGCTGGGCTTTGCCTGGCAGCGCGGACTGGTGCCGGTCTCCGCCGCGGCGCTGGAAGAAGCCATCGAGCTTAATGGTGTCGCCATAGACTTTAACAAACAGGCTTTCCTCTGGGGGCGGCGTTATGCAGACCAACCACAGCGGGTGCTGGCGTTACTGCAAAAGGATGTCAGCGATCCAGCCCCCTTGAACCTGGATCAACTGATAGACGACCGCGCACAGCGCCTGACCCAATACCAGAACGGCGCCTATGCGCAGCGCTATCGCGACAGGGTAGCGAAGGTGCGCAAGGCCGATCCGCAAGCGGAGATAAAAGACTCGATTACTTTTGCCGTGGCACAAAACCTGTACAAGCTAATGGCTTACAAGGATGAATACGAGGTGGCCCGACTGTATAGCGACGGTAAATTTCAACGTCAACTAAGGGAGCAGTTTGAAGGTGATTTCCAGCTGCGCTTCAACCTGGCACCGCCGCTGTTCAGCAAACGTGACCCCAACACAGGCCATCTCATGAAGCAGGAGTTCGGCCCGTGGATGCTACAGGCCTTTGGGCTATTGGCTAAATTCAAATTCCTGCGCGGCACAGCGCTGGATATCTTCGGGCACAGCGCAGAGCGCCGCCAGGAGCGCGCTGACATAGAAGAATACCGACAGCTGCTGGAGGAGATACTTCCTGACCTGGGCAACGACAATTACGCAGCGGCACTGCAACTGGCAGAGCTGCCGGGCAAGTTGCGCGGCTTCGGGCATGTTAAAGATGGAAACCGTGAACGACTGGCCTCGCGCCGTAATGAATTGATGGCAGAGTTCCGGGGGGATCAACTGGCAACCGAGCTCAGGGTGATCGCGGCGGCCTAGCGCAGGCGCAAGGGACGACAGACTATGGCACACCTGGCAAGTAGTATTGGTCACACAGTAAAAGTATACTCCGTGGTAATACACACTCGAGAGCAACGGCGTGTTGGCAAAATCGCTCGCCGCGTGTGAATACTCAGCAGGGTGAAGCCTTGGCGGCTACCAGCTAGGGTTTACCATAGCAAAAAAACCCACCACGGGAGCACATCACCATGAAATATTCTATAAAGTCTTTAGCTTGCATCGTCACTGTTCTACTCAGCACCATCGCCCAGGCAGAAATTTATGAAGAAAAGGACGCCCAGGGCAATACGGTATATACCGACTCCCCTACACAGGGAGCAACTGAAGTAGATTTACCTGAAACCAATACAGCAGAGGCGGTTAAACCTACAGCTGCTGAAACCCCTGCAATGGGTGAAGCACCCAAGCCGGCAGGCACCCAACAAGAGGGGGGCAGCGTGGTTGTAATCCCGAACAGCCGCAACGAAGAGCTGGAGCGGGAAGTCAACGCAGACAGACCCCACGAAGTCCTCGATGCCGAGCAACGGCATGAGGTCGGCGACTATGTGACCCCGGAAGAACGTGCTCGACGTGAAGCGGCCAAGGAAGGAGTAATCGTGGACGAGCAGGGGAATGTCGAGCATATCGAGCACCGGGGGCATGTCGGCGGGCACCGCTAGAAAGCAGAATATTCACGCGCATTGATTGGGCACTTAACAATTGTTAATGCTACCCGCGCACTCAACCCCTAAGCTTGCGCTTGATCCTTGAGAGTGACACAGCATCCACTCCCAGGTAGGAGGCGACGTGCAACTGGGCGACGCGCTCCGGCAGGTCGGGCTCATGCTGCAGCAACCACTGGTAACGTTGCTCGGCATTGCAGGTCAGCAGTATCGCTTCGCGCTGCTCGTTGCGTATAAACGCCTCGGCCAGCATGTCGCGATACAACCGGGCGATCTGGGCATTATGCTCGGCGGCCCGTTGCAGGTCCGCGTAGCGAAAGCAGATCGCCTGCGTGGGTTCCAGGCACTGGATGGAAAAAGGTGCCGCAGAGGCGGTTATAGCCGCGCTCACCGGCCCGGTAACCTGACCGGCGCGATAAAAGGCCTTGTTGCGCTCCTTGCCGTCGGGGGTGGTGTAGAACAAACGCACCAGGCCGCTCTCCAGCAGGAACAGGGTGTCGCTGCGATCGCCGACATGAACCAGGAACTCTTCGCCAGCGAAGGACCTGCAGTACATATTGGCCAACCAGCTATCGGCATGTGCCAGGTCATCGACCGACCAGCGTTGCAGCCAGGGGCGAATAGGGACGTTTGGGTCTATAGTTGCCATGGGAAAAGTTTAAACACTTGATAAGCCTTGTACAGGCATAACTGAGGTAAATAACATGACAGAAGCGGCAAACAGTATCGTAATGAATGCAGATGACCCGGAAAGCATGCTGCAACGCCCCGAGGGCATCGCGGAGATTAGACAGGATCGGAAAATCAAGCTGGCCGCCGCACTGCGGCTATTTGGCAAGTTTGGCTTCGACGAGGGCGTGGCCGGCCACATAACAGTGCGCGACCCGGAGCTGACCGACCATTTCTGGGTCAACCCCATGGGCAAGTCATTCAAGCAAATAACCGTATCCGACCTGATGCTGGTCAGCCACACCGGCGAAGTTGTAGAGGGCAGCGGCCTGCTCAATGGAGCCGCGTTTACTATCCACTCGCAGATCCATATGTCTAATCCCGATATCACCGCGGCGGCGCATTCCCACTCAGTCTATGGCAAGGCGTTTTCAGCACTGGGCAAGACGCTGGACCCACTGACCCAGGACAGCTGTGCATTCTACGATGATCACGTGCTGTTTGATGATTTCTCAGGTGTGGTACTGGACAATTCCGAGGGTGAGCGTATCGCCGCGGCACTGGGCGATTGCAAAGCCGCCATTCTGCAAAATCATGGACTGCTCACGGTGGGTGACAGCATAGACGCCGCAGCCTGGTGGTATATCACCATGGAGCGCAGCTGCCAGGCACAATTACTGGCGGAAGCGGCCGGCTCACCCAAGGTGATTCCCCACGAGGTGGCGGTGCAGACACGTGAGACCGTAGGTTCACCACTCGCCGGCTGGTTCAGCTTCCAGCCACTGTACGACGTGATTGTCGCGGAGCAGCCGGAACTGCTGAACTAGCAGTTCACCCGCTAGCCAGGTTAATCCACGTCGCGAGATCCGCGACAGTGTGCCCATCGCCACAGAGGTCTTCGCGCGTGGCCGGTTCGTGTGCCCCACGCGCAGTTTAGACGCCAAAATAGTACTAGGGAACATAGTGGTACGCATAGCCATGATAAATTATGCGGTTAATGCCCGCGGCAAACGCGTTGCCTGCGAGCAGGTAGTAATCTTCTATATCCAGCGAGTTGAAGTCCGTAGTCATGGTAATAAAAGACTCTGAACTGATCACGCGGCGCCCCGCCACATGTCCGGCAGAGGTCGCCAGTTTGAGGAAATCATAGCTGCCTCCGGCAAACAGGCCTTCCGCCTCGGGAATATCGGCCAACTGGTAGCTATCGAGGTAATCGCCGTAACCACCGTGTGCCTGAAGACGCAGCGCAATACCCTCTGCCTGTGTCCATGCGTGCAGCGGTTGCAGGAACGCGTCCTCGAATAATTGCTGTCGGGTCGCTTCATAGTCCTCCCGCACTCTGAGGTGCATATCGGCCGGGGCCTGATAAGCCGGTACCGGCGGGATGACCACGTTGACATATTTCGACTCACCGCGCCGCTGGAACACCAGGGGCAGGTAGGGAGTGATATCGTAACCATGCATGACCTGGAAGCGCCGCGCAAAATCTGTGCTCCAGGGTAACTCCCCCAGCAACTCAAAGCTGTCGATAAAAAATGCGCCAGGTTTGAAGGGCGCCAGTGCGCGCAGCCAGGGCCTGCCCAGGTCCTCTATGTATTCAGTCACACCGCCAATATCGAGGTGATCGAGTACAGGAGAGCTCGCCAGGGCACCCGGGTAGGCAGAGGCAACGGCGTTGTGCGCGGTAGCATTCTGGTAGAAAGCAAAAATTCGATGGGCACCCTGTGGCACCTGCCAGGACAAGTTGCCCTGTGCCACCGATTCGCTGATATCGATGAAGTCCGTGAGCGAGGGCGTTCGGCTCGCACTATCCAGTCGCGCCGCCACCACCCCTCGCAGTTGCAGCTTGCCATCAAATTCGCCGACGGTATTGTTGATAATCCAGTTGCTGGGCGCGACATACCAGGGTTCACCCGGCACCGGCAGTTCACGCTGGACCACAGCGGGACCGGTGACATCGAAAGACGCACGCAGCAGTTGTTGCTCGGGAAACTCATCGATAAAGGGACCACCGCTGGACCAGCCGCTACCCAGGGTCAGGTCAACCGCCATATCCAGTTCCCGCGCCAACTGAAATACCGCTTTCAGGCGATCAAAATAGGCAGGCGTGCCCACGGCATAGATACTCTGCTGCTGCGCGGCCAGATGCCGCTGGCTGAGACCAATGGTCAGGGTTTGTATTTCCACACCGCCAAAGCCCGCCGCGTGCATGCTGTGAAGCTCAGCGCGCAACTCCTGTGCCTGCACCGCATTGCCGGGCCACCACCAGCGAATATACGGGTGCAGTGCGCGGGGCGGGCTCTGCCACAGAGACCAATCCCAGCCTTCGCCGAATTCACTATCACGCTCCGCAGTGCCGCTAACCTTGTCGCTTGCGGACGCGCCCGGCTGCAACAGTAACAGCCGCGTGCGCCTCGCGGGGACGGCTATATCGAATGACTGGCCAGAGTTATCGAGAAGCTCATATTCGCCAGTAACGGGATCCAGCAGATGAACAGACTCCCAGGAGCCCACGGCATGAAAAGTCCTGGTGACATCGCTGTCAGTTTCGTTAAACAACAACAGCAGTTCTGCGCCAGCCAGGCGCCGATGGTTGCTGCGCAATTTAAAGTCTCCCGGCATAACTGGCACCAGCATGCCGGACACATCCGCCTCACGCAGTGCGGCTACCGCGCCGGTAATACTGCCTGCCCTGAAAACCGTCTCAGCAAGCTGGGCGGAGAGTGCCTTTACACGCTGATCGCGACTTTCATGATCCGCCCAACCCCGCGCGCGTTGCGGCATCACCCCCTGCCAGATAACGGGAATACCGGCCTGCGCAATCTCCTGGATACGCAGCAGCAATTCCGGCTCTACAATGTCCAGCTCATCAATGAGCAGGGCGGCGTAATCAGCATGGCCCACAGACAGGCGCTGGCCGGTCACCCGCGCATCCAGCAGGTCGCGCCGACTGATGCGATCGTACCCCAGCCCGGCGCCTGCCAGTGCTTTGCTCAGGGGGACTTCTTCCCTGTTCGGGAAGATGCCGGGAGCGAGTGCAGGCTTGTCTGCCCACTCGGCGTTCGCGTGCAACCAGGCAACCTGCGTCACCGGGGTACCCAGGGTCATAGCATAACTCAGGCGCGCCAGGGATTTATTAAATAGGGGCAATTCAGACCAAACCGGGTTGTCCTCCCGGGTATTGCTGGTCATGGCGAAAGGGCCCGTGGTGTAGTAATCGGAAAACAGGGAGGGGATAAACGGATACCACCAGGTCGATGGCGTCTTGACGTAGCCACCCGCCGCGTACAGACCCGCCAGCAGCACCAGGGGCAACAGCAAGGCCGACGCAACCAGCCATATCAAGGTCCGCAGAAAACCCGGTCTCCAGCCGGCTCGCTGCATGTCAGCCGGGATCAGTTAAAGTTATAGCGAAACTCCATTCCATACATTCTCGGCAAACCGGAGGTGCGGGTAAAACTACCGGTTGAGTCCGCCACGGCAGCGGCACCAAAATGGTAAAACTCGTCGGTGATATTGGTGCCGTAGAGCGCGGCCTCAAACCTCGCCTCAGGGCTTATCCAGCCAATGCGGGCATTGAGCAGAAAGTAGTCGTCGAAGGTAGTCTGGTTTTCATTCTGTCCCGCCCCGGCATCCAGGCCCATGAAAATTTCATCCACGTAGCTGTAGTCCAGCCGCGGGATAAACATGCCATAAGACGTATTCAGCGAATATTGCGCCGCAAAACTGTAGGTATTCTCCGGCACTTCGGCAAACGGTTCGTCACTGCGATCCACCAATGGCAACGGCTGCTGCGACAGCAGCGCGCGGGTACTGAACTGCGACTCCTCAAATTCGCGGTACTCATAATCATTGAAACTGCCGGTAGCAATCAATAACAGGTTATCGATGGGAGTCCAGGTCCACTCCAGTTCAATACCTTCAATACGCGTTTTCGACGCGTTGTTTATCACCACCCGGGGTATACCTGAGCTATCCAGTAATACCTGGCGCAGTTGCATGTCGTCGAAGTTAGTGCGGAACACCGCCCCGTTGAGCCGCATGCGTCCATCGAGCATATCGAGTTTGAACCCGAATTCGTAATTGTCCACATTCTCGGGTTCCACGGTTGCCTGACCGTCTACGCCGATAGGCTCAAAGGTGCCCGATTTAAATCCCTCCGCGTAGGTCAGGTAGAACATACCGGCATCGAAAAAGCCCGTATCGGTCATCGATGGCGGCAGGTGGTAAGCCAGGCTGACCATGGGCGTAAATTCGTCCCAGGTTTCATCGGCATCTTCATCGATATCGGGTACCAGTTCATTGGCCGGCAGCAATGGGTATATCGCCTGGTTATAGCTATCCCGCGGGAACGCGTCTGCAATCAAGCCAAAGATGTCCGCCTCCATCACCGCTGGCAGGTCGGTGACCAGGGCAACACCCGCGCTTTCAATAGGTATCAGGCCGGGCACCCCTTCAATGGCGTCAAAGGCGGTTTCCCGGAAGGCGGCCTGGTCCAGAAACTGCAGCTTTACGGACTGTTTGCGCTCTTCACTGGTCCAACGTATGCCCGCGGTCAACTCCAGGTTTTCCGTCAGGTCATAGCTGCCCTGGAAGAACGCTGCATAGGTGGTATTTTCCAGGTCATAGGTCTGCTTTTCGGCAGTGACATCATTAATGACCATCACATTTACCGAAGGTATCAAGTAACCCGAGGGAGCGCCTGATTGTGTGTCCGTGCCGTCATCGATATTTTCATTCATGGCGAACACGCCGAAGGTATAGTCCAGGCGATCGTTGAAGGCGCTGCCCAGCAACTGGAATTCCTGCGACCAGTGATCGCGGTTACTGGGACTGCCGCCATCCCGGTAGCGTGCA
>Ga0316187_10003973_pt1 | contig 12805 bp, 11 predicted proteins | sample CroRivburrow1_MG_FD_204927 | JGI IMG/M metagenome (GOLD analysis project Ga0316187, IMG submission 204927) | Coastal sediment microbial communities from Maine, United States - Cross River worm burrow 1 | ecosystem: Environmental > Aquatic > Marine > Coastal > Sediment | place: USA: Maine...
CGTCCATTCCTCCATGTAATCGGCCATGGTGAAATGCCCGGCGATGCGCTCCGGCCGATCCGTGAAAAACTAATGTCTGCTGGCTGACATCGACCAGCCGCATGGTCGTCATTGTCGAAAGCTTTTGAATGAAAAATAAGTTGCCGGCCCGGCGGTGGTTGATCCCCACTATGCGACTCCCGCACACCCGTGCCTGTGATCACATCGATGTTGGCATTATTCGTATCAAACCCCCACCTCCTGCAATGCGGCCACCTGTAAAATCAAGGCCTGAGCATGGCCCACACCTTCGACAAGGCAAACGCCGACGCAACCTCGACCCGCAAGACCCAATACGAGGACGCGGCCAAAAAATATCCGGCGAGCGAGTAACCGTGGTTTCCAGGCGCGATTTCAACCCTGGAACCCCGATTCTCTTGCGGGACGTTGCGTGGGAACAGTCCAAATGCTATATGAATCCAGACTCATTCAATAGGAAACAAGGACATGATCCGCACTACCAGCCTGTTCTGCGCCATAGTATTGCTCACTGCGACCATAACGGCTTCCGCCCAATTCACTCCGTCCAGGGAATCGCTTTCCGATCTGTATCCCGGCAAGGCTTACTCTCCCTACGCCGATCGAAGTTTCCCTGACCGCGTTTTCTGGGGTGATACCCACCTGCATACCGGCCTGTCAATGGACGCCGGCCTGTTTGGAGCACGCCTCGGACTGGATGAGGCTTACCGCTTTGCCCGCGGTGAGCAGGTGACCGCCTCCAGCGGCCAGCCCGCCAAACTCGGCCGCCCGCTGGACTGGCTGGTGATCGCGGATCATTCCGACGGCATGGGTTTCTTTACGGATCTGGCCTCCGGCGCGCCGGATATCCTCAGGTATGAGCAGGGCCGGCGCTGGTACGACGGGCTGCAGGCAGGCGGTGAAGACTCCGTAGCGGCGGCACTGGATCTGATCACCACCTTCTCACAAGGCGAGATCAACAAGGAGATGATCGCCGAATACTCACCGGGCGGAAGGACCTATAAATCGATCTGGGCGAAAGTGGTAGATGCTGCCGAGCGCTTCAATGAGCCCGGCTCATTCACTGCCTTCATCGGCTTCGAATGGACCTCGCTGGTCAAAGGCAACAATCTGCACCGCAACGTGATCTTTCGCGATAATGGTGACAAGGCCGGCAGGGTTGTTCCCTACACTACCCAGGAGCCGGTCGGATCGACCGACCCACTGGATCTTTATGCCTGGCTGGAGAATTATGAGGAAAAGATCGGGGGGTCTGTACTCGCCCTGGCTCACAATGGCAATCTGTCGAACGGATTGATGTTTCCGGTTGACGCCCAGTACACCGGCAGCAAGATCGACCAGAACTATGTGGAGAAGCGTGCCCGCTGGGAACCGATGTACGAAATAACCCAGATCAAGGGAGACGGCGAGACCCACCCATTCCTGTCACCTGGCGACGCCTTTGCCGACTACGAGACCTGGGATGCCGGCAACCTGGATCTTACCGAAGCCAAGACCGACAACATGTTGCAGCACGAATACGCCCGCCAGGCACTGTTGAACGGGATGTTGCTGGAACAGCGACTCGGTACCAATCCCTACAAGTTCGGACTCGTTGGCTCGACCGACAGCCACACCGCACTGACCGCGGTGGAGGAAGAGAACTTTTTCGGCAAGGCAACCAACGCCGAACCTTCACCCGCCCGCATGGGACATCCCTTTACGCAGACTGAGAACGGCGCCTTTGAGGGCTACGAACTGGTGGCCTCGGGTTACACCGGCGTCTGGGCCCAGGAGAACACACGCACCTCGATCTGGGACGCGATGGCGCGCAAGGAAATCTACGCCACCACCGGCCCGCGCATCACTGTGCGTTTCTTCGGCGGCTGGGGCTACACGCCTGAGGACCTGAACAGCCGCGCTCCCGCCTTCCGCGGTTATGAGAAGGGTGTTCCGATGGGCGGCGACCTCCGCCCACGCAGCACGGATGGCGCGCCTACCTTCATGGTTTACGCGCTGCGCGATGCGATCGGTGCCAATCTGGACCGTATCCAGATCGTCAAAGGCTGGCTGGACGCCAAAGGCACAACGCACGAAAAGGTTTACGATGTGGCCTGGTCGCCTGGACGCGAGCCGGACGCCAGCGGCGTGTTGCCGCCGGTCGGCAACACAGTCGACATTGCCGCAGCCAACTGGACCAACACCATCGGCACATCCGAACTGGGCACCGTGTGGACCGATCCGGATTTCGACCCGGAACAGAGCGCTTTTTACTATGCGCGCGTGCTGGAAATCCCGACCCCGCGCTGGGTGGTTTACGACGCGTTCCGTTTCGGAGTCGACATACCCGAAGGCGCCGAGACCATCCACCAGGAGCGGGCATACACCTCGCCGATCTGGTATACGCCCTGATAAAAATGGTGACGGTTTACTTAATTGCTACTAACGAATAGATAAGCAAACTGTCACCATAATTTTGTCACCCTGAGTGCCGTAATTTGTCACTTATTCTCGGCTTTCTCGCTCATCCGAGATAAACATCCGCTCACATCTTAATCAATACCTTTGGTATTGCTTTATTTCATCTCACCTCAAGTCAAATCTGCCGATTGGCACGCTTTCTGCTTGTTAAGCAGTTGACTGAAAACAACCGACGACCGAATCCGGCCCGTGTGCTTGCAGCTTCGATACAGGTGGGGGTGCCTGCAGGGCAGCAGGTCTGACGACCGAGCCATGATCTCACCTCGTTGAGGTGGGTGTTTGAGGGAAAGGCCCCGAAAGGGGCCTTTCTTTTTTGAATCCCGGCGAAACCATGAGGGTCCCGCCTGATAACGGTTCGAACTGCTCAGGCGGAAAAATTATTCGCCGCAAACTCCCAGTTGACCAGTTCCCAGTAGGCCGCCAGATAGTTCGGTCGTGCATTCCGGTAATCGATGTAATAGGCGTGCTCCCACACATCACAGGTCAAAAGCGGCGTACTCCCCGCGGAGGTCAACGGCGTCGCGGCGTTGCTGGTGCTTACCAGCGCCAGCGAGCCGTCCTCGTTCCTGACAAGCCAGGCCCAGCCGGATCCGAATGTGGTTACTGCAGTCTGCGTGAATGCCGTTTTGAATTCGTCGAACGATCCGAACGACGAATTGATCGCATCCGCCAGCGCGCCGGTAGGCGCCCCTCCTCCGTTCGGGCTGAGGCTGTTCCAGTAGAACGTGTGGTTCCACACCTGGGCGGCATTGTTGAACATCCCGCCGGAAGACTTCCTGACGATGTCTTCCAGTGACATATCGGAGAATTCCGTGTCCTTGATCAGATTGTTGAGGTTGGTGACGTAGGTAGCGTGATGCTTGCCGTAGTGAAATTCGAGCGTTTCCTTGGAAATATGGGGCGCCAGGGCGTCCATTGCGTAGGGAAGTGCGGGTAGTTCGTGTGCCATTGTATGAATTCTCTCTTGTTTTTCAGATTACAGGGTAGAACCTGCCTCAAAAAGGGCCTTGCACTGACGAACAAGGCGCTTTTTTGAGGCAGGTCCTGGTGAAATGCGAATAGCCTCCATGGTGATGTATGGGCGCCAGGACGGATTTCAAGGGCTCGGTAGGGCTGTGATCACGAAGGCTGTGATCACGGGGATGGCGACCGGCCACGGGTACAGAAGTGGATTATACCCAATTCCATCCCGGTAGGATCATGTTGCCGGAACCCCGCTCAGCAATCAGCAGATTACCCGGCAAGACCGGTTTTATGGCATCGGATGGATGACCCAGGACGGTAACGAGGTCAAGTCCGGCGGCATGGGCACACCGCGCACAGGCATGAATGCTGATTCTTCTGTAACAAATTATTCACAATAACTTAACAATCCCGGGCGGGGGCGTGTGATAAAAAATACTCCGAGTTTCAATCTACCACCATAGTCTTGGAGCGAACATGCTAAGAGCACAACATACCCCGGGGACATCGCAACTCCCTAGCGCCGACCTGAAAATGCCGTTGTCACCAGACAGACTCGTGGCGATGTACAAGAAAGGTCTGAACATGGTAGGTGAATTCCTGGACCTGCAAGGAGAACAGCGGGAACAGCGCAAGCGCCATGAGAGCCTTTCCCTCGTCGTTAAAGACCTCGACCGCAGGGAACGGGAACTCGGTGAGCGACTCGAAGGGAATCTGACCGGCCAATCAAAAAAGCGCCTGGAACGACAACTTGAAATCGTGCGCGCGCAGAAGAAAAAGGGCCTTAAAGCGCTCGATAACCTCGGATAGTCGCCACCCTGCTAAAGGGCGCAGCCCTCGGCAGGGCAGAAACCTGCGAACGGTGGTGCGCCCGGGACCGCGCCGGGACAACCCATCTGTTGCGGTGTCTAACGAGTATTGATGGCCGCCTGGGCCGCAGCCAGCCGTGCCACCGGCACCCGGAAGGGGCTGCAGCTCACGTAGTCGAGGCCCACCAGGTGGCAGAACTCAATGCTGTCCGGGTCGCCACCGTGTTCGCCGCAGATGCCACATGATAACCCCGGGCGGGTGCCACGCCCCAGTTTGACCGCCATCTCGACCAGCTTGCCCACACCATCGCGATCGAGTTGCTGAAACGGATTGGCGGGCAACACCCCGGACTTGACGTAGCTGATGAGGAACTTCGCCTCGGCATCGTCCCGGCTCATACCGAAGGTGGTCTGCGTCAGATCGTTGGTACCAAAGCTGAAGAACTCCGCCTCCCTGGCCATTTCGTCCGCGGTCAGTGCGGCGCGCGGCAGTTCTATCATCGTACCGTACATGAATTCGACCGAAGTGCCGTGCTCCGCGAATACTTCACGAGCTGCTTCGTCCACAACCTTTCGAAGGACGGTCAGCTCATTCACATGACTTGAGAGCGGGATCATGATCTCCGGCTTGACGTCGATGCCGTCCTTGCTGACCGCAACCGCGGCTTCGAGAATGGCCCGGGCCTGCATGGTGGTGATCTCGGGCATCATGATACCCAGACGGTCCCCTCGCAATCCCAGCATCGGGTTACTCTCGGCCAGCGTCTCGACCCGTTCCAGAATATCTTCCTTCTCCCTCACCTGCGCGAGCGCGTTGTCGATTTCGCTCATCGACCGGAAATGCTGTAGCTGAACTTTCAGGTCCGCCAGTTCCTGCACCAGGTCATGCTGTGAAGGAAGAAATTCGTGCAGCGGCGGATCGAGCAGGCGGATGATGACCGGGCGGCCTTCCATGGCCCGGAACAGGCCCTCGAAGTCGCCGCGCTGCATGGGCAGCAGCTGATCCAGCGCGGCCTGCCGGTGGGCGCGACTCTCGGCGGTGATCATTTTCTGCACGATGGGCAGGCGCTCTTCTTCGAAGAACATGTGCTCGGTGCGGCACAGGCCGATGCCCTCGGCGCCGTAGCGCCGTGCGCGCTCCGCGTCGGCGGGATAATCGGCGTTCGCACGCACGCCGAGCCGGCGGACCTCGTCCGACCAGTTGAGCAGTGTGTTCAGTTCGGTCTCATGCTCGAAATCCGGATCCCTGGTCTCAAGCCGCCCGCTGAACACTTCCCCGGTCCCGCCGTCGATGCTCAACCAGTCACCTTCCCGAACCTCGATGGTGCTGCCTCCCACGGAGGCGACGAACAGCCGATGGGCGACGTCGATCAAGAGATCCTCCGCACCGCATACGGCCGGCGTCCCGAACTGCCGCGCCACCACGGCTGCGTGACTCGTCGCGCCGCCCTTGCTCGTCAGAATGCCTCTCGCGGCAATCATGCCGTGAACGTCGTCGGGCCGGGTTTCAGGGCGGACCATGATCACGTCCTTGCCTTCATTGCCCCACCGCTCCGCCGTATCGGCGTCGAAAGCGGCGACTCCCACCGCTGCTCCCGGGCTCGCATTGACTGCCTTCTCGACAAGGCGCCTGCCGTCGGCCGCCGCCGCGGCCCTGGTGTCTCCCCCGAACTGCGGGTGAAGGAGCATATCCACCTGCTCGGGCGTGACTCTCATGATCGCCTGCTCCCGGGTGATCATTTCCTCGTTGGCCATGTCAACTGCGATCCTGATGGCGGCTCTCGCCGTCCGCTTGCCGTTGCGGGTCTGCAGCATCCAGAGTTTGCCGCGTTCGACGGTGAACTCGACGTCCTGCATGTCCTGATAATATGATTCGAGTTTGCCGCAGATCTCCATGAACTCGTCGTACACCCGGGGCATCTCGTCCCTGAGTTGGGCTATGGGCCGGGTATTGCGGATGCCGGCGACCACGTCCTCGCCCTGCGCGTTTATTAGATAATCACCGTAGATCTCGCGGGATCCGTCCACGGGATTGCGCGTGAAGGCAACGCCAGTGCCGCTGTCGTCGCCCATGTTGCCGAAAACTACGATCTGGATGTTGACTGCGGTGCCGAGATCGTGGCTGATGTTGGTGGCGTTGCGGTAGTCGACGGCGCGCTTGCCGAACCAGCTGTTGAACACGGCGCGGGTCGCCAGTTCCAGTTGCTTGTAGGGATCCTGCGGGAACTCCGTAGCCGTGAACGACCGGATCAGTCCTTTGAAGCGCAAGGTAAGCGCCTTCCAGTCATCCGCGGTCAACTCGGTGTCGTCGCGCACGCCGCGTGCGGCCTTGACCTGTTCTATGGCCTCCTCAAAGGGTTCGTCGGGCACGCCCAGCACGACCGACGCGAACATCTGGATCAGGCGACGGTAGGAATCGTAGACGAAGCGCGGGTCGCCGGTGAATTCGACCATGCCCCGCGCCGTCTCGTCGTTGAGGCCGATGTTGAGCACCGTATCCATCATCCCCGGCATGGAGAATTTTCCGCCGGAGCGGCACGAGACCAGCAGCGGATTCTTCGAATCGCCGAATTTTCTGCCTGTAATGTCCTCCAGCGCCTGAATCGCCTCGACTTCCTGCTCCCACATGTTCGGCGGAAAGTTGCGCTCGTACTCCATATAGGCGTTGCAGGCCTCGGTAGTCACGGTGAATCCGGCGGGCACCGGAACGTCCAGACTGGTCATCCTGGCCAGGTTGGCACCCTTGCCGCCTAGCAGCGCCCGGACCTGTTCCCAATCGGTGGGTTTTGCGATCTCGTAGACTTTTTCGAGGTCCTTGAACAGGTAGACCCAGACTTTGTTCTTTTCATCCGACATTTGACCCAGCGCTCGTTTGATAAAAAACCAGAATGGTAGAAGGGCAGGCGGCCGGAAAAGCTGACGAGGATCAATTTGCCGGCAATAAACCTGCCGTTCCGCCTGCTTCGGTTGCGAACATATCAACAGGAGGTCCTGTTAATCAGTATTACAAACAGTTTCAGGGTTCGGAGCAACCAGCCGGTTGGCGTCGTCGTTTTTTGTTAAACTCGTGGGACGATGCCGAACCGGATTTGATATTGCAGGATCGAAACATCATTGGCGACCTTGCCAAGGGGATGCTGTTCAAGCGTCTGTCAGAACCTCAGTTGCAGCGGGTTGCGGGGAAAGCGGAGCGGATTCGAAAGCATGACGGTGAATTCCTGTTCAAGCAGGACGACAAGGCAGATCGCTTCTACCTGTTGACGGCCGGCCAGATCAAGCTGTTCCGGCTATCGAGCGACGGCGACGAGAAGGTAATAGAAGTCATCAAACCTGGCGCGACTTTCGCCGAGGCGCTCATGTTCCTCGAGAAACCATCCTACCCGGTGGGGGCACAGGCACTCGTCAGTTCTGAAGTCATCAGCATCGACGCTCGCGACTTCGTCGGCATGCTGCGTGAATCGGTGGATACCTGCCTGCTGCTGGCATCCGATCTGAGTCAGCGACTGCACGGCCTGATCCGGGAAATCAATGACCTGAGCCTCCACACCGGCACCCGCCGCGTCGCCGCGTATCTGATGCAACAGGCCCCGGAAGGCTGCGACGAATGCGTACTCGACCTGCCGAAGCAGGTGCTGGCCTCGCGCCTGTCGATCAAACCCGAAACACTTTCCAGAATATTCCGGCGGCTGATAAACGCCGACCTGATATCAATCCAGGGCACCAGGATCACCATTCTGGAGCGGACACACCTGGCCGACCTCGCGCAACTGTCCCCGGAAGGGGAGCGGTCGCTGCTCGACACCTTCCACTTTCCCCCGCAGAAAGCCGACGACTGACACTAAGGTTCTCCGGTATGCGAGCTGCACGACATCGCCAGATCGTATAACTTCTCCGGGAACCGGTTTGACAAAAGTCATTCCAGAGAAGCTGAGCGTGCAATAGACTCTCTCCGCACACTGCAAGACCGCCGGGGCTGATCGAATCCGGTTTCCCGGCATTGCATAAATGCGGATACCCGGACCGGATTCATGCACCGTATCCGGGTTTGCGCGGACAAGCCCTTGAATTCATCCAGCTCATGCTCCCGATCCGACCGTCGAATCGCCCTTTTCGAACTGGGCTTCAGACCGTTCTTCCTGTTTGCGGCGCTGTATTCGATCTGGGCAACGCTTGCCTGGTTTGCGGTCTATGTCGTGGGCGTGCAGCTGGCGTCAACCGATATGGCGGCTCCGGCGTGGCATGCACACGAAATGATCTACGGCTACGGGACGGCGGTCGTGGCCGGTTTCCTGCTGACCGCTGCACAAAACTGGACGGGATTGAGGACGCTGAACTCAACGCCGCTCGGCCTGCTCCTGGTACTCTGGCTGATACCACGCGCGGCGCCTTACGTCTGGCCGGCGGCCCCGGCAGGGCTGCTGGCGATATTCGATCTCGCCTTCCTGGCGATGCTTATTTGCGCTGTCGGGTGGGTGGTACTCGAAAGCGGGAACAGGAAGCAATTCGTCATTCTTCTGCTTCTCGCGCTGCTGCTGCTCGGAAACGGCGCCTATTATCTCGACCTGGCGGGGTTCGTTCCAGGAATTGCACAAAAGGCCGTCCTATCAGGACTCTATGCCCTGCTTGCTCTGGTCCTGATCCTCGCTGGTCGGGTCGTTCCCTTCTTTACCGAACGAGGCGTCGGATACCCGGTTCAGCTTATGAATCTTTCCTGGGTCGATCCTGCGAACCTGGTCCTGTTCGCGGCGTTCTGGATCTCCGAGCTCATTGATCTGGGCAATACCCCGCAAGCCCTGCTTTCCGCCGCCCTGTTCCTTCTGAATGCGTATCGCTTGTGGGGATGGTATACCCACGGCATCTGGAAGAAGCCGCTGGTCTGGGTGCTGCATGTCGCCTATGGCTTTCTCACCGCCGGTTTTCTGCTGACCCTGCTGTCGTCGCTGGCCGGAATTTCACCTTACCTGGCGATTCACGCTTTTGCCTATGGTGGAATCGGCATGATGACGCTGGGCATGATGTCCCGGGTAACGCTCGGCCACACCGGGCGCAGCGTACAGCAGCCGCCGTCAACACTCACATTTGCATTCGGCAGCCTGGTTGCGGGCACGCTTATCCGGGTGATCGCCCCGATCGCCGCACCCTCCCAGTACGTACTTTGGGTCGGCCTGTCACAGGCGCTGTGGGTCGCGGCATTTGCCGTTTTTCTCATCGTTCTCGGCAGCGCCCTCGTCCAGCCACGCGTCGACGGCAAACCGGGATAGACCACAGGCGGATCGGGGCGTCAGCGCCCCGAAAATACGCTCACCCGTGGCCTCGACCGGAGTACAGGCGTGTCCGCGCGGCTATCCAGTACCATCACGACATTTTGTTCTCAATTCCACAGATCAAAAACACCGATTTCTAGACATAAGTCAATTTTCCGCATGGCTTAATATTATGTTAGACGGCCTTTCGCCAGAGCAACGGTAGCATGTCGACGCTCCAATTCAGGTAGCGCCGGGCTTCGTGGCAGTTCCTTCGGTTGGGGTAGAATGAACCGGCAACCTTTTGGACAATCACTCATGCCGAATCAAGAAAAGCAGTTCCTCCCCCTGAACGTGGCCGTGATGACGGTCTCCGACACGCGCGTGGAAGATAACGACGGATCAGGCGACCTGATCGACGAGCGCCTGACGCAGGCCGGCCACCACGTGGTCAACCGCTCAATTCAGCGGGAGAACATCGATGATCTCAAGGCCGCGTTCCAGGCCCTGGCCGACGACCCTGCCGTCGACGCCGTCGTTTCCACCGGGGGGACCGGCCTGACCCGACGGGACATCACGCCGGAGGCCACGGCCGAACTGTTCGACAAATCCATCCCCGGGTTCGGCGAACTGTTCAGGATGCTCTCCTACGACGAGATCGGTTCGTCCACAATCGAATCCCGCGCGGTCGCCGGTGTTGCCAACGGCACCCTCATGTTCGTGCTACCGGGTTCGCCGGGCGCATGCAGGCTGGCGATGGACAAGATCATCCTGAATCAGCTCGACGCCCGCACCCGCCCCTGCAACCTGGTGGCCCTGCTGCCGAGAATCCGGCACGAGGAAAAACCCTGAGCGCGCTATTGCGCGACGACAACCTGCCGGGCAAGTCCGCTCACCGTGCGATTCGGGCCATTGCGGTTTGTATGATCCTTTTGGGGGTCGCACTCTCCGCTCCGGCCGGCGCAGCGGACCAGCCGGTGATTGCCGCGGCATCGAGCCTGAACGGCGCACTTGAAGAAATTCGCCGGACATTCACTCAAGCCACCGGCTCGAAAATCCGTATCAGCTTCGGCTCTTCAGGCAATCTCACCCGCCAGATCGTTCAGGGCGCACCGTTCGAGCTGTTCCTGTCCGCAGACGAGGCATACACGGCGGCACTTGTTGACAAGGGCCTCACCGCAGGCGCCAGCCATGTGTATGCGGTTGGGCGCCTGGTGCTGTTCATCCCCGCCGGCTCCGGATTGAATGCCGACTCAACTTTCGAAGACCTGACCCGTGCTCTGTCCGACGGCCGTCTGCGTCGGTTGGCCCTGGCCAACCCGGAACATGCGCCCTGCGGCCGCGCGGCACGGGAAGTGCTCGAGTACCACCAGTTGTGGCAGGGGGTGCAGGGGTAACTCCTGCTGGGCGAGAACGTCGCACAAGCCGCCCGGTTCGCGGGGTCAGGTGATGTCCGCGCTGCTGCTGATGTTCTCGTTTGCCGCCATCGGCGCCATCTACTACCTCAATGACCGATTCAGGCGGCACTGACGAACCGGGCGCCGTCACGGTACACCTGCGGCAGGAGGAGCCGATCCCGCTGGATGTGTCCTTCGATTGCCGTCGCGGAGAACTGATTGCCCTGGTTGGCCCCTCGGGCAGCGGTAAGAGCACTATCCTGCGCTGCATCGCGGGGCTCAATACACCCGAATCAGGCCGGGTGACGTGCAACAACGTGGACTGGCTCAATACGGACCAGAGGGTAAATCTTTCCCCCCAGACCAGGTCCATCGGGATCGTGTTTCAGCACTACACCCTGTTTCCGCACCTGTCGGCACTGGATAACGTAACAGCCGCCATGCAGCACCTGCAACCGGGCCGGCGGAGAGACCGTGCCCTCGAATTGCTGAAGACGGTCAACCTCGACGGACTGGAAGCCCGCCGCCCACGTCAACTCTCCGGCGGCCAGCAGCAGCGCGTGGCGCTGGCCCGCGCACTGGCACGAGAACCCGGCCTGTTGTTGCTGGATGAACCCTTTTCCTCGGTCGATCAGGCCACCCGTCGCAAACTGCAACGGGAACTCGCGGGTCTGCGTGGCCGTATGGCGCACCCTATCGTCCTGGTGACCCACGACGTGGAAGGGGCCTGCATGCTGGCGGACCGCATATGCATCCTTCATCACGGGCAGAGCCTGCAGATCGGCCCACCGATGGAGATACTCAACAGGCCGAGACACAAGCTGGCCGCCCACCTGGTGGGCTTGACCAACGTGTTCAGGGGTACGGTCATCGAGCATCGGGCCGAGCCCAACGTGACGCACCTGCGCTGGCTGGGGTATGAGCTTGAAATACGGCACCGGCCGGACATCACCGCCGGAAGCGCGGTGGACTGGGTCATCCCGCCGCAGTACATATTGCTTCACCAGCGGGTGCGCCGGTCGCGAGGCGAACGGGAGAACCCTGTCCGGGGCGTCATCGACGAACTGGTGGTTATGGGTGAAACGGCGAGCGTGACGCTTTTGGTCGACAACAGCAATGACACACCCATGACCTTCAACCTGCCCCTGCACGTCGTCGAGAGGAACCGGCTCCGCACCGGCGACAACGTCTCGGTCTCGCTACGCGGCGAAGGCATCCACCTGATGCCGCCCGATGCGGAGGGCTTCCGACCTTGAGCATGCTCGAATTGTTGTTCCCGACCGAGCCGCGTTCCTTCCCTTTACAGCGCATCGTCAGGACGCTGCTCCGGGCACTCCACATACTGGCCACGGGTGTCCTGCTCGGCGGGCACGTTTTCCTGCAACCGCAGGAGGCACTGATGCCGTGGTTGTGGGGGTCGATAGGCAGCGGCCTGGTTCTGTTCGCAACCGATATCTATGCAAGCTGTGCAATCCTGTTGGAAGCAAGGGGGGTCGCCGTGTTCACCAAGATTGGGCTGATGATGCTGGTGCCGGTGATGTGGGATCAGCGTGTCCCGCTGCTGGTCGCCGCCCTGGTCATCGGCGCGGTAAGCAGTCACCTGCCGCGCACGTACCGGCACCGGCTGCTTTTCCTGAAGGACAAGATCGTCGTCGACCAGCGCCGGGGATAGTCCTTTCGCTTCGTCCGGGCCCGCTGCGTGAGCGTCACTCGCTCGATATGTTATTCCGCATTGCGGTTTCGAGTTTCTTCATGTCCTCGGGCGAAAACTGCGGCCGGTCCACCTTGATGGTCAGCTTGTCGAGGCGGGCGGTCAGCGCGAACGGCGGTGTGTAGTCGGCGTCGTTGACACCGGTCAGCGTGTCGGAGGCAATGTTGAAACTCTCGTCCCACTGCAGGATCATCGGCAGCGTTT
>Ga0316187_10003976_pt1 | contig 12804 bp, 12 predicted proteins | sample CroRivburrow1_MG_FD_204927 | JGI IMG/M metagenome (GOLD analysis project Ga0316187, IMG submission 204927) | Coastal sediment microbial communities from Maine, United States - Cross River worm burrow 1 | ecosystem: Environmental > Aquatic > Marine > Coastal > Sediment | place: USA: Maine...
CATGGTGCGCAATCTGGCTGGTGTGCTGATGACTATCGGACGTGCTGATGAACCGATAGGCTGGGCGCAAGAGGTATTGGAGCGGCGTGATCGAACCAAAGGAGGTGTTACAGCTCCTCCTGAAGGACTCTATTTAATGCATGTTGGCTATCCTGATGAGTTTGAAATCCCTGAGCCTCCGATATTTTAGACTTTTGCTGTTGCCAGCACTCCAGCCTTGTTGGAGTACTAGGTATCCTGTATCTTCTACCGCCTTATGAGAACACGGGTTAAAATCTGCGGCATTACCTGCGAACAGGATGCACTGGATGCGGTGCGACTGGGCGCAGATGCTATCGGGCTTGTCTTCTATCCGCCCAGTCCGCGCGCCGTAACGGTAGAGCAGGCAGCGAGTATTGTGCGTCGGTTACCCCCTTTTATCACGGTGGTTGGCCTGTTCGTTGATGCATCGAGGGATGATATTGCAGTAGTTTTGCGCCAGGTGCGTATCGATCTAATCCAGTTTCACGGTAGTGAGATACAAGCTGATTGCATGGGCCATGGCCGCCCCTGGATTAAGGCTGTGCGTATGCGTGAAGATACTGATCTGTTTGCAATCAAAGAGACATATGCCGAGGCCTCTGCCTTGTTGCTGGATGCTTATCAGCCTGGCAAGCCAGGTGGTACAGGAGCGGTCTTTGATTGGACAAGAATACCGGCTGAATTAGCCCCGGAAATTGTGCTGGCTGGCGGCTTGTCAGCAGAAAATATAGAAACTGCCATTCAGCAGGTAAAACCCTATGCTGTGGATGTCAGTGGTGGAGTAGAGCAGTCAAAAGGCATTAAAGATGCCAATAAGATTGCAGCCTTTATACGTGGAGTTAAGAGTGCCAACCAGTAATAGTGAAACCTATTTTAATCAGCCAGATGAGCGTGGACACTTTGGTCCCTACGGCGGGGTATTTGTCGCTGAGACCTTAATGGAAGCCCTGGAAGAGTTGCGGCTGAATTATGAAAAATACCTCCAGGATGAGACCTTCCTGGCAGAACTGGATGCAGATCTGGCTCACTATGTGGGCCGCCCGTCGCCGGTCTACCATGCTGAGCGCTGGAGTCGTGAGTTGGGTGGTGCTCAAATCTACCTTAAACGCGAAGACCTGAACCATACCGGTGCACATAAGGTGAACAACACCATTGGGCAGGCGCTCCTGGCCAAACGCATGGGTAAAACCCGAATCATTGCCGAGACAGGTGCAGGCCAGCATGGTGTTGCTACCGCAACCGTGGCAGCCCGGCTTGGACTTGAGTGCGTGGTCTACATGGGGGCTGTCGATATTGTGCGACAGGAGGCCAATGTCTACCGTATGCGTCTGCTGGGAGCAGAGGTAAGGGCTGTAGAGTCTGGCTCAAAGACGCTGAAAGATGCCCTGAACGAGGCGATGCGAGATTGGGTGACTAATATTGATGACACCTTCTATATTATTGGAACGGTAGCGGGGCCTCATCCCTATCCAGCCATGGTGCGTGATTTTCAGGCTATTATCGGTCGGGAGGCTCGGCAGCAGACCCAAGATCAGGCTGGGCGCTTGCCGGATGCGCTGGTGGCCTGCGTGGGCGGTGGTTCCAATGCCATCGGCCTGTTCTATCCTTTCCTGGATGATAAAGAGGTCGCTATCTACGGTGTTGAGGCTGCGGGTGATGGCCTGGAGACAGGCAACCATGCTGCCCCACTCTGTGCGGGGCGTCCAGGGGTGCTGCATGGCAACCGTACCTATCTGATGGAAGATAATGATGGCCAGATCATCGAGACTCACTCCATCTCTGCGGGACTGGATTACCCCGGCGTTGGCCCAGAGCACGCTTGGCTCAAAGATTGCGGTCGCGCCCAATATGTTGCGGTAACTGATGATGAGGCGCTGGCCGCCTTCCATGCACTGACCCGTATTGAGGGTATTATTCCTGCACTGGAATCCAGCCATGCTCTGGCCTATGCGGCTAAGCTGGCACCTACGATGGATAAAGATAAAATCATCCTGGTTAATCTCTCAGGGCGTGGTGATAAGGATATGCATACCGTGGCTGCGCGGGAGGGAATCACGCTATGAGCCGTATTGCTGCTAAATTTGAACAGTTGCGAGCCCAAGGCCGCACCGCCCTGATTCCCTACATCACAGCAGGTGACCCTAAGCCGGGTATTACAGTCTCTATCATGCACGCCATGGTAAAAGCGGGAGTAGATATTATTGAGCTGGGTGTCCCTTTTTCGGACCCCATGGCAGATGGGCCTGTTATTCAACGAGCCAGTGAACGGGCTCTGATCCATCACACCAGCCTGCATGATGTGCTGGGGATGGTGCGAGAGTTTCGGATGACCAACCAGGAGACGCCCGTAGTGCTCATGGGATATCTAAATCCCATTGAAGTGATGGGATATGCGGCCTTTGCAGCAGCAGCTGCAGAAGCTGGAGTTGATGGTGCACTTACAGTAGATATTCCCCCGGAAGAGGCAGGCGAGTTCCTACCCGCACTCAATAAACATGGGTTGGACGCCATTTTTCTGATTGCGCCCACTACTGTTGGATCGCGAATTGAAACAATCTGTAAAGCTGCTGGTGGTTTCGTCTATTATGTCTCTCTGAAAGGTGTGACGGGCGCCAGTCACCTGGATGTTGCTGGGGTTGAGCAGAAATTGAATGAGATCCGTGGCGCAACTGACCTGCCTATTGGCGTGGGATTTGGTATAAAAGATGCCGCTGCAGCTGCAGCAGTCTCAAAAGTGGCAGATGCAGTGGTTGTGGGCAGCGCCCTGGTTTCTCAGGTTGAGGCACTGTCTGATACACCGGATGCAATTGCCCCCGCCCTGGCAGAGCTGCTTGCAGAGATGCGACGGGCTATGGATTAACCATAACGTGATACGATTTAACATATGAGCTGGTTCGAAAAATTAATGCCCAGCCGCATTCGCACTGAAGGCGGCACAAAAGGGGCGGTACCTGAAGGCCTATGGGCAAAATGCCCAGGCTGCTCTCAAGTTCTGTATCGGGCAGAGTTGGAGCGTAATCTGGATGTCTGTCCTAAATGCGCCTATCACAACCGCATTAGTGCCCGGCGACGCCTAGATACTTTCCTGGATCCTGAAGGACGTGAAGAGATTGGTGTCGAGCTACTTCCAACAGACCCGCTTAAGTTCAAAGACAGCAAAAAGTATCGTGACCGCCTGACCCAAGCTCAAAAGAGCACCGATGAAAATGATGCCATGGTCTGCATGCGTGGACAGCTCAAGGGTATGGGGCTGGTGGTTGCGGCCTTTGAGTTTAAGTTTATGGGTGGCTCAATGGGGTCTGTAGTTGGGGAGCGCTTTGTCCAGGCGGCCAACGTTGCCTTGGAGCATGGCATTCCTCTCGTCTGTTTTTCTGCCAGTGGTGGGGCCCGTATGCAGGAGTCGCTGTTCTCACTGATGCAGATGGCCAAGACCAGTGCTGTATTGGGTCGTATGGCTGATCGAGGTATTCCTTTTATCTCTGTGCTTACTGACCCTACCATGGGGGGGGTTTCCGCCAGTCTGGCCATGCTGGGCGATGTAAACGTGGCTGAACCAGGTGCACTTATCGGTTTTGCCGGGCCACGAGTCATAGAGCAGACAGTGCGTGAAAAATTGCCTGAAGGCTTTCAACGGAGTGAGTTCCTGCTGGATAAAGGTGCTATCGACATGATTGTAGATCGCAGGGAGATACGAGACCGCATGGCGAATCTACTAGGCATGTTGACCAATCAGTCGATACCAGAGAAGGAAGAGATTGTGCCTCAAGAACAGGAGCAAGAGGAACAGCAACCAGCTGCTCCAGAGGAGACTGAAGAGCAACAGTAGGTTTGTCATGCTCTTGGGGATCTATCCTCCATATAGTTGCCCCTAGCTCCATATGCGTTTTCAAAATCTAAATGATTGGCTGGATTGGCAGACCCAGCTCCACCCCTCATCCATCGAGTTAGGGTTAGACCGGGTTGCGGCCGTCTGGCAGCAGCTCTGTCCCCATCCTTTCCCTGCTGTGGTAATCACCGTTGCCGGCACGAATGGCAAAGGTTCCTGCGTCGCCATGCTGGATGCCATTCTAGGTGCTGCAGGTTACCGTGTCGGTTGTTACACCTCACCTCATTTGTTGCACTATAACGAGCGTATCCGTATCAATGGGGAAGAGGTGAGTGATGCTGCAATCTGTCAGGCTTTTGAGCGAATCGATCAGACGCGTGGAGAGACCTCACTGACCTATTTTGAGTTTGGCACCTTAGCTGCACTTGATATTTTTGCCAGCGATACACTGGATATTGTAATTCTCGAGGTTGGTTTGGGTGGGCGTCTGGATGCGGTCAATATCATTGATCCTGATGTAGCCCTGATTACCAGCGTGGATCTTGACCATACAGATTGGCTGGGTGACAACCTGGAGCAGATCGCCTTGGAGAAGGCAGGTATTCTGCGTGCCAACAGGCCTGCTGTATTTGGAGGTGTTAATCCGCCTCTATCATTGCTGCAATATGCAGCTGAGCTCAATACTCCATTGGCAGTAGAAGGGAACGATTTTAGCTTTAAAGTTGATGGTGTAGATGAGTGGTCCTGGAATAGTGTCGAGCAGCATATTAAGGGGCTTCCATATCCGGCTCTGAGTGGAACCTGCCAACTGCAGAATGCTGCAGCTGTATTGCAGGTAATAAGCCTGTTACCAAAGCGAATTGAAATTAGCCATGAGGCGATGGCCAGAGGATTGCAGGATATTGATCTGGCTGGGCGTTTTCAGGTGGTTCCAGGCCCAATAGAGCTGGTATTGGATGTGGCGCACAATCCGGCAGCTGCTCAGGTGTTGGCAGATTCGTTGCAAAAAAATGCATGCCAGGGGCGCACTTTTGCTGTCTTTGCAATGCTCTCTGATAAGGATGTTGCCGCTGTTGTGAAAACTATGGCTCCCTATGTTGATGCCTGGTTTCTGGGTGCACTAGAAGAGGAGCGGGGACTATCTGTCAATGATCTCCAACTGCAGATTGATGCATTGGATATTGATCTGCAGAACAGTATTACAGTGAGTGTGGAGGAGGCGTATACAATGGCAGTTGATCATGCGGCAGTGGGGGATCGGGTGCTGGTCTTTGGTTCTTTTTATACAGTCTCTAAAGTTCTGCAATTGATTGATCCGGATGTGAAAAAATGATGCTTGGCAGCTAATATCACTAGAAATATTTTATTTTTGTGTTTGAGCAGGTGTTATCAAGCTTCTAGCAAAATAAGGTATATAATTAGCGTGTTTATCAAAATGGCCTAAATAGGATCACTAGTGGATGAAAAAATGAAGCAACGGTTGGTTGGCGCTATAGTATTGGTGGCGCTGGTCGTGATTTTTGTGCCCATGCTGCTTGATGATGAGCCGATAGTTACGTCGGGTATCACCAAAAGCAATATTCCGCCTCAACCAAAGAGCGATTTCCCGATCCGGACAGTTTCACGAAAAGAGGTAAAACCGCTGGTATCGGCATCCAAGATTGAACCCACTAAAACCACTGATTCAATGCCAAAAGCAAAGACAGTTACAGCTGCACCAAAACCAGCGCCAAAGGCCAGGGTTGGCCTCTCTGCGTGGGTTGTACAGGTCGCTAGTTTTGAAAAGCGTGAAAATGCCAATAAGCTGATGAATCGCCTCCAGGCAAAAAAACTGTCTGCTTTTGTAGAGCAGGCATCAGTTGATAGAAAAACGGTGTTTCGTGTGCGAGTAGGACCGGAGGTCGATCATAAAAAAGCAGAAGCCATCCGAGGTCGAATTGAGCGTGAGTTCAAGCTCAAAGGCAAAATAGAACGATACCCATGATATCTGTGCTCTGTTAAAATCCTCACCTTCAATCGCATCTATCGCCACGCATATGCTCTGCAGTCGCTGCTCCTAGGATTATGTCTTCGCTCGAAACGCTAATTTGGGTTGATTACGTTATTATCGGTATCATTGCTCTATCTGCATTGATTAGCTTGATTCGAGGGTTCATGCGCGAGGCACTGTCACTTGCTGCCTGGATACTCGCTTTTTGGGTCAGTTGGACTTTTTTTCGTGAACTAGCTGCCTATTTTGAGCCCTGGATCAGTGTACCCTCTATGCGGCTTGGAGTGGCGTTTCTACTGCTCCTGGTGGCGACGCTTATTCTTGGTGGCTTGATCAATTATCTGGTTGGCCAACTGGTTGAAAAGACCGGGCTTACGGGAACGGACCGGATGATCGGTGTGTTTTTTGGATTAGCGCGTGGATGCTTGCTGGTAGGCATTGTAGTGTTGCTGGCTGGATTGACAGCCATCCCATCAGACCCTTGGTGGCATGAGTCGATATTGATCAGCTATTTTCAAGATTTAGCGATATGGCTACGTGATCTGTTGCCGTCAGATATTGCGGAAAAATTTAAGTATGCATAGTATGTCCTCTGCTTTATTCTGCCTAACTTTATACTCCTGGTAATCTTCATTATGTGCGGTATTGTTGGAATTGTAGGGCAACAGCCAGTCAACCAATCTTTATATGATGCTTTGCTGGTGCTTCAGCATCGAGGGCAGGATGCAGCCGGTATGGTGACTTACCACAATGGCAAACTGCATTTGAGGAAGAATAATGGATTGGCGCGGGATGTGTTTCATACCCGGCATATGATTAATCTTAAAGGTAAGATGGGTATTGGCCATGTACGATATCCAACGGCTGGCAGTGCCTCTTCTGCTGAAGCTCAACCCTTTTATGTCAATTCGCCGTACGGCATTGCGCTGGCGCATAACGGCAATCTCACCAATTCAGATGAACTGAAGCGCGACCTCTATCAAGATGATCTGCGTCATATCAATACAGAATCAGATTCTGAGATTCTGTTAAATATCTTTGCTCATGAGTTGCAGGCCCTGGGTAAGTTGCGGGTTAATGAGCAGGATATCTTTCAGGCCGTGGCCAGTGTGCACCGCCGCTGTCGGGGTGGCTATGCAGCGGTGGCAATGATCGCCGGTTATGGCATCCTGGGTTTTCGCGATCCTTACGGTATTCGTCCGATTGTATTTGGCAAACGTGAAACAGAAGCGGGCTGTGAATATATGATCGCTTCTGAGAGTGTTGCCCTTGATAATCTGGGGTTTGAACTGGTGCGTGACCTGGCGCCAGGTGAAGCGGTGTTTATCGATATGTTGGGCAATCTGCATACCTACCAGTGCGCAGCCAATACCACGCTCTCTCCCTGCATCTTTGAATTTGTCTATTTTGCCCGGCCTGATTCAATTATTGATAATGTTTTTGTGCACAAGGCCCGTTCCCGGATGGGTAAAAAACTGGCTAATAAAATAAAACGTATCTGGCCAGATCATGATATTGATGTTGTGATACCTATCCCTGATACCAGCCGTACTGCAGCACTGCAGCTGGCATTCAGTTTGGGTGTTAAGTACAACGAAGGCTTTATCAAGAATCGCTATATTGGCCGCACATTCATTATGCCTGGGCAGCAGGTTCGCAAGAAATCTGTGCGCCAAAAGCTGAATGCCATTGATTCTGAATTCAAAGATAAAAACGTCTTGCTGGTGGATGACTCCATTGTCCGCGGCACGACCTCACAGCAGATTGTGCAGATGGCAAGGGATGTTGGTGCAAAAAAAGTCTATTTCGCTTCAGCAGCGCCTCCAGTGCAATTTCCAAATGTATATGGTATCGATATGCCTGCTGCCAGTGAGCTTGTGGCACATGGACGAACTGAAGAAGAGGTGCAGGAAGCCATTGGTTGTGACCGGCTGATCTATCAGGATCTGGATGATCTGATTGAAGCCGTATTGGAAGGTAATCCGAAGATTGATCGTTTTGATACCTCCTGTTTTGATTGCAACTATGTAACAGGTGATGTCAGTCAGCAATATCTGGAACAGCTTGAGCTGTTACGAAGTGATCATGCTAAAAATGATTGCGATGTTGTTGATGCAGGTATAGATCTGCATAATGACTGTGATAATTGAATAAACGGTGAGATAGTATGATTAGAAGGGGTTCTTGTCTTGACAATGAAGCTCAACGGTTCTAATCTTTTTCACAGCGCTGATTTGTCTCAGATTGCGGGCGCTATAAAAATGCAGCTAAAGCGAGGGTAAACTACCTGCTTTGGTTGCATAACCAAGCGGGTTTTTTTATGCCTGCTAGCCTGCGTTTTTAAAGTTATTTTGGAGTTAAGGCATGAGCCAAAAGTATGATGATTGGGGTATTGCGACCCGCGCCATAAGGGTAGGACATGAACGTACCCATGAAAGAGAGCATGGGGAACCTATATTCCCGACCTCGAGTTTTACATTCAACAGCGCAGCAGAGGCCGCTGCTGTTTTTGCTGGCGATATATCGGGCAACATCTATTCCCGATTCACTAATCCCACGGTACGTGCCTTTGAGCAGCGTTTGGCTGCGATGGAAGGTGGAGAGAGTTGCGTGGCAACGGCATCGGGCATGGCTGCCATTCTTGCTACCTGTCTTGGACTGCTGAAGTCTGGTGATCATATTGTCTCATCCCGCAGTATATTTGGAACAACAACAGTACTGTTTGAAAAATATTTGACGCGCTTTGGCATCAGCACCACCTTTGTATCACAGGCTGATATAGATGATTGGGAGAAAGGCATTCGCCCTAATACGCGCATGCTGTTTGTGGAGACGCCTTCAAACCCGTTGACTGAATTGGCTGATATTGAAATGTTATCCAATCTTGCCAAGGGCTATGATTGTCTATTGGTTGTTGATAACTGTTTCTGTACGCCAGCCCTGCAACAGCCCCTCGCTTTAGGGGCAGATATAGTGATTCACTCGGCAACAAAATATCTTGATGGACAGGGGCGCTGTGTTGGTGGAGCTGTTGTTGGTGATGCAAAGCTTGTGGGTGAAGAGGTGTTTGGTGTGCTGCGGACAGCAGGGCCAAGCTTGAGCCCATTCAATGCATGGGTATTTTTGAAAGGATTGGAAACACTTGATCTGCGTATGCAGGCGCACTCCCATAATGCAACAGTGCTGGCTAAGTGGCTGGAGAGCCAACAGGCCATAGAGCGGGTCTACTTTTCGGGTTTGGAATCACATCCGCAATATAAATTAGCAAGAAAGCAACAGAAAGGTCCGGGTGGGATCGTTTCATTCACTGTGAAAGGTGGTCAGGAAGCAGCCTGGAAGGTGATGGACAGCACTGAAATGCTCTCTATCACGGCAAATCTTGGGGACACGAAGACAACCATTACACACCCGGCGACGACGACCCATGGAAGACTCTCTCCTGAGCAACAGCAAGAGGCTGGTATTAGTGGTGGGCTGATACGGGTTGCTGTTGGGCTGGAAGATATTGAAGATATTAAATCTGATCTCGCTCGTGGCTTGGCGCTGCTATAGGGTCGGGTATGTGGTGTCGAGATATGCAGGCAGCTGGTTTTATTTTTAGATGATTCGCTGAATGCCTAAAGAAACTGCTGAAGACCGGATACGAGAAAAATGGAACCAGCGACATGGCTATGTTGATGGCGTAAGCCAGCCAGCTAAGGTGTTAACAGAGAATCTCCATCTGTTACCACCAAGCGGTAAGGTGCTTGATCTTGCATGTGGACTAGGTGGCAATGCGCTCTATTTAGCTGAAAATACTAAGCTGAGTGTAGATGCCTGGGATATCTCTGATGTGGCAATAGAGAGAGTAAGATCTGAAGCTGCTGCCAGGGGTTTAACTGTAAATGCCCAGGTTAAGAATGTATCTCTGCTGCCGCTTAAACCTAACAGCTTTAATGTCATTGTTGTGACCCATTTTCTGGAAAGAGACTTGGCCCCTGTTTTGATAGATGCACTATGCCCAGGGGGCGTGCTGTTCTATCAGACCTTTACTCAAACCTCAGTGAGTGATGAGGGGCCATCAAGTCCTGCGATGCGCTTAGAGGATAATGAGTTGCTAAAGCTGTTTCGACCCCTGTGTGTACGTGTCTATCGGGAGGAAGGGCTGCTTGGGGATGTTAAACAGGGATGGCGTGACCTTGCCATGCTTGTGGCAGAAAAGATGTGATCTTATCAGTAAGTATATATATTCGTAGATTTATATTTTAGAAGGCCTATTCCGTTGAATTTTATTAAATTTTTATCTACTTTTTAAAGTATTGTCGTAAATGTTTATGCTTGAATGGATGATTTATAAATGTTTAAAGCGCTTAAGCGAGTACTGGCTGGATCTTCGGGCGATTCTAAAGGATCAAGGTTTCTGGTCACAAAAAAGAAAGAGATTATTGCGCTGCTAAATCAGGCGCATAAGAAAAAAATCTTTCTCACATTGGAAATCGCCAATCAAGATCAATCTTATACTACAGCGCTTTTAGGCGTTTATCCGAATAACGGCCTTATTGTATTGGATGAGCTTTCTCCCACAACAGGGCATAAGCAATTTCTGCAACAAAAAACGGCCAAGGTAACAGGGCGTGTTAATGGCATCGAGTTGCGATTTGAAACCCGTCTTATGGGCGTGGGATCAAAATCAGGCATTGCATTTTATAAAGTTGCAATGCCAACAACTTTATATTTTCGCCAGCAACGCCAGTCATATCGTGTTTCACTTAAAGGCGCCAATATTCCCTTTTTCTCACCTGGCAGTGGTGCAATACCTTCATTACGGGGATCTTTACTGGATCTCTCATTAGGTGGGGTGGGTGTGATCTTGGAGCACAAAGCATCACTGCATCGTGGTGATACTTTGGAGCTTTGCGCAATTACACTACCAGGAAAAGGCGATATAAAATTCACACTTCAAATTGATGCTGTGCGTGATAATGCCCGTGGTGGAGGTATGAATTTTGGCGGGCATTTTTGTAAACTATCCAAAGCAGAGCAATCTATACTCCAGCGGTATATTGCAGAGGCACAAAGAAAGCATGCGAAGAAATCCCGCTAAAAAAGTTTCAGGCTAGTCTTTTGGTCGTAATGTTTTGACGCCATCTGTAAGACGGGCAATAGCTATGTCAATTGACTCCCGTGTTAAATCCTTATCAGGACTAAGGCGGATATAATTATATGACGCTTCTGGAGGGAGGCTTAATGCCCGGCCCATTCGGCCTGGCTTAGCTTTGCCAATGCTGGATGCCAGGCCGGCTGAAAATGCAACACCATCAACGGCTGTCATTAAGTCATTACTCTCAACACCTTCAATGGAGAGATATAAAATACCTGGGATCGCATCGTTATCTGGCGTTACGATATGTATGTTGCTTATTGCCTGGCGTAATTTTTCTGTCAGATAGCTTGTTAACTCCCGAAGTTTTGCAGCTGTGGCTTCAATTTCACTGCTCGCTAATTCCATAGCCAATCCAAGTCCAACAATATTTGGGACATCAAGATTGCATGACTGCATTCCATGAGGTGTCTTTTTTCCACCTGATGCAGATGCAAAGGCGATGCCTGGCCGTGCCCATACAAAACCAGATCCATATGGGCCATGTATTTTATGGCCGGATATAGTCAGTAAATCGATGAGTGGGTGGTCAACATCCAGGGGTATTCGTCCAAGCGCTAATGAACAATCTGAGTGCAGCAGGGCGCCATGAATTTGTGTCATGCTACTTATTGCATCGATATCCTGGATGGTGCCAATCTCTTTATTTACATAGGAGATTGATACAAAAAGTGTATCATCAGTAATGCAGCGCATAACTTCAGCGGCATCAGCACGGCCTGAAGAGTCAACGGATAGCACTGATAACCTATAGCCAAATTCAGATTCCAATAGTTGGCATGGGGCAAATACAGATGGGGGCTCTGTTTCAAAAGTAATGATATGACGTTTTCCAGGGGCCGCCCGTGCGGCTCCAAAAATGGCCAGGTTGTTAGCCTCTGCTGCACCACCTGCAAAGACAATCCCTTTAGGGTCGCCTCCGATACTTTTACCAATCTTTGTCTTTGCGCTTAAAACAGCTTCAGCAGTCTGTTGGCCAAGTATATGCTGTGTGTTCTGAGTGTCTGTGTAATGCCTGAGATAACTATCGCTAATGGCATCAAGGACACGTTGGTCTATACGAGTGCGTGCAGCAGCATCCAGATATATAACGTCTGCTATAGGATGAGTGTCGCTGTTGCTGGGTGAGTTCATTGTCTCTTTGATATGCTATCCGTTGTTCATCCATAACGGTGATTGGATTATTGCTTTAGTGCAAGTTTAGCATTTATCGTTTTTAATGTTAGTTTGATTTATGCCTCTTTTTCTGAAAACTGTATGCATTACCATGCTTGTTTATATTTCCTCTTTGTCATTTTGCATAGTTTAATTTTTAATGAATTAAATGCAGAAGATGGCAAATGAGTAATGACTGAGCAAGCATTGTGTAATGATGGTAGTAAAAAGGTTACTTTTATAGTTGAAATTACGTCTGCTATGTTGATAATGGTTAGCAATACTCTCTTTTATTGGTTTTTCCTGTTTACTTATTTGAAAGTTGTTCTAGAATCTTGAAAAGCAACAGCGCAGAGGTTTGGTTTCTTATTATCCGACATCACCAGTAAACCCATATACTTTAGCTGTTGGTGGCATAGGCGCATTCTTTGATCATTGCCACTCATGCCGAAGGCGATAGCGAGTGATTCATCTGTAACTATAACGAGGGGTATCTAATGGCAATTAAGAAAAAGGCATCTAAAAAGAAGGTGGCAAAGAAAAAGGTAGCAAAGAAAAAAGTAGTTGTAAGCACGGCTCCTGATCTTGCTACTTCACTTCGTGAGCAGCTGAAAGCTGTAAAAGAAGAGAATCGTGAGCTTAAAAAAGGAATAAGGGCAGCTGACCGTAAAG
>Ga0316187_10003977_pt1 | contig 12803 bp, 10 predicted proteins | sample CroRivburrow1_MG_FD_204927 | JGI IMG/M metagenome (GOLD analysis project Ga0316187, IMG submission 204927) | Coastal sediment microbial communities from Maine, United States - Cross River worm burrow 1 | ecosystem: Environmental > Aquatic > Marine > Coastal > Sediment | place: USA: Maine...
TGCTTCGTCGACGGTGAGGGCGGCACTCGACGGACCTCGAGCGGGGTTGGGTTGCTCGTGTGCGACCTGGGGCTATTGCGCACCGGCAGATGGAGACCGAGGACAAGATGCTCCGCGGAATCTGTGCAGACCGCTATCGGCCTGAGAAGATTCCTGATTCCGTCGATACCGTCGTGATCGGCAGCGGCATGAGTGGGCTCACCTCTGCGGCGGTGCTCTCACGCATGGGACAGCGTGTGCTGGTCCTCGAGCAGCACTACGTGGCGGGTGGCGGCTCCCACATGTTTCAGCTCAAAGGCGGGCTCCACTTCGACTCGGGGCTGCACTATCTGGTTCCCTACTCGGGGCTCCTGATGTGGCTCGCTACCGGGGGGAACGAAATGCCCCTGCGCTTCGAGCGCATGGGCGAGCCCGACGGCACCTTCGACCGCATCGCGCTCGGGAGCGAGCCTCCCTTCGCCATCAAGCACGACGAGGCCCACCTGCCCGACCTGTACGCCCGCTTCCCGGAACGCCGCGCCGACATCGACGAGTTCCTGCGGATCTCGGACCGGGTGCTGAAACGCTTTCCGCTGTTCGTGATGTCGAAAGCTTTCCCACCCTGGCTCCAGAAGCCATGGCATCGCTATGTGCTGGGCGAGACCTGGCAACGCTACGCGGGCCGCAGCTTGCAGGCAGTGCTTCAAGAGATCACCGATGAGCCCTTGCTGGCGGGCCTATTGGCCGGCCCCTGGATGGACTCCGGCGCGCCGCCTGATCGAGTGAGCTTTCTGCTGGGCGCCTGCATCGCGCGCGGGCTCGCCATTGAAGGGGGGGCCTACCCGGTGGGCGGCTCCCAGGAGCTCGCGAAGTGCCTGGTGCCTGTGATCACCGGGGCCGGTGGCCGTGTGCTGGTGCGCGCGGCAGTCGAAGAGATCCTGGTGGATCCCAGCAACGAGCGCGCGACGGGTGTGCGTCTAGCGGACGGCACCGTGGTCGCGTGCAAGCAGGTGATCTCGAGCGTGGGCTACCACAACACATTCGGAAAGCTCGTATCCGAGGACGTGACCGAGCGTCTCGAGATCCCGCGTCGGCTGCCCATCGGCAACTCGTGCGGTTTCATCATGGCCAACATCGGCCTGCGAGGAACCGCCGAAGAGCTCGGGCTCACTTGCGCCAATCTCTGGTATCACCCGACGCGCGAGGACGGCGACATGTTTGCCGCCGTCGACGACTTCATGGCGAATCCGACCGACCCCGATCAGGATCCGATGATCATGGTGACGTTTCCGTCGATCAAGGATCGCAAGGGCGCCGGGACCTACGGTGAGAAGACGACGTGCCAGATTTTGTGTATGGCGGAGGGCGCCTGGTTCGCGCGGTACGCGGATCTCCCAACCCGCCGCCGCGGGGCTGAGTACAAGGATCTAAAGAAAGAGTGGGGAGAGCGTCTGGTCGCCCTCTTGCTGCGCTTCTACCCGCAGCTCGAAGGAAAGATCGAGCTCCTGGACGTCTCCACGCCGCTCTCGATCGCGCACTACCTCGGTGCGAATGGAGGAGGTGCCGTAGGCCTCGATCACACCCCGGAGCGCTTCACCGACTTGCGCATGGTCGAACGCCTCGACGCCCGAACGCCAATCGAGGGCCTGTGGCTCACGGGTCAGGATACTGTCACGTGCGGTCAACCCATCGTGCAGGGTGCGGGTCTGATCACGGCGTTCCGAGTGCTGGGCCTCCAGCGATCGGTGCGGTACCTCGCCCGCACGCTGCCGCCCATCGTGCGCAGCCTCGTTCAGGAGCGACGGCGCAGTCCGTCAGACGGGGCGCGATCTTCCGTCGATGGCGGTGACGGGACAACGAAAATCCGCTATCGAGACAGCCAGCAACAATCAGATTCCTTGAAGAGTGAGAAGCGGGAGCATCATGGCCATCGTTAAGAAACTCGAAACTCCAGAGGGCGCCAGGCGCCGTCTCCAACTACTCAGCCCCGCCGACTACGAGCCGATCGGCGAGATCGAGTGCATGTCCGATGAGGACGTTGCGGATGCCTTCGAGAAAGCGAAGAAGGCCCAGCCCGCTTGGGCGGCCCTGAGCGTCAAAGAGCGTGGCGCCTACCTGATGCGCGCCCTCGACTACCTGGTGAACAACATCGACGAGTTCAGCGATGTCGCGCTCAAAGAGACGCCGAAGACGCGCAGCGAATTTCTAATGATGGACATCTTCGCCGCCTGCGACGCCCTGCACTATTACGCCAAGAAGTCGGAGAAGATCCTCCGGCCCGAGCGCAAGACCCTGCACGGCATCGTCGGCGTCGGCAAGAAGTGCACCGTCTACTACAAGCCCGTCGGCGTCGTGGGCGTCATCAGCCCCTGGAACGGCCCCTTCATCCTATCCCTCAACCCGACCATCCAAGCGCTGATGGCGGGTAACACCGTGATGCTCAAGCCCTCCTCCGCGACCGCCTTCTCCGGTGGCGAAACGGTCAAGAAGCTCATGGAAGCGGCCGGGCTTCCCGAAGGCGTCTTCAACTTGATTCAGGGCGACAGCCGTACCGGCCAGGCCCTGCTCGAAGTCGGCGTCAACAAGATTAGCTTCACGGGCAGCGAGGGTGTAGGGAAACACGTAGCCAAGTGCTGCGCCGAGCGCTTGATCCCCTGCAGCCTCGAGCTCGGCGGCAAGAACGCCATGATCGTGTGCCACGATGCCGACCTCGATCGGGCGGCCGCCGGTGGCATCGCCGGGAACTTCTTCAACGCGGGCCAGTACTGTGGCGGCATCGAGCGGATTTACGTAGTGGAGAGCGTGGCCGACGAATTCATCGAGAAGGTGGTGGCCATCGCCTCGAAGCTGCGGCTGAACACCGAGGGTGAGTTCGACATGGGTGCGCTCTACACCGAGGCGCAGTTCGAGACCGTCAAGGAGCATGTCGATGATGCTCGGGCCAAGGGCGCCAAGGTGCTCTGTGGCGGCCAGCCCGCGCCGAACTTGAAGGGCCTTTATTACGAAGCCACGGTGCTCACAGATGTGACTACCGACATGCGCAGCTTGGCCGAAGAGACCTTCGGACCCGTCATGAACATCATCCGAGTGAAGGACGAAGAAGAGGCGCTTCGGCTGGTCAATGATTCCAACTACGGTCTCACGGGCAGCGTCTGGACCAAGGACGTGGCGCGTGGAATCGAGATCGCCAAGCGCATCGATACGGGCAGCGTGGACGTGAACGACTTCCCGCAGACCTACGGCACCATCGAGGCACCCTTCGGCGGGCGGAAAGCCAGCGGCATCGGCCAGGTGAACGGCCCCACCGGCCTGCGGAGCTACTGCCACGCGATGCCGGTGCAGGTCGACCGCTTCGGCGGCAAGCAAACGTCCGGCATCTTCCCCCGCGACGCCAGCCAGGACGACGGCTTCCAGAAGTTCATCAAGTTCTTGTGGGGCACCGCCGCCGGCCGCGCGATTTCGCTAACGCGGATGCCGTTCTAGCTACTGGTCTTCCAGGACCTTCTCTATCCGTTGGAACACGTCGTCGATGACCTTCGCTCGCGGCAAGAGCGTGATGCGGAAGTAGTTGCGGTAGTCAACATTGAAGCTGGAGCCCGGCGCTACGAGCACGTGCTGGTTCTCGAGCAACTCCATCGCAAAGTCCTGGTCGTCGAACCCGGGTCGCTTGTCCGTGTCGACGCCGATGAAGGCATACATCGAGCCACCGGGCGCAACCAGGTTCAGGTACTCACTGGCTTCGACGCCTCTGATCACGGCTTGGCGAGACTCGTAAAGACGCCCGCCAGGACGAATCAGTTTCTTCAGGCTCTGGTAGCCGCCCAGCGCTGTCTGCACGCCCCACTGTCCGGGTACGTTGCTGCACAAGCGTAGCGACGCCAGTAGATCGAGACCATTCAGATAATCCTTTGCGAGCTCATTGGTGCCGTTGAACGCCACCCAGCCAACGCGGAATCCACAGGCACGATAGACCTTGGACAAGCCGCTGAACGTACCGCACAGGGTATGTTTGACCAGAGGCGCAAGAGGGATGAACTCGGCCTCGTCGTACACCATGCCGTCGTAGATCTCGTCGCTGAAGACCACGAGGTGGTGCCGTTCGGCCAGCGCAACCAACGCCTCTAGCACCTCCCGGCTGTATACGGCGCCCGTGGGATTGTTCGGATTGATGATGACAATCGCACGGGTTCGGGGGGTAATCAGGCTGGCCAGCGCATCGAGGTCAGGCTGAAACTGTTTCTCCGGCGGACAAGGGTAGTGCACCGACTTGCCACCGTTCAGCGTTACCGAAGCGGTCCAGAGCGGATAGTCGGGGCTCGGTATCAGCACTTCGTCGCCGTCGTTGAGCAGTGCGCGCAATGTGAGGTCAATCAGCTCGCTGACCCCGTTGCCGATGAACACATGCTCCGCAGTCACGTTCATGACGCCGCGTTCTTGCTGCTGCATCACCACCGCTTCGCGCGCCGGGAATATGCCTTTCTGGTGGCAGTACGCCTCACTGGTGGCGAGGTTCTCGATCATGGCCATGCGCATGGTTTCCGGCGTACGGAAGCCAAACAGGCCCGGGTTTCCGATGTTCATCGAGATGATTTCGTAACCCCGACGCTCCATCTCGTGCGCGCGCTGCGCCAGCTGCCCGCGTATCTCGTAGCGGACGTCGTGTAGGTTGTCGCTGGTTCTGATTTCAGTGCTCATCGATTTGGTCCCGTCAGATTCGAGCTCATGGTAGCCACCCTTGTCCCTGTCTAGCAGGCTGGCGGCGATTGTCGCTGCGACCAGGCGGCCGGCATGCCCAGCAGGAGCTCGTACGGGATGCGGAGGCACCTCAACAGAGCGACCATTTTTCGCGTGAATGGGGAGCTTGGTAGCCCTTGCAAGAGAACGCGGTTCTGCCTTTCTGCGGCCAAATTGGTTCCCCTGGACGTCGACCTCCTGGTGCCTTGCGGATCTGCACTAACGGCAGTGCAAGTGCCAATACAATGAAAACAAGAGCGACCATGAAGTGTTCAACGTCTTGCGAGCGCATTGCGCTCCTCATCGCGTTCACCATGAGCTCTTCCCTGTTGTCTTGCGATGGCTCTGGTAACGACTCCGATGGTCCCTTGCCGCTCGGCGAAACCCCACCGGCACCGGCCGCCGAATGTCCAAGCACGCCGACACCCATCTCTTCCACCCTCGAGGCTCAGATATCGGCCGCCCAAGTGACCGCCGCCGAGATACGCGACGAGCTGCTCGACCCGGACGTGATCACGGTCGTGACCTGCGGCACGGCGTCACCGATCCCACCTCGAACCCGTGCGCAATCCTGCACTGCGGTCTTCGTCAACGGGCTGTTTCTCTTGTTCGACGCGGGCGACGGGGCGGTGGCCTCGATGGAGAATCTCAACTTGCCGCTCCCGGACCTCACCGCGGTCTTTCTCACGCACTACCACTCCGACCACATCGCCGATGTTGGCGAAGTGATCAGCCGCAGTTGGATTCTTGGGCGCCGAACTGCGTTACCGGTGTACGGTGGAGAGGCCGTCGACCGGGTGGTCGATGGCTTCAATCGCATTTACGCGCTCGACTACAACTACCGAACGGCACACCACGGGGAATCCCTATTTCCGCCCGAGACCACGGGCGCTGGCGCGCAGCTCATCTTGGATCCGAGACCCGAGGGCGCTGTCGTTTACGAAGAGAACGGCGTCACGGTCACCGCCTACACCGTGGACCATTCGCCGGTCCTGCCGGCCCTCGGCTATCGTGTCGACTACGCCGGTAAGTCGGTGGCCATCAGCGGCGACACGATAGATACCGAGGGCCTCCAAAACATGAGCCAGGGCGCCGACGTGCTCGTGAGCGAGGTGATGAACAAGTCATTCGTGGAAGCCGCGGAGTGCGCTCTCGATCGGCTGGGCAACGATGACAATGCCGCGATTTACAGCCACCGGGAAGCGCGCGCTAATCATCACGACGAGTCAGGCTACGCTGGGCCCCGATGGGAAGGACACGGGCGTGTTTGGGTCTGAGTTGACGGGGCCCTACTACGAGTTTCAGGACGCTGGCATGGAAGTCGACGTCGCCAGTATTCGCGGCGGAGGAATTCCGATCGACCCGCAATCCTTTATCTGGTTCATCGCCGACGATGCGGATCGCCGATATCTCGAAGACTCGACCTTTCAGGAGAAGGTCGAACAATCGAAACCGATCGACGACGTCCGTCCCGAGGACTACGACATCATCTTCCTTTCCGGAGGCTGGGGCGCCGCGTACGACCTCGGGACATCCGAGACCCTCGGCAAGTTCATCACGAAGGCTTGGGCGGACGGCAAAGTCGTCGGCGGGGTATGCCATGGGCCACTCGGCCTCCTGCAGGCAAAGGACGAGACCGGGCAACCGCTCGTCGCGGGACGCCACCTGACCGCAGTGACCGACAAGCAGGTCAGCGAGCTCGGCATTACCCAAACCCCGCAACACCCCGAACGCGAACTGCGAGCTGCTGGGGCGATCTTCGACTCGAAAACCAAATTCCGGGACCTGTTTGCTAACCATGTGGTTGTGGATGGCCGTCTGGTCACCGGCCAGAACCAGAACGCAGGGTCGGAGGTCGCACAGCGAATGATGCAGGTCGCCGGAGGAACACCCAGCGCGGACTGAAGTTTCTGGTCTCGGACAGTCGATTTCAACGAGACGATGTCTCGATCACGTCCGAGTTTGCCGGTAGCGTGATGAGAAGGCCATCGTCGGCGAGCAGCCAGCCATCCTCACGGATGTCGTCCACGCCGCGGGTAAACACGCGCTCGAGCATTCGAATCGGCGGCGGCGGAATCAAATGGTACATCACCAAGAGCTTGGCCCCGGCTTCATTGGCCGACTCCGCTGCCTGCGTTGGGGTGCTGTGATACGACACGATGTCTTTCATGATCGTTGCCGCGCGCGGTTGGTCATTCTCCGCGGCGATCTTGCCGATCCTCGAGATGATGTGATTCGCCTGCGCTTCATGGATGAGCACGTCGGCGCCCGTGGCTGCGGCGATGAGGGACGGCGACTTTGCCGTATCACCGCTGACGACGATCGAGCGACCGAGATACTCGAAGTGATAACCGCACGCGGGCTTGACTGGACGGTGGTCCACGTTGAAGGCCGTCACGCGAAGCCCGCCTTCCTCTAGGACCAGCGTCCGTTCCCCGTCCTTCAGATCTTCGATCACGATCGGCAACATCTCGGCCGTTTCAGGCGGCATGAACTCGGGGCTGTGATGAGCCGTGCGGTAACCCGTATCGAGCGCGTACGCCTCTTGGAACCCTCCAACGACACGTTCGACGCCCGGCGGGCCAAACACTCGCATGGGTGCTGGACGGCCACCGGCCCAAGTCTGAAGGTTGAACTCACCCAAATCACCGATGTGATCGGAGTGGAAGTGGGTGAGGAAGATGCCCCCGATGCGCGCTGGGTCGATACCGCTCAGCGCAAGGCGGTTCCAGGAACCCGGACCCGTGTCCACGATCCAGAACTTGCCGCCTGCGTAGATCGCCACGCAGGCTTTGGCACGCGTCGGATGTGGGAGCGGAGACGCAGTGCCGCAAAGCAGCGCGCGGAGCGCGTCCTCTTCAAAGAGCTCTTCGCCTCGATTCGTAACGCGCACCTTGATCGCTTTGTCCATCACACGGTTCTGGACGAAGGGGATGCGCTGACCCAGGAAGAAAGCTGCAACTGATGCCAAGACGAGAATGGCTATCCAACGCATCACAACTCACAAATTCCGAAAGAGGGCAGCGACAGTGCACTGCATTGCCGCGGCCGCACGCTGCTTGCCAAGGCGCTGCTCGACGCGCAGGCGATCCCAGGCTTCGAATGAAGTCGCCAGCTCGAGCGCATGAACGACCTCGGGTTTCGCCTTCCCGAGCTCGGGAAACCATCGGTGAAGGTCCTTAGCCGAGCGGCGAACGAGCGAAACGTGTAGGTCTTGCAGAACTTCCGAGTGCGCGCGCTTTGCGTTGGCGGCTCGCTTGTAGGGAGCGATCTGTTCGTAAAGAGTCGCACGTCGTTCCACGAAAGCGCGTCCGCGCCGATGAAGCGTTCCCTTTGGCACCGGGGCAATGACGAATGGCGCGCAGGCTTCCTCGATCCGCGCATCCATCGCTGTGTAGAGGCCGTCCATGTCAGAGAAGTGGCGGAACACGCTGCGGATACCGACCGCCGCGCGCTCGGCGACCTGATCGGCCGTCGGCTCGTAAACGCCCTCGGCGATGAGCTCGAAAAGAGCAGTGACAATCGCCTTCCTGCTGCGCTCCCCACGTTGAACTCTTCCGTCCGGTGAAGAAGCAGCGGGTTTGTTGCTAGCGGTCCTCATGTGGGCGCGAATGTGGCATAAGCTTCCTCTGCCTACAATCCACCATCGCGACAAGTAACTTCTAGCAGTATTTATGCCATTATCGGGTTCCGACGCTCGACTCGTGACCGAACACCGCAGAGCCTGGTGGCGTGAGCCGCTGCTGCACTTCGTGCTTCTCGGAGGGTTCGTGTTCTTTGCACACCGCGTTCTGTTTGGGGCGCAGACGTCGGAGTATGTCGCTCCCGAGGACGCGCCGGTCGAACAGATTCGCCAAGACTGGTTTGCGGTCAAGGGCGCCGTTCCCAGTGCCGAGGAAGAAGCCGCGCTCGTCCAAGAGTGGGTCGAAGATGAGATCTTGTATCGACGCGCCATTGAGCTCGGGCTCGACCAGAACGACACGATCGTTCGGCGGCGCCTCGTCCAACGGATGCGCTTCTTTCTTGAAGACACCTATCGGATCGAGCCGCCGACAGACGCCCAACTCCAAACCTGGCTCGAACAGGAGCCGCACAAGTTTGCGATGCCCGCGAAGGTCAGCTTCACGCACCTGTTCTTCAGCCGCGGAAAACGCGGCGCGGAGCTTGCCGCGGTGGCTCGGTCCGCCTTGGAGACGCTGCAAAACGATCCAAAGGCCGTGGTCGAGGGCGACCCTTTCTTCCGTGGAAGCACCTTTGAGGACATCACGCCTAACGAAATCAAGCGGGCGTTCGGGAGGGAGTTTGAGGAAAGCATCGCCGATCTTCCGCTCGGGCAGTGGATGGGCCCGGTGAAATCCTCCTACGGCCTTCATCTCGTGTACGTCACCAATCGAACCTCGGCAGAGCCACCCGAGCTCGAAACGGTGCGCGACAAGGTCGAACAAGACTGGCTGCAGGCTGAGCGTGACCGTCACAACGAGGAAGCACTCGCGAAGCTACGAGCCCGGTATGCGCCCGAGGCGACAGAATGAGGTGGGTCCACTGTGCGATCCTGACGCTCGTCGCCCTGGCGAGCGGCGCCGATGTCAGGGCCCACGGCCTCGCGGCAGCGTTCGTGAGCGTAGAAACCGCGGATGACCACGAAGCCGACGTATTGATCAAGCTCCCGCAGATCGAAGGCAACACGCCCAGTCTGAGCGTGCGCTTTGCCGACGAGTGCGAGGAGCTTACGACCCCGACCCGGATCAAACGAAAGGACGGCGTGCTCGAGCGCTGGTCGATCCGCTGTGAGCGCCCACTCACCGGGATGGAGATTGAGCTGGAAGGCCTCAACGCCATCTTGGGTGAGGCCTTGGTCGAGTTCCGGTCGCCCAGCACCCAGGGGTGGAGCACGGTCGTGCGGCGAGGACTCCCAAACACGCGACTCGGCACGCCGAGCTCGCAAGGCCTCGCCAGGAATGCCGGCTATTTTCCGCTCGGCATCGAGCACATTCTTTCGGGCTTTGATCACGTCTTCTTCGTGTTGGCCTTACTGCTGATCGTCTGGTGGACTCGCGCACCGTACGGCCGACGCGCTGTCTTCAAGACGATGTTGGTAACGATCACCGCGTTCACGGTTGGCCACAGCGTCACACTCGCCGCGGCGACCCTCGGTCTCGTCAGGCTGGATCCAGCACCGACCGAGTTGGTCATCGCGCTGAGCGTTCTGCTCTTGGCGGTCGAGCTCGCGCGCGACGATCGGTCTACCCTCACCATGCGCTTTCCGTGGATCGTCGCGTTGGCTTTCGGTCTTCTCCACGGCTTCGGCTTTGCCGGCGCGCTAGCCGAAATCGGACTCCCTCCGAGCGGCATCGCTGCGCCGCTCTTGCTCTTCAACCTAGGCGTTGAAGTGGGACAGATCATCATTGTCCTGGGGGCCACCTCAGCTATTGGGGTGATGACTTCGATCGCAGGAAAGCGCCAACTAAGGACCGGTCATGGTTCCGTCTTCGACAGAGCCATCATCTATGTTATCGGCACTCTCACTGCCTATTGGTGCTTCGAACGAAGCCTGGGATGGATCTTGGGATGAAACAACTATGGATTGTCGTGTGCGCCGTCGGCGTGCTTTCGTTCGGATGCACCGAGCAATCGGGCGCCGGTGAGTGCACGGACCAACTCTGCGGCACCGGTGGAGCGGGCGGCACCGGTCAGGTGATCTGCGACGACATGGACCAGGGCCTGCGCGTGCTCTGGGGAGACACCCATGTGCACACCCGCCTGTCGCTCGACAGCTTCTGGTTCAATTCGCTGGCCGGTCCGCGCGAGGCCTACCAGTTCGCGAAAGGCGGCACGGTCGACATCGCCTGCGATGACCGAACCGTTCCCTGCGAAACCAGACAGCTCGATCGACCGCTCGATTTCACCGCCGTGAGCGAGCACGCGGAGTTCCTGGGCTTGTTCGACGAGCAATGTCGCGGTGACAACACCGCCCCTACCTGCGGTCTCGTCGAGCAGATCATCCTCGAAAACATTGACGCTTTGATCATGGGGACGGGCGGCAACATAGATCCGGAGATGATTATGGCGGTCTTCCCCAATGCCGCGCCCCGAAGCGAGGCTTGGCAACAGGTCATCACCGACGCCGAAGCGGAGAACGACCCGTGTACATTCACCACCTTCTCCGCCTACGAGCACAGCCCGCAAATCAACGGCTCGATGATGCACCGCAACGTGCTCTTTGTAGGCGATGATCTTCCAGACGACGTGTTCTCACTTCAGGACTCCCAAGATTCTTGGGATCTTCTCGACCACCTCGAGCAAGAGTGCGGCAGCTCCTCCGACTGCGACTACCTGACGATTCCGCACAATCCCAACAATTCCACCGGCCGAATGTTTCTGCCGGTCGGGATTGCCGGTCGAGGCAATCAGCCCCTCACGCCGGAGGATGCTACGCTCCGCGCAAAGGCGGACGCAATCGTCGAGATGCACCAAGCCAAGGGCCAATCAGAGTGCATGGCCGGGCTCGGCTTCGACGGTCTCGGCAATGACGAGATGGACATGGACTGCTTCTTCGAGCCGAACAAACCGGTTTGCCTGGGGCTGCCACAAGACGACCCGCGCTGCTTGCCCCCTGCCGAAGCCGTGTGCACCAGCATCACCGGCGACTTGGAGGGCGAAGCCGTTCCGTTCAACTGCTCGTCTCCGAACGACTTCATGCGCGGCGCCATGGCCGAGGGCCTCAAGGCGCGCGAAATCGTGGGCCTCAATCCATATCAGGTCGGCTTCATCGGCTCGACCGATACCCACAACGCGAACCCGAGTGACGTCGATGAGACGATCTACCGGGGCATCGCTGGCGCGCTCGACAACAACCCGGAGACACAACTGGGTGAATGGTGTGACGTGGCGGAGGAAGATTGCGACGAGCGCGAGTTCAGACGCACGTTAGCGTTCAACAACAACCCGGGGGGGATGGCTGCGGTCTGGGCGAGGCAGAACACGCGGGAAGCGATCTTCGAGGCGCTCCGCGCGAGGCGGACATACTCGACCAGCGGGCCACGGATCGAGGTACGCAGCTACGCCAGCTTTGACGGCTTCCCGGCTGATTTTTGTGACCAGCTGTCGCGAGGCGAAAAGCCCGTAGAAGATGGGACGGTCGATGCCGTCATGATGGGAGCGGTTCTGCCAAGCGGCCGAACAGGCGCGCTGAGCTTCGCTGTCTGGGCTGCCCAAGATGCGGGGGGCGTAAACGGCGGAACGCCACTCGAGCGCATTCAGATCATCAAGGGCAAGCTCACGGCTTCGGGCGAGGTCGAAACCGCGGTATTCACGGTAGCTGGGTCCAAGGACGGGCCCGCGCCAAACGCCGACTGCACGATCAACACGGTCGGGCGCCCGGAAACCCTCTGCACCGTATGGACCGACCCCAACTTCGATTCATCCGAGGACGCGTACTACTACGCACGAATCTTGGAGCAGCCGACCTGCCGCTGGAACACCATCAACTGCCTCGAGCAGGGCGTCGACTGCAGCGCGCTCGATCCTGCGGACGGGACCTTCTCCCAGGAATCCGGCGACGCGGGCTACGAAGGCTGTTGCGACATCACGGGCTCGCCGGGGAGCTTCACCGGCACGAACCGCTTCGACGTCATTCGCGAGCGCGCCTGGACCTCGCCGATCTGGCACGAAAGTCCACTCAGCCCTTGAGTCGACCGTTGGCAACGTTCTTCGAGGACAAGCTGGTTGTCATCACGGGTGGCAGCAGCGGCATCGGCCGCGCTCTTGCGCGAGCCCTTGCTAGTGAAGGCGCCCGACTGGTTCTCATCGCAACCAACGAAGCGCGCCTTTCGGACGCGGCGAAGGAATGCGCGCAGCTCGGTGCGACGGTCACGACGTACACGGCCAACGTTGCCAGCTTCGAGCAAATGCAGGCTGCGTACGAGCAGACGTGTCGACAGCATGGAACACCGGATATCCTGATCAACAACGCTGGGGTCGTCATGGGCGGCGAGCTAGTTGCCGTCGATCTGGAAGACTGGCGAAGGCTTCTCGACATCAACGTCATGGGCGTCGTGCACGGCCTCAAGCTCTTCCTGCCAGACATGATC
>Ga0316187_10003978_pt1 | contig 12801 bp, 12 predicted proteins | sample CroRivburrow1_MG_FD_204927 | JGI IMG/M metagenome (GOLD analysis project Ga0316187, IMG submission 204927) | Coastal sediment microbial communities from Maine, United States - Cross River worm burrow 1 | ecosystem: Environmental > Aquatic > Marine > Coastal > Sediment | place: USA: Maine...
CGAGCCATGGTTGCCGTTACCCGGTTACGGCAATCATCCAGGACCGGGACGTGCTGTGAAATTGCTGCTGATGCCAATTCCTATCTTCTCGAGGCGACGCGGTATCTGACGCCTCACAGCCCCCGTCTGGTTGCGATTGGCGGACTGTCGGGTACCGGCAAAACGTCTGTCGCGCGAGCGCTCGCAGCACGAATTGTCCCGTGCCCTGGTGCTGTGCACTTGCGGACCGACATTGAGCGCAAGCAGATGTTCGGTGTCGGTGAAACGATCAGATTGCCAAAGGAAACCTACACGCAGGAGGCCAGCGATGCGGTCTATGAGCGTGTCTTGCACAAAGCGACGATCACCCTGCGGGCAGGTCACACGGTAATCGTTGACGCTGTTTTCCTTGATCAGGCCGAGCGCTCTGCCATTGAGCAGGTGGCTGACGACGCCGGTGCGCCGTTTTCCGGCCTGTGGCTGGAAGCAGACGAAGAGCGTCTCGTTGAGCGGGTCAGCGCCCGCAAGGGCGATGCATCCGATGCGACGGCGGAGGTGGTACGTCATCAATTCAAGCGCCCTGCAGGACCGATGGCCTGGCACAAGATCAATGCCGACGGAGCGCTGCAAGAGACAATAGAGCGGTCCTTGATGACGCTGGGCATCTGATAGCCGGGCGATCCTTGACGCTGGTCAAGGAAGGCAGCCGCGATGGCGAGCAAGGTGAATTCGCCAACAGCGGGGTCGATGTATTCTTGCTGCTGGCGCGCTCACAAATCATTGCTGGAGAGAGGAATGCGACGGTTCAGAAAGATTCTTTATGTTCACGAGGAGAATTCGCCGATTGCCCTGGAGACCCTGCAACTGGCTTTGGAAATTGCGGGGAAAAGCGGCGGTCAGGTTGATCTCGTTACCATGCTTGAACCGCCTGCGGTCACGTTTGCATCCAACATTTCGCTGTTGCTGCAGTCGCGCTGGGTAAAGGAGTCTGAAGATCAATTGCAGCAGCTCGCCCTGAAAGCGAGCCCGGAAGACAAGCTCAGCTCAAAGGTCATCGAAGGCAGGCCGCATATTCAGGTGGTACGGGAAATTCTGCGACATGACTATGACCTCGTCATCAAGCCTGTCGGCACAAGCGGTTTCCTGGACAGGTTGTTTGGGCGGCTGGACATGCACCTTTTACGCAATTGCCCGTGTCCGGTGTGGCTGTCGAAAGGTGAAGCCTATGGTGCGTTCGACAGTGTACTTGCAGCGGTTGACGCAGATGTAGAAACGTCACTTGAAAACCATACGGATGACCCGCCTGCAAAAGAGGCGCTGAACCGGCAGATACTTGAGTTGGCGTTTTCCCTGTGCGCCGACAACAAGGCCCGCCTGCATGTCGGGCACGCATGGTATCCACCGTTCCTGTCACCTTTCAGCCGGGCGCGGGCTAACGTTCCCCAGGCGGAGATCGATGCCTACGTCACTACGGTCAAGCGGATACATACAAGTTGGCTCAGGCGCTTGATGGATCAGGCGACCAGTTGGGTCGGGGAGGATATTACCGAAAGTGTACGCCTGAAAACGCACTTGCCCCAGGGTGATCCGGAAGTGGAAATTCCCAAGTTGATATCCGATGTTCAGGCAGATCTGGTGATCATGGGCACGATTGCGCGAACCGGAGTTTCCGGGCTGGTCATGGGCAACACTGCCGAGACCATACTGGATCAAATCACCTGTTCCGTGCTTGCGGTGAAGCCCGCAGACTTCGTATCCGGCGTGACCCTTGATGAATGATCAAGGGGATCATGCCGCTATAAATACCGGACGTATGGCGATCATTGAAATCGACATTGTCTCGAGAGAAATCTGCAATCAGCTGGAGTGCACAGACTGGCGGGGGCCTGACGCATCCGCCGACAGGACAGAATCGGATCTGCAAGGGCTCCGGTGGTTTCCGGTTATTTCACGGTCATGCAGGTGCAAGGCGCATTCTGGCTTACCTTGTGCGACACGCTTCCAAGCAACAGGCTGGCCAGCCCGCCAAGGCCGCGGCGGCCTGTTATAATCAGGTCTGCGCCCGATTTTTCGGCCTGTTGCAGAATATCGTCGGACGGGTCGCCATCGCCGATCACGCATTCTGCCGGGGTGCAACCCTGGGCTTTTGCCTGTTCCACGGCCTGCGCCATGACTTTTTTTCCCGCCTCGGCAACCTTTTCCGGACTGGGTGCAATGGCGACTGCGCCGGAACCGACTGCGATTGCAGCAGTCTCCAGTTCAGGTGAGTGGACAAGATGAATGTCGGACTTGTACTTGCCCGCAATATCGCAGGCTGTGGCCAGTGCGTGTTCAGCCTGTTCGGACCCATCAATTGCAACGATGATCGTTTTAAACATGTGTGCCACCTCGATGTTGACGATGGTTGCCATGTTAGGTTGCTGAATCGTGACATATCTTGATGCAAATCAAACACTGTCGTTCTTTGGCATGATCTGACTTGTGAAAGCGCCTCGACTTGCCGCGCGCAGACGGCCGCAGTTGTGTAAGTTGAACTTACGTATTCTATTAATTTTTATCTCTTTTCGTTAGAAAAACACATACATATAGATAGTCGGATGATGGTGCTTGTCCAGATAATGGAGCAGTGATTTGTCGTCCGACCCTGATGAATTGGAGGTTTCGGTGTGGCGCGGTGACAATGCGTCCGGCCGGTTTGAGGACTTCAGGGTCCCGGCGCAGGAAAACCAGACCATTCTGGACGTGGTCTCGTGGATTCAACAACATCGCGATCCCACGCTGTCTTACCGCTATGCGTGCCGTGTCGGCATGTGCGGATCGTGCGCCATGATGGTCAACGGGGTGCCGCGCTGGACATGCCGTACCCATGTGAAAGTCGCGCTGAAGGATAACCGGATCAGCATCGGCCCGCTGCGCAACCTGCCGATCATCAAGGACCTGGCCACAGACATGGATCCGTTCTTCGACAAATGGGTTGCCGCCGAAGGCGTGCATCACCCGTCACGGACACGCGACGATGCGATTGAGCAGATTGACCCTGAAGACGGTGCGCGTCTGGAAGCCAACAAGGGCATCGAGTGCATCAATTGTTCGGTCTGTTATGCGGCCTGCGATACGGTGGCCGGCAATGCCGACTATCTGGGGCCGGCGGCCCTGCAGCGGGCATGGACGCTGTTCAATGATGCAAAAGATGCCGGCAAGCTGAGCATCCTGGAAGCGGTCTCAGGCAAGGGCGGATGCCATAATTGCCACAGCCAGGGCAGTTGCAGCCATTACTGTCCTAACGACCTGAACCCGATGGCAGCAATCGCGGGTTTGAAGCGGGTAACCGCGCTCTCCTTTTTCAAGGGGAGGAAATAGCATGCTGACCGTCAGGCTCTACATGCTGCAGCGTATTACCGCACTGCTGATGGCGCCGCTGGTGCTGGGGCATCTGGCGGTGATGATCTACGCGGTGCAGGGCGGGCTGTCGGCAGCCGAGATACTGGGCCGCACACAAGGTAGCGTGGCGTGGTTGCTGTTCTACGGCGCATTTGTCATCGCTGTATCGATCCATGCAGCTATCGGTCTTCGCGTCGTTGTGCATGAAGTGCTGGGTCTGAAAGGTATGCTTCTGGACCTGTTCACATGGGCCATAGCGGCCGGTCTGTTCCTGCTGGGCGGGCGTGCCGTACTGGCGGTGACTTTGTCATGATCCGTCCGCATCGCACCCACGCACTCTGGTACGCCTTCATTCTGCACCGCATTTCAGGCGTCGCGCTGGCGCTGTTTCTGCCGGTGCATTTCTACACGCTTGCCTTGGCCCTGACCGACCCTGAGCGCCTCGACGGGTTTTTGCGGTGGACTGAACTGGCGGTTGTCAAATTTGCCGAATTCGGGCTGGTGTTCCTGCTGGCACTGCACATGTTCGGCGGCCTGCGGCTGATGGCGCTGGAGTGGCTGCCCTGGTCTGACCGGCAGAAAACCCTGGCGGCAGGTGCCGCGGCGGTGTCGTTTCTGATTTCCGGCGTGTTTCTCCTGAGGGCGATATAGTCATGGTACCGGCCAGCTCAATTGAACGCCATGACACCGACATACTGATCCTGGGCACCGGCGGCGCCGGCATGTTTGCCGCCTTGCACGCGCAGCAATCGGCAGCGCCTGGAACCAAAATCACCATTGCCGTAAAGGGCCTGATCGGCAAGTGCGGCTGCACCCGCATGGTGCAGGGCGGATACAATGTGGCGCTTGGTGGCGGCGACACGGTTGAACGCCATTTCATGGACACCATCAACGGCGGCAAGTGGCTGCCCGACCAGGATATGGCCTGGAAGCTGTGCGAGCAGGCAGTGGTGCGGATCCGCGAACTGGAAAATGAAATCGGCTGCTTCTTTGACCGCAATGCCGACGGCTCGCTGCACCAGAAGGCGTTCGCCGGCCAGACAGCCGACCGGACGGTTCACAAGGGCGACCTGACCGGCATCGAGATCATCAGCCGGTTGATGGAACAGGTGCTCAGCCGGCCGATTGAAAAGCTGCAGGAGCACCGGGCCATCGGCCTGATCCCGACGAAGGACGGTTCGGCCATTGCCGGTGTGCTGTTCATCGATATGCGTACGGGCAAGTTTCGCTTTGTCAGGGCAAAGGCGGTGATGATGGGGACCGGCGGCGGGCCGACAATGTACAAGTACCACACGCCATCCGGTGACAAGACAATGGATGGCCTGGCCATGGCGCTGCGGGTCGGGCTGCCGCTGCGTGACATGGAAATGGTTCAGTTCCACCCGACCGGCCTGCTGGCGGGCGATCACACCAAGATGACCGGTACGGTACTGGAGGAAGGCTTGCGCGGAGCCGGCGGGCGGTTGCTGAACGGTGCCGAAAAAAGGTTCATGTTCGACTATGACGAGCTTGGCGAACGTGCCACCCGTGACCTGGTCAGCCGCGCCATCTATTCGGAAATGCGCAAGAACAACTCATCCAAAAACGGTGGCGTTTATATTTCGATGGCTCACCTTGGTCCCGACAATGTGCGCAAGAAATTCAGGGGCATGGTGAAGCGCTGCGAGGACAGCGGTTTCGATCTGGCGGCAGGTCTGGTCGAAGTCGTGCCGACAGCGCACTACTTCATGGGCGGTGTCGTGGTGGATACGGATACGCGTACCGGACTGGAAGGCCTCTATGTTGCCGGTGAAGATGCCGGAGGCGCGCATGGCTCCAACCGGCTGGGCGGCAATGGGGTTGCCAACTCAACCGTGTATGGAGGCGTTGCAGGTGATGTGATGGGTGCCGACATCAAGACCATGAACGCATTGCGTGATCCTGATGAAACCGTGCTCGCTGCTGAAATGGAGCGCGCGCAACTACCGTTTTCAAAAAACCCCGGCAATGTGCAGCGGCTGCGCCATGATCTGCAGGAAACCATGTGGGATAATGTCGGCGTGCTGCGAACGGCAACCGGCATGAAACGCGGCATCGAGCGGATTTCGGAGATCAGGTCTGAACTGGCGGAAACCGGCGTGGCGTCGGACAATCTGGCGTTCAACCTGACCTGGCACGACTGGCTGAACATGGCGAGCCTGTGTGATGTATCGGAAGTCATTGCCAAGGCAGGGCTGGCACGCGAGAACTCCCGTGGCGCCCACTACCGGGAAGACTTCCCTGACAGCGGTACGATGGAAAGTTCATATTTCACCGTTGCCCGCAAGCAGGGTGACAAGGTTGATATGGCTCGCGAAGCGGTCCAGTTTACAATCGTCAGGCCCGGCGAGACGATATTGCCTGAAGGTGAACCGGAAACCCTGGTGGAGGCTGCGCAATGATCCCGATTGATCTGATTCAGAAAACCGCTGAGACCCTGATGGACAAGGCGGCCATTGAAATCCCCGATGACTATCTGGAAGGCCTGAAAGCTGCCGCCAGTGTTGAAGACGGTGACCTGTCGTCCTTCGTGCTGCAGGCAATGCTGGAAAACTACAAGGTGGCCAAGGAAGACCGCCGCGCCATGTGCGGTGATACCGGAACACCGCGCTGGTACGTGAAAATGGGCAATGAAACCCAGGTTGAGGGCGGCCCGATCGCACTGGAGGCTGCCTTGCGCCGTGCCACCGCCAACGCCACCAATGGCGTGCCATTGCGTCCCAACCGCGTGCATCCGCTGTGGCGAACCGATCATGACAACAATGTCGGTATCGGCGCGCCGGAGATTGAATACGGCTATGAGCCGGGAGGTGAATGGATCGACCTGATCACGGTGCACAAGGGCGGGTTGTTCGGCACCGACTACCGCATGCTGTTTCCGTCTGACGGCGTTCAGGGCATCAAGCGGTTTTTCCTCGACAGCCTGGTGGCTTTCGGCAAGCGCGGCCTGGCCTGCCAGCCGGCAATAATCGGCATCGGGCTTGGCGGCTGCAAGGACACCTGCATGGTGCTGGGCAAGCGCGCTGCATGCCTGCGCACGGTTGGCGACAGGAACACCGATCCCAAGATCGCCGAACTGGAGCTTGAGTTTACCGAACTGGGCAATTCCATCGGCATGGGCGCGATGGGCTTTGTCGGCAAATCAATGGTCATCGATACCCATATCGAGGTGGGCTATTGCCACACCGGCGGCATGCAGATGTCGGTGCATGCGTTTTGCCTTTCGTCGCGCCGGGCGGTGGCGCGGGTTTTCGCTGACGGGCGGGTGGAACATCGCACCGACCCTCAATGGTTCACTGATTATCAACGCCGGGAGACTGTGGAATGGGAAATGCCCGCAAGCCACGAGAAATCCGCCTGAGTACCACGCCGAGTGCTGAAGCGCTGGCCGAGCTGCGACTGGGTGACATCGTCTACCTGGACGGGCTGATGTATACGGCGCGTGAAGGTGTCTACAAGCGGGCGCTCGAGGACAAGGCCAACATTCCGATGGAGCTGCCGTCACAAAGTGCGGCGAATTTTCATTGCTCGCCGGCGGCCCGGATCAATCCGGACGGCAGTTTCGAAATGGGGGCAGTGACGGCGACCGCGTCGTTCCGCTTTGCCAAATGGTTGCCGGAATGGCTGGCCAAGTCCGGTGCCAAGCTGGTGATCGGCAAGGGCGGCATGGCCAGCAAGGACTACAAGAGCTATTTCGTGCCCAACGGGGCGATTTACCTGACCACTGTCGGCTATGGCACAGGTGCGCTGCTCGGGCGTGGTGTTGAAAATGTCGAGGCCGTTCACTGGAATGAAGAACTCGGCCTTGCACAGGCCATGTGGGTGATCCGCTGCAACAGGATGGGCCCGTTCATCGTGGCTTCAGACCTTGACGGCAACTGCCTGTTCGAACGGGAAAACGAACGCATTTCGAAAAATCTGCACAAGGCCTACGAAGGCACCCGACCGGCAACGCTGAAACGGTTTGGTGAAACCGATGACAAGAACGACGAACTGATCGGCTGACCAAGCGAGGCGGCTTGCCATTGCCCAGAACCTTCCTGGTCAGGAGTTCATGTGCTGCGGCACCACCAAACAAACTGACCTTTCCTGAACGACAGAAAATACAAAGGACTGATTTATGTCATCTCATGAGTCTGAGACCCCCTGGACCGACATCAACAGCGGTGTCGTGCGCCATGCAATCGCGGTTGATCAACTGGGAACCGCCACAATCACGCCTGATGGTCAGTTTGGAGCAGGCTCAAATGCCTCGTTTACACTGACCTACACAGCGGGGTTGTTTGGCATCGACGATTCCGGCAGCTTGCGGGTTTGTTTCCGCTTCGCCTCGGACCAGAGCAATCCTCAGTTCGATGACCCGGCCGGTCCCAATTACACCACGGTCGAAGCTTCAAACGGGGCTGTCCTGCAGGTCCGCTGGGACCCCAAGGCCAATGTGCGTCCCTGGGACCGCACTTTATGGATCAAGGTTGTCAAAGGCTACCTGACCGAGGGCGACACCATCACCATCCGTTTTGGCGTCACTGATCAAGGCGGTCCCGGCATGCGCCTGCAAACCTTCTGCGAAGACACGTTTGAATTCAGGGTGCTGGTGGACCCGATAGCCACGTTCAACTTCCAGCCGCTTCCGGTTCAGCCGATGATTGCCATCGTGCCAGGCGCTCCGGAGCGGTTCATAGCCGTATTGCCGACACGCCGGCGCGTGAACGAAGAGTTCGCGTTGAAACTCAAGGGCGAAGACAAGTGGGGCAATCCTTCGGACAAATGCGACACGCAGTTGACAGTTGAAGCCGATGGCGCGATTCACGGACTTCCAGGATCAGTACATCTCAAGCCGGGTGAGTTCAAACTTGAAATTCCGGGATTGTCGGTTTCTGACGCCGGCCGGGTTTCAGTGCGCCTTCTGGATGAAGGCGGCAAGGTTGTTGCCAGCTCGAACCCGCTCATGGTCGAGAATACTGATCTGGTGCATTTCTGGGGCGATGTGCACGGGCAATCCGAAGAGACCATTGGGACCGGATCAGCGGATCAGTATTTCACATTCGCCCGGGAGTTGGCATTCGTCGACGCTTGCGCGCACCAGGGCAATGACTTCCAAATCACTGACGAGTTCTGGGCCGAGCTGAATGCACTGACCGCGAAACACGATATGCCAGGCAGGTTCGTTGCTCTACCCGGTTACGAATGGTCCGGAAACACATCGCTCGGCGGCGACCGCAACGTCTTCTTTCCAACCGATGATCGCATTATCCGGCGCTCGTCACACGCTCTCATCGATGGCGGCGATACGGACGGGACCGATGCATTGACCTGTCAGAAGCTTTTCGAGGCACTGGAGGAGAACAAGGAGTGGGATGTCGTCATGTATGCCCACTGCGGGGGGCGTTACGCGGACATTTCCGTCGCCCATGACGGCCGGTTTGAAAAATCTGTTGAAGTGCATTCCTCCTGGGGCAGCTTTGAGTGGATACTGCATGATGCGTTCAAGCTGGGCTATCGCGTCGGGGTTGTCGCCAACTCCGATGGCCACAAGGGACGCCCCGGTGCAAGTTACCCCGGAGCAGGCAAATTTGGCGCCATTGGCGGCCTGACCTGCTTCGCGATGGACAAACTGGATCGGGAAACCCTGCTGGATTGCATGCGCAAGCGCCGGCATTACGGCAGCACGGGTGGTGCAAATGGCCGGATGATTGTCGACGTGGAAGGTACATTCGACAAAGCCGGCACGGTATACCACGATGATCCGGCGCTGTTCGAAAACCCTGCGGGCACGGCTTCGGCCAAAGCCCTGATGGGGGATATCGTGCATCTGCCAACGGGTGACATGGAACTATGCGTCAGGCTGGAAACCACGTCCCCGATTGAACGTGTTGATATTTTCAACGGCGTGGACCTGATCGAAACCGTGCGGCCGTATGGCGCCGGCGATCTGGGCGCGCGCATAAGGGTTCATTGGGAAGGTGCGGAGTATCGCGGCCGTTTTCGCGAAGTGATCTGGGACGGCAGCGCCGAAATTTCCGGAAACACTGTTACGGCCAGTACCCCGGTTAACTTCCTGAACCGTGACAAGACGCTCGACCGTGATGGCAATGCACTTTCCTGGAAAGCGTTGACTACCGGAAACTCCGGTGGATTTGAGCTGGTCCTTGAAACAGCGCAAGACGGAACTCTGAAGTTCGACACCCCGTTGATCAAATTTGAGAAAGCAGTTTCGGAGATCGGTCTGGAAGACACCATCTATGACGCGTCGGGAGAACTTCCCCGCTTTGTAAAGGTTTACCGTCTGCCGGCTGGGAACAACCACCGCAGCTTCAGGTTCAATCGCAAGATTGACCTGAAAGGGGCAGGCGACAATCCGATTTATGTTCGCCTGACGCAGGAAGACGGTACTCGTGCCTGGACCAGTCCCATCTATGTGTACCGGTAACCGGAGCCATTTGGCTTCAGACAGCCTTGCTTGACCGGCCGCCGGCCGCGACAGCTCGCAGAAGTCTGGCGTGCATTTCGTCAATCACACGGGCTCTTGCGCTGTCGTCACGGCTGACAAGGCCCAGTTGCCTTACCGGCGCCTGCGGCCCCAATGACAGGCACTTCAACGACAACTGGTTCATGGCCGGAACGCAGCTCCGGGGCGCTATCGAGACGCCGAGATTGCACAACACCATGCTGGAGATGGCTTCCAGTCCCTCCAGCTCCATGGTGTCGTTGACTTCAATTTTCTGACCCTGCAACCATTGTTCAATCATCATGCCGACAACGGCATTTCTGGAAAACCGGATGAAGGGATTGTTTTGCAGGAGATGGACAGGATCGTCGCTTTCAGTTTCGGTAGATGCCAGTAGCTGCATTGGTTCAGCCGCAATGTCCTGCCAGCTCAGCCTGCGCGGCAGCAGGTTGGGTTTGGAAACGATGGCAGCATCAAGGTTTCCCCGTTCAACCTGAAGCAACAACTCATTGGTCAAACCGGGGTAAACGCTGACATGCAGTTCGGGATACTCTTCCTTGAGCATGGAAATTGCCGTGGGCGCGAGCCCTGTCAGCGTGGTCGGAACTGCACCCAGCATCAGTTTTCCCCGCAACCCGTCATCGCCCAGTACTGACGGCACCAACCCATCATAGGCTGCCACCACATCGCGTGCCTTGCTGACAAGTGCCCGCCCGGTGGGCGTCAGCACAGGCGTGCGCCTGGTTCTGTCAAAAACAGCCAGGCCCCATTCTTCTTCCAGGCTTTTCATCTGCTGGCTGACGGCCGCATGGGTTACGAAAACAGCATCCGCTGCTGCACTGAACGTGCCGTTTTCTTCCACTGCGATGAGCGTTCTCAATACACGGATAGACATGGACACTGTTTGACGTAATTTTTTCTTTCAGTCCATGTTATATTTTGTCACTTTGTGCAAGGCTGACTTAATAATATGTTTTCTTGACAATTGATGGGTTGCCAGATGGGCTGCCTGCAATAACGATAGCCGTGACGTATCAATCACAGCACCTTCAGGGAGTAACAGATGAAACTTGTCAAAGCTGCTTTTGTAGGGGCGATTGCCCTTGGGATCACTGCCACTGCGGCATTGGCCGAGTATCCGGAACGTCCGATCAACATGGTCATTCCCTACGGTGCCGGCGGGGCAACCGACATCTCAGCACGCACCATCGCCGAGCCGCTTGGCGCTGCCGTCGGCAAACCGCTGGTGATGTCCAACATTACCGGGGCAGGTGGTGCCACCGGGTCGGTCGCTGTGCAAAACGCCAAGGCCGACGGCTACACAATGCTGTTTGCTCGTGTCGGTTCGCATTCGGTCAACCCGGCGATGAAAGCGACCTTGCCCTACACGCTGGATGATTTCCGTTTCGTCACTGTCTACGAGATCAATCCGGTCGCCTGTGCGGTTACCCCTGCTTCGGGCATCAAGTCGATGGACGAGTTGATTGCCAAAGTGAACGAAGGCGGCGTCACCTACAGTTCTTCGGGTGTCGGTTCCCTGTTGCATATTGCAGCTGCCATGGTGCTGAAAGAATTCGGTGTTGAGAAGCCGCTTGAGGCAGCGACCCACATTCCCCAGAAGGGCGGCGGTGCGGCAGCAACTGCCGTTTTGAACGGCACTGCCACATTCTTGTGCACCAACTCATCTGCCCTGGCCAGTTTCGTCTCCAACGGCCAATTGGTGCCGCTGATGGTGACCACACCGAAACCAGTCAAGGGATTTGACGCGCCGACTGCGGCTGACCTGGGCAAACCGGCTCTGGAGAAGCTGGTTGGCTGGACTGGTATCGCCGGGCCTGCGAATCTGCCGGACGACGTTGCCGAAAAATGGGGAAACTGGATGGCGACCGCAACCGCGGACGAGGGCTTCCGCAGCAAGATGGAAGCGCGTGGCTCGGTCATTGAGTTGATGAACCCGAAAGATGCCAACGAATTTATCCGTGGCCAATACGAGGTTTTCCGCGCCCTGGTTGATGAGCTCGGCATGAGAATCGAGGGCTGATCTTCCTCCCGATTGAGCCCGCACAGGCGCCGGACCTTTAAGGCCCGGCGTCTTTTCAAAACCGGAGGTGGCTATGGAAGACAGAAGTATCCAGATACAGCTTGGTATCGGCGCCATAGCTGCATCAGTGTTTCTGATCGCCATCGCCATTCCGTTCTGGGTGTCCAGTCCCAGCAATGTGCGGAACATCATCCTGTCACCGATTTTCTGGCCCAATGTGCTGGCAGCGATTACGGGTCTGATCGGGGTTGGTCTCATCGTCACATCGATTGCCGGTCCGCGTCCGGAAACGTCTGCAGCTTCCGACGTGGCTGACCGTCCCGCCGCCTTCAGGCGTCTGGCGATCATGGCGGTGATAATGGCCGCGACCGTTCTGGTCATGCCGCGGGTTGGCCTGGTGTGGACTGCGATGGTGACCTTTGTTTCCACGGCATTCCTGGTGAAGACGAAGCATCCGCGAACGGCGGTGGTTTGTGCGGTGCTGATCCCGCTGGTCCTGTATGTGTTTTTTGCCCATATTGCCGGCGTGGCAATTCCTCAAGGTGACTTTGTGAGGTTGCCATGAGTTTCATCGACAGCCTGTTCGCCGGTCTGCAACTGGTGGGCAACGTTGAAGCGTTCCTGGCATTGGGGCTGGGTGTTGCCATCGGCGTGATCGGCGGCGCCATCCCCGGCATGTCTGCCACAATGGCGGTTGCCCTGACCTTGCCGTTCACGTTTTCCATGACACCGATTACCGGCATACTGCTTCTGCTCGGGGTCTACAAGGGCGGCATATTCGGCGGATCGATCCCGGCCATTCTGATCAAGACGCCGGGTACACCGGCGTCGTCTGCGACAGTGCTGGACGGCTACCCGATGGCGGAAAAAGGCCAGGCGGGCAAAGCCCTGGGCATGGCGCTGTGGGCATCGTGCACGGCCGACCTGATCAGCA
>Ga0316187_10003979_pt1 | contig 12801 bp, 10 predicted proteins | sample CroRivburrow1_MG_FD_204927 | JGI IMG/M metagenome (GOLD analysis project Ga0316187, IMG submission 204927) | Coastal sediment microbial communities from Maine, United States - Cross River worm burrow 1 | ecosystem: Environmental > Aquatic > Marine > Coastal > Sediment | place: USA: Maine...
CAGGCTCATCCCCCAGCGCCTTGAGTTCGGCGCCAAGATTGCCGCCCAGGACGATATCGGTGCCTCGACCGGCCATATTGGTAGCGATGGTTACCGTGCCCGGCCGACCCGCTTCCTCGATGATCGTGGCTTCCCGTTCGTGCTGCTTGGCGTTGAGAACCTGATGCTCGACCTTGCCTTCATTAAGAAGGCGCCCGAGCAACTCAGAAGCTTCGATGGAAGTCGTACCAACCAGCACAGGTTGCTTGCGCTCCTGACAGTCTTTGATGTCCTCAATGATTGAGTCAAACTTGTCTGTGGTGGTCAGGAACATCAGGTCCGGCTGATCATCGCGAACCATATCCCTGTGAGTCGGAATAACCACGACTTCCAACCCATAAATCTGCTGGAATTCGAAGGCTTCTGTGTCAGCCGTACCGGTCATTCCAGCCAGCGTGTCGTACATGCGGAAAAAGTTCTGGAAAGTAATAGACGCGACCGTCTGGTTCTCATTCCGTATCTGCACACCTTCTTTTGCCTCGACGGCCTGGTGCAGCCCGTCGGACCAGCGTCGACCGGGCATGGTACGCCCGGTGAACTCATCGACAATGACGATTTCCCCGTTCTGTACGACGTACTCCACATCACGCTTGAACAATGCGTGGGCCCTGAGGGCTGCGGTCACATGGTGCATGAGACGGATATTGCCGGCGTCATAAAGGCTGGCTCCCGGCGGGATCATGCCTTCCTTGCTCAGCAAGTCCTCGACAGCCTGGTGTCCATCTTCAGTCAGATTGGCCTGTTTGGTTTTCTCATCAACACTGTAATCACCGGGTCCGTCCTCTTCTTTCTGCACCTGCAGGGCAGGAATCAGCTTGTTGATCCGCGTGTATAAATCGGAACTGTCTTCGGCCGGCCCTGAAATGATCAGCGGTGTGCGTGATTCATCAATGAGGATGGAATCAACTTCATCCACGATGGCAAAGCTGAGCTTGCGCTGCATCTGGTCCGGCTTGTGCAGGGCCAGGTTATCCCGCAGATAGTCGAAGCCGAATTCATTGTTGGTGCCGTAAGTAATGTCAGCACCGTAGGCAGCACGTTTCTCTTCCTGAGTCAGACCGCTGCGAATCACCCCGACCGTAAGCCCGAGAAACTCGTAAACGGGAGCCATCCAGCCGGCATCCCGGGCGGCCAGATAGTCATTCACGGTAACGATGTGCACGCCTTCGCCTGGCAGGGCATTCAGGTAGGCCGGCAGGGTTGCCACCAGGGTCTTGCCCTCGCCCGTCCGCATCTCTGCAATCTTGCCCTGGTGAAGCGCGATACCTCCCACCAGCTGAACATCGAAATGCCGCATACCCAGGCTGCGATCGGCCGCCTCGCGAACGGCGGCGAAAGCCTCCGGCAACAGATCATCCAGATCGATGCCGTCAGCCAGGCGTTGACGAAATTCGCTGGTCTTCTCGCGCAGTGCCGCATCATCCAGCGCACGGAACTCGTCTTCCAGGGCGTTCGCCCGGGTAACCAGCTTGCCGTACTGGCGCAGTAACCGCTGATTCCGGCTGCCGAACATCTGTGTCAGGACATTAGCCAAAGGTCTCTCCCTGTCAGCCTGCCCAAGCCCGGGGCAGGTAGGTATGCGGCGGGCACGGGCTCGCCACGGGAATAAAGCCCGCTATTGTACGAGGATTAATGCGCAGATGGTGCCGGATCGGCCCCACTGACGTTGCCCGAAGGGCGGGGAATCAGGTGGTCTCGGGGATGTGGCGCAGCGGATCGACCGGGCGCCCCAGATGACGCACCTCAAAATGCAGGTTGGGCCCCGTAGCGCGGCCGGTGGAGCCCATCAGTGCCACACTTTGCCCCTGGGCAATATCGTCACCGACGGCTACCAGATTCTCGGCATTGTGGGCATAGCGAGTCACATAGCCATTACCGTGATTGATCTCAACCATATTCCCGTAGCCGGACCGGGGACCCGAGTAGGTCACGACGCCGGCTGCCACGGCAACAATCTCAGAACCGGCACGGCCGGCGAAGTCCACGCCGCGATGGTAGGCGCCTTTACCCGTGAACGGATCTGTCCGGCGGCCGAAGCGACTGGACAAGTAACCCGCCCGTACTGGGCGACCCTGGGGATACACACGCTGATGAAGCTTGCGCTTGAGCAGCACACTTTCCAGGACCATCAGCTGCTGCTCCTGACCATGCAGGGTCTGATCCAGCGCACTGATCTCAGAAAAAATGTCGGTCACCTGCCCGGCAGATGAGAGCATCGCCACACTGGCCGGCCCGCCTAAAGCAGGCTGGCTATCGAAATCAAATTCGCCCGCATCCAGGTCGGCCATATTGGTCAACCGCCGACCCACGGAATTCATGCGAATTACATTGGCATTAAGCTGGCCAACTTTCAGGGTTAGCGCATCCAGTTCTTCGCGCGCATCACCGCGTAGTTCTTCAAGGATTTTCTGCTGGGCCAGCAGTTCTTTTTGCAGGCCGTTGACCTCGGCCACGGAACGCGACACGGCAACGCCCTGGGCCGCGTAGTAGCCGCCGACAAAGCCGGCACCGGAAACCACAACAACCAGTGCAGCGCACAATCCCAGCACGCGCGCTGACATCGACATATAGCGAGCAACGCCGCCGCGACGAAAAATAATAATGTTCATCAGGTCCGTCTTGACCCCATTGTTGTTGGCAGCGGGCATAGTGCACACCTGGTTAGGTTGACGGATTTGAATATTCGCGTCGCTGGCGTCCCCACGCCATGGCGCAACTCGATGATTCCCATTCGGCAACCCCGCTGTCGTAGGAAAATCCCTTAGATCGGTGGTTTTGCGTCCCCATCTTTCGACAGGTTTGCCCGTTCGCCCATAAACTATGCCGGACGGCCCTGAGGGGAACAAGGAACAGGTCTCAGAATGCAGGATGGAAGCTAAAGCGTTATGTCAGATAAAGAACCCAAGTCCCTGTCTGGATTGATAACTGATTCACACTCTGGCCTCGGCCGGCTGGCCCGGGAAGCGGCTGCCCGGGTCGCCCTGAGCGAGCGCATGCGCGAGGCGCTGGAGCCTGAGCTGGCAGAGCATCTGAGTGCCTGCAATCTGCGTGAAGACGGGACCCTGGTTCTGTTAGCAAGCGGACCCGAATGGGCCACGCGACTGCGGTTTGAAAGTGATCGACTGCTGCAACTTTGCCGACAACATAATCCGCAAGCTGCCCGGGTTCGCGTGCGCGTTTCGCCCACTGACTAATTTGACTTAAGGCAACGGCATGGCTGCCCGGGGATCAACCCGGATGCAATGCACTTAATTTTTACCAAACTTTATTCGCCCGAGTCGGGCCGCGGACGGATACGCTGATATCCGCCCGCGACCCTGCCGGTCAAGCTGCCAGGAGTTGAGCTGCCGGTTCCTCAGTCAGCCTGCCGTCGGAGGAAAGCCGGAATATCCAGCAACTCAAAGGAAGGCTCCGGGGGCGGCATGCTGTCATCACCTACCGCCTGTTGCCTGATTCCCGTGGGCGTATCGAAGTTGGCGTAGTTCGGACGTTCACTACCACCCGTTGCGGCCCGCGCATTGGTTACCACCTTAACCTCCGGCGGTGCCTTGACTACCTGCAAGGGCTGCCCCAATCCCGTCGCCACTACGGTGACCCGAATGGAGTTGGACATGTCAGGATCGATGACGGTGCCAACCACAACCGTGGCGTCGTCCGCTGCACAGTGCTTGACGGTGTCACCCACCTGCTGGAATTCCCCGATGGATAAATCCATCCCGGCCGTGACATTCACAAGAATGCCGCGGGCACCCGACAAATCAATATCCTCAAGAAGGGGACTGGAAATAGCCGCTTCGGCTGCTTCCCGTGCCCGATCTTCACCAGCGGCACTGCCTGAACCCATCATAGCCATACCCATCTCGGCCATCACGGTTCGCACATCCGCAAAGTCCACGTTGATCAGGTCCGGCCGGGTAATCAGCTCGGCGATACCCTGCACGGCGCCCTGCAACACTTCGTTGGCTGACTTGAAGGCGTCCAGCAAGGTGGTCTGGGGACCGAGCACCGACAGCAACTTCTCGTTGGGAATCGTGATCAGGGAGTCCACGTACTTACCCAGATCATTAATGCCCTGATCGGCAATACTCAGTCGCTTCTTGCCTTCCATATCGAAAGGCTTGGTGACCACCGCCACCGTCAGAATACCAAGCTCACGGGCGACCTGGGCCACCACAGGCGCTGCGCCCGTGCCAGTACCGCCACCCAGTCCAGCCGTAATAAAGAGCATGTCTGCACCCTCGATAACTTCGAGAATCCGATCACGATCTTCCATGGCGGCAGCCCGCCCCACATCGGGGTCCGCGCCGGCACCCAGGCCCTTGGTAATATTGCAACCTATCTGCAAACCGGTTCGCACATTGGCGCTCTTCAACGCCTGGGCATCCGTATTCGCGCAAATAAAATCCACACCTTCAATACCGGTAGTCACCATGTGCTTGACGGCATTACCGCCACCACCGCCGACTCCGATTACCTTGATTACAGCGTTCTGGCTGTAAGCGTCCATTAACTCAAACATCAGCTCTTCCTCCTGGCATCAACGACAACAGGCCCAACCGGACCAACCTTAAAAACCACCCTGGAACCACCCTTTCATGCGCTCCCAGATTTCTCGAAAACTACTTACTGCAGGCTCGTGCGCATCCTTGTCGGCACGACTGCGGGCGTATAACAACAACCCAACGCCTGTTGCATGGATGGGATTACGCACCACGTCCACGAGCCCGCGAACATGCTGCGGCGTACCCAGCCGCACGGGCATGTGAAAAACTTCCTCAGCCAGTTCCACGGCACCCTCCATCTTTGAACTACCGCCGGTCAGCACAATGCCCGCCGCCACCAGATCCTCGAAACCACTGCGCCGCAGCTCATCCCGGATCAGGCCGAACAGCTCCTCATAGCGAGGCTCAACCACCTCTGCCAGGGTCTGACGGGCCAGCCGCCGCGGCGGCCGGTCACCGACACTGGGAACCTCGATGGTTTCCTCGGCATTGGCCAGCTGCGAGAGGGCGCAGGCGTACTTGATTTTGATGTCCTCCGCGTACTGGGTCGGCGTACGCAGAGAAATTGCGATGTCGTTAGTGACCTGATCACCGGCAATGGGAATGACGGCCGTATGTTTGATCGCGCCCTGGTTAAAGACCGCCAGATCCGTGGTGCCGCCGCCAATATCGACCAGGCAAACACCCAGCTCCATTTCGTCTTCGGTCAGCACCGCATAGCTGGAGGCTAACTGCTCCAGCACAATGTCTTCCACTTCCAGACCGCAGCGCTGGACACACTTGACGATATTCTGCGCCGCGCTCGCAGCACCGGTAACCATGTGCACACGCGCCTCCAGACGCACGCCAGACATGCCGATGGGCTCGCGGATTCCTTCCTGACCGTCGATAACGAATTCCTGGGGCAGCACATGCAGGATTTTCTGATCCGCGGGGATGGCCACCGCACGAGCTGCGTCAATCACACGATCCACATCACCACGCACCACCTCACGATCGCGAATGGCGACAATGCCGTGAGAATTCAGACTGCGCACATGGCTGCCAGCAATACCCGCGAAAACGGTGTGGATATCACAACCGGCCATGAGCTCCGCTTCCTCCACGGCTCGCTGGATGGAATTGACCGTGGATTCGATATTGACCACCACCCCGCGCTTGAGTCCGCGCGACGGATGCATGCCAAAGCCAATGACCTCAAGCTCGCCGTCTTCCAGCACCTCGCCGACCACGGCCACCACCTTCGAGGTGCCGATATCCAGACCGACGATCAGATCTTTGTCTGGCCGTTTAGACACGGGGTTCACCTTTGGCCTCCGACTTCGAGCCTGCCGCCTGCGCCTCACGCCAGCCAATCACAAAACCGTTCGGATAACGCATATCTACGTAGGCAACCTGCTCGGCATTCATGGGTACCCCAAGATCAAGAATCTGAAAGAAGCGACTCAGCCGTTGCTCAACAGCTGCTGCGCCCAGGCGCACACTCACACCGTTGTTCAAGCGGAAGGTCCAGGCCCCGCGAGCATCCAGATCAAGACTCAGAGCAGCCAGACCCCGCTGTTCGAGTTGCTGTTCGACCCGGAAATACATGGCCGCCACGTTAGCCTCAGTGCCATCGGGCCCATTAAGACGCGGCAATTCGGCGGGCAGATGATCACCACCCTGGGCGAAAAGCTCGCCGGCCTGGTTCAGCAGGCCGTCTTTCCCCCAGCAGGCCGCGGGCTCTTCTTCCGTGACGGTAACAACCAGGGTGCCGGGCCAGCGCCGCTGCACACTCGCAGTAGCAATCCAGGGCAGGCGGACCGCAGCGCGCTGAATCTTGCCGATGTCAGCGCTCAGGAAGCCCGTCTGCACCTGGTCGGCCAGGGCATCTTCCAACTGGACTGCCGAAACCCGCTCAAAGGGCCCCTCAATGGAGACCGCGGTAATGGGCTGATCCATTAACCAGACGGATGACACATACACCGCAGCCACCACACACGCGGCTGTCAGCGCACCGACGACGCGATGCCAGTTGATCGCCGGCCACTGGAATTTCGGCTTGCTGGGTTGCGCCTTGCGACGTCGATTAACGCGACCGGGCATACGCAGCCTCCGTGCACGAAGTTTCGAGGATCTGCCAGACCAATTGATCAAAACTGATCCCGGCCTGGGCCGCGGCCATGGGAACCAGGCTATGGCTGGTCATGCCGGGCACGGTATTCACCTCCAGCAACAGGGCCTGACCGGCTTCATTCACCATGAAATCGACACGACCCCAACCCGTCGCGCCAACCGCACGGAATGCGCCCAGGCAAAGGGCGGCGTATTCAGCCTCCACTTCCGGCGCCAGACCGCAGGGGCAGATATAGCGCGTCTGGTCGCTGAAATATTTGGCGTCGTAATCATAGAAGCCTTCACCGGCATCGATACGGATCAGGGGCAGCACCCGATCCTTAAGGATGGCTGCTGTGTACTCCGGCCCGCTGACCCAGCGTTCAGCCAGCACCGAACAATCGAAAGCAGCTGCCGCTTGGTAGGCTGCTGCCAAACCCGGCCCATCGTCGGCGCGGGTCAGACCAATACTCGAACCCTCGTCGGCCGGTTTGACCATGACCGGAAAACCGAGCTTTGCCGGCACCGCCGCAAAATCAGCGGGGCTGGTCAGCTCCAGAAATTCAGGTGTGGCGAAATCGCAGCCGACGAACAGCTGTTTGGAGCGCAACTTGTCCATGCTGACGGCCGAACCCAGCACACCACTGCCAGTAAACGGCACGCCCATCAGGCTCAGCAATCCCTGCATGCTGCCGTCTTCGCCACCGCGACCATGCAGGGCAATCCAGACCCGATCAAAACACACGGCGGTGAACTGTTCGAAGAGGCCGTCCACCGGATCGACGGGATGCGCATCCACCCCCTGGCGCTGGAGTGCTTGAAGAACAGCCTGCCCGGTCAGCAGGGAAATCTCGCGCTCTGCCGAGTTACCGCCCAGCAATACCGCAACCCGCCCAAAGTCAGCAGGATCCTTAATAAGTTCAGTGTGCCCGCTCATGGAGTCTCATCCACTGCGGCTTCACCCACGATGTGAACTTCCGGCACCAGCGTGACACCGTGCCGGGCCAGCACCACATCCTGAACATGCTGAATCAGTTGCTCGACGTCCGCTGCAGTGGCGTTGCCCGTGTTGAGAATGAAATTGGCATGCTTTTCAGAAACGATAGCGCCGCCGATGGCATAGCCTTTCAGATTCGCCGCTTCGATCAGCCGGGCCGCGAAATCGTCAGGTGGATTGCGAAATACCGAGCCGCAGCTGGCTTCGCCCAGGGGCTGGCTGTCCTGTCGCTGCTGCATGAGTTGCTGAACACGCCCCAGGGCGTCACCGTCGGCGGCCTGGAAAGCAAAACTTGCGCCCAGAAACCACTCACCCGCCGGTCCGCTGACATGACGATAAGCCACCTCATAGTCCGCCGGCGAACGATGTCGAACCGTGCCAGACCGATCGACAGTCTCCACGCTCCGCACCCGGTCCCAGGTAGCGCCGTCGAAAGCGCCGGCGTTCATGGTCAAGGCCCCGCCCACGGTGCCGGGAATGCCGGCAAAAAACTCGGCCGGCCCCAGCCCCCAGCGGGCACAACGGCGAGCCAGCGCTGTGCAAGGCACACCGGCGCCAGCTGCGACGACATTGTCAGGTAGCTGCTCTACTTGTCCCAGGGCCCGGGCCGTGGCGATCACCACACCGCGAATACCGCCGTCGCGGACCAGCAAATTGCTGCCCAGTCCGACCCACAGTAACGGCGTCACCGGGTCCAGATCCTTGAGAAAATCGATGAGCTGGGCACGCGTGTCAGGCCGGAAATAAAAATCGGCTTCACCGCCCACACGCCACGACGTGTGCCGTGACATGGGCTCATGAGGGCGCAACTGCCCCTCCCCGATTGCGGGCATGGCCGCGTTCATGGGTGCACCTGCCGGGCAATGGCCAGAGCTGCCGGCAAGGCCGCTGCGGCCGCACCGATATCGCCTGCGCCCAGGGTCAGGACCAGATCACCGGCCTGCAAAGCATCGCGAAGCTGGTCTGCCAACTTATCGAGTTCGGGCACAAAGACCGGCTCAATACGACCATGACCCCGCACTGCGCGACAGATGGCACGACCGTCTGCCCCTGGAATTGGATCTTCCCCAGCCGGGTAAACCTCACAGACAAACAGACTATCCGCCGAGGTTAAAACGGCGGCGAAGTCATCCAGCAGATCACGCGTGCGCGTGTAACGATGGGGCTGAAAAACCACCACGATGCGGCGCTCGGGCCAGGCAGCCCGCGCCGCTTGAAGGGTGGCAGCAATTTCTGTTGGATGATGGCCATAATCATCGACGAACAGCACCTTGCCGGCGCGCGTCGACACTTCATCCAGAACTTGCAGCCGCCGGTCGATACCCTGGAAGTTCTCCAGGGCCCGGGCCATGGCCTTTTCGTCCAGCTCCAGTTCATAGGCAATAGCGCAAGCGGCCAGGGCATTGAGCACGTTATGGCGACCGGGCAAGTTCAGGGTCACGGCCATGGCTTTATCGCGCCCCGGAAAGCGGACCTTAAAGCGGGTCCGGGGGCCATCAGCCTTGATGTCTAGGGCCTGCACATCAGACTCGGCACACGTGCCGTAGGTCAGAGTTGCCCGCTTGATCTCGGGTAACACCGCAGCGACACCCGGATCGTCAAGACACACTACGGCCAGCCCGTAGAAAGGCAGGTTGTGCAGAAATTCAACAAAGCTGTTGCGCAAGCGATCCAGGTCACCGCCGTAGGTAGACATATGATCTGCATCGATATTGGTGACAATTGAAATCACAGGCTGCAGGTGCATGAAGGAAGCGTCACTTTCGTCGGCCTCGGCAACCAACCAGGGTCCGGCGCCGAGACGTCCGTTGGTATCGGCACTCTTCAGCCGCCCACCGATAACAAATGTTGGATCCTGACCGGCCTCGCCCAGAACGCTGGCGACCAGGCTGGTCGTTGTGGTTTTACCGTGTGTACCGGAAACGGCAATGGCCTGTCGAAAACGCATGAGCTCCGCGAGCATCTCGGCACGCTGCACCACGGGTCGGCGTGCGTCTCGCGCTGCCTTGATCTCGGGGTTGCCTTCATCAATGGCCGTTGAGACCACCACCACATCAGCATCAGCCACATTTTCGGCGCGATGGCCAATCTCAATACTGGCGCCAAGGGAACGTAAGCGCCGGGTGACGGATGATTCACGCAGATCAGAACCCTGCACCTGGTAACCCAGGTTCAACAGCACCTCGGCAATGCCACCCATACCAACACCGCCAATGCCGATGAAGTGGATGCGATTGACTTTGCGCATACGATCTTTCATCCGTCGGCACCCCAACGCAGGCAGCAGTCAGCGACGGCTTGCGTGGCTGCCGGCTGGGCCAGATCGCGGGCTGCCCGGGCGCGAGCCAGAACCAGGCCGCGGTTAGTCACGCAGCTTTGGACTTCTGCCGCCAGACGCGCCGGATCGAGTTCGGACTGAGGCAACAAGACCGCCGCATCGGCATCGGCCAGATAACGGGCATTCTTGGTCTGATGATCATCAACAGCCGCCGGGTAAGGGATCAATATCGAGCCCACACCAGCGGCCGCCAGCTCAGCTACCGTCAGGGCACCGGACCGACAGATAACCAGATCTGCCCAGCCGTAGGCAGCGGCCATGTCATCGATAAAGGCTTCGACGCGAGCCTGGACACCGGCATCGGTGTAGGCAGCTTCGGCCCGCGCAAGGGTAGCGCGGCCAGCCTGGTGGTAAATTTCCGGACGGCCATCGGCCGGCAACAAGGCCATGGCCTGCGCCACGGTTACATTCAACGCCAGGGCGCCCTGGCTGCCGCCAAGCACCAGCACTCGCAACGGCCCGGTGCGGCCCGCCAGGCGCTGCTCCGGTTCGGCTAAAGCAAAAATATCAGGACGCACGGGATTGCCAACAACGCGCGTGGTCACGCGGCCGGAAAAACTGCCCGGGAAGGCTTCCAGCACTTCCCGGGCAAATCCAGCCAGAAGACGATTGGTCAGGCCCGCGACAGAATTTTGCTCATGAATCACCAGGGGCCGACCCAGTAACCAGGCGGCCAGGCCGCCTGGTCCGGATGCGAAGCCACCCATACCCAGGACAACACGGGGACGGTGGCGGCGGACCACGCGCACTGCATCGAACAGCGCGACCAGCAGCCGCCAGGGCGCCAGTATCCAGGCGAGCATGCCTTTACCGCGCAGGCCACTGACTCGCACCCTTTCCAGGGTGATACCAGCCGCTGGAACGAGTTCCGCTTCAATACCCCGTTGCGTGCCCAGCCAGATCACCCTGGCGTCATGCACCTGCAGCTCGCTGGCAACTGCCAAGGCAGGAAAAACATGACCACCGGTGCCGCCGGCCATAATCAATACCGGTGCTGTCATCTGGCCACCGCCCGCCGCCGGCGCGGCTTTCTGGGTACCGGCTGACGATTCTCCCAGTCGATACGTAACAGCAATGCCAGGGCGATCAGGGTGATGATCAGACTGCTGCGGCCGTAACTGATCAGGGGCAGCGGCAAGCCCTTGGTTGGCAAGGCGCCCATGTTGACGCCAATATTGATAAAGGCCTGCAGCCCCTGCCACAGCGCAATACCAAAGGCCAGATTGGCCTGGTAAAGGCGGCCGCTGGCGGCACTGGCCTGGGCAATCTGAAAACCACGCCAGACCAGCGCCCCGAACAGCAGAATGATGGTGATGCTCCCCACCAGGCCAAACTCTTCAGCAATCACCGCAAACACAAAGTCCGTGTGTGCCTCGGGCAGATAGAAAAGTTTCTGCACACCCCCGCCGAGGCCGACACCAAACCATTCGCCGCTGCCGATGGCAATCAGAGACTGCACCAGCTGGAATCCCTTGGCATAGGGATCAGCCCAGGGGTCCATGAAACCGGTGATGCGGCCTAGTCGGTAGGCCGAGGTGCCGATCAGAAGTACACCGGCAATTACGGCGAGGCCTGACAGTAACAACACATCACGCCAGCGGGCACCGGCCACGAACAACATGGCGAAGGAGACGATAAGCAACACCGCACAGGAACCAAAGTCCGGCTGCACCAGCAACAGCGCGCAGGCCGCACCCACTAAAAGCATGGGCTTAAGAAAACCGCCCATGGAGTTACGCAGCGCCTGCGCATGACGCACGCCGTAACCGGCGATATAGGCAAGCAGTAACAGCCTGGCAGGCTCCGCAACCTGCAGGTTGACGCCGGCCACCCGCAACCAGCGAGTGCTGCCGTTCACCGTGTAACCCAGCCCGGGTATCAACACCATCACCAGCAAGACCAGGGCCAGACACGGCAGCATCAGGCCGGCGCGCGACCAGGTTTCGGTCGGAATACGCAGCACGCCTGCGGCTGCAACCAGGCCGATGACTGCAGCCACCAGCTGGCGCTCCAGATAGAACAGAGAATCTCCGGTGTTGCGTTCGGCCAAAGCAACGGACGCGGACACGAGCATGATCAGCCCGCCACCCAGCAACAAGGCAATGATGACCAGCAAAGTCGGGTCAAGACCTGCGCTGGCTTGTGCCGATGCCGGGCTGGATGCTGCGGAACGACTCATGCGTAATGCGCCTCCACAGCCTGGCGAAATGCGTCGCCGCGCGCCGCATAACTGGCATACATGTCCAGGCTGCTGCAGGCAGGCGCCAGCAACACGGTGGCGCCGGGCTGAGCGAAACTGGCGGCCAGGGCAACAGCCGCGGGCATATCTGCTGCCAAGGCAAGCTCGCAAACCGGTTCAAGAGCGGCGGCAAGCAAAGCCTGATCACGCCCCATCAGGACAGTGCGGGCAGCGCGGCCACGCAAGGCATCGGCCAGGGCCGCAAAGCCAGCGCCTTTTGCATCGCCGCCGGCGATAAGCACCAAAGGACCGTCGATACTCGCAATGCTGGTCACAGCGGCGCCAACATTCGTCGCTTTGGAATCGTCAACCCAGGCAATGCCGTCATGCTGTGCAATGCACTGCAGACGATGAGGCAGCCCGCTAAACTGCCGCAGGCCAGGAATCAGGCTCAAGGGGTCCGCGCCCAACGCAGTGGCCAGGGCCAGGGCGGCCAGGGCATTCGCGTGGTTATGGCGGCCGCTGATCTGCAGATCGCTGACGGGCAACAAGGGCCTTTCACCGCACCCCAGCCACGCGGCACCGGCGTGTTGCAGGATGCCAAAGTCATCCGGCCCCGGCGGGCCGAGAGTAAAACCGGACACGCCGGCCG
>Ga0316187_10003980_pt1 | contig 12799 bp, 10 predicted proteins | sample CroRivburrow1_MG_FD_204927 | JGI IMG/M metagenome (GOLD analysis project Ga0316187, IMG submission 204927) | Coastal sediment microbial communities from Maine, United States - Cross River worm burrow 1 | ecosystem: Environmental > Aquatic > Marine > Coastal > Sediment | place: USA: Maine...
GGATAGCAGGGCCACAACTAAACTTAGTTAATTCACACAGTTTGGTTGCTTTAAAAAATGAATTCAACTGTTCAGGAGCTTTTGTTTCAAACGAACTGAATAAAACGCAATTAAAACATATTAAGGAACACGATGATTTTGAACTTCACTTTAGCATTTATCATCCCATAGAATTAATGACCAGTAGGCAATGCTTGTTTCAACAAGTTACCGGATGTGAAAAAAGTAAAGTAGATGATGCTTGTTTGGATAACTGTAAGAAATCGGCTTTAATAACAAGCCTGAAAGAGAACGCTTCTTACATTGATAAAACTAAAGGTAATTATAATAAATTATACAACCACAATAACTATCTGAATACTGATATTATTAAAGATATTCCCAATAAATTTTCCGGCTTTTTAGTTGATTTGAGTATAGTTAAAACCGAAACTGAAATATCAATAGATAAGTTTGCTTTAATTAAATTATTTGAATCTTTTATTAATGGTAAAACTGATTCTGACAAAGAGTTAAATGCTGTAATTTTGAATACTACCACTATTCAATACCAGTCTAAAAAGGGGATTTAAACTACCAAAAAGTATATCAATAACCTTTGTTTCTTTATTTATCATATTTTTTTTGCTATATTAGTAGTCCAAATTTATCATTCGTAAAAAGTATTTATAATGAAGAAGATTTCTATTATCAGCATTTTGGTAGTACTATGTTCTATTTTAACCTTTGCTCAAAACCCTGCCGATTCAATTGTATTAGAGAAAGTAGGAGGAGGTTACAAAATTACCCAAGGAGGTAAGAGATTAAATATGAATACACTTGTAGCTACTATGCAAACAAATCAACAAGCCCATAGTGAGATAATGGCAGCAAAATCAACTTATTCTTCAGGAATGGTTGTTGGTTTAGTAGGAGGAGGATTAGTTGGTTACCCTTTAGGAACTGCAGCTGGAGGTGGAGAACCCAACTGGGCAGTTGCTGGTGTTGGAGCAGTTTTATTAGTTGCTTTAATACCCGTTACAATAAAAATGAATAAGCAGGTGAAAAAAGCAGTAGACACTTTCAATAATGGATTAAATACAAGCTCTAATTGGGATAAAAGAGAATTGCAATTTGGTACAACTAAAAATGGAATTGGTTTAACTTTAAAATTTTGACCTAATTAGCCATTCGCTGAGTGATTAAATTATTTAATTGGTAAAAAATAAGTCCTGCCAAAGCGCTTAATAAAGTGAATGTTACTATTTCAGATAAGCCTGGGATTAGGCTATTGGTCCATTGCGCGAAGGTAGATTCTACAAGAGTTAATACAGAAATGCCCTTTACTGCTAATATAGTTGCTAGTGCAATAAAAAACCAAGAACTGCGAATATATTTATCATACACTTTATTTTTGAGGTCAATAATTTGAATTTTACGCATAATTTTATCAGACAAATCAACATTTGAAACTGGGTGGTTGGCTTGTTGTAATAGCTTAATAAATTCAGTTTTTGAGAGTTCTGTGTTTGCCATTAGATTAAAGTTTTTACTTCGTGTTGTAATTCTTGTTTTAAAATGGAAAAGAATAGTTTACGACTCCTATGCAGTAATACTTTTATATGGTCGCTATTTAATTCCATTATTTCTTCCATTTCCTTTAAGCGCATGTCATTTAAATAAAACAGTTCCAAAACTAAAGCTTCCCTTTGTGGCATTTGTTTAAGTGTTTTATCAATGTATATTTTTTGTTCTTCTTCTTTTATCAGTTTTAAACTGGTATTTAGTTCTAATTCATTGGTTTCAGTAGCTTCAATTTGGTAATTATTCTCAAGTTTTTTGCGGCGTAGTACTTTAAATGATTCATTCACTACTATTCGCATTAACCAAGTGGAAAAACTGGCATCGCCACGAAAAGTCTTAATATTAGTATATGCCTTAATAAATGATTCTTGAACAATATCTTCACAATAAACTTCATTGCGAATTATACTAAAAGTAACAGAGAATGCCTTGTCCTTATAACGATCTATCAGGAATCGGAAAGATTCAACATCACCCTCTATTACTTTTTGTATGTAAAACTGATCGTTCAAACAATTAAACCTTTTTATTTGCTGCTAAATAATTCGCAAGTAATACACCAAGGCCTCCAAATAAAAGAATCATCGAAAAATAGGCTACAACACCTGGCAGTAGATTTATTTTACTAAATATTACGCCAAATATCAAGCCTATTGCTATACCAACTAGTATCATCCCAAACTTAAAAAACCCATGGGTATTATCTTTTTTCTTATAAATTTCACTTACATCAGCACCTTTTTCAATGAGTGCCATTCGTTCTTTATTACGTGCACGAACACTGTAATAAATTGCTAAAATAATAGCTGTAAATAATCCTAAATTGATTATAATTCCTGTGAGCATTCCAAATATTGGAATTAAATCCTGACTGTTTTCCATAGTTTTAAAGTTTTAATTAATATACGATTTTTAACTATAGATACCTTAGTTGGAATTAGGTAACACAAAAACTGATTTTTTAAAGACTAATATTTTTCTGAACACTTTATTTAAACAAATTCTAAATAGCAGATGTTGTGTTTTATATATTCAATTATTAATTAACACCTTAATGTTATGAAGAAATTTATGGTAATTTACCATGCACCCACCGATTTTATGGAACAAAGCATGGAAACCTCAAAAGAAGAGATGCAAAAAGGCATGGAACAGTGGATGAAATGGGCTGAAAAGTGTGGAGATAAATTGGTTGACATGGGATCTCCATTAATGGGTGGTGTTAAGCTAAGTCCAGGAGGAGCATCAACTAATAGTGAAAAGGGTGTTTGCGGCTTTTCAGTTTTGCAGGCAGATAATATAGATGAAGCGAAAGCTTTATTGGTTGATCATCCACACTTGGCATGGAACGGAGATTGTGAAATTGAAGTACATGAAACTATGCCAACTCCGGGTTCAGTATAGTATTAACCTTATAATTGTTTTAATCCTGAATGGTTTGCTTTTATTGGCTTAGTCTTCAGGATTATTTTTTATTAAAAATTGGAGTTCTAATTGTTTCCTGAATTATTTACATATTTTAAAGCTGGTTAAACCAAAATTTATCGGAAAACTATTCAGTTGTATAGTACCTTAGAATTTGATACAGATATGAATAAGTAGAAAGCATGCAGAGTGTCAAATGAAACAAGAATCCTTTTTTTGGTTGATAATGAAGAAAAACACCCTGTATTGCTTATTTCTGCTCGAAATGAAATCTTGCTTAAATCGCAGTCAGAAAACAACACACACCTTCAGTTAGTTTTAAGTGGTATGTTTCATCTCGAAAAGTAATTTCTAATATAAAGTTAATTCTTACCCCTTTCGCCATTGGTACTTCCTCAGAGAAGATTCTCACATATTATTATTTTTCCCAAATGTCAACCATCGCAATTTCTACAAATCCAGCAAATAGCTTTTAAGCGAATTGTTTTGTAGAATGTCAAGTTTTTTACGCAAGCGATAGCGATCGTTGTCAATGGCTTTGGTGGTTTTTTGCATTAGTTCCGATATTTCTTTGGTAGATAAACCCATACGTACATATGCAGCTATGCGCAATTCGCTTTGTGTTAAATTAGCATGTTTACCTTTAAGTATAGTCATAAAGTTATTATAAACCTTGTCGAGCCTTGGTTCAATGTGTTTCCAGTCTTTTTCTTCGTTTATTTCCTGATCTATTTCGCTAACAATATCAAGCAAAGTATTTTTAGTTTTCTCATCAACTTTATTGGCCAACAAACTTAAACGGCGTTTGTGTTTAAGCAGGGTTCTATTTCTGCTTAGTATATTAAAGGTTTGGTTATTTAATTCACCCTCAAGTTTTTCTTTTTCTAAACCCGTTATTTGTTTATTCTGTTCTTCTTTTTCAATTAAAAACTGCTTTTCCTTAACACTTAATTTAAACTTATACCAAGCATAAAAAATAATTAGTATCCAAAATACTATTACTAGCTTAAACCATATCGATTGCCAAAACGAAGGTAAAACTGTTATCTTTAATTTTGCTTCATAATCACTCCACAATCCATCACTGTTCGATGCCTTTACTTGAAATATATAGTCGCCAGGATTCAAGTTTGTATAAGTAATATGTTGCCTCGAAGCTTGTGTGGTTTTCCAGTTTTTATCAAAACCCTCTAGCTTATATTTAAACCAGCATTTTTCAGGTAGAGTAAATGTTTTAGCCGCAAATTCAATGGTAAATATTTTGTCTTTGGGTTCAATAATAATTTCATTGGTATAGTTTAAATTTTTAGTTAAAACCACCCGTCCATTAATGGTGTCGCCAATATTAACAATGGTATTGTCTATGCGTAAGTTTGTAAAAAAAGCATTTGGTGTATTAGTAATGTCATTAATACTATCAGGATGAAACACATTTAAACCATTGGTTGAACCCACAAGAATAGTACCATCGTTTTTCCTGTAAATGGCATTGCGATTGCATACGTAACTCAATAAACCATCCTTAATGTCGTAATTCCTAAAAGTATTATCTTTTGTATTAAATTTTGATAATCCATAGGCTGTTCCTAGCCAAAGGTTTTGTTTGTTATCTTCAATAATACTGTAAATTATGTTACTGGGTAGGCCATCAGTCATGTTAAAAAAGTCAAGGCTTTGAGTCTTTTTGTCGTATTGGTTCAATCCTCCATTTCCTGTACCTAGCCAAATTATTCCATAACTATCTTCATAAAGGCAACGTACATTATTATTCGATAGACGCTTATTCTCCGATTGGTGTATTGAATGAAACATTTGATTGCTTTGATTATATAATATATTTACTCCACGGCCTTCTGTTCCGAACCATATATCGCCATCTTTATCCTCAATAATGCCCATTACATTGTCATGATTAATACGATTGTAGTTATTGGTATTTGGGCCATAGTGAATAAACTGTTTTCGTGCCGGATCAAATAAATCTAACCCACTACCAAGTAATCCTACCCATATTCTTTCTTTCGAGTCAATAAATATATTCCAAACATGGTTCGAGGCAATGGAGTGAATATTTGTAGGGTCGTGTAAATAACGAGTAAATTTGTTTTGCTCCGGATTGAATATTACTAAGCCCCCAGTGTAAGTCCCAAGTAATAAATTTCCATACTTATCCTGATTAAGGCAAACAATCCTATTGGCACTTAAGGAGTTCGGATTATTAGGCTCTCTTTTGTATTGTTTAATTGAACCTTCTTTCGAGTATCGAAATAAACCATCGCCATCGGTTCCTATCCATAGGTTATTTTTAGAGTCTTCAAATATAGAAAGTACAGAATAACCTTCTAACGAAAAATCTTTATTCAATTGGGTTTTTAAAGTAGAGAATTTAAGCGGGTTGGGATTAAGGATATTTACACCTTCGTTGAAAGTCCCAATCCATATAACATCTTGGTTATCAATATATATAGAATAAATTTTACGATTATAAATACTATTTTCATTGTCAGGAGTATTTTCAAAAGATGAAAACTCACTGCTTAGTAAATCATAAATAATAATACCTTGTCCATCGGTGGCAATCCAGAGTTTGTTTTTATGAATAACAAGGTTGCCATTTAATAAGTCTGTTTTTAATTTACTATTACTTTGGGAGAATAATTTTGATTTCCCTGTCTGAGGATTAAATTTTACCAGGCCATGCGAGAATCCCGAAATCCATAAGTTTCCTTTTGCATCTTCAACTATATGTTTACGATAATTACCGTTTAAATTCTGATCTCGTGAATAATAAACTCGTGAGAATTTCCCATTTTCCTGATTTAGTTTAAAAATATAATCATGGTCTGAAGCAACATATATGTCTCCAGAGCTTGATTTTAAAACGTCATAAACGATAAAAGAGTTGTTACCGTATTCGTTAAAATCTAAGAAATAATTTGTGAAGTTGTTTTCCTTTTCGTTGTATTTTGCTAATCCGTTATTAGTGCATACCCAAATGCTACTATTGGCAAAAATCTTTACATTATTAATAACATCGCTAGGTAAACTATACTTACTCCTATTGCTTTGGTACCTTTCAAACTTCTCTGTTTCTTTATTAAACTTATTTACTCCATTGCCCGATGTCCCAATCCATAAATTACCCCTCAAGTCCTCATTTATGCAGCTTAAACGATTATCTGAAATGGAATATTCATCACTGGAATCATTCTGGTAAGTTTTAATCTGGTATCCATCATACCTGTTTAATCCATTGTGAGTGGCAAACCACATAAAGCCATCGCTATCCTGAAAAACGGTTTCAATGGTATTGTGCGAAATACCGTCGTTAATTGTGAGTTGTTTTGAGTAATAGTTTTGCCCCTTGCTAAAAGCAATTATATGTGATAAAAAAAATACTACAAGAATGAATTTATACATGAGTAAAAAAATATTAGAAATTCAATTTGTTAGATTACAAATAAAGTTACAAAATTGCTAATACAAACCTCTTAAAATTACTCAAACATATTTTCGATATTCTTTTTAGATCCCTAAAACAGGGGCTTTTGTAGAAGTAAATAGTTTTTAGAAATGCTCAAATTATGTTGAGTGCTACTTACTATTGAATTTTTACTTTACTTGCATTAATAAAAATAATGGGAAATAATTAATTGAATAAATTAGGTTTAGTTAATAATTAAAATTGATATAATTTCCCTTAAAACTATGGTAAGTAGAGTAATGTTTTATAGGTTTTTAAAGCAGCTTACTTGTTTAACTGTTTCGGATTTCTATCCGGAGTTGTGTTAATAATGACGACAATAATTATTTAATCGATGAATCCAAACTTTAGTTATAATCTTACATTTGCTTCGGGCTTTTGGGGGGGGTGAGATAAATGTTCAAACTCGCTGCGGGTTCTCATCCCTTTTAAACTAAATCTTTAGATATAAAAAAAGCCTGAACTCTTTTACGAATTCAGGCTTTTTTCTGAGCGGGAGACGGGATTACTCTCTTTGTTCGTGAGCTAAAGGTTCAAACCCTTGGCGGGTTTTCATCCCTATTTATTTTAAACAATTAGACATAAAAAAACCTGACTACATTATTTGTAATCAGGTTTTTTTTCTGAGCGGGAGACGGGATTCAAACCCGCGGCCCTCAGCTTGGAAGGCTGATGCTCTATCAGCTGAGCTACTCCCGCTTGTAATGTTTTAATTATCGGGTAATGCATTATCATTCCGATAACTATCGGGAGAGCACTCCCGCTTGAAATTGGGAAAGTGGGGAGAGCAGGATTCGAACCTGCGAAGACGAAAGTCAACGGAGTTACAGTCCGTCCCAGTTGGCCACTTTGGTATCTCCCCAACAAATTATTATCAATATTTTTTAGAACTATTATGAGCCGGTAGGCGGATTCGAACCGTCGACCTGCTGATTACAAATCAGCTGCTCTGACCAACTGAGCTATACCGGCTTAAACACAACCATTTTTTTAGAGAACTTGTTATGAAAACAATTACTGTTTCAAAACGGTGTGCAAAAGTATAAGTTTTTTCTTTTTGTGCAATACTTGAATAAAGAAAAATAAAATATTTTATGTTTTTTTTCAATACAGGAGAGCACTGCAGTATAAATGGGGTCTTTTTTAGCTTAGGTTTAAAAGAAAAGGCACTGAAATATTTCTTAGTGCCTTTCTAATATCCTTAATTTGAATTATTACAAATTATTCAAATAATCAGTTACATTTTTTTCAATTCTATTAATTACGCTCGACACATCTGCTTTCTCAAATTTATCGCCAGTAATACGTTCGTAAAGCTCAATGTAACGTTCCGAAACTTCTTCAGCGTAAGCGTCAGTTATTTCAGGTAAAACATCATTATCGCGTCCTTGGAAGCCACGTTCCATTAACCATTCACGTACAAATTCTTTCGAAAGTTGTTTTTGGTTTTCACCTTTATCAAAACGCTCCTGGTAACCTTCGGCATAAAAATAACGCGATGAGTCTGGTGTATGAATCTCATCAATTAAATAAATCTGACCGTCTTTTTTCCCAAATTCGTATTTTGTATCCACTAAAATTAAACCCATTTCAGCAGCAATTTCGCTTCCACGTTTGAATAATTCCAACGAAAATTTCTCTAATTGTACATAATCTTCTTCCGAAACTAAACCTTGTTTTATAATCTCTTCACGTGAAATGTTTTCATCGTGCTCGCCTTGTTCAGCTTTTGTTGTTGGTGTTAGCAATGGTTCTGGAAAAGCCTGGTGTTCTTTTAATCCTTCTGGTAATAGAACGCCACAAATATCTCTGCCGCCATCTTTATATAAACGCCACGAACTACCGGTTAAATAACCACGAACAATCATCTCAACAGGGAAAGTTTCACAGTTGTGTCCTACCGTAACGTTAGGATCAGGAGTTGCTATTTTCCAGTTTGGAACAATGTCAGCAGTAGCATCTAAAAACTTTGCTGCAATTTGGTTTAAAACCTGTCCTTTATAAGGCACTCCTTTAGGTAAAACAACATCGAAAGTTGAAATACGGTCCGATACCACCATAACCATATATTCGTCGTTAATGTTATACACATCACGAACTTTTCCTTTGTAAACACTTTTTTGTCCCGGAAATTGAAAATCTGTTTTTACAATTGCTTTTTCCATTTTATTTTCTTGTTTCTATTTTTACTTTTTAAACTCTTTTTACTAAAATTTGTTTTAATATTTTTATTTTTCAACGCCCACATGACTTCGGGCAGGCTGCAATGTCTTCCAAACGATTAAAAGTTTAATCAATCTCCCTCAATCTCTCTTTGACTGAAAACTGTTGACTGAAGACTGCCTACTGAAGCCTACTGACTATTTCCTATTTCAATCAATCTATCGATCAACAACTCTAATTCAGAATAATTATTTTAATGAACATGTTTATCGTAAGCCTTAATGATTTCCTTAACTAATCTATGTCTAACAATATCGCGGCCATCTAGTTCAATAATGCTAATGCCTTTTATTTTATCAACTATACGTAACGACTGTATTAAACCACTATCTGATGTTTTTGGTAAATCAATTTGGGTCACGTCGCCGGTAACCACAAATTGCGAATGCGAACCCATTCGGGTTAAAAACATCTTCATTTGATTCAATGTTGTATTTTGAGCCTCATCTAAAATTACAAAAGCATTGTCCAGAGTTCTTCCGCGCATAAATGCCAATGGCGCAATTTGTATAATTCCTTCTTCAATGTAGCTTTCTAGTTTTTTTGCAGGAATCATATCGTACAAAGCATCGTACAAAGGCTGTAAATACGGATCAATTTTCTCTTTTAAATCGCCAGGTAAAAATCCTAAACGTTCACCAGCTTCAACTGCGGGACGACTTAAAATAATGCGCTTTACTTCTCGATTACGCAAGGCTCGTACTGCTAAGGCAATTGCAGTATAAGTTTTTCCGGTTCCTGCAGGGCCAATCGCAAAAAGCAAATCGTTTTTAAACGAATCGTCTACCAATCTTTGTTGATTTATTGTGCGTGCTTTTATTGGTTTGCCATTTGTGCCAAAAACAATTACATCATCCACCTCTTTATTGCCTTCCATATTTGAGCCGCCAGCTACTGAAAGAATTTCCCTGACTTCATCTTCCGTTAATCGGTTAAACCGATCAGCATAAGACAGAATCTCTTCAAATTTCTCTTCAAAATCAGCAATGCTAATTTCCTCACCAATTAATTTTAGCTCATGCCCACGGGCAATAATTTGAATCTTAGGAAACGCGGTTTTAATTATGTCGAGCTTAATGTTGTTTACTCCGAAAACCTCTACCGGATCAATCCCCTCTAAATGAAGTATTTTTTCTGCCATATAGTTTGAAAACAATAACCTGAATTTTACTTTGCAAAAGTAGTTAGTAATTGCTAACCTGCAAAATACAGTTGCTAATTATTCGTTAACTTTTGAAATGTATTTGTATCAATTTTATTTAAATAACCGGCCTTAGCTAAAACGGTTGTTTTTTGATTAAAAATTACATTACTTTTGCTATAATATTTTATGCATTTTAATGAGAATAATCACACTAATATCTGACTGGCAAAACGATGATTTTTATACCGCATCAATTAAAGGATTGTTGTATTCAAAATGCAAGGATATTAATGTTATTGACATTACGAATAAAATAGATAGTTATAAATATACCCAAGCCGCATTTATATTACGCAATGCCTTTTTACACTTCCCCACAGGTACTATTCATATTGTTGCTATAAATAGCGATATCGACGAAAAGCATAATCCAATATGCGTATTGATGAAAGGGCATTATTTTATTGGAACACAAAGCGGAATTTTTTCTCTTATGTTTTCAGAAAAGCCCGATAAAGTTGTTCGCATTAATGAATCAAAAGAGTTTGCGGTTTCCACCTTTCCTGAACTTACGATGTTTGCAAATGCAGCCATCTTTTTAAGTAATGGAGGTGAAATAGGAAAATTAGGCGATGCTCTGGAAGGGGTAATTCGACCCATGCAATTTATGCCAGCTTTCGACGATAATATAATAACAGGCAATGTGATTTATATAGATTCTTATCAAAATGCATTTACAAATATTACCAAAGATCTTTTTGAAGAAATAAGGAAAAAACGTAAGTTTGTTATTACCATAAAGAGTGATTCATACAGTATTCATAAGCTAAGTAAAAACTATAGTGAAGTTGAGGTTGGAGAAATGATAGGCTTATTTAACTCCATTGATTTGCTTGAAATATCGCAACGAAATGGTAGATTAGCAGAGCTTTTAGATATAAGATTAAATTCACCCGTAACAATAAAATTCAAATGATTACCCGAATAGTTAAAGTCAAACTAAAAAGTGAACATGTTGAGGAATTTAACGCTTTTATGGAAACATTCACAAAAACTACTAAAGAGTTTAAGAACAATCATCATGTAGATTATTTTGCAGACATGGACGAACCATCTAATTTTCATATTTATACCATATGGAAAACAGAAGGTGCCTTAAGTAAATTTCGTAATTCAGACCTTAATAAGGATTTTATACAACGTATAGTGGATTGGAGTTCTGCAAAACACTCGGCTTGGACCGTGCAAAATATGCAGTAGCTCTTTAAGGAGCTATGTTTTCAAATCGAGTAATAGTAAAATCATCGAAGTAAGCATCTCCCTCAGTATTGTGTAGGAAAATAACTAATTCTGCATCAGTATATTCTTCTTGAATATGGATATTAGTCTCTAGTTGATTCCAACCCTTATGGGTCTCAATAATTAAATTTTCATCAACAATGTTTGAACCATTAAACTGCGCTATAATTTCACCATTCGCTCCATTTATGTTTTTGCACCAAACCTTTAGGTTAAAACTGTCACCTGCTTTTATGTCCTTAAACTTAACAGTCATACCATAGGGAGTCGAATGGTTTAATTTGCATGAATAATTACCTGAAAAATATTCTTTATTTGTTTGAGTGTTACCATATTCAAATTCCTGATCACCGTTTTTAAAACTTTTTTTATCGGTTGATAAAGTTTCCGCATTACATAATAATTGATGTTTAATTATTTTCGCAGGTACGATAAAATTGCTGTCTTTAGCTTGTAAATCAAATATATAAACATTGTTATATTTTCCTTTCTGATTAAAACAGAAAGGTTTTAGGTATGGCTTTGTGAAAAGCTGATCTATACCATTCAGTATTAAATATTTTGCACCTTTGTTTATTGATAATGCTACCCCTGCACTATCGGCATTAAAATATCTTTTTTCACCTTTATTAAATTCCTGATCAACATGTTCGGTCCAACCTCGTTGATTCATTAAGTATAATGAAACATTAGTGCCATCAGGGATAGAAACAACAGTATCAGTATGGTTTACACCTATTTCTCTTAAATAGGGTTCTATGGTGTGCAAGTCAATATAATCGGCAACATTATTCCTCCATCCATGGTAGCGTTCGTGCATTTGCCCTTTTGTGTAATATATATTAAAAATAAGTAAAATAGTAAGCGCAATTTTTAACCATAAGGAGCTAAATATTTTGTCATAAAACTCTTTTAATAAATAAAAAGTCGTTAGTGTATATGCTATTGGGATTATGTATAAACCAATGGTGTAATAGTCATGATCCGAAAAAGTCCAGAATTGTAATAAAATAAAAGTAATGGCTTCAAATGTTATAGCTCCTAAAAACCACTTTAAGGCTATGGGTAGCTTTTTAAAATTTAATATTATAAAAATAAATTGGAGTCCAATAAAAGCCAGTATCGATTTATGAAAATACTGATCAAGCCAAAGTTTATTTATTTTTTTTAAAACTTCTTTAATTTGTTCAAGTGACAGATCCCAAATTGGAAAAGTAACTGTAGAAAAATAATAACACTTGTTTTGTGTGTTCTGAATATGGGCATAAACAATCCATAAAAGAATTATTGCAACCGGAATAACCATTAATGCTAAATTTTTTAATGGGGTTTTAAAAATATGCTGATGCTTAATAAAATTGTTATTCCCAATAAGTTCAATAAACATATATACACCAATAGCAATAAAACTAAAGAAAGCTGTAATTTTTAATGAGGAGGCAATAATAAAAAGGAAAATAAAAAGTATGAAAAATCTGATTTTTTGTTCTTTAATAAACCTTGCAAAATTATATAGTCCAATTATAGAGAATGACAGTGCAAGGGGGTTGGTAATAAAACTATTTCCATAATAAGTTAACACCGGAGAGGTGAAAAACAATAAAGGAATAACTATTGACCAAAATTTATTATTCAAAATCAGGAGTGTGAGTTTATGAAGA
>Ga0316187_10003981_pt1 | contig 12798 bp, 10 predicted proteins | sample CroRivburrow1_MG_FD_204927 | JGI IMG/M metagenome (GOLD analysis project Ga0316187, IMG submission 204927) | Coastal sediment microbial communities from Maine, United States - Cross River worm burrow 1 | ecosystem: Environmental > Aquatic > Marine > Coastal > Sediment | place: USA: Maine...
GGGTCGAGTCCGGGCCAGCGCGGCCTGCGACGCCGGGTAGTCGTAGACAAATGTGGGGCCGTCGCGACCGAGCTCGGGTTCGATGACGTGGCTCAGCAACAGCTCGAGCCAGCCGTCGCGATCGTCTCCGAGATCGGGGATCGCGTCGCCGAGGAGAGAGTGGGCCCGTGCGGCGAGCTCGGTTGGCGATGCCGAATGTGGATCGATCCCCACATGCCGCTGAAACGCCTCGGAGTAGGTGATTCTCTCTCCTCTCCCTCTCCCTCTCCCACTCCCTTGCCCGAGCACCACATCGAGAAGCTCGCCGACCTCATCCATCAATCGGTGGTGATCCCAACCGGGGCGGTACCACTCGAGGATGGTGAACTCGGGGTTGTGACGGCTGCCCGCCTCGGCGTCGCGGAAGGCCTTACAGACCTGGTAGAGAGGGCCACTGCCGGCGGCCAGCAGCCGTTTCATGGCGAACTCGGGCGAGGTCTGGAGCCAGAGCCTCCGACCAGCGTCGTGACCCGGGCCGCGATAGCGAGTGCTCAGGGCGGCGAGGTGGAGATCGGTGACCGGCGCCGAGGCGAGCAGTGGCGTTTCCACCTCGAGCACGCCGCGGTCGGCAAAGAAACCTCGGATCCTCGTCATCACCTCGGCGCGGATACGCAGCCCCTCCATCGAAGCAGTGGGTCGCCAGTCAGTGTCCACGTGGAGATTATGACGTGGTCGACGGCAATCGGGAATCGACACTCGATGCCGGGTCTTCTGCTACCCTTTCGTCGATGCTCCGCAAGGTTCTCGTGCTCGCCATCACCGCCGTTCAGGTCGTGGTCTTCGGCAGTCTCATCGTCTGGAGGGTGATTGGCTGGAACGAAAACGGCTGGGCGGGGCTGGCTTACAACATCGACACCGAGGTCGAACGCGAGGAGCCGTTGTTGGCGATCTTCGTTGGAGGAGACTCGCGGCAGGTGGAGATGGTGGTGCCCGGGGGCCCGGCCGATCAGGCCGGGATCGAGGTAGGTGACCTGGTTGTTTCGGTCAACGGCGTTTTGGTGGCTGATGACGAAGGACTCCGGGAGCTGGCCGGTCGATCGCGCACCGGCGACGAGCTCGAATATCGGTTTGACCGGAGTGGGGCGTCGCGCGACGCGCCCATCACGCTCGAAGCACCCTACGGAAATCCTCTGATCGTTGCCGGTACTGCGACATCGGTCGTTGTCGGTGCGGTCTTCATCCTCATCAGCATGCTGGTCTACTGGAGTCGGTCTCGGTCCAGAGTTGCGTTGGTTTTCTTTCTGATGTGCGTTTTCGGTGCGGCTGAGTACCTCGTATGGGCGGCGGTGGAGCTCGATCTTCCCAGCCTGAGGGGAATCGCCCCCGCGACCATCGAGCCCTTGGTGCTGCTCGGTTTGGGTGTTGTCGGGATTTTCGCGGTTGCGCTGGTCAACACCCTGCTCCACTTGTCATTGCTCTTTCCTCGGACGCGCCCCGTGGTCGGGAGCTGGCCGCAGGTCCTTGTTTGGATCCACACTCTTCCGTTCATCCCGGTCCTCGTGGTGGTGTCGATGACCGCGGTCGCCTTTGCCTCGAAATCGCCGTGGGGAGGGGCCCTGACGGCAACGGCAATGGTGTTCGGAAGCTCTGCTGCGGTTCTCCGTCTTCGCCGGTTGGGGACCAGGGGTGGATGGTTGTTGGCGGCCAAGACTCATCCGTGGACCATGCTTGCCCTCGTGCTGTTAGTGGGCGGGGCGGCGGGCTTTGCGCTGCGTTTGCTTCCCCAACCGCTGAAATCAGTCGTGTTGGCCGTGGCCGGCGTCGGTTCATTTGTTGTGTGTATTCTCATCATGACGGTGTTCTCGATCATCACCGTCGTGACCCTCTACCGCAGCTATCGGGAGAGCGGGATCGACGAGCAGCGCCAGGTCCGCTGGCCGTTGTGGGGCACCCTCACGGCCGTCGGCAGCTCCGTCGTGCTGACGGTGATCTCGGTGGTCATCTCGTTGGTCTTCGGCGAGGTGGGCCGCGTCGATTTCTCGACCAGTGTTGTGCTCAACGCCTCCAGCAAGATGGTCTACCTCCTGATTCCGATCTCCCTCGCCTTCGGCATCGTCAAGTATCGTTTGATGGAGATCGACCTCATCATTCGGAAAACGGTGGTCTATTCCGCCGTCACCGGATTCTTGTTGGTGGTCTACCTCGCGCTGGCCGGGTTCTCCGGGCTCGCCCTTGTGCGGTCGGCGGGTTTCGAGAGTCAGGTGGCCACGGTCGTGGCGACCCTGGTGGTGGTTGCCCTCTTCGTGCCGGTGAGAAACCGGGTTCAGCGCGTGGTCGACCGACTTTTCTTCCAACGCGAGCACGACACCGAGGCATCGATCGCACGAATCACCGAGACGGTGATGCAGGCTCCTTCGGTCGAGGTTCTGACCATCGGAGTCGCGGAGGAGGTTCAGTTGGCGTTGCACTGCAGCAGCGTTGCCATCCTCACCCGATCTGCCGGGGGAGACCGACTCGTCACCGCGGCCACGGTCGGACTTGCCGAGAGTGCGGTCTCGAAACTCGTCGTGACCGACCCCGACGGGTTGCTGGACGGCGGGTTGACCAAGACCGCCGCCGATCTCGAGAGCCTGTCCGGCGACTCGAAGAACCTCATTCGTGGAAGTCGCGCCGAACGAGGGGTGGTCTGTCACCGCGGTGACACCGTGGTCGGTCTCGTTCTTGTCGGCCGAAAGCTGTCGAAAGAGCCCTACGATGACTCCGACGAGGTCTTCCTCGAGGCGGTTGCCGGACAGTTGGCGGTCGGTCTCGGTCGCCTTCGAGGTCGGCGAGCCGAGCTCGAATTTGCCCAGGCTCTGCAGATTCAACGAAGCCTGCTGCCCGCCGAGATCCCCCAGATCGAGGGGATCGAGGTGGTGGCGCGGTGGCGACCCGCGCGTGAGGTCAGCGGCGACTACTACGATGTGCTTCGACTCGACGATCACCGGTTGGCGGTGTGCATCGGCGATGTGGTGGGCAAGGGAATGCCGGCCGCGTTGCTCATGTCGAGCCTGCAGGCGGCGGTCAAGGCCGTGGCGACCGACGAAGCCGACCCCGTGACGGTGTGTTCCCAGGTTCGGACGGTCGTCACCTCGAACCTCCAGGGTGGGAAGTTCGTGACCTTCTTCTTCGCCATCGTCGATGGGGCGTCAAAACGGCTGACCTACACCAACTGTGGCCACAATCAGCCGGTGCTGGTCCGTGAGAACGGCGACGCGGTGCGGTTGGGCCAGGGAGGCCCGGCGTTTGCACGCCTCATGCGGGATCTCCCCTACAAGCAGGAACAGTTGGATCTCGACCCGGGTGACCGGTTGGTGCTCTTCACCGACGGCGTCAGCGAGGCCGAGGACCGAAGCGGCGAACAGTTTGGCGAGGAGCGGCTGGAATCACTCGTGGTGGAGCATCGAGGCGCGTCGGCGACCGATCTCGAGCAGATCCTCACGGATGTGGTGGTCGAGCACGCCGACGGCGAACTGCAGGACGATCTGACCCTGGTGGTCCTGGCGGTGGACTGAGCCGAGGCGGTCTCAACGCAGAGGCGCCAAGGCGCAGAGACGCAAAGCCGCCGAAATCATCGCTTGAGTCGGCCTCTCCAGTTGCTTCGAGGTTGTTCGACTCGCTTGGAATCGCCTCTCTCTCCGGAGTGACTCTGATGCTGTGCCAAGGCCCAGCCTTCGGTTTGCCGTGTGTGAAGCGGCGTTGACGGCCAAACCATCGTCGCTTGAAACACCAAGGGCACAAAGATCCACGAAGGTGCCACAAAGCGTCGCACCAATGACCCGGGCTCCTTCCGATCCGGCCCTTGGGCGCCTACCCGTTGGCGTGCGATGGGTCAACAAGCGACTTTGTGGTTTCTTTGTGGTTCTTCGTGATCTTCGTGTTTCAGAAACAGACCCGTCGAGATTCACTGACCGATGGATCGTCGACACGACCCTGTCGGACGCGGACGTCTGGACCTGTGTCTCTGTGGCTATCTCGAGGGGCTAGGCGCGGCTGACGTAGTCTCCGGTCCTCGTGTCCACCTTGATTTTCTCGCCGATCTGGACGAAGAGAGGCACCCGGACAACGGCGCCGGTCTCCATGGTGGCCGGCTTGTTGCCGCCCGAGGAGGTGTCGCCCTTGAGTCCGGGATCGGTTTCCACCACTTCGAGGAAAACGAAGGTCGGCGGAGCGATCACGATGGGGTTGCCCTCGAAGAGGGTCACGGTGCAGACGTCCTCCTCCTTGAGCCACTGGCTGGCGTCGCCGACGGTTTCGGAGCTGGCTGCGATCTGCTCGAAGGTCTCCTGGTCCATGAAGGTCCACATGTCGCCGTCGGAGTAGAGGTACTGCATCTCGGTTTCGTGGACATCGGCGCCTTCCACCGAATCCGAAGCCTTCATGGTGACCTCGTTGACCCGCTCGGTCACGAAGTTCTTGTATCGGACGCGGGTGAAGGCCTGGCCCTTGCCGGGTTTGACCACATCGGTGTCGACGATGATGCAGGGGGCGTTGTCCATCATGATCTTGAGTCCGGCCCTGACCTGATTCATGTTGTAGGAAGCCATGTCTCACTCTCTTTCTTGCTTGCGCTGATCATACCGAAGCTGCGAGACTGCGCCGGTGAAGATCGCTTCCGATCCCTGGCCGGCAGGCGAGTGGCGACAGCACCTCGCGGCTGCGGTGCGCGACCTCGACGAGCTGCTCGGGCTGCTCGAACTCGATGCCGGGATCCTCGGTGTCGGTGCAACCGCGCAGGCCTCCCGTCGATTCCCGCTCAGGGTACCACGCGGCTTCGTCGCCCGGATGCGCCCGGGTGACTCGAACGACCCGCTGCTGCGACAGGTCCTCCCGGCGTCCGCCGAAGATGACGAGGTGGCGGGGTTCACCACCAACCCGGTGGGAGAGCTGGGTCTGGTTCGAGGGGACGGCCTACTGAGCAAGTATCACGGTAGGGCGCTTTTGGTTGCCACCGGAGCGTGCGCCGTCCATTGCCGCTACTGCTTCCGAAGGCACTTCCCATACGAGGACGAGCGGTCGGACGACCGAGGGTTTGCAAACGCGCTCGCGGCAATTGCCGGTGATGCCACCGTTGACGAGGTGATCCTGTCGGGCGGTGACCCGCTGATTCTCTCCGACCACCGGTTGACCGCGTTGGCCGACAACATCGCCCGGATCCCGCAGATCCGGCGTCTGAGGATTCACACACGGATGCCCGTTGTGCTCCCCGAGCGGGTGGACGAGGCTCTTATCGAGTGGCTCACCGTGTATCCGCTCCCGGTGGTGGTCGTCATCCACACGAATCACCCGAATGAGATCGATGACACGGTGATCCGCGCCCTCGGCGCTCTCGGAACCGCCGGCGCGACCCTGCTCAATCAGGCGGTTCTGCTGCGCGGGGTCAACGACTCGACCGAGGTGCTCGGAGAACTGTCGAAGCGGCTCTTCGACTGCGGCGTGCTGCCCTACTATCTCCACCTCCTCGACCGGGTTTCCGGAGCCGCCCACTTCGAGGTCGAGGAAGAGCGCGCCCTTGAAATCATGGAAAGCCTCAAGGCGAGACTCCCCGGCTACCTCGTACCGCGCCTGGTCCGCGAGATCGAGGGGGCGCCGTCGAAGATTGCGGTGGAATAAACCGCGAAGGCGCCAAGGACACATCGCAGGCTTCGCCCGCAATCCAACCGAAACTTGTACGAATCGCAGCCCGCGGTGGCGAAGCGTCAGCCGCAGCGGTCGGGTTTTTGAAACACAAAGGACGCTAAGAACCACGAAGGAACCACGGAGCATCGCATATATTGACCCGGACTCCCTCTGACCTCGAAGCCACATCAGGCCCTGCGATGAGTCAAGAACGGGCCTTTGTGGTGTCTTTGTGGATCTTCGTGTTCTTTGTGTTTCAACCTCGTGCGCGGATGTCATCGAGTCCACAGTAGGCTGGGCCTGGGCCCAGCTTCAGGATCTTTCCGGAGTCACGCCCGTTGCCGCTCGAGTCAGAAGACCTCGAAGCGTCCGAGGAGTCCGGCGAAAGAAATGAATGCAATGTCTTTGCGTCCTCAGCGCCTTCGCGGTGAGAAAACCTGTGTCTCATCCCCTCAGGATCGGCCTCGTCAGACAGGTCGCCCCACCCTCGGCCTTGAGCGAGAGCTCGTCGCCGCGGTAGGTCAGCACCTCGCAACCTGCGGCCTCGAGACGTGCTTTGGTCCGGGGATTTCCCTCGAGCATGAGGCAACGCCTCGGCGCCAGGGCGAGCACGTTGGGCCCCATGGTCGGGTACTCCCCGCTGGGCACCTCGACGAGCTCGATCCCGCGATCCTGCAGCAGTTCGACGAAGGGCACCGGGATCAACGGCAGGTAAACCACCGCGAGATCGTGGTCGATCATGGAGATGAGCGACATGAGGTGGAGGCACGCGGCCGGGCCTCCCGCGTGGGGGAGCTGGACCTCAACGGTCTTCGCACCCAGCGGACGCAGGGCTGCCGTCAACTGTCTGAGACCCTCGGCATTGGTTCGGTAGCCGCGGCCCACGGCCAGGGTGTCGTGATCGAGCCACAGCAGATCGCCGCCCTCCGCGGTGGCCTCGCCCTCGAGGGTGGCCAGGATCGGGACGCCGAGACTCTCGAGGGTTGCCGCGATGGCCGCCTCCTCACCGCGTCTCTGAGCCTTGCCCATGCCGAGAACGATGGCGCCGGAATCGGTGACGATCACTGGATCGTGGGTGAAAATGGCGTCGGCGTGATCCGGGAGCGGCGCCTCGTGAAAAAGCACCTCGCAGCCGGAGTGACGAAGGGTGGCGATCAATGCGTCGTGTTCATCGCGGGCGCCGGCAAGGTCGGGCTTTGCGGTGTAGTGCCAGTGCTCGGGGTCGGCGTCGCCGAAGGCCTCGTCCGGGCGGCGGACCAGCACCCGCTTCAGCGGCCCCACCATGCTCTGTGAACCGTATGATCTACTCATCAATCGTCATCCTCTTCCAGTCTTTTTGGGTGGGCGTGAACGGTCGTGAAGCGGCGCAGGGTCACCTTGCCCGGCGCCATTCCCCGCGACTTGCCGACATCGCCGGCGAGGGCCATGTGGACCGCCGTCTTGCCGCCGCGGCGGGCCTTGGAGTAGCCGGCGGCCAACGACGCGGCAAACCGTTTGGTCTCACGGGGGAGCGTGTCGAGTTTGTCCGGGTTGCGCACCACCACGTGCGAACCCGATTCTCCGGCGACATGGAACCAGAAGTCCCTCGGCGCCGCCAACTTGAGCGAGAGCACATCGTTGTCGCGGGCCGTTCGGCCCACGAGGATGGTCATGCCGTTTGGAGAGGTGGTCACACGAGCCACCGAGCGGCCAAGATAGACCCCGGCGTCGGCGTCGGTTTCTCCCGGGGGTTGGCCTCCTTTTCCCATGGCTCCATGATAGCCCTCTCCCTCTCCCGCTCCCACTCCCGGTTCCATGAGTGCGCCACCGACGAGGTTCTATGATCGCGGTTGCCCGTGGTTGCCCCCCTCGACATTGTTCGGCTTCGAAGATGAACCGACGATGACGCCTGACGAATCCGAACAATGATCAAGGACGGCACGCCCGTTCGAGGCCAGTTTCACAGACCCTCCAAGGAACGCGGGATAGGGGCGTGCGGCGGGGTGCCAGGTACGTAAATGTGCCAGTCCAACGACCCGGCAACGCGAGGCGATGCGCACAATTACGCTACCTGGCTCCCTCGGGGACCGTCTCGAAGAACAGCTCTCCCGGCTCGGAAGGAGGCCGCCGGCGCGCGAGCAGCGTGGTCACGTACTTTCCGGCCACCTCAAATGACCACGCTGCTCGGGCGACGCTGGGTCGCCGAAGGCGGACCAGAAGGCCGGGGATGAAGGCTCCGTGACCGAAGCCGTAGCCGAGACAGAAACAGCAGCAGCGGCAGCGACCGTAACCGTGGCCCGATCAGAGTACAGTGTGTTCGTGACCACATCGATCGGACCAGCAGTGAACGAAATCACCATCCCCGTCCGCGATGGCTACCCGCTGGCGGCGACGATCTTCGGCGCCGCTGAGAACCGACCTCGGGTGGTGATCATCTCGAGCGCCACCGCAGTGCCACAGCGTTTCTACCGTCACTTCGCAGCGGCGCTGGCCGGAGCCGGCTACACCACGATCACCTACGACTACCGCGGGATCGCTCGATCCGGACCGAAACGACTCAAGGGGTTTCAGGCGAAGGCGCGAGACTGGGCTCTCGAGGATCTTCCGGGGGTCCTTGATTGGGTGGTTGACGACCTCGGTTCGGAAAAGGTGTTCCTGGTGGGACACAGCTTCGGCGGTCAGGTGGCGGGGATGTACGACCGACCGGCGGTCATCGACGGGATGGCCACCATGTCGGCCCAGAGCGGGCACTGGAGGCTCCAGGGCGGCGAGCAGAAATTCGTGGTGTGGCTCCACACCCATGTCACCCTGCCTCTGTTGTCGAAGCTCATGGGATACATGCCCATGAGCGCGGTGGGAGCCGGTGAAAACATGCCCGCCGGGGTGGCCGTCGAGTGGTCGCGGTGGTGTCGTCATCCCGACTACATCCTGGGTGACCGCACGCTGCCCCTCGATCGCTTTCAGGACTTCACCGCCCCGGTCCTCGCCTACAGCTTCGGCGATGACAAGTGGGGGACCCCAAAATCGGTTGAGGCCATGATGAGAGCCTACCCCAACGTCGAACGCCGGCACGTGGAGCCGTCCGAGGTAGACCTCCCGTCAATCGGGCACCTCGGGTTCTTCAAACCGCAGTCCGAGGTTCTCTGGAAAGACACCATCGGCTGGTTCGACCGGTGTTGATCTCGCGTTTCCCTGTCGAGGATTGCCAACCACCTCTTTGGTGATCACCGGGGGCTCGCCCACACCGGTAGCGATCATCATGCTCCGAGACCCATGGTCACCTGATTCGATAGGCGCTCATTGGGTTTGTGCGGGAGCCAGGGGCGACGGCGTCACGCTACGTTTCTCGGTGTTCAGAATGTTCCGAGCCCGGTGACCTCCTGCGCCCAGGCGATGAACCGTCTGATCCGCGACGTGTCGCGGAAGGCCGCGTAGGGCAGGGTGTAGGTGCCGCCGTCGTTTGTCCAGATGCGGTCCTGATAGAGCTTAAGCTCGCGGTCGAGGTCGGAGCCCCGGGGCGCTCTGACCCACAGCGATGCCTCGAGGTTGTAGTCATCGAGGTTGCGTCGGGTGTAGTTGGCCGAGCCGAGAACGACGTCCACTGTCTTTCGACGGCGGACCACCGCCAGCTTGCTGTGGAACTGCTCGCCGTGGGTGGCGTACCAGCGAATGGCGATTCCTCCATCGGCGATCCTGGTGAGGAATTCCGCCGCCTGTCGGTTGGGGATGCCCGATTTCTCGTGGCCGAAGGCGTCTCGATTGGGATCGAGGACAGCCCGGATCCAGACTCCTCGGGCGGTGGCGTCGCTCAGGGAGGTGATGACGGCGCGGTGCGACAGGTAGAAGAGGGCGAGATCGATCTCGTCGCCCGACTCGGTGGCGTCGATGAGCTCGAGGATCCGGTCGCGGACGGCGCTCTCGGTGAGGTAGGCGATGCGGTGGTCGCCCTCGGGTCTCGGAGCACCGAGGTCGGGGAGGGTGTGAAACGGGGGAGTGCCGCCCGAGAGCCGAACCACCTCCATCTCAGCGGAGTAGACCTGGCGCGCCAGGTCTGTGCTCGCGACCCTGAGGGCGACGTTGGAGTGGGCGCTCGAAGCGTCGTGGGGGTTGGCCGAGGTAGCCAGGCTCACCCAACGGGCGCCGGAGTCGGCCAGTACGACCTTTCGGTGGTTGGCCTTGAAGTTGGCCAGCCGCAGATAGGTCCTCAGGCTCACCTTGCGTGCGGTGGGATCGAGGGGGTTGGGCAGCCAACCGCCCCCCGCCGAGATGTCCCACCACTGGACGAAGATCCGCCAGAAGCTCGAGTAGAGCGGGTTGGAGTCGCGCAGTCGTATGAGATCGGTCACCACGACCTGGACCCCGGCCTCGCGGAGAGTAGCGAGCTGAGGAGAGGGATCACCGCCGTAGACATCGTTGATGGGATCGGTCACGAGCACGATGGGCATCTCGGGCTCACGGTTGCGAGCCGCGACCAGCCCCTCGACGACCTCCGAGCTCAGCGGACGGTGAGCGATGCCATCGGGGCCCAGATGGTCGTTGAAGAGAAACAGATCGAGGACGAGGAGCTTCCGGGCGCCGTTGATCAATCTGAGGACCTCGTCGAAGATCTCCTGCTCGCACACCTCGACATCGTCGCCGTCGCGATAGGTGAGATCGGCGAGGAAGCGGAGATCGGTTCCGGCAACGGCCGTGGGCTCGCCACGGTAGACCAGGTCCGGCGGCAGCGGTTTGATGCTCTGGTAACAGCCGACGGCCGCCCACAGGCCGGCGAGAACGACGCCGGCAAGAAACGTCCGCCGCCGCCATGTGTAGGCCCAATTCCACAGGCGGGCCAGGGGCCGTGGGGTCACTCAAACTCCCGAAAGACGGGTGCCAGGAGCGCGGGGTCGTCGCTCATGAGCCCGGTGGCGCCGGCGGCGAGGAGGGTGCGGGCCTCTTCGGGGTCGTTGACCACCCAGTAGTCGGCGCGGATCCCGAGGATGCGGCAACGGTCGAGGAAGGCGCTGCGGTCGAGCCGGATCGGTCCGGATCGCATGGGAATCTGCGCCGCATGACCTCGGATGAGGCTTCGCGCCAGTGGGAGAGGGGCGAATCTCAGGGCCGCCACTTCGCCCCTGGTCAAAGCGGTCCGGCCCTGCCAGCCGAGGCGACGAGCATGCCACACGAGTCGATCGTGGAAGCTGGCGAAGGTGACTCGATCCTCGCCGTTGTGTGATGAGAGCACGTTGAGCAGTGGCTCGACGGCGGTCGGGTCGTTGGGCTTGAGGTCGATGCTGAGCGGGGTGTCGGGGAACGCCCGCAGAAATTCGGTGAGGGTCGGGACCGACTCACCTCCCGCCGTCCACCGTCGTACTTCGTCGAGACTGACCTCGGCGATCCGCTCATTGCAACCCGCTGTGCGGGCGCCGTCGGGATCGTGGGCGACGACGAAGTGGCCGTCGGCGGTGCGGTGGACATCGAGCTCCAGCGCGTTGGCGCCGTCGGCGAGGGCGATTTCGAAGGCGGCGAGCGAGTTCTCGGGTGCGCGCGCCGAGGCGCCGCGGTGGGCGTAGAGCCGCAAGCGGAAGTCGTGGGTCACTCGGGCGTCTCGAGCGCCTCGGGCGCGTCGGGCGTTTCGGATGCATCGAGCTTCGCCAGCTCCTGCCGAACCGTCTCACGGTCCTCGTCATCCTCCGGCGCGAGTTTGAGGAACTTCTCGAATGCGGCTCTCGTTGCCTCGACGTCGCCGAGCGCCGCGCAACACAGACCCAGGTTGAGATAGGCGTTCGGCGCGTCGGGGGCGATTTCGGTAAGAGCCTGATAGAGCGCCCTGGACATGACAAACTGGTTGTTCTTATAGAATTCCCCAGCGTGTGACTCGACGTAGGCGATTTTGTCGATATCGATGGAAATGAGACGTTTCGCCGCCTCGCCGACACGTTTGAAATGGCGCATGATCACCAGGCTGATATAGAGATTGTTGACGGCCTCTTCGTCGGTGGGGTCGATCCGGATCAGAGCTTCCGAGTAGCGCGAGGCCTCCGCCCAGTTCTGCCGCTTGATCGAAAGCCGGCTCAGGATACGAAGGGGATCGGGGAAGGTCGGATCGATGGACGCCGCCTCGCGGTACATCTGTTCGGCGGTCTTCTTTGCCGCCTCCTTGTCCTCGACATCCTCCTCGTATTTCGCTGTGGCGTCGTTGTACATGCGAACCGCCCGCTCCCTCCTTTCGGCGTCGGAGGCGGTCCAGACGGAGTCCGGCTCTTCGGTTTTTTCCTCCGCCGGAGTCGGCTGCGCGGCCGGTTCACTGCGAACCCGCAGCATGATCACCCTGATCTTGGCGACAACGAGCTGCTGCGGGTTGATGGGCAGGACCACCTCCTGATAGCCGTCCTTGTGGAAGTGGAGTTCGTAGCCGGGTCTCAGGTTCTCCATGGGGATGCTGAACCCACCCTCCCCGTCGGTGACGTGCTCCTCGATGACATCGGTGGTGCCGGGAGCCCGCAGGACGACCTGTACCTCCTCGAGCGGATTTTCCGCCTTGTTGATCACGGTGCCGAGCAACGGTTCCGCCTGCGCGAAAACAAACTGACAGACGCTCACGGCGATGAGCGTGGTGATGGCGTGGACAAGAATCTTGACGAGTTGCTTCTTCATGCAACCTCCCGGCATGGTCGCCGGAAAACGGTAGCAGGATGGAGACGGACGAACAAGTCGCCCCGACGACGGGCCCGTTTGGAAACGGGGAGACTCGTGGCTGGAGTGGCCACATGGAGGAAGAAAAATCGGCGCGGTCGACCGCGCCGTTTCTAACCAGTGACCCAAGCGGTATCAGTGCTTGCCCGGATCCAGGGCCACGCCCCTGCGCTCGTAGGCGATGTAGGCCTCGAGGGCGATCATCCGGGGATCATCGAGGGCGAGGGTCTCGCCTTCGAGGGGATTCATGATGCACCAGTTGATCATATCGCGCAGAGCGATCACCCGGCCGAGCTGCTGCTGAAACTTGGGATAGGTCTCGGGGTGGGTGTTGGCGGCGTTGGGGTGGCACTGACCACAGGCGACGCCGTTGGTGCTGAGGTCGGGGCTGCCCCACAGGTTCCGACCCTCCTTGACGACGCTCATGTACTCGTTCTGCCAGTGCTCGACATCGGCGTCGGTGAACTCGTCGGCGTGGAGCGAGATCCCGACGACCACGATCACCGC
>Ga0316187_10003982_pt1 | contig 12794 bp, 14 predicted proteins | sample CroRivburrow1_MG_FD_204927 | JGI IMG/M metagenome (GOLD analysis project Ga0316187, IMG submission 204927) | Coastal sediment microbial communities from Maine, United States - Cross River worm burrow 1 | ecosystem: Environmental > Aquatic > Marine > Coastal > Sediment | place: USA: Maine...
CCGTAATCGGCTCCTTGATCACACCACTTTCGTATTTTTTGACCGCCCGCACCTCATGGGCCTGCTGTTCGATGGTCATATTCTTATGGACAATACCGAGCCCGCCCTCCTGGGCCAGGGCGATGGCCAGGCGCGCCTCGGTAACGGTATCCATTGCCGCCGACAGCAGCGGGATATTTAGTTTGATGTCGCGAGTCAGCCGGGTGGCCAGATTCACTTCCTTGGGCATGACCGTGGAGTGGTCAGGAACCAGCAGGACATCATCAAAGGTCAGGGCATCCTGTGCAATCCGCATATCTCGATCCACTTATAGGTTAGATAAATAACCGGTTATTATATATTTTTCTCCTGCGCGGGACAATAGCGCTCCCGACCACAGGAGCCGTAGCCTCATCCCTATTAGTAAGCTATCATATTGAAATGTACGGAAAATTACCCTCAGACGGTAGTCTGGTGCCGATCAGCCAGGACGAGCGCCATATCTTCACGGTTTCACAGCTCAACCGCGAGGCCCGCGAACTGCTGGAAGGCAGCTTCCCCTGGGTCTGGATCGAGGGCGAAATCTCCAATCTGGCCCGCCCCGGCTCCGGTCACTGGTATTTCACCCTCAAGGATGACCGCGCCCAGATTCGCTGCGCCATGTTTCGTGGCCGCAACCAGAACCTCGGCTTCACCCCCGACAATGGCACCCAGGTCCTCGTGCGCGGTCGCATCAGTCTCTATGAAGCCCGCGGCGATTTCCAGCTCATAGCCGAACAAATGGAAGAGGCTGGCGCCGGTGCCCTGCAACGCGCCTTTGAAGAGCTGAAGACACGCCTGAATAATGCAGGCCTGTTTGACAGCGCACACAAAAGACCGCTGCCGACCCTGCCCCGTAGCATCGGTGTCGTGACTTCGCCCAGCGGCGCGGTCATCCGCGATATCCTCAGCATCCTCAAGCGGCGTTTCCCGGCCATCCCCGTGACCATCTATCCTACGGCCGTACAGGGCAAGGCGGCCACGGCCGAAATTGTCGCGGCCATTAAACGCGCCGGACGGCGTTATGAGGAACGTGGAGAATGTGACGTTCTGATCGTGGCGCGCGGTGGAGGCTCACTAGAAGACTTGTGGTGTTTCAACGAAGAAAGCGTGGCTCACGCAATATTTCAGTGCCCGATCCCCATCGTCAGCGGCATCGGCCATGAAATCGATACCACCATCGCCGACTATGTCGCCGATGTTCGTGCCCCGACCCCGTCGGGCGCCGCCGAACTCATCAGCCCCGACCAGAACGAATGGTTCCAGACACTGACACACTATCAGCGTCGCCTGAACACACTGTTGCAGGACCGGCTCAACCAGCAACAACAACGCCTGCAATGGCTGGGCAAACGCCTGCAACAGCAACACCCCGGACAACAGTTATTACAAAAGAGTCAGCGCCTTGATGAACTCGAACAACGCCTGCAACGCAGCATCAGACAACACATACAACACAAACAATTGCAACTCAATGGCCTGCACAGCAAACTGCAGCGCCATCAACCGCTGTTGCGCATCCAGCACCTCGGCACACGTTTCCAACACCTCGGCCAGCGCCTGCAACAGGATATACAGACGCAACTCGAACGCTGCCGGCAACGCCTGCAGGCCGGCGCCCATACCCTTGATGCCGTCAGCCCGCTGGCCACACTCGGACGCGGTTACGCCATCATCCAGGACAAGAATGGCGCTATCGTCCGCAGCGCCAGCAGCGTCAAAGCCGGACAACAGATCAACGCCCGACTGGGTCAGGGCCGGCTCAACTGCACGGTCGATTCAACCGATAAACAATAACAAACAGCCATAACTATCTTATGAACATGCCATCGAAACAAACTATCCACCGACTGCTCCTATGCCTGTTGACGCTTTTGGCTACCAGCCCCTGCTGGAGTCTGGAGCTGCCCCAACACAACAGTGTCCCGGGAGGCATCGCCATCGTTCCTGTACCGACCGGCGGCAGCAACAATAGCAGTGTTTATTACCAGAAAAAAAAGGTCATGCTGGCCCATACTGAGAACGGCGACTACGCCATCGTTGGCATCCCATTGACGGCAAAAGCGGGTAAACACAAACTCACGATCAAACAGAACAACACCCGGCACATTATTAACTTCGAAGTGGCGGACAAACACTACCGCACCCAGCACCTGACCATCAAAGACAAGCGTAAGGTCAACCCAAACGCCGAAGACATGAAACGTATCATCAAAGAAAAAAAACGTATTCAACAGGCCCTGGCCCACTGGAGCGACCCAATGCCCAATGTCCTGCGTTTCATCCCCCCCGTCAACGGGATACGCAGTGACTCCTTCGGTTCACGCCGGGTTTTTAACGGCCAGCCCCGCAGACCACACAGTGGCATGGATATCGCCGCCAGCGAAGGTACGCCGATCTATGCTCCGGCCGCCGGCACCGTCATCAACACCGGCGATTATTTCTTCAACGGTAAAAGTGTGTTTCTCGACCATGGCCAGGGACTCGTCACCATGTATGGCCACATGAGTGAAATCGTCGTCAAGGAAAGTCAGACCGTGCAGCAGGGTGATTTACTCGGCAAGGTCGGCAAGACCGGCCGCGTCACGGGCGCCCACCTGCACTGGGGTGTCAGCCTTAATGATGCGCGGGTTGATCCGGGCTTGTTACTCGTCACGGAGTGATTACCCAGGGTATTTTGGGTAAATAATATTCAAATTAAATTCTACTGCCGCTTCCGAGCAGCGCGAATCTTCCCCATGCTTGCATATAATTAGTTATCCACCTAGCACCTACAGTAATCATGTCAGCGAGATTCATTATAAACCTTACGTGTGTGTTTCATGGCAATTCGTGTAAATACCGGCCCAATTAGTTCAAAAAAAACGGTGGTACCTAATATGGTTGGCAACAGTATATGTTGATACTCTGGAAAATTACTCGAAGCGACAAGTGCCATACCAATGGAAACACCGGCTTGTGGCAATAAAGCGACACCCATCCAGATTTTTATTTCCTGATCGGCCCCGCTGATTTGACCACCAAATAGTGCGCCGATAATTTTCCCCGATATTCGACAAAGAATATATACTAGCCCGATCAGGCCAAGCCCACCCAATGACTCTAGATCAAGCATTGCACCGGCCAACACAAAAAATATCACCATAAAAGGCCACTCAATATTCTCGATGGCATGAAAGGGATATTCATGATGTGAGGCAAAATTTGCAACAACCGCCCCCATGACAATAGATGCAATCAAAAAAGACACGTCCAGCCAGATTGCCAGGCCACCACAAATAAACACAAGGCCAAGGGCTTCTGTCAATATTGGTTCACCTGGTTTGACCCTTCCTGTCAGGTATGCCGCCGGAAAACCCAGTAAAATACCAAGAACTACAGCACCACCTATGTCTTTGGAAGCCATGAGAACTGGCGAGCCATCTGATACATGACCAGATATCGATAAAGCGACCGCCATGCCAACCCCAAACAGCAGCAAGCCCCACGCATCATCTAACGCAACAATTGAAAGCAGCAGCTTGCCAAAAGGGCCTTGATTATTAGACTCCATGACAACATCCAGGGTGGCTGCTGGAGCAGTAGCTGAAGCGATACACCCCAAAAGTATCGCCAGCTCTATTGGCAAGCCGAACCAGAGAAGACCTAGTCCGACAATAACTGTGGTAAAAATTGCAGCGCTGGCCGATATCCAGAGTGTATTTTCCATCCCGACTTTCAATGAATGCCTGGTAAGCTTCCCTCCTATCAGAAAACCGACCATCATAAGAGTCACTTCAGCGATAATTTCAAACCATTGAGAAAATACTGCGGGAATGATATCCAGAGCCTGCTTGCCAATAATCACGCCAAAAATTAAAAGCAGCGTTACCCGCGGCAATGATGTGCGACGTCCAAAGGCACTTATTGCCTGACCAGCCAGGAATACTCCACCTAGTGTCAAAAGAAGCTGGTACGTAGATTCCATATTCTATTCATTCTAGCATGTTGCCAGGAAACCGATCCGGTATGAGCCCCATTGCTTGCATAAATGCATACATTGTCTTTGACCCTACATACTTCCACCCATTTTATCAGATCAGTCAACAAGGCAATCGATTCTTCTGATGTAGATGCAGCCCGGGATTTTTGGAGTCGTTTCGGATCAGGCTCGTAACGCCAGATAGAGGATGCCAGTGACCCTTCCTGATTTGCGCGCTCCCGGGCGCAGCGCGCATTGTTTATTACAGCCTCTATTTTCCCGCAGTGACGCACTATGCCTTCATTTTCCAATAGATACTTGATATCCCGCCGACAAAACCCACTAGTTTATCGAAATTGAAGCCGTGAAATGCGGCACGAAAGTTTTCTCGTTTGGCAAGAATTGTACGCCGAATCAAACCCGACTGAAAGTTCTGCAGACACAACTTCTCAAACAGGCGATAGTCATCGGCGACAGGGAACCCCCACACAGCGGAGGTGATAGCTAAGGAATGCCGGCGCAATTGTGGAGCACCGGCAGCGGGGTTTTCCGTCAGAACCTTCTATCGTAGCGCACATATATAATCCTTATGCTAGCGTTATTGATATTTTAGTGGCTATATATGACCAGAGTAAGAACCACCCACTCAATCCAATGCTTTACTCTGGCACCAGACATGCGTACGAAAACCTGCTCGACAGCTACTTATGGTCAACATATATTAGTTTACTCGTATCAAAACCCAGTTCCGCAGCTCTTGCTACGAGAACAGATTTTTTATCCGCATTCATTTTTGGATTTCGAGACAGAATCCACAAATAGGATTTATCAGGCCCGGATACCAGTGAATACTGGTAATCCTCATGATCAAGTTCAAACACGATATAAGCGCCATAAAAGGGACCAAAAAAAGAAACCTTCAAGTAACCTGAATCGGTATTCCCAACAAAATATGCCTTCCCTTCTGCTTCTTTCCAAGCATTATTTTCTGCGGAATAACCCCGATTTATAACCTTTACACCGCCATCACTACGCATACTATAGTTTGCGGTGACACGTGATAATCCACGCTCAAATGAATGATCCAGCCTCGCAATTTCATACCACTGCCCAAGATATTTTTCTATTTTGAAATTACTGACGGGCTCAACCCCCTCAGGTTTACCAACACACCCTGAAATTATTGACATAAACAATAATAATAAAAGTTTCATTGTTACCTAGCCCATCAAAACCTAATGATTAATCTCAGCTGACCTATAAATCAAGCAAGGCGCCGCATTTGGGTCAACTGGAGCCCCTTGTTAGGCATTTTTTGCTATACCCATTAATACTTGAATATCACCGTCAGGACTGTCTAAAGAAAATACATACTCTAAAGACTGTAACTTAAAGCCTGCTTTTTCATACGCACTTTCTATTGTTTCCCGACTGAGTCCATAATCACTATGACCCTCTGTTGCAAGCCAGTCCCATTGAATGAATGTGCCACCTTGAACAAGGAGCGACTTTAGCAATACCAGTGTGCTCTCTAGTTCAGGAAGAAAACTACACACTGATGAAGCTACAATAAGATCGAATTTATATAGAAATAGCTTATTTTCTGCAATTAAATTCTTTGATAACTGCGCTGGCACAACCGTTACATTAGGCAGCTTTTTGTCAGCCAATATTGATATCATTTTTTCAGATGGATCTAATGCTACTAGCTCACTTGCTATAGGCGATATTTTTTCAGCTAATAGACCAGTTCCACAACCAAAATCTAATACTCTCAGACCATGAAGGTTTATTGAGTCCGATAGAGACATAAATGCTTGTTCGGAATATGCGATTACATCATTATTACTATCCCACCCTTCAGCATATTTATCCCATTCTGTATTCATAATATCATCTATAATGTCTGACGTTGTAGTTGAGATGCAGCGCGTCTTGTTACGTTGACTTACGCAAACGATTCGTTATGTTTCTTGCCTATTATCTTGGCTACAACCTCTACATAGAGGCTTGCATCTCCCGCCAGCTTTATTATTTGTTCTGACTTACTCGATATCGACAGGTCTTTTAGCTACAATTTTATTTCCTGTAAACATTGCAGATACCAGCCCATTTTTCTCCCTTACTTCTGTCAAAACAACAGCGGCTATATGCAAAATAATTGAAACTAGAAGCACATAAAACGAATAAACATGTACTGTAATGAATGGCTTTCTAAAACTGCGCATTTCAGCATAAGCTTCCGAATCTACATCATCTGTGGAACCCGGCTTAAGATTTTTTATTTTATCATGCTCCTCACCCGACCCTGTTATCCATTCTGCAATTTCATGGCCAAACGGCGGGAGATATAAATCTGTCCCTGCCAGGACTAAACCTGTTGTTGCTTGCGTTAAGAGAAGAAATAAAAGAAACCCGACCATGAGCTTAGCTAGCGGGTTATGGCCTAAATATTGAGGTGTTGTGCCGGTTTTTATACCTGCAACATACTCTCTTACAGAGCTCCAATATCCTTTACCTATTGGTAATATTGCCATCCATCGTGAATATTTATTACCAATAAAACCCCAAACTAAGCGCCAGATAAGATTAATTGCAAAAACATAACCAATATAAACATGAACAGTTTTTAACAGAATCTTACCATCACTACTCACACCCAATATTTTATTGTTCAGTATTACTATACCTACACCGACAAGCCCAATAACACAAATCACATTAATCCAGTGAAATATGCGCGTAGCCCGATCCCATACTGCATAGTATTTAAGTTCGTTATCTGACATAACTCCTTCCTTTGTTTTGCGCTAGTAATGAGCGCTAATTATTACCATTATTATTTTGATACATAACGTTAAATTTCAGCGGCGTAATAACAATACGGTTTTTTATGAAAAAATGGAGCGATGCCGACATCACAAAAAACCGTATTTCTTTACATGCCCTCCGGAACACCTGGTTATGTGTACGGACTACAACCTGAAGGCGAGACAAGATTACTACCTGCTTCATTCCTTTTGCTTATTACTTATTTTCTGGTGATTTTTTACAACATAATAACCCGCCACTAATGCTGCCAAAATTGCAGCTATACCAATTACAGCCACAGGCTCAATTAATTTTGCATCAAGCACTACGATTTTACGTGTAACCGCTGTAATTGCTATTAAAAACATCATCTCGATGTAAACGACCCTATCAACACAATACATATATATACTTGACATTAATTCAATCGCAATTAACACCATCATAAACATGCCGAATAAGTCGAGCAGCTCACTGAGATCCAATATTAGACCAGAATGTCCAATAAGGCTTTTAAATAGGTGAATGCCTAATCCTATTGTTGCCGATATGACAACAACCCCCATAAGTACAACAAGAATGGCTGATATTATCTTTTCAAAACCTTTAAAATATTTTTTTTGATCCACCTATCAACATCCTTTTTTTAAGATAAGAAAACAACGGATTTAATGACACATATCGCCTTGGCTCAGGGGCTTGCCGGAGTGGCGCTTGTTTTGTGCTATTCAAGCACAAAACAAGCGCGGCGGTGGAAAACACCATGGAGCCTTTTGTTATGTATATCATAGCCACACCATTAACTCACTTAGCGCTGTGGATTTATTTAGATATGGTTCGTTGATTTCATTAGCATTTTCCTGGATTTTAGTTAAAAGTTTCTTTAACGACCATGATTCAATATCTCCATTCTTATTACCTACTTCTGGAACATAGCCCCACATATGCTGCAAAGAGTTTCTAATGCCACCCTCACCAGGTTGCATTCTCAGTATTTTAATTAATTCATTAGCCAATCGCTCAAAACTCGCCTCATGGGAGGAAACTCTGCGTCCAATTTCTTTATACGTTCCTTGATCACGAGCTAACACCGAGTACTTATGATGACTCCAAAGCTCTTGTTCATTATTTGGCAAAGGTATTCTACCCTTTTCCTTACTCTTATATTTTTCTCTCAATAGCTCGAATTGAACATGAGGCTCATCAATATAGACAGATGGAAATACACCTTTATTTGATCTTGTTCTCACAGGAGATCTATCTATATACCCCCTTATATTCATTTCACACACGAGCTCTCTATGCCGATGCTTTAACGCCCACCCGAACCCTACCCACCTTAAAGTTTCCGGATGATGAGAATAACCTTTTTTTCCGTTTGCTAATATTGATACCAAACCATGCAGTTCTCGATGTTCACCTAGAAGACTCTGACGATTTAAATAGCCTGGATGAATATCCCAAATTCTCATATTTCACTTTTACGCATAACGTTGCCGTTAAGCGTCATTTTGTAGTGGTGCTTGAGCTGCACCAGGCTTTATAGCACAACTCAAGCGCTGCGGAAAACTGCCCGAGTTAAACTGTCCTGTTATGTAGACATCGGCAGCACATACTTAGATTTATTTGACATATGAAGTTAACTCCCAGGCTGAATAGCCAATAAGAGCTACGCCAATAATCGCCATTAATATGTAGCTACAAAAGAACATCTTTTGTTGTTTTTCAGTACCTAGCCTAATTCCTTCTTTTTTGAAACTAATGTTCTTTGCTGCCTCTCTACCCGATGCATCATAATATATAGCGCCACCAATTAATGCTACGATTTGCCACCAGGCATGATCATATATCATTAATATACCTGCTAAAGGTAACCACCCTAGAGTAACTAAATCCCAATATGCGGCATAACGCTCCGCTGTTTGCAGGAGTGTATCTGATGCTTCTGGGGCCTCTTGAATTCCGAGTCGTTGTGCAAAACCAAAATTAACGCTAGATATTACTTGGGCTAAAAATAAAAAGCCGCCCAAAATTAGTAAAATCCAGCCTATATAGATTTGCACAACAACCCTCTACTGTCTTCTACATAACGTTTGAGTTAAGTGGCGCTAAAAACAGCGCAGCTTTTTAGCGTCCACGAACTTGAAAGATTTGTTAGGCGTTGACGACATCGGGTTTCTACCTAACTCCAGAAACACCCAGCACCACCATACTCTTCGTGCACAACCTCAACATCCGTTGAACACAATCCGTCGATCATTCGAGCGTTAATGCCCATTGCTGTGTACTTCTCACTCAAAGGCAACCAATGCGTTATGCAACCACAGATTTTACAACGGTGGAACTCGAGAGTCTTTTCGCCCCAGGCATACGTGTTTGTGGCTCCGTCAGCATAGCAGAGTGATACATCTTCCAAAGCATGGTAGACCCACAGTGCGCCAAGTCTTCTGCAAATTGAGCAGTTGCACTCGGTGACTTTCTCTGGCACGCCGGGAATCTCAACAACAACCGCACCACAGTGGCATTTCGCTTTACATGTCGTATTAAATTTATCTCGTTGTGACATAGCAGTCTCCCAGACGCCTAACGCCAGCAATAACCGGCATTTTGTAGCTGTGAGAGGCTTGCGCCAGGTTCTTTTAGCACAAACGAACACCGCGGAAAAATGTCCGAGTTGATTGCCATTGTTAGGCTTGTTCCATCTGATTACCGCTAAATATATTTGATGTTCTCTTGCATAAATAGACCAACATTAGCATTAGAGGAACTTCAATTAATACCCCGACAACCGTAGCTAAAGCTGCACCTGAGGACAATCCAAAGAGTATAACCGCTGTAGCAATTGCTACCTCAAAGTGATTGGACGCACCAATTAATGATACGGGTGCAGCATCTTGGTACGTAAGCTTAAACCACCTAGAAAGCACAAAATAGCCTAGTGAAAAAATAAACAGCGTTTGTATGAGTAATGGAATAGCTATCCATAGAATAGTCAATGGGTTTGAAACTATCACTTCGCCTTTAAATGAAAATAGAAGAACTAGGGTCGTCAATAATGCGGTGATACTGACAGGAGTCAACCAACGTAAGAATATTTTATTGAACCAATCGATACCCTTATGCTTGATGATCAGTTTTCTAGAAAAATAGCCAGATACCAACGGTAATGCAACATAGATAGCGACCGAAAGTATCATAGTTTCCCAGGGCACAGGCATAGCATTCACATTTAGAAGTAAACCACCAAGCGGCCCATAAAGAAAAAGCATCATAAGTGAGTTGATAGCCACCATAACGAGTGTTAGTCCATCATTTCCTTTGGACAAATGCCCCCACATCAAAACCATTGCAGTACAAGGGGCAATACCAAGCAAAATAGTTCCTGCAATATAACTTCTCCATAATTCCACCTCCTCTCCGTTAGCTAGTATCTCTGTACCGGGCAAAAAGTCACGGAACAAATACCCTAAGAATAGATACGATATAGCAAACATACTGAATGGTTTAATAGCCCAATTTATGAACAGCGTTAGCATAACTGGCTTTGGTGTCTTTGCTGATTTTAGAACTTGTGCGAAGTCTATTTTCACCATAATGGGGTACATCATGAAGAACAGGCACACTGCGATAGGGATTGATACCTGATATATGGAGAACTCATTCAGAGTCGTTGCAACTTCCGGCGCTATTTTTCCCAAGAATATACCTGCAGCTATGCAGAGAACTACCCATATAGTTAAGTAACGTTCGAAAATTGACAGATTTTTTTCAGGCATACAGAAACACTACCTCCAAACTAAATTTTTCGCGAGCCTAACGTCTGCGCTCACCGGTAAATTGCGAGCGCAGCGAGTAATTTATCCGAGTGCAGCGCCTTGTTAGCGCCAGTTTTGGCAACACGAGCCACACCCATTGTCATTGCTCCGTGCTCGTATGAATCACTTTTCATTCGTGAACCACTTCATGAGTTCTTCCACGGGCAGGCGACCACATCAACAGTGCGAGACCGGCCACTGCGGAAAATATGGATGCGAGGAAGATTCCCAACTTAGCGCTGTCAATTAGGCTCTTGCCGAAAGCCATATTCGCAATGAACAGCGCCATGGTGAAGCCAATTCCTGCGAGCAAGCTACCACCTGCCAGCAACCGCCAACTGAGTTCTGGGGGGCGAATCGCAATGTGTAAACGTATAGCCAGCCAGCTAAACAACAGAATACCAACAGGCTTACCAAGCACGAAACCTGAGAAAATTGCCACTGTGACTGAATTACCAAGGTCATTTAAAGTAAGTGGCAACCCGGCGTTGGCAAATGCGAAGAGCGGCATGATGACAAAACCCACCCAGGGATGTAAGTCAATCTCCAGGCGCTCCACTGGAGACAGCGTTTCACGCGCGGCAATCTCGGCCACCTGCAATGTCTGTCGATCTTTCGTATCCGCACTGCTTTCGCCACTGGCTGGATGAGCAATAACCTGACTCAATATCGCGTACAAGCGCTCATCGCTGACCCATCGGCGGGCTGGCGTCATCAAACCAAGTATCACGCCAGTGATGGTGGCGTGGATGCCGGACGCATCCACTGCAAGCCAGATGACACCACCCACCAGGAAGTAGAGCGGAAAACCGCGAAATCCAAGCATTGCCATGGCACGTATAATCACCAGGCCAAGCGCAGCCAGCGCCAACGCACCCCAGACAATGTTACTACTGTAGCCGATGGCGACGACAAGAATGGCACCGATATCGTCAAAGATCGCCAAAGACAACATAAACACGCGTAAGCTTTGAGGTATGCGCGAGCCAAGCAGTGCCAGGCAACCGATGACAAACGCCGTATCAGTTGCCATGACAGTGCCCCACCCATGCTGGCCGGGTTGTCCTGATAGCAGCACAAGATATATCGAAGCCGGGACGATCATACCGCCCAAGGCAGCTGATATTGATAGAGCAGCCATGCGAGGCTTGTTCAACTCTCCGAGAATTAATTCCCGCTTAAGCTCCAATGCGACCAGAAAGAAAAACAGCGTCATCAGGCCATCGTTAATCCACTCGCGCAGCGAACGGGCAAACTCGAGCGACCCAAACTGAAAACCAACCTGTGTCTCCCAGGCATGTTCAAACGAGTCGGCCCACGGTGAGTTGGATAGAACGAGAGCGGCAACAGTAAACAATAGAAGAATTACCCCACTAGCTGACTGAATGTGCAAGAAATGCACAAAAGGTTTCGTCAGCCGATCAACAAATTCCGTTGGCAATCGGGTGTCTTCTGGGTTTGCTTGCTGATCTGTAATCATAAAGCGTTTTTCCGAGCGTCAAGCGCTAACGTTGTATTAAGGGGCCTGAGCCTGCGCAGCATGCGAAGGTCCCAGCGAGCAAAGCGAGCGATTTGAATACCTTGTTAGAACTCAACTTCTTCGCCATTTTTAAATGATTCATCAAAACCGACTAAATCTCTCGATGCCCACAATACATACGATACACCTTTAAGTTTTTTTAACTTATTTATAAGTTCTGGCGACAGAGATACATCCCATTCTTCACCTATTTTAATCAATGCTCGGCCTTCTTTTCCTTCATATAGGATGTATATTCCTACCTCACCACCCTTATGCATAGATAATGTTTCTGCCATTTGTTGAATAAGGTTTTTACTGCGACTCTCGTTTACACTAATCAATAACCTAGAAGACGCCTCTTGAAACATGTTTTTGTTTACTTCTAGGCATGTCTCAAATACAGTTTTTACAGCCTTCTTGAGTGGTAACTGGAAAAATTCTCGTTTTGGATTAATGCGCTCATCATTGAGCTTTTGATGAATGAGTTTCTCTGCTAGGTGACAATCAAACACATCCTCTTCAAATAGAACTTCAAATTCTGAAGGTACACCAGTGCCACCAGATATTTCTTTTGCTCTTTTCTCACTAATCCTGCTTGTGCGCCCAATTTTAACAATTGCATCTTTGAGATATGGGTTTCTCAAAATGTAGATTTTGCCTTCCTTGC
>Ga0316187_10003983_pt1 | contig 12791 bp, 5 predicted proteins | sample CroRivburrow1_MG_FD_204927 | JGI IMG/M metagenome (GOLD analysis project Ga0316187, IMG submission 204927) | Coastal sediment microbial communities from Maine, United States - Cross River worm burrow 1 | ecosystem: Environmental > Aquatic > Marine > Coastal > Sediment | place: USA: Maine...
CCGGTTCCCGTCAACGCCACCTTCACCGACCCCGGCCTCGGCGATAGTCACACCGCCACTATCGACTGGGGCGACGGAACGGTGGATGACTGCTCCACGCCGGCATGTGCTATCACGTTCAACGCCGGTGCCGGCACCGTTACCGGTTCCCACAGCTTTGGAGCCGCCGACGTCTACACGGTCACCGTGTCTGTCAACGACGGCGATGATGTCGGGTCCGGTGGGTTCTCGGTTCAGGTGGATAACGCCAACCTCGTCGTGACCGCCGGTGTTGTTCCAGACGCCATCAACGAGGGTGGTTCGACAACTCTCAGTGCGACGTTTGATGATTCGGATAACCGCGGCGCGCACGTTGCCACCGTGGATTGGGGCGACGGCACCATCGACGACTGCTCAACGCCGGCGTGCACGATCGTTGACGACGGCAACGGAGAGGGGACCGTCACCGGCACTCACAGCTACCTCGATGATGGCCCCTTCACGGTCACCGTGATTGTGTCCGACCCCTCCGGCGACACCGGCGCCGGCGGTGCCACTATCACCGTGGCCAACATCGCTCCGACCGCCGAGATCACCGACACCGACTTTGATCCACTGCCCAACAGTTCGAACGGGGGCGAGGAGGGCGTGCGTCTCCGACTGCGCTCCAGCATTGTCGACCCGGGATCGGAGGACTTCACATACGACTGGAAGATCCGCCTGAAGGGCCAGGTCGTGGCGTCGAGCACCACCAACCGGATCAACTACACACCGATCGCGGATGGTACTTACTTCGTTTCACTCAACGTGGACGACGGTGACGGGGGGACCGCGCTCGATAGCGTCCTGATCTCCATCGACAACGCGGTACCCGTCATCAAACAGATCGACTTCGATGCGACGCCGGCAATCGGCGCCAGCGCGGGCATGGCCGTCCACTTCACTGATGGCGGCACCAGCGACACCCACGTCGTTACGGTCTCGTGGGGGGAAGGCTCGCCGCGGAGCAAGCCGGGTGTCTCGCCCCGTTCCTTCAGCCACACCTACACGTCGGCGGGAACGCGCAACGCGCTCGTATGTGTCACGGACGACGACGGTGGTGAGGCCTGTGAGCCGTTTTACGTCAATCCCGGCGTCACCTTTTCGATCGACTCGGACTTTGACGGCAACGGCTACGAGGACCTACCGATTGGGGTACCGGGTGAAGACGGCTTTGGCGCCGTCAGCGTTCTGTACGCCACCGACCGCGGACTGCGCACTACGGCGGATGATGTCTGGAAGCAGGGCGCCGACGGCATTGCCCAGACCGGTGAGCCCGGTGATGGCTTCGGTTCGGTGCTGGCCTGGGGAGACTTCAACCTGGACGGCTACTCGGACCTTGCCGTTGGGGCACCCACCGAGGACATCAGCAGCATCGCGAATGCGGGCTTGATTCACGTGATTCCCGGCTCGGCTACGGGCCTCACGTCCGACGGCGACAGGGTATTCCACCAGGGGTCTGCCGGTGTCGAAGGCGGGCATCAGGCCGGTGATCGATTCGGGCAGGCGCTTGCAGCCGGTGACTTCAACGGTGACGGGTTCGCCGATCTCGCGGTCGGGGTTCCCAACGAGGACATCGACAGTGTCGTCAACACCGGGCGCGTTTTTGTGATGTTCGGCTCGCCGAGCGGATTGGTGGCGGCCCGTTCCGAGAGCTGGGACCAGAACAGACCGGGCGTCCTCGGAAGCAACAAGGCAGACTCGAATCGAGGCCAAGCTTTGGCGGCCGGCGACTTCGACCGCGACGGTTTCTGGGACCTGGCGATGGGCATACCGGGGAACCCGACCAGCGGAAAGGTTGATTCCGGCGCCGTGTTGGCGATCGGGGGCTCGATTCAGGGACTCGATGCGACGGCTGATCGATGGTTCAGCGAAAACACCGCTTCTGTCACGAACAAGGCCGAAAAGAAAGACCGCTTCGGCGCGGTGCTCGAGTCTGGAGACTTCAACGGCGACAACCGTGCCGACTTGGCCATCGGCATTCCGCGGGAAGGCCTGTCGGGCACTTCTAAGGCCGGGGCGGTTGCCGTCCTGTTGGGCTCCGCCGACGGTCTCACCGCGGCCGGTAGCACTCTGTGGCATGAAGGGACCACCGGCGTATTGGGAGACATCGAGGCAAACGATCGTTTCGGGTTCGCGCTGGCGGCCGGCGACTTCGATTCCGATGGCCGCGATGACCTCGCGGTCGGCATCCCCTATCAGAACGTCGCAGGCAAAACCAGCGCCGGCGACGTGGCAGTTCTCTACGGGGGAGCGGCCGGCCTACGGGCGAGCGGCAATCAGCGCTGGAACGAAGCCGTGTCGGGGGTCAAGGGCGCCCCCGCCAAATACGACCACCTGGGGTGGGCCCTGGGCGCGTTCGACGAAAGAGCCGACGATGATGCTGATCTGGCGATCGGCATACCGGACCAGAACATCGCCGGCTTCAGCAATGCAGGGGCCGTATTGGTCCTCAAGGGCCGTCCGGGCGGCATCTCCGCTACCGGTGATACGTACTGGCACCAGAACACTGCCGGAATTCGTGAACTAGCGGCCCGCAACGACAGATTCGGCAAGGCTCTGTAGGTTTCGAGCTCGAAACCTACTTCCCGAGCCGCCTCACATCGGGGGCTCCGAGCCGGGCGGCGTCGGCCGTATGGTCGTCGGACATCGTTTGCGACTCCCGTTCGGCGGCGACGCGGGCCCGGTAGTGCTCGAGCTCGCGGGCGACTGCGGCGTCGTCCCAGCCAAGGAGTTCGGCCATCAGCGGCGCGATCGCTTCACCGGCGGAGACACCGCGGTCCCAGCTCTCGACAGAGATCCTGGTCCGCCGTGTCAGTACATCATCGAGGTGGAGGGCGCCTTCGCCGACGACGGCGTAAAAGGCCTCGGCGAGCAGATAGTCCGGCGAGCCCGGTAGCGGCTGCGCCAGGTCCGGTCGCGCCGCGATGATGGCGAGCACTTCCTGGGTGAGGCCGCCATGGCGCCGCAGCAAGCGTTCGATTTCCTCGGTCTGCAGGCCGGCTTCATCAGCCAACTCGACACGCCGGTCCCACAACTCCTGGAATCCGTCGGCTCCAAGAAGCGGCAGGTCCGCGGTTGTCGATGCGGGGGCGCCGCCGCCGAGGTCTGTGACGACGGTATCGACCGTGTCTTCTGCCATAACCCGGTATGTCGTGTACTTGCCTCCGGCAACAGTGGTCAGGCCGGGGGCGGTATGCCAGACGCCGTGCTCCCGGCTGAGCTTGCTCGTGGAATCGGACTCGCCGCTCAGTAGGGGCCGGAGGCCGGCGAATACTCCCTCGATGTCGGCCGTAGTCAAGGGCACCTCCAGCACCTGGTTGATCTCTCCCAGCAGGTAGTCAATGTCGGCCACGGACGCTGCCGGGTGGGCAAGATCGAGGTTCCATGCGGTGTCCGTGGTTCCAATGAGCCAGTGGCGGCCCCATGGAATCACGAAGAGCACACTCTGTTTGGTGCGGACGATCATGCCGCTGCGGCCCGCGATCCGGTCCCGGGGAACAACCAGGTGGACGCCTTTGGATGCAGTGACATCGACGCCCGATCGGCCTGCCATGCTTTCGATGTCGTCGGTCCACACACCGGTGGCGTTGATGACATGGCGCGCCCGCACATCGATGACCTCTCCGGTCTCGAGGCAGGTGACTGTCGCTCCCGTCACGCGCCCGTCTGCCCGGATCAGCCCGGAAACGTTGAGGCTGGTGCCAACCGCGGCGCCGAGCGCTGCCGCGGTCCGGGCGACTGCAAGGGTGTGACGGGCGTCGTCCACCTGGGTGTCGTAGTACTGAATGCCCCCAACGAGGGAATGCTTCGCCAGGGCCGGGATCTCTTCAAGGGCGCGTGTGCGGCTGAGATGGCGGTGACCGGGCAGCGGGTTCCCGCCCATTTTGGCCAGCATGTCGTACAGGAGAATGCCGGCGCCGACATACCACCGTTCCCAGAATCGGTGGCGAAGCGGATAGAGGAACTGCACCGGAGAAACCAGATGTGGGGCGAGTCGAGTGAGAAGCAGTGAGCGTTCCCGGAGGGCTTCCCGGACCAGCCGGAAGTTCAATTGCTCCAAGTAACGCAGTCCGCCGTGAATGAGCTTGCTGGATCGGCTCGAGGTACCGGACGCAATGTCGCGCTGCTCGAGCACAGCAACTCGCAGCCCGCGAGATACCGCGTCGAGAGCGCATCCCATGCCGGTAATGCCGCCGCCGACGATCAGCACGTCGAATTGGTCGTCGCGGAGACGGCCGAGCATCAGTCTGCGGTACTGCGGGCCGAGGTGGTGGGGCGAATCGAATGCCGGAGTCTGCGAATCGGAAGGAGGCGTCATCGACGGCACCCTACCCGAGACGGGCGACGTCCCAGACTCGCGTCGTCGGGCTGGTTTAGGCTCAAGACACTATGTCTCTAGATACTCTGATGGCGGCAGCCCGGAAGTGGATTGACGGTGATCCCGACCCGGTCACCATTGCCGAAATGGAACGACTCCTCGCAGCCGAAGACGAGGCCGCTTTGGCGGATCGATTGGGGGCCCGCCTTCACTTCGGCACCGCCGGGCTCCGGGGTGAAGTTGGTGCCGGGCCAAACCGAATGAACCGTGCCGTCGTGATCCAGGCAACCCGGGGTCTGGCGGATCACCTTCACAATCAGGGGATCCATGGGCCCGTGGTTGTTGGGTACGACGCCAGGATCTCGAGCCGTCGATTCATGGAGGACACGGTCGGGGTGCTGGCCGCGGCCGGCTTCAGTGTGCGCTACTTCGAGGTACCCACGCCCACGCCACTCGTGGCGTTCGCAGCTCGAAGGCTCGAAGCCGCGGCGGCCGTCGTGGTGACGGCCAGCCACAACCCGCCCCAGGACAACGGGTACAAGGTCTACGCCAAGAATGGGGCACAGATCGTCCCTCCGGACGACGTGCTGATCGCCTCCGAGATCGAAAAATCGGTGGCGGCGGCGCTCATCCCCCGGATCCGGTGGTCGGGGGTGGCCGACTCCGACCTGTGCAGCTCGCTCGATCCATACAGTGTCTTCTCCCAATACGTCGACGCGATGGCTCGCCCGCGAGCCGATCGGGCAGTGGCTCCGCTTCGGATCGTCTACACCCCGCTGCACGGAGTCGGTGGTTGGTATACGACGGAACTTCTCGAAAGCGCCGGTCACGATGTTGTTCCCGTTCTGAGCCAATTCGAGCCCGACGGGGCCTTTCCGACCGTTGATTTCCCGAACCCGGAGGAGCCGGGAGCGATGGACGAGGCGTTCGCGATTGCCGAACGCGACGCAGCAATCGACCTGATTGTCGCCAATGACCCGGATGCCGACCGGCTCGCAGTTGCTGTGCCAACCGGAGACGGCTGGCAGTCCCTAACCGGGAACCAGGTGGGAGTTTTGCTCGCCGATTGGTCCCTGGACGGCACCCAGACGCGCCCGCTGGTGCTCAACAGCATTGTGTCGTCGCCGATGCTCGGGAAGTTGGCCACCGCCCGGAATGCCACGTGGGCAATCACGCTCACCGGCTTCAAGTGGATCTGGAACGCAGCCCTCGATCTGGCCGAAGACGGTCACGAGTTCGTGATGGGTTACGAGGAGGCGCTCGGATACTCGGTTGGGCCCGCAGTTCGGGACAAGGACGGGATGTCGACCGCTCTCGTCTTCGCCGATATGGCGGCAGATGCCAAAGCTCGCGGCATGTCGGTGACCGATCGCCTGGCGATGCTGTACGCCGAACTCGGCGTGTGGGCCAGCGCCCAGCACAGCGTCCGGTTTGAAGGGGCCGGCGGTATGGAGCAGGTTGGATCGCTGCTCGAGGAATTGGCGTCATCTCCGCCGACGGACCTCGACGGCATCGCCGTCACCGGTGTTGTGGACTATCGCCAGGGGGCCGCCGAGCGGCCTCGCTATCTCGGGGCGACCCCGTTGATCGACCTCAATCTGGGCGAGGCAGGCCGCTGCCTCATCCGTCCGAGCGGCACCGAGCCGAAGCTGAAGATCTATGTTGATCTCACCGAGGTGGCGGTCGACTCCGGCTCGGCCGAGATCTTGGCAGCAGAGAGCCGGCTGCGTGATCGGGCGGCCACCGTAGCCCGAGCTGCCGCTGCTGCGATGGGCATGTCGTAAACCCCGGGAACTCCGGCTTGAGGTTTCTGATTCAGCCGGGATAATGGGAGCTGCCAACAAGGGCCTTCCCAACTAGGAGTATTGACTGCCATGGATCTCGTATCGCTGCTCGGAGATGAAGCCACGTCTCTGCTGGAACACGAGTCGCTGGGGATTCCCAAAGAGGACCTGCACCTCCCCGGACCGGACTTCGTGGGCCGGGTAATGGCCCAGTCCGATCGGTCGCCGCAGGTGTTGCGCAACCTGCAGAGCCTCTTCGACCACGGGCGAATGGGGGGTACGGGTTATGTCTCGATCCTTCCGGTGGACCAGGGCATCGAACACTCGGCGGCCGCGTCCTTCGCTCCGAACCCGGCCTATTTCGACCCGGCGAAGATCGTAGAGCTTGCCATCGAGGGTGGCTGCAACGGTGTTGCCTCGACATTCGGGGTTCTCGCCATGGTGTCGCGCACATACGCGCACCGGCTTCCGTTCATCGTGAAGATCAATCACAACGAGTTGCTGACCTACCCGGCCACGCACGACCAGATCATGTTCGGCACGGTTGAGCAGGCGTACGACCTGGGAGCAGCCGGCGTCGGCGCCACCATTTACTTCGGCTCCGCCGAGTCCAACCGCCAGATCATCGAGGTTGCCGAAGCGTTCGCCCGGGCCCACGAGCTCGGGATGTTCACGGTGCTGTGGTGTTACACCCGCAGCGGCGACTTCAAGGTCGACGGCGTCAATTACGAAGTCTCGGCCGACCTCACCGGCCAGGCGAACCACCTTGGCGTGACCATCGAGGCCGACATCATCAAGCAGAAGCAGCCGGAGAACAACAACGGTTTCGGCGCCGTCGGTTTCGGCCGTACCCACGAACGGGTCTACAGCGAGCTCACCACGGACCATCCGATCGACCTGACCCGCTGGCAGGTGGTCAACTGCTACATGGGCCGGGCCGGTCTCATCAACTCCGGCGGGGCATCGTCGGGTGGGAACGATCTCGCCCAGGCCGTCCGGACGGCAGTCATCAACAAGCGGGCCGGTGGCACCGGCCTCATCAGTGGCCGTAAAGCCTTCCAACGTCCGATGGCGGAAGGCGTCGAACTGTTGAATGCGATCCAGGACGTATACCTGGACGAGACAGTGACGGTCGCGTAGGGAGTTCCCTCGCATCAGGGTGTGATCGAGGTGTGGAGCGACACCGCCTATTGTTACCGGCTTGTTGTATCACTAGGAGTCCGGGATGTCGTTCGAATTGCCTGCCGCCAAGTCAGTTGCCGTCGATCCAACGCTGGATCAGATGAAGGCCTGGGCACTGGAGTACATGCCCAGGGTCCAGCAGACCGTCCACGGCAACGTCAACTACGAGGCCAAGGTGACGGCCCGTCTCGCCGGCTCGACGTTCTTCGTGACCGAAGAAGAGAATCACCAGAACCGCATTGCGCGTGCCGAAGCCGAAGAGTGGGCGGCCCGCCAAGACGCCTACATCGCCGACAAAGACATGATCCTCATCGAGGGATACATCGGTCCTGATCCCGAGTTTCAGACCGGCTGCCGTCTCCTGATCGAGCGCACTCAGGCCAACATCCCCGGCATGCAGCAACAGCTGTATTTCCCTCGTGACGACCGTTGGACCCCTGAGTTCACCGTGATCTACACGCCGGGACTGGCGGCGCCGGGCAAACCCGACGACAGGTTGATCGTCGTAGACAACGAGAACTACGTCACCCGCGTCTTCGGTTCCGACTACTTCGGGGAGTCGAAGATGGGCGGACTGCGGATGTGGAACCATCTGGTCTATCAGGCCGGCGGCCTCGCGCTTCACTCAGGTCTCAAGACGTTTCCCGATGTCAACGGTGAAGAGAAGTCGCTCCTTGTGCTGGGATTGTCCGGAACCGGCAAGACAACGTCTACTTTCCGCCAGCAACTCGGGTCACTTCCGGTGCAGGACGACTTTGTCGCTCTCATGCCGGGCGGGATCGTGCACACGACGGAGAACGGGTGTTTCGCCAAGACGTTCGGTCTTGACCCTGACGATGAGCCCACCATCTATGGGGGCACGGTCCGGGCCGATGCGTGGCTCGAGAACACCCATGTCAACGACGACGGCACGATCGATTTCTTCAACGACTCGCACACCCGAAATGGGCGTTCGACGTTCCCGTTGGCGAACATTCGTCACCGCAGTCCGCTGCACGTGCCACCGGCCAGCTATCTGCTGCTCCTCAACCGCAACGACAGCATTATCCCGGCCGTCGCCAAGTTGTCTCAGGAGCAGGCGGGGGCCTACTTCATGCTCGGCGAGACGCGGGGAACGTCGGCGGGCGGCAAGGCGGAAGCGGGCAAGAGTCTGCGCGTGCCTGGGACGAATCCGTTCTTCTTCGACAACGATGCGCTGCAGGGGAACCGCCTGATTGAGCTTCTCGAATCGATGCCGGACCTCGAGGTTTTCCTCATGAACACCGGAGCTGTTGGGGGGCCCGAGGGCGATCCGGCTGCCTCCAAGGTGAAGATTGCACACAGTTCAGCGATCATCACCGGCATCGTCTCAGAGACCATCGAATGGCAGGTCGATCCGGACTTCGGCTACGAGGTGGCGAGTTCCGTTCCGGATCTTCCCGACAGTGAGCTCCTGCAGCCGCGGCGTCTCTATGAGCGGCAGGGTCGCCTGGACGAGTACGAATCGCTGGTCGAAAAGCTTCACACCGATCGCCGGGCCTACTTGCGCTCGTTCCCCGGGCTCGATGCAGGTATTGTCGACGCGATATAGCTCGGTGGCTAAGTGTGCGGGCCGGCCGGGTTTGCCTTTGGGCAAGTATGTCAAGCGGGTCGTGCACGACGCCGATAAGTATTGCTGTGAAAGATTCCACCAGCGTTCCTGAGTCGATCGACACGGCGCGGTTCTCGATTGTCCGCAAGGGCTACGACAAGCGCGAGGTCCGCGACTACCTCCAGGAATTGGAGACCGCCTTTCGTGATCTGGAGTCGTGGTCGCGGAAGGCCAAAGTGCAGCTGGCGGAAGCGGAGGAACGTGTTTCCGCATCGCAGGCTGACACCGACGGATCTGTCGACGATGCGATGTTCGCCGTGTTCGATGCGAAGGACAGGATCCTCGACAAGGCGCGCCGCCACGCAGAGCAGATCGAGACCGAGGCACTCGAAGAGGCAGAGGAGATCAAGGCGCGCGCCGCCCGCATCAGCGGCGATGGCGATCCGGATGACGTGCTTGCTGCGGCCCGCGAAGAAGCCGCCGACATAATCGAAAGAGCCAAGCGCGAGGCGGCTATGACGGACGTCGATGACGTTTCCGCGCTGCAGCGTGAGATGGCGCAGAAGGATCAGCAGCTCGCCTCGATGCGGGATCAGCTGGGCGCTTCTGGAGGGGAGCAATCCGGTGACCCGGATCTTGTGGCCCAGGCCCAAGCCAAGGCCGACCGCATAGTCCGCGAAGCACGAGAGCAGGCCGCTGGGATCGCGGCCGCCGCCGAAGCGAGCCAGGCGTCCTCCACTGCCGGTGATGATGCCGCCGCCATTATCGAGACGGCCAAGGCGGAAGCCTCGGCGATTGAATCTCGAGCGCAACTCTTGCGGACGACCGCTGAGCAGGTTCTTGCAGACGCAGAAGAAAGGTACGCCGCGGCCCAGGAAGCCGTTGCAGCCGCTGAGACGCAGGCCGCGGCTCCTACCGGATTCGGGGACATCTCTGATGATGCCCTGCTTGCCGGAATGGCGAGCGAGTTACGCGAGGTTCACGACGAGGTTGAGCTGCGACGCCAAGAGCTGAGCGACCTCCACGAGGGTGTCGAAGAGCGCCGCCTCGAGCTGATGGAGATACACGAGGCCGCCGAAGCTCGCCGGGCCGAGTTGGCCGACATCGACGCAGCCGTCGAGGAAGGCCGACTTGAACTTCGCGAGGCGTTCGAGGCGACCGAGGTTCAAAAGGCTGAGGCCCGGGCCGTTGCCGAACAAATCGCGGCGGACACTTCGGGACTACCCATCACGCAGGACGGCGGAGGTCAGGTCTCCGATGAAGACCGCGTTCGAATTCTTGCTGAGGCTCGGGAAGAAGCTGTCGTGCTGGCGGACGGAATCACCCGAGAAGCAGAGGAGACCAAACAGCAATTGGAGGCTGAGGCGGCCTCGATTCGTCAGTCCATCTCAGAGTTGAGCGCCCAGAAGAATGAACTAGATGTCTCCGAGGGCAGGGCGAGCGACATCGTGGCGGCAGCCAATGCGGCCGCCGACGAGATCAAGGCGCGAGCCCAGGATGAGGCTACCCACCTACGGGAAGAAGCCATGCGGATGCTGGCTGAAGCAGAACGCGAGAAGGCCGGCCTGCTTGACAGCAACGCCGCTGCTGAGGAGCCGGGGGCGCAGATCGCCGACCTCGAGGGCCAGATTGTCGAACTGCAGGCGGCCCGTGACAAGGACCGGCAGCATTCGGTTGCATGGTCTGAGCTGGTCGACGAGATGAAAGTCCAGGTAGCCGAACTGACCTCGGATCTCGAGGCTCGGGACGCTGAGCTCGGCGCTAAGACGAATGAGCTTGATGCGATGGCTGACGATTTACGCGAGGAGTCGAGAGCGTTGGCTGCTCGGGTTGCTGAGCTGCATGACGAGCTCGAGGCCAAGGATGCCGAATTGGCGGCGAAGGCTACTGAGGCGGCGGATGAGGTTTCGTCGCGGCTCGAGGCCAAGACCGCTGAGTCTGATGCGGTGGCTGCTGAATTGCGGCAGGAGTCGGAGGCGATGGCCGGTCGGGTCGCTGAGTTGCACGAGCAGCTCGAGGCCCGCGATGCTGAGCTTGCGGCGAAGGCTGATGAGGTTGGCGGGTTGCAGGGGCAGTTGGCTGATGTTTTGTCGCAGCTAGAGGCCCAGACGGGTGAGTTCGATGCGGTGACTGCCGATTTGCGCCAGGAGTCGGAGTCGCTGGCTGGCCGGGTTGCCGAGTTGCATGAGCAGCTCGAGGCTCGGGATGCTGAGCTGGGGGCCACGACGGATGCAATTGGTGGATTGCGGGAGCAGTTGGCTCATGTTTCGTCTCTGCTCGAGGCCCGCGATGCTGATTTGGCGGCGAAGGCTGATGAGGTTGGTGGGTTGCAGGGGCAGTTGGCTGATGTTTCGTCGCAGCTAGAGGCGAAGAACGCAGAGTTCTCCACCATGACGGCGAGTCTGACGCAGGAGTCGGAGGCGCTTGCCGGTCGGGTTGCTGAGTTGTACGAGCTGCTCGAGGCCCGCGATGCTGATTTGGCGGCGAAGGCTGATGAGGTTGGTGGGTTGCAGGGGCAGTTGGCTGATGTTTCGTCACAGCTCGAGGTCAAGTCGGGTGAGTTCGATGCGGTGACTGCTGATTTGCGGCAGGAGTCGGAGGCGCTGGCCGGCCGGGTGGCCGAGTTACACCAGCAGCTTGAAGCCGAGACTGAAGCGCTCGAGACCGCGCGCAACCAGGCTGCTCGGGTCGATTCGCTCAGTAACGAGCTCACCAAGGTACGGGCGGAGCTGAGTGAGAAGGAAGCCAAGCTGGCAACGGCCGTTGACCAGTCAGCGAATGCTGCAATCCTCGATGACAGGGTCAAGACGATGGAAGCTGTGGTCGAACCCGCCAGGGCAGCTATCGCAGAGGCCCACAAACTGCAGCTGCAGGTCGACGGGCTCAAGATCCGCACCGACAGAGCAGAGGCCGCGGCCGAGTTCGCGGTGGAACAGCTTGCCGATGTCATCGCTGCCGTGGACGACGCCGAGTCACAGGTGATCCGGCGGGCCGCGGCCGCCGAAGCGGCACGAATACGTCAACTGACCGAAGATTCCCTTGGTATTGCTCGCTCGGCGACCGCCGGGACCGGGTTCGATGCCGACGACTACGTTCCGCCGCCCGTGGTGGTCAATTCAGATCCAGACGATTGGTCAGACGTCTTTGCTGCCGGTGCGCTGACCACAGAGGACGACCTCGAATCGGCTGAGGATGAGGGCGACCCGGTGGCCGTTGTCGAGGAGTCTGAAGTTTCCGAGGCCGCCGCGGATGATGGTCCGACGGATGAGGGCGTTGCGGATGAGGCTGACCCGGTGGCCGAGGTCGAGGAACCGGTGGTTGATGATGATGTCGCCGCGGAGTCTGCGGCCGATGAGTCGGAAGACTCAGCTCAGGTTCTCCCGATCTCGATGGCCGAACGGCTGCGGCTGGCGCGGGCAGAGCTAGAGGCTGATCTGGAGTCCCAGGCAGCCGAATCCGCTCCACCCGAGGAATCAGCGGCGCTGGCGGCGATCGCTGATCCCGCGTCGGACACGGTTCCCAACGTCGCGGCCACCCAGCCGGAAGTCTCCGAGGACGGACGCGAGGCGATGGCCGAGCCCGTCGACGGGGGAAGTTCTGAAGAGGTGCTCGAGGCCGCGGCTGATGACCCGACCGTTGTTCGCCGCACCACCCGCGAGACGCGGTATGCCCGCCAATCGGCCAAGCTGCCCCGCATCACGGAAGCTCCTTCCGAAGATGCTGAAGGTTTGTCCTCGATGGCCGGCTTCCGGGCTCGTATGCTGCGCAGCAAGACCAAAAGCACCGAGTAGGTCTGCAGGCCAATTCGGCCAGACGCACAGTGGCGTTGTCGCGGCTGCTTTCATGGGGCGATGCCCAGGATCCTCGTCACCTATTCGCCTCCCGGCGAAGCTCTTGATCGGTTGGCCCGCGTCGG
>Ga0316187_10003985_pt1 | contig 12786 bp, 8 predicted proteins | sample CroRivburrow1_MG_FD_204927 | JGI IMG/M metagenome (GOLD analysis project Ga0316187, IMG submission 204927) | Coastal sediment microbial communities from Maine, United States - Cross River worm burrow 1 | ecosystem: Environmental > Aquatic > Marine > Coastal > Sediment | place: USA: Maine...
GCACAAGCAAAGATCCGTATACACTCCCACGCAGAGCGTGGGAGCGAGGATGTACATCGCGCAGCGCTTATCCACCCTACGCTACTTCGCGGCTCGGTGGTAAATTACGTGCGCACGGCGCACGCTACGAATGTGCCACTTAATATTGTAAAATCTTTCCCTCGTTCCCACGCTCTGCGTGGGAATGCATACCAACCCTGCATTCATATCGTAAGCGGTGCACAAGCAAAGATCCGTATACACTCCCACGCAGAGCGTGGGAGCGAGGATGTACATCGCGCAGCGCTTATCCACCCTACGCTACTTCGCGGCTCGGTGGTAGATTACGTGCGCACGGCGCACGCTACGAGTGCGCCCACTTAATTTTGTAATATTTTTTTGCCTTTTATGACGACATTACCCGATCCTTTGACGTTTATAGCTTTGCCATTTATGGTAATGTCTCCATTTTTTTTCATTACAATAGTTGCCTTGCCACACTTAATGGTGAGCTCATCTTTAATATCAATGACACCTTTCTTATCACCCTTAATGGAAAAATCGTCACCCGCAGTCATGGCCATTTTTTTGCCGGATGTCATACTGACGTCTTTACCTGCGGTTCCGGTAATGTTATCGCCCGCTTTTTCGGAGATGTTTTTACCCGCATCCACAGATTTATTTGAACCAATATTTTCACTACTGTTAACGCCGACATTGACTGACTTGGCTCCACCAATTTCTTCTGCTTTGGCTGCGCCGACGGTTTCGTTCATTGCTGCACCAACAGTTATTTGATAGGCAGCGCCAATAGTCAACTCTTTAGCCACTCCAATGGTTTCTGCCGTGTTGATAGCTACAGTCTCTGTTTTATTAGAACCCACAGAGATCGATTGGTTTGCGCCTATAGTTGAAGACTGGTTGGTTCCGATATTAATGGTCTGATTGCTGCCAACGGTTTCTGAATCATCAACCCCAACCGACGTGGTGCGATTATTACCTATGGTCCAGGTTTGGTCGTTTAGTATGGTTGAATCCATATTATACTGGGCATGTATGCGAATTTGCTCTGTGCCTTTGGTGTCATCCATTATCATTTCATTGTAACCACCGCCGCCAGGGGTGCTATTGGATTTCATGCCGCTAATCATGCCACTGGCGGGTAGCCCGTACGGGGTCTTTTCTACGTCATTGTATACTCGACCTGTAATAATGGGCCGATCGGGATCACCTTCGAGAAAATCAACAATGACTTCCTGTCCTATTCTTGGAATAGAGACCGCACCCCAGCTCTTTCCTGCGGTGGGATGAGACACCCGAATCCAACATGAACTGTTTTCATCGGATTGGCCTTCACGGTCCCAATGAAATTGCACCTTTACCCGGCCGTATTCATCTGTCCAGATCTCTTCACCGGCCTTGCCTACTACTGTGGCCGTTTGCGGGCCTTGCACCATAGGTTTTGGGGTTTTACGTTGTGATCGAAAAGCGACCTGGCTATCCATTGCTGTAAAACTGCAGCTGAAAACGTCTTCATCAGTAGCTGTACCCGATTCATACTGGCTTGAATTTATTTCATAATCAGTCGATACGACTAAATATTCCTTGTTTTGATCTTTGCGTGGAAATTCAGCCAAGGAAAACAATCCACCAACCGCTATACCTCGCGCATCAGTCTGCCCCTGCGCTTGCTCGTGTTGGCTTGTGAATTCTTCCAACCTTACACGTACATAGGTTTCGCCTTCAGAGGCATCAATATACTCTCCGAGATAGTCAAAGACTTCATACTCTGACTGCTCATGTTCATATTGTTGGGATAATTTTGCTTCTAAGTTAGCTTTAGGAGTTTTGAAGTTATAATCATTCATGACATATGAGCCTGGTTGCACGGTTTGTGACGTAAACCATTCAAATATGTGTTCATATTCAGCTCGCGAATGATCCGAAAATGGGTTGTAGGGTATTTCTTCATAGCCAGGTATAGGGTCATGTGAACCGATGGAGTCGGACATTACCAGAGTATGTATGTCTTTTTCATTCTTAAAATAATAATAAATACCTTCCTGTTCCATTAGTCGGCTTATGAAGTTGAAATCCGTTTCGCGGTATTGTACACAGTATTCCCAGGTACGATAGTTACCGCTGAGCAGGTCTTCGAAGTCTGAGAATCCATTGTCCCGAAATACCTGTTTAATTATGTCAGGAACCGTTTTTTGTTGGAATATTCGACAATTGGCGGTACGACTTAATAACCAGAGCCAAGGTCTTAGGGATGCCTGATAGACATAATATTTCCCAGACATCCCCATCTGGCTAAAGCGAGAGACATAGCCACTGAAATGACGCTGTTCTTCACCCCGTGTAGACAAACGTACCGACATTGTACTGCCCAATAAGTCTTGCAGATTGATACCTGGATCCTTACTTAGCAGGTCAAGCTCATATTCAAACAAATTACCTAATTGCTCCTTAGCTGACATCCTTTGAAAGAGCAGGATGTCGTCCCCCAGCGTGGTAAACAGTTCGGCTTCTCGGGTTTCTTGCAGTACGGGCATAATATAGTGTTTAGGCTCTTATGTTTCAATTCAAATTGGTAATGGGCATTAACAAAATATAGCACGCTAATGATTAATTTAAACTTACAAAACCACATTACCTAACTACACCGGTATAGAAATATTTCTGTATAGGTCAACTATTGATCATTTATTACCCAAGTTACGGAGCTGATATTGAGTATCGAATCCTAATGGCACCGACTAAACTATCGAGTGTATTACTGCAAGTCACCGCATAAGCATTTTCCTGAGTATTTACTACTTGATTAATGGGCTCCTCTGCCGTCCAATGCCACGCGGTAGACACATTATTATCGGTTACTGTTACGAGAACTGTGCCTTCCTCAAATGCGCCAGTCGAAAGATTACATGTTGTTGTTGATCCAACATTAGTTGAGAGGTGAACTTGCATGTCGATAAGGTTTGCCTCATGTGGCACGTTGACACTCCAATACCCTGTTACCGTATTGGATATAGGACAATAGAAGGCTTGCCGAGAGGTGCCGTCAGGAGGTCCAACGCACTGACCACCCGCCAGCATTAGATATTGTATTTTGGGCACCTGATAGGACAAACTTTGCACATCGATATTAGTATTTACAGTCAATGGACCGGTATTTACAGTCAATGGACCGGTAATTGTGCCCCCGCTTTGAGCCACATACTTTGCATCTGCGTCCGTAACCCGCGTGATCGTGTCTGGGATTTGCTCATCCGATATTTGACCCACCATATCTGTAAAATTAGTTGTCTTGACATGATGGTCAGAACTACCTATGCCCGTTAATGCCCCATGGTCATGACCATGAATAACAATTGCGAAGTCACTGGCATGAAAACCATCAACCGTATCGGCATCCAAAGTAATATGTCCGTGGGTGCTCAAAGAAAAATCGAGAGAATCCAAACCGTCTAATGTAGTCGCATCAATGTCACCGTGGGCATGCACGCTTGCAGCAAAATCGGTTGCCTCCAAACCATCGACTGTATCTGCATCAAGTCCTGTGCTGTCAATTTTTATCGCGCTAATGGCGGCAGCATCACTAATATCGGCGTTACTAATGCTGTTATCCTGTATAGAATTGGAAGTTACAACACCATCGGCTACTGCATTTGCTTGCTGTGCTTTAAAAGCAAAGCCTGTACTAACTATTTGGGTATCAGGTGTAAATTGTTCGAAGTTAAGACCATCAAAACTAAACCAAACCCGCAAATAAACATTGGTATCAACAAATACCTCAACATTCAAAGCCGCCATATTGGTCAAATTAACATCACCCAGCTTTACGGAAAACAAACCATTAGTTACCGGTATGATCACGGATGTTGTGGGTTCCGTCCCATTGGTTGTGACATTGTCGTTAACCCAAAACGTGGTCGTCCCTGCTGCGTCAACTATGGCAAATTTAAAATACCCACTGCCATTTAAGGGCGAACCTGTAGCATCCGTTACACTACCTTGGTAATTCATAATCATTGGAATATCGGCAGCGAGTAGATTTGCTACCGGTAGCAATAAAAAAACTAGTAAAATTAATCGGAATTTTTTCACTTTGTTCACCTTTGCCATAAACTTGTAGTGCCAACCAAAATAACCGAATATTCAGTACGCTCTAAACCCATTTACGACAGTATAGTTGGCACTTTTTTTAATCCCGTTTAAGGGTTCACCCACCCTCGATTTCATTTCATTATTACTCGACACACTGTGGCCATACGAACCATTTGCAACTGTAAAAAGTATTAACTCACCTCCAGGCATATCATTTCTATTGTTCGGATCAGTGCCAATATTAAGCTCAGCCAAATTGGTATAACCGTCACTATCCGCATCAATATTTTTATCTAAATCGCCATCAGTAATTGTAACCTGTGTGGTTTCACCCGCAACTATCGTTACACTCTTTTTCACTGTTGCTAACGAGGTTGGCAAAGACGACAGAACAACATAATAGGTGATTAGCAAGTCATGTTCCCCAGGAGTAACGTTAGAAATTGTGCCACTAATGGTATTGTCGGGATTCACAAGCAACTCAATTGGAGAGGCATTATTAATAACAATATTGGCTTTTAAATCCTGTATTAAAGAACCTGTTAACGCTGCCGGTGTGACAAAATGGACAAGCAAGTTTTTACCGTCATGCGTTACTTTCCCGCTATCGTCATTTGCGGAACTACAGGCAAACAATAACGCAATAATGAAACATATCAATAATCGCGTCGTAGTTTTCACTTTTGGTTGTTGTATTGCAATGGTCATTTTCAACTCTCAAATAAAATGGATTACAGATGACCGCATCACGCTTTAAGGAGCAGGTCCATCGATTACAATGGTTCCAGTATCTGGTTTACCCGCGCTGTCACTGTCTGTACTTTCGTCACCTCCCGCTAGTGCTGCTACTACACCAGCTGCAAGTACTCCCAATCCCACCCAAACCCAATTATTGATTTTTTTCTGCTGGGTCTTGTTGGGTGACTGAACACCGGGTGTATCGTCTTGCGCTAGGTCGATTGTGGATTCGCTTGGATTTTTTGCAATACGCAATAACAGCGGTGAAAACGAATAGCCGTACAATAAGGAATTGCCATCGTAATCTTTTGCTTGGAAATAATATTCAATACCGGGTTCCACGGCTTCTTCATAACCTAGGGTAGCGGTGTAATTATCCGTATCTTCGACACGTGTCATTTGAACGCGTTTATAGGCCTCAGTACCTATAATTCGATAAAACAATAAAACCGATTCTACACCGACATTATCAGTTACTTTTGCTTTTAATTGATAAGTTGCTCCAGCTTCAATGCTTCCGCTAACAAGCTTATGATCAATTTTTGGGCTGACCAAATCACCGGTGGGAATTAGAGGTTTGACCGCATGGGTGAGAGGGGCAGATATTAAGAATTGGCCCACGATAAATATTACCAAGATTCGCAATATCCTTAACATAACTTTTTCTCCGTTATATTCTGGTATATCAGCCTCACCCCAATTTCAATAATAGACTACTTTAAACTCCGTAGGCATTTTACTTGTATATTAATACACTCTAGCTAAATAATAGCTTACAAGTTTCCCTTACTTAGATTAATACACCAGGCTTTTCTACTCGATTTGATGCAAGTCAATACGCCGCATAATTAATAGCAAAATGCAAGCAAATTATTTGTGTCCAACACAACTATTTGTAACACTAAACATAAACTTACACCTTAACGGCTAATGCAACAGAATTGGCTTGACTACTGGCACCGGTACATGTAGCCTTTCATGTTGGAAAAAACACCAAAAAACACAGAGTTACAACATATTTTATGGATGCTGACGCCATCGATTACAAACACCAGGAAAGCCACAAGGAGCCTCACATACCGGTCTTATCGTCATCTGATAACACCTTACAAAATAGGCTCTTACAAGGCGTTTCCCGAACATTTGCCTTAACCATTCCGGTATTACCGGCAGGGTTAAGAGAACCGGTTTCCAATGGATACCTGTTATGTCGTATAATTGACACAATAGAAGATGATACGGCCCTTAATTTACAACAAAAACGGGATTTTTCTAATCAATTTACCAGAGTGGTATTAGGTGAGGAACCTGCTGAAAATTTTGCCCGTGAGTTGGCAAAAATTCTATCGGACGTCACAACACCAGCTGAACATGAATTGATTCAGCTAACTCCGGCTGTGATCGCAATTACACACAGTTTTAATACGCAACAGCGTGAAGCGCTAAGCACCTGTGTCAGGGTTATGGCTGAAGGTATGCTGCACTTTCAGGAAAAAGATACCAGCGCCGGCTTGGATGACATGGCTGAGATGGAACACTATTGCTACGTGGTAGCAGGTGTGGTTGGCGAAATGCTCAGTAAATTATTTTGTGATTATTCACCCGAAATCGCCAGACACAAACAAAAAATGATGGCCTTATCCATACGCTTTGGCCAGGGGCTACAAATGACGAATATTCTCAAAGATATTTGGGATGACAATAAAAGGGGGGCATGCTGGTTGCCCCAATCCATATTTAAGGAACATGGGTTTGATTTGCAAAATTTAACAGCAGGGCAACAATCCGTCGAATTTGAGCACGGATTAGCTCAACTTATTGCAATTGCGCATAAACAATTAAATGATGCACTGGAATATACCTTGTTAATTCCACGCAATGAAACTGGAATTCGAAATTTCTGTTTGTGGGCACTCGGTATGGCAGTACTGACTATACGAAAATTAAACAAACATAAAGATTTTAACGAGGGGCGACAGGTTAAGATTACTCGGCGCAGTGTAAAGATGACGGTACTTACCAGCCGAATTGCTGTCAGGCATGATCAACTTTTACAAGGGTTGATGTACCTTGCAGGCCTGGGATTACCGAAAACTTCTACGCAAAATAACTAGCTCACTAAATAAAAGAAAAATTGAGAACATAAAATGGATGCCGTAGTACGCAAAGTATCAACACCAAATATTGGCCTGAAGGCTGACACAGACCAAAATCGTTTCAATCCCGATATTACGGATCTCGATTTCGCTGTCGCCAATGCGTGCAATGCTTTAATGTCACAGCAAAAGCCTGATGGCGACTGGTGTTATGAGCTTGAAGCCGATTGCACCATTTCCGCCGAATACATCATTATGATGCATTTTATGGACGAAATAGATGAGTTGCTGCAAGCTAAAATCGCAAACTATTTACGCTCCCACCAACAGAGTGACGGCAGTTACCTACTTTACCCAGAAGGCCCCTTTGACTTAAGTTGCACGGTCAAAGTCTATTTTGCGCTAAAACTGGCGGGTGACAATATCAATGCCGACCACATGGTTAGGGCACGCAATATAATATTGGCCCATGGTGGAGCCGCACTTAGTAACGTCTTTACTCGCATATTGTTGGCAATGTTTGGAGAAGTGCCGTGGCGCGCAGCGCCTGTAGTTCCCATTGAGATTTTACTCCAACCTCGTTGGTCGCCTTTTCATATTAGCAAAATATCCTATTGGTCCAGAGCAGTAGTGGTGCCCCTTGCTATCTTGTGCAGTTTAAAGGCAAAGGCTAAAAACCCATTAAACGTCGATATACAAGAACTGTTTCCTGTTGCCGCCGACAAACACAAGAATTATTTTCCAACAGATACATTATTAAAACGATTATTTATATGGGTGGATAGCGGATTACGCCTGGCCGAACACATTGTACCTAATTGGATTCGAAAACACGCCATTGCCAAAGGCGAAGCCTGGTTTATCGAACGCCTTGGTGAAGGTGGCCTCGGTGCCATATTTCCAGCGATGGTCAATTCTTACGAGGCACTAGCCCTCTTAGGTTATGCGGCTGACCATCCCTACCGTGTTAAAACAAAAAAAGCCATTGAAGACTTACTGGTTATCAATGAACAATCCGCCTATTGCCAACCTTGTGTTTCACCAGTATGGGATACCGCCTTGGCTTGTTTAGCGCTACAGGAAGCCGACCATGATGGCACACTAAACAAAGTGGAGACTGCCCTAGATTGGTTTGTAGACAGGCAGCTAACAGACCAGCCCGGTGATTGGCGCGATAGTCGGCCCGCGCTCGAAGGCGGTGGATGGCCTTTTCAATATCACAATGATCATTATCCCGATCTTGACGATACCAGTGTGGTAGCCTGGGCCATGGGTAATGCCATCACCCACTCTAGCAAAAATGATCGCTATGTTGCCTCTTTTGAAAAAGCCGCGAATTGGCTGCAGGGAATGCAATCTCGCAATGGTGGTTTCGCATCTTTTGATGTCGACAACCAATACGAATATCTAAATCAGATTCCTTTTGCCGATCACGGCGCCTTACTTGATCCTCCAACAGCGGATGTAAGCGCGCGCTGTTTGGCCGTCTTTTCTATGCTTGAGTCTATGCTGGAGAAAGAAGGAAATACAAAATATCAATCAACAAGCAAGCGTTGCCTAGCTTTTCTTCAACAGGAACAGGAACAAAATGGCTCCTGGTTTGGTCGCTGGGGCACTAACTACATATACGGTACCTGGTCGGTATTGGCGGCCTTGGAAATTGCCGGCATCCCCAAAAGTGATCCAATGGTCCAACGAGCTGTTCAATGGCTAAAATCAAAACAACGTGCAGATGGCGGTTGGGGTGAAAGTAACGACAGTTACTTTGATGCTGCCACCGCAGGTGAAAACAAATCCAGTACAGCGTTTCAGACGGCCTGGGCCATGCTCGGTTTAATGGCCGCTGGTGAAGAGTTATCTCCAGAGTTACGTCGTGCTGCCGCTTATTTGATTCGAATCCAACGTGATGACAATCTGTGGCACGATGAAGGATTTACCGCACCGGGATTTCCTCGCGTTTTCCACTTAAAATATCACGCCTACGATAAAATTTTTCCACTTTGGGCCTTGGCACGTTATCGTAATATTAAAAAGAATGGTGCATGAATCCGGCTCACCCCAAACAGCTGTTCTAGGTATTGTCGTTGCACTGCAACGAGAAGCAAAGTCGCTTACCAAAAAACGTATCCCACTTCGAACACCAGTAAAAATTGCTGAACAGGTAGTGTTGATCGTATCTGGCATGGGGCCCCAGCAGGCACGCGCCGCCGCACAAATATTGGTGCAGCAAGGCGCCACCGCCTTACTCAGTTGGGGAACGGCGGCTGCCCTTGATCCCGATCTACGCTCAGGGACCTTATTTATTCCAGACACCATTATTGATTCAGAGGGTCACACGTACTCCACCGATACGCAATGGAAAGCCCGTTTGGTTACGGAACTGTCACATTCTTTACGTCTGGCGAATGGTAATCTAATCACAAGTTTTCGTATTATTTCAACACCACAAGATAAGCACGAGCTTTTCAAACGCCATAAATGCCCGGCTCTGGATATGGAGAGCGCCGCGCTAGCCGCCGTAGCGCAGGCCGAAAGTATACCTTTTTTGGCCATACGCGCCATAGTCGATACGGCTGATATGGTATTACCCAACAGTGTAATAAGCGCCTTAGACAATGATGGCAAACCTGATATTGTAAAATTAATTTCCGGTTTACTGTTCCAACCCCAGGATTGGCGGGCACTCATTCGCCTTACCCGAAGCTTTCATGCCGCGGAAAAATCCTTGAGTAGCACCATTCATAAGCTCGGTATAAATCTGGCAATGCCGGAAAGTCCAAATACATTTACTACAACACAGTAAAGTGAATACACCTATCGAAAACAAAATCGGCCAGTTCCTTGCGACTTGGACTCAATTTGTTTCAAAATTTGCATGGTGGGTGGTTATTAGCTTTTTGCTTGCTGCCGTAATCTCCATTTATTATACCGCCACTCATCTGGGTATTAATACGAACACCAAAGATATGCTGGATGAAAAACTGCCCTATCGCCAGACACTCAAAACCTTTCATCAAGAATTTCCGCAACTCAGCAATACACTAATTATTGTCATCGATGGCGCTGATCCAGACACTCTTAAAAAGGCGAGCACAGTACTCACCCAACGCTTACGAGATGACGCTAGTACGTTTGATTCGGTCTACCAACCTGGAGGTGGTCAATTCTTTAAACAAAACGGATTGTTGTATTTACCCCTAAGTGAAGTCGAATCCTTAAGCAACAGACTTGTTAATACACAGCCACTTCTAGCGCAGCTACAAGAACAAAAAAATACCGCAGGCCTACTCACCGTCGTACAACAGATCTCTTACGCTAAATCACAAGGGCAAACCCAATTTGATCTAACACCAATACTGCAAGACATTAACCTGGCATTGACCGCATACATCAATAAACAAGAAGAGCCTCTTTTGTGGCAGCCACTCTTATTCCATGACTCACAAATGCAAACCGCCAAACAACAAATTATTTTGGTGCAACCACGACCAGATTTCAGCAAGCTTTCCGCCGCAAGTTCGGCACTCAAAACCATTCGCACGCTAGCAAGCGAACTGCAAATAGATGAACAACACGGTCTTCGGCTACGTATAACCGGCAAGGCCGCCCTGGCCGATGATGAAATGAAAAGTGTAAGCAAAGGTATGGGACTAAGCGGTGGCCTTGCCTTTGTTATGGTGGTGATTTTATTATGGTTTGGCACCGGATCCTTTCGAATTCTCCTATTTTCTGTAATTTGTCTACTCGTTGGCTTAAGCCTTACCGCTGGATTTGCCACCCTGGCTGTTGGTAGCCTTAATCTTATTTCAGTTGCTTTTGCATTATTGTATATCGGGCTAGGCATCGATTTTTCCATTCATCTTTGCTTACGCTACGAAGAACTACTATCAAACACCCAAAGCAATCTTGACGCACTAAGCGGAGCCTCCAAAGATGTTGGTGCCTCATTAGTCATTTGCGCCCTTTCGACTGCCATTGGTTTTTACGCGTTCGTGCCCACAGATTTTATCGGAGTATCCGAATTAGGCATCATCTCCGGTACAGGCATGTTTATTAGCCTGCTGGTCAGCATGAGTCTTTTACCCGCTTTGTTCAGCCTTTCCCCCATTAAAAAGCCAGCTAAGCTTCGTTTGCACTCCCATATATTAGAGCGACTATTGACCACCTTACCGGTCAGGCATGCCAACAAGATTCTCTTGACAAGTTTACTACTGGCTGTTGTGGCCGCATGGTTTGCACAACAAGTATGCTTTGATTACGATCTACTTAATATGCGCGAACCCAATAGTGAATCGGTACAAGCCTTTCGAGAATTAAGCACCAACAGTAACTCCTCGCCCTGGCGCCTTACCGTATTGGCAAGCTCACGCCAACAAGTGCTCGATTACCAACGCCAGTTATTGGCTCTACCATCGGTAAACAAAGTCATAACGGAATATGATCTCATACCGAAACAACAGGACGAAAAGTTACGCTTAATCAATAAAACCACAGACAAGCTAACTGACATTTTTAATCAACCAGCAACTACTCAAGCTCAAGGCACTACTGTCAAACAGTTAAAAAAATTGTTATCAGACATAGCTCATTTGCAAGGACTAACCTTACCCTGGCAGGACCAGATCCAGACCTTGAGTGATTCTCTCAAACAGATTACACAGAACTTGGAAAACAAAACCGAAGTTGAGCAAACCCAAAGCTTGGTTAAAGTCGACCAATTATTAATAGGTACATTTCCAGCGGCTATTAATCAAATTAGAAACAGCCTGGATGTACAAATTATTAGTTTCACTAATCTACCCGATGAAATTTCAAGTCGCTGGATCAGCGACGCAGATACTCATCGGCTTTTAGTCTTCGCTAAACAAGACCTAAGCCAAACCCAGAATCTACGCCAGTTTGTCGCCGAAGTGAATCAAGTAAGCTCTCAGGTGACGGACTTACCAGCCATCCATCTAGCCGCGGGAGAAGCCGCCATTGGCGCGTTTCTACAGGCCTTTGTCAGCGCCATAGTATTAATAAGCATTTTGCTAATTGTACTTTTACGAAACTTACGTCATACATTGATTGTTATGGCACCGCTTCTATTAGCCGGAGTTTTTACGGCCTGCGCCAGCCTAGTGTTTGATATACCGTTTAATTTTGCCAATATTATCGCCCTGCCTTTACTTTTAGGCATTGGTGTAGACAGCGGAATTCACATGGTGAGCCGCGCAAGAACCGGTAGCACCAGTCTCAGTGACCTGATGCAAACCAGCACACCCAGAGCCGTACTGCTGAGCGCATTAACCACTATAGCAAGCTTTGGAAATCTTGGCTTTTCAAGTCATCCCGGTACGGCCAGCATGGGTCAGCTGCTTACGATTGGAGTGTTTTTAACTATGCTTTGTACTTTGCTGGTTTTACCGGCGTTATTAAACAAGAAACTAGTATAAATTAAGGTGTAAATAGAACTGTGTAGCCCGGATAAAGCGTAGCGGAATCCGGGATAGTTTGCCATGGTTCCCCGGGTTACGCTTCACTTCACCCAGGCTACTGCTAACAACAATGTTGGGATTCGTTCCTTTTATGCCCTTTAGGGTGCACCACCAACCTACAATTACGTTTTTCCACAATAGCCATTCTGACGATACCAATCAATGGCGTCTTGCAATGCCTCACGTACGGGGCGGGCCTGATATCCTAGTTCTTGTTGGGCTTTGTGCGAGGAAAAAAACATGAGTTTTCTGGCCATGCGTAGGCCGTCGACGGTGACACGCGGTTCGCCGCCTTTGGTGAGACGCGCATACGCCTCGGACACATAGGCAACGGGCATAATCAGGTTAACTGGCAGGCGCCAACGTGGTGGTTTTCGGTGGGTGAT
>Ga0316187_10003986_pt1 | contig 12782 bp, 12 predicted proteins | sample CroRivburrow1_MG_FD_204927 | JGI IMG/M metagenome (GOLD analysis project Ga0316187, IMG submission 204927) | Coastal sediment microbial communities from Maine, United States - Cross River worm burrow 1 | ecosystem: Environmental > Aquatic > Marine > Coastal > Sediment | place: USA: Maine...
CCTGCAGGTATTCCCACTCAATCCAGGTCAGTGCCACACCGCAGGCGACCGTAACAATCATGGCCGGTTGCATGATGTACTTGAACAGCTTGAACTCCATGACACAGAACTGCTCATGAACGGGGCCGTTCTTGTGCATAGCGTGATAGACAAAGATGCGGGGCAGGTAAAAAAGACCAGCAAACCATGAGACCATAGCGATAATGTGGAAGGCCTCAATCCACTCGATAGTTCCAGATTCCATGAGACGGAGGCTACGCCTCGAGCAGCTCAATCGCCAGAATATCTTCCAGCCTTATCTCCAACACTTCGCCCGCCTCGGAGGTGAAAAAGCCCCACGCCACGCCACCAGTTTCGTGCCGCTCGTTCGGCACAGCCATCACCGCATGGTGTTCACCGTGATCATCCTTGTAGATAATCCGACAGTGAGCCTTCTCTTCAGCAGCCGCCTCGAAACGGTCATGATTTAAATCTGACATAGTCATGAGAGAAGTATAGACGCTCGATAGAGGGTGGCGCTAGCGTTCCAAGCATGCGAAAAATTGATCAGATTGAACCATTTCGGGTTATGCAACTTCTGGAGCGGGCCAAAGAGCTTGAGGCCGAGGGAAGAGAGATTATCCATATGGAGATCGGTGAGCCGGACTTCCTGACCCCACCCGCAGTGATTAAGGCGGCCAAACATCATCTGGATCACCACGATCAGTTCTACACACCATCGACCGGTGCACCTGAGCTACAGCGGGCCCTATCGGACTGGTACAAGGCCGAGTACGGCGTTGATGTCGATCCCGCTCGCATCCTGATCACACCGGGCACATCCGGTGCCTTCAGCTTGATATACTCTGTACTGCTTGAGGCCGGAGAGTCGGTACTTCTTCCCGATCCCGGCTACCCGTGTCAGCGCAACTTTATCCGCCTCGCAGGAGGCGAGCCGATCAATATTCCGGTCAGCCCGGAGAGTCGTTATCACCTCTCCTCCGAACTGGTACAAGACAGGTGGAAGAAAGGAACGCGCGCCGCCGTAGTCATCAACCCCTCCAACCCGACCGGCACATTGATCAATCCCAAGGAGCTAAAGGCGATTGCACAAACGTGCCGTGAGAATGGTGGTTACTTGATATCGGACGAGATTTACCACGGCCTTACCTACGGCACCAAGGCGCCATGCGCCCTCGAATTTGATGACAATGCTATTGTCGTCAACGGCTTCTCCAAACGCTGGGCCATGACCGGCTGGCGTATCGGCTGGGTGGTCGTGCCGGAAGAGTTGATCGATAGCTGCCGCCGCGTAATGCAGAACATCTTCATCGCAGCCCCGACCCTCTCCCAATTCGCTGCCATCGCCGCACTGAAAGAGAGAGAGTCGGTCGAGAACATGCGGCTGGCCTACGATGAGCGTCGAAAATTTCTACTGAGCGAACTGCCGAAGCTCGGCTTTGATATTGTCGTCGAACCTCAAGGCGCTTTCTACATCTATGCCAATGTTGCAACGATCACAGATGACTCCAAAGCATTTTGTTGGCGCCTGCTTGAGGAGAAAGGCGTGGCCTTGACGCCGGGTGAAGATTTCGGCGCGTTCAACGCTGCCACCCATCTTCGCTTCTCCTACGCTACCAGCTTGGAAAAACTGAAAGAGGGCATTAAAAGACTCTCTGGGATCTAAACAAGCAGCATCAATCCGAGCTTCGGATAAGATTTGCGCTACACACTGTCATTTTTTTGGCTATAGTCTGTATTAAGTGGGGAATATTCATGGATGCATATTCTGTTTTAATTATTGAGGACAACCCCGTCACACGAAAGGTGCTGATTCAGGTTGTCGAGAATGAAGCTAAACTAAAGCTTCTTGGTTCTGCTTCCAGCTATGGTGAGGCATTGGAAAGCCTCGCCAGCAAGCCTGACATTCTACTTGTCGATATCGGCCTGCCTGACGGCAGTGGCATTGACCTGATTCACGTGGCAAAAGAACAGCTCCCCGAAACCGAAATCATGGTGATCTCCAGTTATGGTGATGAAGATCATGTGGTTGATGCCATCGAGGCGGGTGCAACGGGTTACATCCTCAAAGACAAATCTCTGGCTAAGGTCGGCTCCCATATTTTGAGTCTAATGAAAGGTGACTCTCCCATCAGCCCCGGCATCGCCCGCTATCTATTGCGCCGCTTTCAGAGCGAGCCTCAACAGAGTCCCGATCAGCCTGTCCCCAGCCTAACCGAACGCGAACAGAGTGTTCTTACACTTATCGCCAAAGGCTGTAGCCGTGCAGAGGCCGCCGAAACGCTCGGCATGAGTCAGCACACCGTGACCACCCATATCAAACACATCTACCGCAAACTCTCTGTTCACTCACGCACTGAGGCGGTGTTTGAAGCCTATCAGATGGGCCTGATCAAACCCTTCGACTAACTCGCCTAGATAAGGGATCTGCATATCCCCTTTTCGTGGGATGCCCAGAACCCATCACCTTCCCTAACATCCGCATCGTTCATTATTAACAAACCTAGCATTTGGGGAAAACGGATTGCTAGGATTAGGGAAGGGTAGAGGGGCATAGCGCCCCTCTTTTTCTTTTATCGCCTTAATTCAAACAACTTTTACACCCTTCATTGCTAACACCATCCTGAGAATCAAGGCATGGGATGACATCCTCCCCATCATCGCTAGACTCCACATCTTTAACGATTCACTGGAGCCAACCTCCCTATGTTTAATGTACTAACCAAACTCTTCGGCAGCCGTAACGAGCGCATCCTCAAGGATATGTATCCGGTTGTAGATCAGATCAATGCACTGGAAGCTGAGATCCAGCCGCTCTCCGATGATGCACTGAAAGCAAAAACCGATGAGTTCAAACAGCGTCTGGTAGACGGCACCCCGCTTGATGATTTGCTACCTGAAGCATTCGCTGTCTGTCGTGAAGCATCTACCCGTGTACTTGGCATGCGTCACTTCGATGTACAGCTGATCGGTGGCATGGTTCTAAACAGCGGCAAGATCGCAGAGATGAAAACCGGTGAAGGTAAAACCCTGATGGCTACCCTGCCGGTCTACCTCAATGCTCTGGCTGGTCGCGGCGTCCATGTTGTAACTGTGAACGACTATCTGGCTGCCCGTGATGCGGAGTGGATGGGAAAACTTTACGGTTTTCTGGGTTTAACGACTGGCACCATCGTCCACGGCATCACTCCTGAAGAGCGTCAAGCCGCCTACGCCGCCGACATCACTTACGGCACCAACAACGAATTCGGTTTTGATTATCTGCGTGATAACATGGCCTTTGTCCGTGAAGACTTAAGCCAGCGCGATAAATATTTTGCCATTGTCGATGAGGTGGACTCCATCCTGATCGATGAGGCGCGTACGCCGCTGATTATCTCGGGTCCTGCCGAACAGGCCACCGATCTTTACCAACAAGCTGACGCCCTGATTAAACAGCTCGATCCATCTGCCTACGAGAAGGATGAGAAGGATAAGGCCGTCTCCTACACGGAAGAGGGCTTAGTGCAGGTTGAAAAACTCTTCGCCGAAGCAGGTCTCCTCACCGAAGGCACCCTCTACGATCCGGAAAACGTCAACCTGATGCACGCCGCCACGCAGTCGCTGCGTGCCAACACTCTCTTCACTCGCGAAGTTGATTACATTGTGCGTGACGATGAGGTGATTCTGATTGATGAGTTCACCGGTCGCATGACACCGGGGCGTCGTTACTCCGATGGTCTGCATCAGTCGCTTGAAGCCAAAGAAGGCGTGACCGTTCAGCCTGAAAACCAGACGCTGGCCTCCATTACCTTTCAGAACTATTTCCGCATGTATGACAAACTGGGCGGCATGACAGGTACGGCTGACACTGAGGCCGAAGAGTTTGAGAAGATCTATAAGCTTGAAGTGGTTATTGTGCCAACCAATCGCGACATGGTTCGTAATGATATGGCCGATCTCATCTACCGTGATCAGGAAGATAAGTTCCATGCCATTCTGGATGACATCATCGCCACCCATGAGAAGGGACAGCCGATCCTTGTCGGCACCACCTCGATTGAGAAATCAGAACTACTCTCCAAGATGCTTGGTGCGAAAGGCGTCAAACATGAAGTGCTAAATGCCAAACAGCATGAGCGGGAAGCCGAGATCGTGTCACAAGCAGGCCGAAAAGGTGCAGTGACCATCGCCACCAACATGGCCGGCCGTGGTACTGACATTATGCTTGGTGGTAATCCGGACATGCTGATCTCTCAGCTACCAAAGAAACTCTCTGACAATGAGCGCGCAACGAAGTCAGAAGAGATCCGCGAAGCATGCAAAGTAGAGCATAACGCCGTCACCGCAGCTGGTGGTCTCCATATCCTTGGCACTGAACGCCATGAATCGCGTCGTATTGATAATCAGTTGCGTGGTCGTGCAGGCCGACAGGGTGATCCGGGCTCTACCCGCTTCTACCTCTCCATGGAAGATGATCTGATGCGCATCTTCGGCGGCGAAAAGATGCAGGCAATGCTGACCAAGATGGGCTTCGATAAAGGCGAAGTGATCGAGCACCCGTGGGTTACCAAGGCGATTGAGAACTCACAGAAGAAGGTGGAAGGGCGCAACTTCGATATCCGCAAGCAACTTCTTGAATACGACGATGTTATGAACCAGCAACGTGATGTGATCTATTCACAGCGCCGCGAGCTGCTGGAAGCCGATGATATTAGCGATGTCGTTGAAGATATGCGCCTTGAGTATGCAAGGCAGCTAACTGCCAAACTGCTGACCGGCCATGCCGAAGAGTGGGATCTTGAGCTATACAAGGAAGCGCTTGAAAAGAGCCTGACACTGGAAGCCGATGTCGAAGCATGGCGTGATGCCTGTGACATTCAGGATGTCGACTCGATGACTGAGAAGCTCAATGAGGCCCTGATAGCTCACATGGCTCAGAAAGAGGAGATCACCGGTGTCGAGCAGATGCGCGGTTTTGAGAAGTGGCTGATGCTGAACATTCTTGATCAGCACTGGAAAGATCATCTCCTTGCCATGGATCATCTGCGCCAGAGTGTAGGACTGCGTGGCTATGCCCAGAAACAGCCACTGCAGGAGTACAAACGGGAGTCGTTTGAACTCTTCGCGGCCATGATCGATAAGTTGCGTGAAGAGGCGATGGTCACCCTGCACAGCGTTCAGATTGAACAGCAGCCTGAAGTGATCGAGCAGCAGAAACCGAAACAGCCTGAAAATGTCACCTACAGCCGTGGTGAAGAGGCTGAGCAGCCGGAACCGGGACACACCTACAAACGTGAACAGCCGAAGGTAGGCCGTAATGATCCCTGTCCATGCGGTTCAGGCAAAAAATACAAGCAGTGCCACGGGCGCCGGGGCTGATTAAATGATCCGACTACGGACTTCCTGCCCTACGTCTTGGTCGCAGCGCAAGATCTTGGTCTCGCACTGCTCGCTTAAGCAGCCCGCCCATGGGCAAAAAGGTTGAATCCATGGCTGTAAACGAACCACATCTTGAACCTGCAATGGCAGTTCCCGGCTTTAGAGTCGGCACCGCTTCATGCGGCGTTAAATCTCCAGAGCTCAAGGGTAAGCGTCAGGATGTCACACTGATCGTTGCCGATGTGCCGTGCCACGCAGCTGGCGTATTCACCACCAACCGCTTCCGTGCCGCATGTGTCCGCAAGGGCGAAGAGACGCTCTCAAACCATGCTGAAGATATTCGTGCCATTGTTGCTAATGCCGGCAATGCCAATGCGGGCGTAGGTGAAATGGAGGTCGTGTGGAGCAGGCAGCTGATTGAGTCAGGTGCTAAAGCTGCCGGTGTCGATCCCGAGCTGGTGCTATCCGCCTCTACTGGCGTCATCGGTACCCCTTTCCCGATTGAGAGAATTCAGGATGGCATGCATGAAGCTGCGGAAGACCTGCTGGCTGATCACTGGTCGATGGCTGCTCACGCCATCAGAACCACTGATACCTTTGCCAAGTGGGCCTCGAAAAAAGCAGGTGATTATACCATCACCGGCATCTCCAAAGGCTCCGGCATGATTCACCCGAACATGGCAACCATGCTCGCCTTTGTCGCCACCGATGCGCCCCTGACAGCAGCGCAGCTCGAGCCCATGCTCAAACGCGCCGCTAACCGCTCATTCAACTGTATCAGTGTTGATGGAGACACCTCCACCAACGACACCCTCTACCTGCTCTCAAGCGGTATCGGTTTGGGCCATGCGCCACTGGATGACACCTCTGCATTTGAACAGGCATTGACAGAACTCTGTATCGAACTGGCGCAACTGATTGTTCGTGACGGTGAGGGTGTCACCAAGTTCGTTACCATTAACGTTTCAGGCGCAGCCTCCGAAAGCGATGCTAGAACTGTGGGTCGCGCAATTGCTATCTCCCCTCTAGTAAAAACCGCCTTTGCAGGAAGCGACGCCAACTGGGGGCGCATCCTCTCTGCAGTTGGTAATTCAGGCGTACCCATCGACACCAACAAAATCTCCTTGAAGGCCGAGGATGTGACCATGCTGGTATCTGGCAACCTGCATCCCGACTACAAAGATGAAGATGGCATGGCTGTCTTTGCCAAGGATGAGTTCACCCTCCATCTCGATCTCGGTATGGGTAGCGAGTCTTCTACAGTCTGGACGGGAGACCTGACCCACGAATACATCACCATCAATGCGGAATACCGCACTTAGTTTGTTTGATCCGCAAAAGGCTTCCTGCCTTTTGCTTGTAACGCTACGGCGGCGCATCTCCGCCTTCGCTTACGAACTCATGATATTGACTCGGGGCATCGTGCCCCTTGCCCTTCGGGCGGCTTGCAGCCGTCCAAATCGGCATCCATGTCTTATTGTCGCTCGCCGCACGAGGAGAATTGTGCTTGCACAAGAGAGGGTGCCCTGGGGCGCATCCATGTACGGGTTGGTGCATCTCCAAAATGCCTAATCAACAGATTATTGCGCTGGTGGCTGCTTTTAACAGTGATAGAGAGGTTCTGCTTCTTAAACGTCCGGATGATGTTCATCAGGGTGGCTTCTGGTCTTTTCCCGGCGGTAAAGTTGATGAGGGTGAGACACCTCTGAACGCTGCTGTCCGTGAATTCAAGGAGGAGACAGGACTCACCGGTAAACTCTGGCGTCATCTTGGCAAAGCTACGCACAGCTATGGTGATCGAACTCTCCACTTCCTCTTCTTTGTCTGCCACTGCCCCGACACATCAACACTGAACAGCGAGTCTCCCCACGCATGGGCTGATCTGAACCAACTTGATAACTACTCCATGCCGGAAGCCAACAACAAGCTGATTCCCATGCTCACCATTCCCGAGATGGACGAATACCTGAACGACATTTCGTAGACCTTCAATCAAAAACCATCACGTCACCCAAATGGGGGATGTGTCCTTTTCATAAACAGCGATCATTCCACCAGCTGCTTGCGATAGATAATCAACTGAGCATGAAAAGGAACTTTGTGTGAAGCTTAATCCGATCAAGAATGACATTTTAAAAATGGCCCTCTGTATTTTGTCAGGTGCGATTCTATCCATTCTATTCATGCTTCTGCTTCGTTGTTTCTAGTCACCCCACTTTAAACCAACGCGACTCTCGCTAGGCCAAATTGGAAGCATTCTTCTGATAGCATATTCATGCGATTCCCACACACTCGATCACCCATCATAATCCGTACTTGGGAAGTGGTTATTCATCGGATGACCTCAATATTGATGAAGGACGGGATTTGCATGAAAAAGTTCAGGGTTGTGGTTGAGGGAAATAATTACAAAACGGCCATCGATAACAAGCCTCAAAAGCTTGGTTTTCACACCACTCGCTTTGTCGAAGGCAAGGACTATATCGCAGCCAAAATGAAGGCTCTTGAACTAGTCATAGAAGAGCTGGATCATATTGTGTTCAGTAATCCTGAAACAGCTCCTGATATTGATGTCTCCCTGCTTATTGAAGTGAAATCGTTCGATAATTGCGAAGTCCCCGGCAGTGGTTTCACTTGGCACATGCAAGGGTAATCAGGTTAACACCTATATGTCCGCTTTTGGCCGGAAGCAACCTCTCAAAATCTGTGTTTTTGGATAGACGCTGAGGTCTGTTGCTTCTCTTTTGGCTTCTGAAGCACTGCGGTTTTCTGATCTCGCTTCCCCACAGCTGGCATCATGCTCTTTGTGATTTCATCAAACTTATCATAAGCATCTATGGTTTTCTGCTTGGGGGTGTTATTGCGCAGCCAAGCAACGACATCTGTCCACATCCGCGATATCTCACCTCTTGAGGGCATGATGCCAGCATGCGGAAGCTCGACGGTAACCACTGGAATCTGGTGTTGGACTCCAGCACTGTTCCCCAGTGATCCCGGATAAGTGCCAATCAACTTCAGATGCAACTGCCCAAGCTTCCGAGGGCCGGTTGGTGGCCCATCAAAGTCAAGCACACCAAAAGGGGCATGCACTGAGATAATCACATGGGGTTTAAAGCTACGAATCTCATCATACAGCCAGCGTGATTCAGGTTCGCTCAAGGGGGCCTCTCCCGGATAGCGCCGCGGATCTTTACCTACTTTCTGCCAGTACTTTCGCGTTTCATCATGCCAATTGGGAGTCGGCATATTACGGTTCAGGTCGACACCCTTGGCATTCAGACGCTGTGACTCTTGCCGCAAAAGACCGTCAGGATTTACCAGAGGGACTACATGCCAGTGAAACAGACCTGAATGGTGAGCGTCCAATGTCTGCATCCATTTGAAAACAGTGCTGACTGATGCGTACTCATCGCCATGCGTGCCACCAATCAACAGAACACGGGATATGGGTGCTCGGCCGGCTAGCGGAGCATACTCCCGCATCAGAATCGCCTGACCGTTTACTGATCTGGCCCCCGTCTCCTCAAGCTTGCTCTCCAGGCACTCCTTCATGGTCACACTACCGAGCTTATTGGCGATTTTCCTGCACTGTTCAATGGCAGGATCTGGTGCCTTAGATGTGTGGTTCTGGGGGGCCGGAGGAGGATAACTGCGATGGCAGCCGGTCGTCGCGAACAGCAATACACAAACGGCAAAGCAAGCAGCCATTGATAAACACCATCCAGACCTCAAGATTTTCGTCTCGCTCTTGGATGGGCTAAATCATAAACCTCGGTAAGCTTAGCCATGTCGAGATGGGTATAACGCTCGGTCGTTCCCAATGAGGAGTGACCAAGCAACTCCTGAATAGCGCGAAGATCAACACCACCTGCCAATAGATGTGTGGCAAAGGAGTGGCGCAGACGATGCGGTGTTACCGAAATATCAGCGCCTGTTTCAAGCGCACGCTTTTTCACCATCCGCTGCACACTTCGGGCTGTTAAACGGCCACCGCGCAAATTCAAAAAGAGTGCTGTCTCAGGTGATGAACTATCGCGCTCCTCCATATAACTTTCAATCAGACTGATGACACCATCAGGGATCGGAACCACTCGCTCCTTCTTACCCTTACCGAATACGCGCAGCTCGGCAGCACCGAGAGAGACATCCTGAAGATTGAGCCCCACCGCTTCGGAGACACGCAGGCCGCACCCATACATAACAGCAAAGATCGCCAGATCACGCGCTTCGGCTGAAGAGTCGGTGGCATGCATCATCTGACTGGTCTGTTCCGGAGGGAGTGTGCGTGGAAGCCGTTTCGGCTGCTTTGGAGGGCGAATACCTGAAGCGACATTCTTCTTGCACCAGCCAGCCCGCAAAGCGGCATCGAGCAGGCCACGCAAAGCGGAGAGTCTTCGAGCCAGTGTTACAGGTGAAAGGCCTTGGCCGTAACCGGCCACCATCCACCCCTGCACATGATCGCGCGAAACGTCTTCAATGGCGATATCTCCGCTATGCTCGATGAAACGGGTCAGGTCTCTTCTGTAGTTGGAAATGGTATGTTCCGAAGCCAGACGAACTTCGGAAAGCTGTTTCAAGTAGCGGGCTATTGCCTCACTTAGCTGCATCGCTCCGGGCATCTTCTGCAAACTCGTATCTTGAACCACCCAATGCCTTGGCCACGTACATCGCCTGATCAGCCTGATCAACCAGCTGTTTCACCGATATATCCTGCTCGGCAGAGGAAAGTGCAACACCCATACTGATGCTCGCCTTCTCATCCTTAATCTTAATTTCCGCACAACTCTCAACAATCCGTCCGGCAATCTCGGTGGTCTTTTCCCGATCACAGCCAGCCAACAACAGAACAAACTCATCACCGCCCATCCGAATCAGAGGATCGTGGGAGCGAACATGACACCTTGCTGCATCCGCAATAGCGGCCAACAGATCATCGCCAGCATCGGCACCATGCCGCTCATTCATCGCCCTTAAAGAATCCACATCAAAATAGAGGCATGCCACAGCGGTATCTTTACCGAACCACTGAGAAAGCGGTTGATGGCTATGCGGCTGCAAAAAGCGGCGGTTGTGTGTGCCGGTAAGTGAATCGGTAATGGCATGACGGGCAAGACGTTCACGAGCCACGGCATTTTCAAGACTCAGGCCAATCACCTGTGCCAGATGCTGAAGGAAATCGACACTCTGCTCAGGCGAGAACCGCTCACCATCAACCGAGCCCATACCTAGCACACCAAATGGCTTTTCCGGGTTGCCCAGCACCAGCAGCGCCATGGAGGCGAGATGTTCATCCTGCTTCTCAAGCCAGACAAATCCTTTTTCACGACTCAAAGGCATCAGGCAGACATGGCGACCTATCAGGCCCATGTTGGCCATTTCACCCTTCTCGATCCAGACAAGGTCCCGCTCGGAAAGGCCATCAAGTTTGCAGTTGCCGATAAAGCTGGAGCGATCAAACCAGAAACGAACCATATCGAGCGAAAAGCCTGAGCGTAGACCACGCAGGAGTGTAAAACAGAGATCTTCAGCATCGGTAGCAGAGAGCACCTTGGACTCAAGCTCAAAGAGCTTGGCAAAGAGTCGCTCATTATCACGTAAGCGCTTCATCACATCGGCAACGTATTGCTTTAACTCGTGGTTCTCATCGGCCATCTGCTGCATGCGCCGATCAGAGAGATTTTTCACTTCGCCCGTAATACCTTTAGCTGGCTTCTCCACATCACTCATCTACGACGCTCTCCTCGATCAGGATACGCCAAGGCGAACCGGCATCACTACGCGCCAGATAGATGCGTTTGCGACTGATATCCTTGTAGTTATTCGAGCTGTAGTGCTGGTCAAACTCGGCTACCACCACCTCACCCTCAGGCCAACGACTTGGATCATGGATCAAACTGACATCCTTAAAGGAGACATCAATAAATGATTTGTTGGCATTCACCCTTCTTTTGTAACGCTTCCAACCATTGAGATTGCGATCACCGGAACGGAATGCGGGGTGGTAGTGATCAAGATAGGTCTCCGTATCAACCGCCGACCAATCCTGTTGCCACTGATCCAACATCGACTTGACTGACGCTAGCAGCTTCGCCTGTTCATCTTCCTGATCAAAAATAAAATCTTCCCCAACGACAACCCAACTATGTTTCGGATGGACATGCTCAGCCATCGCCAGAAGACGGTCGTTAGGCAGTGCAAAGCAACCACGAGTATCCTGCGGGGGTCTGCGATCAACTCCACTGGCATAGCCATGCATCCAGATACCATAACCATTCTTATTATGAAGTTTGTCCAGCTCATTGGGATAATCGATCGGGAAGACTACGGGACCATAACGCGCCTCAAGCTGGCTATCGTCGACACGTTTCACAAAACGGTAGATACCATTCGGAGTACGGGCATCACCACTCTTCTGTTTGTCGCCACCCTTCGCACCGGTGACCACATACTCATCAGCGACACGCTGGAAAGTGCCTGATTCATCCCGCTCATAGACAAACAGTCTGGAGCGCCCTTTATCCACCATGAAGACACTCTGGATATCAGAACCCAGTTGCAGCAGATGCAAAGGCTTGCCATAGATACCATCGAGTCGATCCATAAAGGCGTGCAGACGCGCCTCAGCCTCACCCAGCCCTGAAGAGAGATCAGCCCCTTCAAGCTGTGCCTTCTTATCTTTCAGGCTGCGGGCGTAATCACCGGCACGCGCTACCGCTAAAACCGCTGACTGACGATGTGCTTCGGCTTCAATGAGAGCAAAGAGCGGATCGGATTCATCGTTGCTGCCTTTCAGATAATCGAGCGCGCGCTCAGGAGAACCATCCTTAAGTGCCAGTGTCGCCTTGAGCAGATCCCTCTCTGACTGCGCAAGGGTTTTGACCACCTCTTCCTCACCCGCATCAAGGGCCATCATGGCACGCTGATCAACGGGGATCGCTTCGCTTGCCATTAACAGTGACGGAAGCAGCAGAGCCAGAATGGTAAGCGTTCTAATCATCACGAGACAGAATCCTCTCTCACTATTTTCCATGTGCCATCATCCAGCCTCATATCTAAAACCTTCGAATCGCTGCCATTGTAACTGTTTGAACGGAATTTTTGAAAAAAATTAACACGGGCTCCTTTGCCACCCTGTTTCAATTCAACCTTAACACTATCTAATTCAATCTTTATGAAGGTTTTTGAACTGATTACACGCTGCTTATATGCCTGCCACTCATCTCTCGATTGAAAGCGGTCAGGCACCTGAAAATCCTCGGCATAGGCGGCAAAATAATCGCTCAGTGATCGGGCCGACCAAGCCGTTCTCCACGCTTCAACCGCATCCAGCACCTGACGCTCCAACAGTGCTATCGATTGATCCGGCTCCGTTGGCGTTGTAATCACCACATCTTTAGCACTTTGGCTTTCAGCAACCTCGA
>Ga0316187_10003987_pt1 | contig 12782 bp, 13 predicted proteins | sample CroRivburrow1_MG_FD_204927 | JGI IMG/M metagenome (GOLD analysis project Ga0316187, IMG submission 204927) | Coastal sediment microbial communities from Maine, United States - Cross River worm burrow 1 | ecosystem: Environmental > Aquatic > Marine > Coastal > Sediment | place: USA: Maine...
GCGAGTCGAATAAGCGTAGCGAGTTCACAAAACGCGACGAAGTCCGTTTTGGACGCACGCAGTGCGCCCCGCAGGGGTAAGCCGCCGCAGGCGGCCAATCCATTCTCGCCACCGCCACCAAACCAAAAAGGCCGCCATCCGGCGGCCTTTTTCATTGTGCTGGCATAGGTTTATTTCTCGGCCAGACGTTTCACGACTACCGGCTCAAGCCTGGTTAGTCCGCCTTCCCTGCCATGCTGGAGAGCCTCCTGATCGCTTGCACCGCTCAGGCTATGGCGTAATGCCAGCATCGCGCCTACCCGGTTGCTGCTCGCACAATGCACCAGCACCGGTCCATCATAGCTCTTGATGAGCTCGTCCAACTCCCTGGCCCTGTCGAAGGTGAGCTCATCCTCGCTGGTGATGGGGAATGCGATGTACTCCAGACCCAGGCCTTCAACGACTCCCTGTTCGTCGGCCATACCGCGATCTTCATCAGGACCGCGCATATCAACAACCGCGACGTAGCCTGAGTCAGCGAAGACCTTCAGCGCAGCCTCGTCCGGTTGCCCCGCGGCCGTAATGCCAGCAACCGGGTCAACATGGCCACTCGCATTAACGCTTGCGATTTCAACATACGTGGCTGGCTGAGAGCCTGGCTCTTCGCCAGCGGAGCAAGCTGCAACGAAACCGAGCAGCAGCCATGGTAAGAGCAGTAATCTCTTCATATCAATTCCGGCGTTATCAGTCTTTTAGCGTGACCGAGCTATTGAGTTCAATGCCACGTTCGGTGAGATCCACATCAACACTCATACGATCATATAGCTCTGAAATCACATCCATAATATCGTTAACGGCGGCCTGTATTTCAGGAGGCGGAGCTTTGCCATCGTCGTTCTGCTCAGCCATCGCCACAGCGTCACCAATAAATGAGTAATAACGGGCCGCGTCCATACTGAAACTCATGAGTGGACCAGCTTCCTTTGCCTCTACCGCGAGCATTTTTTGCAGCTCTTCCCCGGCAGATTCACCCAAACCGATTGCCAGAGCGTTTTCGGTCATAGCGACATACGGGCTAAAGCCCATAGACTGGAATTGAGCATTGTCGAGCGCTACGGGCTTGCCATCAGCTTGCAGATTCAATTCAGCGACCTCGGGACTAAACAAGGCGCCCATCGAAACCAGCGCTTGCGCATTGTCCATTGCCAGCATAAACCGGCCATCAACAGACGTCGGTGGCGTTTGGTTCGTAATGTCCAGGCCCTCGATATCGTCGATCACGGCGACGAAACCTCTAAAATCGTAAACCATCGGAGGAACAGGCTGGTTTAGCGCTGCGCGGCCATTGGCAACGCTGGCCTGCAAGTCTGCGAACAGCTCACATTTGTACGGCTCTGCTTCCAGCGCATCGAGTCTTGCTTCGACGAAGTTACGCGCCGCTTTCAGGTCGAGGCTGAAGCCAAACGATAGCAGCCCGCCGGGATCGCCCCCTAGCCCGGGCACGACGGCTGGTAACTGCGACAACCCAGCCGCGATATCGGAACGCAGTTCGACAACGACCGAAGACTCAAATTGATTGAGCTCAACCGTGGTATAGCCCATGACCATGCGTGGCGCTATTCCCGCGGTCGCCTGAATCTCGGTGCGACAAACATCGGACAATTCCGCTGCATCGTGATCCATCATGGCCAGAAGATCCGCATCAGACCCGGATGTTGCACCTGTGAAGCGGGCCGCGATCCTCTCAAAATCGAAGAAGCCAATATAGTGATTGGTATATCCGTAGGTCGTCGCAATCTCTCGCAAAGTGTCGGATTTCGTAATGCTGTCGGCCGGTAACGTCAAGCCAAGCGCGAGACTTGTTTTGGCGTCATCGGAATTGGCGGGCAGTAAGGTAATGACAGCCTGGTCTTCCAGTACCGCAATGATGAAGCGAACCTCGTCTGCATCGAAGTAACGGTAGGAGTATTTGCCGATGTCTGCGACGGGCAGTTTCTGCCCCGCCTTGTCCTCCATACGAGAAAGCGCAGCTTCAAGCAATGCTCCATCCGACAATTCCCATCGAATGACGGGCAGCAATCCATTTCCGTAGAATGCGCCAGTTGACTCCCGACTGAAGCCTGCGCCGCGCAAACCTTCTATCGACAACAGAGACGTCATCTCTTCCACAACAGCCGAGAGCTTTTGCACCTCGTCGCTGTTGCGCTCCTCCTCGGACATTTCCTTCTGTTGCGCAGATATCGCCGCCTTCAGAATGGCCTGATAGGACTCCATCATCTGGTCTACGTGTGGTTCGATCTTGTCGAGGACATCGTCTGGCAATGGTTCAATGGCCGCGAAAATGTACGGTGTATCTGCTGCCACGTAGCGCAGAATCGTATCGTCCGAACTGAGAATACTTGTGTCGGCCGTGTCGTCCGACTTGCTGCAGGCAGCAAATAAGAACGCACTAATGACGGCGGTGAGAATGACCTTTCTATTAATCGACTTGAGCATGAGAGCAGCTTCCTAAACAATAATTTGCCACAAGGTTCCAACATGGAACCCTGGTTTCCGAGGCAAGGCGAGTAAAGTAGCGAATGCTGACGGTCTGATTATTGTTCATCGATTGGATCGATTGCCGTCGTGGCCGCAGTATACAAAATAATTACCGCGAATTGCGAATCTCATTCACATTGGTTTTGAACGTATTCTTCCACGAAAGTTCAGCTCCGCGACGCGCACCCGCTTTGCACCTTCACCTCCTCCCACCTACACTTCGGGCATGGAATGGGAAATCTGTGACGTTGAGGCTTCTGATCTGGAGGCCGTACTTACCCTGAATCAGACCGAAGTGCCTCATGTTGGCAGTGTTGATTTGGATAAAATGAAGTGGTTCGCAGCCAATGCAGCTTATTTCCGAACCGCCATTGTGGATAAGCAGCTAGCGGCCTACCTCATAGGAATGCGGCCCGGCACCAGTTACGAAAGTCTCAACTACCGCTGGTTTTGTGATCGTTACGATGATTTTGCGTACGTTGATCGAATTGCGGTTGCGGAATTCGCCCGCCGCTACGGCCTGGCTTCGAAGCTATATGAGGATTTCGCCAGGTCTGTTCCGAAATCCGTAGGCATCATGACCTGTGAAGTTAACCTCAAGCCTCCCAACGAAACCTCCATGCGTTTCCACGAGAAACTGGGATTCAGGCAAGTCGGGTCACTCGCCTACGATGACGGCGAAAAAGAGGTAACGATGCTACTCAAGGACCTCAGTGTTCAAGCCCTTCATAAAGAGTAGCATCGAATTTCTCACCAGCCTCAATACGAACCGGTAAGCGATTGCGAGGCGACGCAACCGGGCAGGTTGCGAACGAATTGAATGCACAAGGCGGGCTATAGGCTTTGTTGAAATCGAGAACCGTTTCTCCATTCTCATCTGGCTGGCTCGAGTAGAGAAAACGTCCCGCCGGATACGTTTCCCGGCCGCTGGTCTTGTCACCAAAAACGAAGAACAGCGAATCGCCGGATTCGTAGGCCTCCAGCTCGAAGGTCTCGCCGTCAATTTCGAAGGCGATTTTACCGGGAGATTGCGGCCGATACCCCAAACCTTCGATAACGGTGTCCACATTCATGATTTTTGGCTCATCAAACGCGCGCAATGTTCCGCTTACCCGCAAATCGGGGTCAATCGGAAAGTAGTCCAACGCCTGAAACGTGTCGAGTGCAGGGCTTTCGTAGTCTCGCAAGCGAATTGCGTATTTGCCATCACGCTCGATAGCCATCCATGCCAACGAACCGTGAGTTAGCAGCACCGGATCGCCGCTTGTATCGGCGCGCATCAGAATTGACTGAACGGGGACATCGTTGTTGCGCACATCCACGCCAGGCTCAACCGTGAGCGTCAAACCCGATTCTGTGATCTGCACCAGGCCAATATGCCCGGCTGCAGCTTCCGGGAACTGAAAGTCGTTGTCGGCGGCCGAACCTATTCGAACGCTATCCTTCTGCAACCAATACAGGCCGACAAGAGTCAGGTAACCATCGGGCTCCACCAGGCTGGAGAAGCGGTCTTCTCGCCATTCCATGATTTCCGCTTCATAGGCGGCGATATCCAAAGACGTTTCGCCGCCGCCACAAGCGACCAGCAAAAATGCGATAGCACCGAACAACAGGTTTCGTGATGTAATCATCATGGTGGCGGATACTAGTACACAAGGCTCATGACGAAAACCCCAGACAATGCGACGCTGGCCTACGCCGCATTGCAGCCAGAGCAGATTCTCGACACGCTTGAGGAACTCGACTACCGCTGCGACGGTCGATTTCTGGCGCTCAACAGCTACGAAAACCGGGTTTACCAGGTTGGTATCGAAGACAGTGCGCCGGTCGTCGTGAAGTTCTATCGGCCAGATCGCTGGAGCGACGCCGCCATTGTCGAAGAACACAGCTTTACTCAGGAGCTTGCCGACGCAGAAATACCTGTCGTCGCGCCGCTGTCCATAGGTGGGCAGACTCTGCATTTCTCCGGGCCGTTTCGACTGGCGGTATACCCCTGCCATGGCGGTCGATCGCCGGATCTCGATAATCTCGACCTGTTGCAGCAGTTGGGCCGACTCGTCGCGCGGATTCATCTTATTGGTGAAACCGCCGACTTCGAGGATCGCCCAACGATCGACATCGAAAGCTACGGAATCTCCTCCTGTAACTTCCTGCTCGACAATGACTTCGTGCCAGACGAGTTATGCCCCGCGTACGAGAGCGTGGCTGAGTTGGTTCTTTCTGGCGTAGAAGACTGTTTTGAAATAGCAGAGCCGTTCAGTCAATTTCGGCTTCACGCTGATTTTCATCCCGGAAATGTTCTCGTTGCTGGTGACCAACTTCACATTGTCGATTTCGACGACACGCGACGAGGACCGTCCGTGCAGGATCTTTGGATGTTCTTGTCGGGCGACCAGATTGAACAAACGCCGCAATTGAATGCATTGCTCAAGGGCTATCAGGAGTTCCGGCAGTTCAACGCACGCGAATTACACCTTATCGAAGCTCTCAGAAGCTTGCGCATCATGCACTACGCCGCATGGATTGCACGACGATGGGAAGACCCGGCGTTCAAGATTGCTTTCCCCTGGTTCGATTCGCGCCGCTACTGGGACGATCACGTGCTTACCCTACGCGAGCAAGTCGCGTTGATGCAGGAACCGCCGCTGGAGTGGCACGGGTTCTGACGGGCAGCACCAGCGAATAACTACCGGGATGGCAACGAGCGACGGGTCGAGAGTACCTAGTGGCTCGTACGGAACATGCTGAAATACAAGAATTTTTGGTCGCGGCATCGCTGTGAAAAACCAAATATCTGTTGGCTGATAGTGAAAGACCTTTGTACCTGCGTGGGCAACGTTCTTGAAGTTTTCGCATACATTGATTCTGTTGGCATGCCACACTAAAGTGTCAGGAATCGAAATTAACCGCTTGTTAGCGGAACTCTGTTGCTAAAGAGCGCTCTGATATAGGGATCGCACAACCGCTAAATGTCACCGGACGCGTCTATTTGAATACAGTGAAATGCACTCCATTAATGGCGCTGCTAATCGCCGCGCTAATTTCCGGCTGCGCGTCCAGCGTCAAGTTGGTTACGCCGACGATTCCGACTCCGCTGACCGATAAGATCCCGATTTCCGTAGGTCTGCGGATGCCGGACAATTTCGATCACTACGTGCACGAGGAAAACGTTTTCGGTCGCGAAGAATGGACAATTGATCTCGGCAACGCTAACGCCGCGCTCTTCAAACAACTGTTCAGCCATATGTTTGACCACGTAACAGTCCTTGGTGCACAGGACGACCCACAATTGATGGATATAGATGCTCTAATTGAGCCCAGCATAGACGCTTTTGAGTTTTCCACGCCGGCACAAAGCAAGACCGACGCGTTCGCTGTGTGGATTCGTTACCGACTCAGGGTATATGACCAGGCGGGTACGCTGGTTTCCAATTGGCCTGTCAGCGCGTACGGCAAGAGCCAGACAACGGTAATGAACAAATCAGATGCATTGCATCGCGCCGCTGTATTGGCAATGCGCGACGCCGCAGCGCTAATGATTATCAAGCTCGACGACGTTACAGGCATTAGCAGTCTCGGTCATTCAACGCCGGCCGCCAGCGCTCCCGTTGCAGCGCCCATATCAGACGTCGTTGACGGAGGCGACGTGCCATCCGGTGCTCTGGAGGTACGACCCGATGATGCATCCTAATAGAATACTTAAACCTCTAGCCTGCATGGTGGCGATTTTTACCGTCAGCGGCTGTATCACTTCGACGGTCCAGGATGTTCGAAAGGGTGGCACCGGAATTGCAGATGGCGAAGCCATCGTCATCATGGGCAAGAGCTATCACCTTGGAAATGAAACCGAAGCGAAATACATACAATGCATTGAAGACGCGATGGCGCAAGGGCGCGAAGGGCTGCGCGTTATTCCGCGCAGAGAATTCGTGGACTCGCTGTTTCCCTGGTTCGAACCTCGAACGGCTCCGGCAGAAACTAAAAATCTGGCCAAACTGATGAGCCGTCCGGGTGTGGCCGAGAAGATTGCCGAACAGAAAATTCGTTATATCGTCTGGCTTGCCGGAGATACCGAGAAAGTCGCGGGCGGCGGCAGCATGTCTTGCGCGGCCGGTCCCGGCGGCGGCGGATGCTTTGGTTTTGCATGGTGGCAAAAAGACGCAGATTACGATGCGGCAGTATGGGATTTGGATGGTCTCGAGTCGGCCGGAACCGTATCGACGGACGTTAGCGGCAAGTCATTCATGCCGGCATTAGTCATCCCTCTTCCGTTTATTGCAAGAACTCAGGCGAAAGCGTGCCACACACTGGCTGATCAGTTGCACAGCTTCATAACCGACGAAGAAACAACCTAAGACCCGTCGCTCCCAAGAGCCGCTGCCTATTTCGGGCGACCTGCTCGAATGAATGCCTGCCTGTAATATTCGGAGTCGAGGCTTTCCACTGAGACATGACGTCCGCTAGACGGCGCGTGGACGAACTTCCGACTCCCAAGATACATCCCGACATGAGACATTTTCCCCGCAATGTTGAAGAAAAGCAGGTCACCAATCCGCAAGTCCCTCTCGTCAATCGGAGAAAGACCGGACCAGAGCCCCGCTGTTGTGCGCGGAACTGACATGCCGACGTTGGCGTAGGCATAGTGCACGAGGCCACTGCAATCGAACCCGGCCGGTGAACTGCCGCCGTACCGATATGGCACACCAAGCTGCCCCAGAGCAACCGACGCGGCGCGTTCGCCAACCGGGATGGTCGTACGCCCCTGGACAGCGACGCGCCGATCCGCCTTTGCTGCCGGGGCTACAGACGGCTGTGACGAACACGCGGCAGCCACAACTGCTATAACGGCAATCAGGGCGAGGTGGCGAACTATCTGGGCGGGCTGGGATATCATGTACATCAGTCGGTATCAGCACTTGACACCCAGAATACATTTTGAGGCCATGGATTCGTATGACCTGCATCTCAAGTTCAAGAGTTCGAAATAATGGCAATACGCTCGCAAGAACATTGCGAGTGGCCATATTCGTTTGTCTCGCAGGTTTGGTGAGCTGTGGCGAGCAAATGGCTAAATCTGCGCTTGTACTTGGCCCACTGACCTATGGCATTAGCTACGACGTTCGACCAGACCCGGCAAAAAAGACTGTCGATGTCACGCTAACCCTGAATCAATCCAGTGCATTGCTCCTTGAAATGACGATGCGAGTGGATTCGCGAACATCCAGCTTCAAAGCCGACGGTGCGCTCGATGTTCGGGCCGATACCGTCACCTGGCGACCGCCGGCAAATGGCGGAAAAATCAGCTGGCAGGTTTCAGTGCCGCACAAACGCAATACAAACGGGTATGACGCCTGGTTGGACAGGCAGTGGGGCTTATTCCGTGCTGAAGACATTATCCCACGTGTATCGGCCCGAACGCGTAAAGGCGCAACGAGTGAGACGCAAATGAGGTTTGCCGTTCCCAGCGGGTGGTCTCTTGTCACCGAGTATTTCGGCGAGAACAATCAATTTAAAATCGATAATCCTGCAAGAAGGTTTGACCAGCCAAACGGCTGGATCGTGATGGGAGAACTGGGCGTGCGCCGGGAAAATATTGCCGGTGTCCGTGTTGCTATAGCCGGCCCGGTCGACAATAACGTACGCCGAATGGATACGTTGGCATTGTTGCGCTGGACATTGCCCGAAGTCTCAAGGATTTTCCCGGATATGCCGGCTCGACTCACCATCGTTAGCGCCGGCGACCCAATGTGGCGCGGAGGTCTGTCGGCGCCACAATCGCTGTTCATATACTCGTCACGGCCACTGATTAGTGAAAACGCGACCAGCACCCTCTTACACGAAGTTATGCATTTACTTCTTCGCCTTTCTGCCGATGATGGCTATGACTGGATTGTGGAAGGGCTCGCCGAATTCTACAGCCTGGAGATACTTCACCGCAGCGGGACGATTTCCGACGAGCGTTATGCCGTCGCCAGGGCAGATACCGCAGAATGGGCAAGCTCAGCTACGGATCTTTGCCTGCCGGTGTCTTCGGGTGCAACGACCGCATTGGCCGTGACAGTCCTCGACGCATTGAACGATGAAATCAAAGAGAGAACGGATGGCGTGGCAAGCCTGGACGATGTGGCTCGTACTCTCAGACACGCAGACAAAGACGTCGATCTGGCCATGCTAATCGACATTGTTGAACAGCTTGTTGGCGATAAATCGGACGCACTGCACATCGATAAGCTCCCCGGCTGTCGTAGTATCGCCACTGTCAACCGGAACACGTAAACCGCCAAATGGACCGACGTCACGATCTTGAAGTAATCCTGCGCTCGCGAACCCCGATCGTCATCATAGAATCACGGGAAGAATCGCGAATGCTCGAGATGTTGCAATCCATCACAATCTCCGGAGCAACCCTCAACTATCAACCATTATTTCGTTGGACTGTTACCGACGGCTTGCAACGACTCGACATCGCACTGGAGCCACAGCCACTAAACTCCGAGCCAACGGAAGTCCTCAAGCATATTCGGGCTGTATCCAAACCCGGAATTTATGTCCTTCTGGACTTCCATCCGTTCCTCGAAAACCCATTGCATATTCGCCTTTTGAAGGACATCTGCATTCGTTATCGCGATATACCTAGGCAGATTGTCCTCATCAGTCACACAGTAAAGCTGCCCGAAGAACTCGAACCATTCAGTGCACGTTTCGAAATGGCATTGCCCAGTGAAGATGAGCGACGCAAGATTATCCAGGGCGTTGCCGATGAATGGACCCAGGAGCATCCCGGCTCGCGTGTACAAGCTGACTCGAAAGCATACGAACTGCTCATCCGAAACCTGGCTGGGCTGACATTCAGCGATACGACGCAGCTCGCCAGAAATGCGATTTATGTTGATGGGGCGATCACCAAAAGCGATCTGCCCGGCGTGATGCAGGCGAAATACGAGCTTCTGAATCGCGGCGGCGCCCTCCAGTTTGAATACGAAACCGCTGGTTTCAGTGACGTCGGTGGACTCACGCGTTTAAAGCAATGGCTTGCACAAAGAAGGGCCGTCTTTCGCGGTGATGCCAGCGCCGCTCACCTGGATTCGCCCAAGGGGCTCCTGCTTCTTGGGATTCAGGGCTGTGGTAAAAGCCTCGCGGCAAAAGCGACAGCCGGCATTTTCGGAGTCCCTCTTCTGCGCCTCGATTTCGGCGCAATTTACGACAAGTACCACGGCGAAACCGAGCGCAAACTCAGAGAGTCATTGTCAACTGCCGACGTCATGTCACCGTGCGTCTTGTGGATAGACGAAATTGAAAAAGGTATCGCCGGTCGCGGCGGGGAAACCGGAACCACGCAGCGTGTTTTGGGGACATTCCTAACCTGGCTCGCGGAGAAAAAGAGTCACGTGTTCGTAGTGGCGACTGCCAATGACATTACAGCTTTGCCGCCTGAACTCGTACGCAAAGGACGGTTCGACGAAATATTTTTTGTCGACCTGCCTGACAGAAATATTCGTTCGTCGATTGTCGCTATTCATTTAGCCAGTCGCGAAAAAGAACCCGGTGACTTCGATGTTGAGGCGCTTGCGGTGGCAACACGGGGTTTTTCCGGCGCTGAAATTGAGCAGGCCGTCGTCGCTGCTTTTTATGCCGCACACAGCAAGAAAGAAGCGCTCAAAACACAGCACATACTCGATGAAATCGAACATACCAGGCCACTCTCGATCGTAATGCACGAGCAGATTGAAGCCCTGCGCCAGTGGGCGGACGGACGCACTGTCCCCTGCGACTAGCAGCGGCCGCTTTCGCGATTTTACGTAACGTGGAATAACGCATTAGCGTCGTTGTGAGCGATCGTATGCGTGGTAGTATGCCCGTATGGCTAATGATAAAAACAACATCAACGAATTAGTCATCAATGATGATGACCCAACAGCGGAACTGGAAACTCTTTCGCTTAAACAGGTATTGCCGGAAACCGACAGCGATCAGTCAGAAATTGCTGCAAAGACTCATGGTTTCGAGAAAGAAGCCGACACCGGTAGCGATGCGGCGATCACTGAACTTAGGTCCGAACTCCAGGTACGCTCAGAGACCATTGATCGACTGCAGTTCAAAATAGAACAGCTAGGCCTGAAGTTGAAAGGGCTTGAAACCGAGTACAAAGCGCGCGAGGAAATCACCAGCCAGCAAAATTCAGAACTTGAGACGATCAGAACGAAGCTCGCCAATACGAGCAATTTGCTGAAGAAGCGCGATCAGTCCATCAAAGCATTAAAGTCGGAAATTCGCGATCGAAATATCGAATTCAACAAGCTGCAAGCATCGATTGATGACATTGCGCAAGCTGCGAGTGAAGGCTCGGCGGAAGTACCGGGCAACGAACGTACATTCCTTGAGGCACAGGCCGGGCAACTTGCAAGCAGTCGAATTCTCATACGTGAACTGCGTGCACAGATCGAGCGGACGGACTCTTATGCCGACGAGTTACGAGAACAATTGCAGGAACGTACTGAAATCAGCAGTCACGCCGTTGGCAATCATGACTACCTTGAAGCCGAGCTAGCCAGGGCAAAAAGCAAGATCGCTGAACTTGAGCAATCCGTTGAATCTGAAACCGCCACGACCGCGGAACTCCGCGTGGCGATCGAACAAATCAAAAATTCCCACGCCGAGGAAATACGAATGATCCGGTTCGAACTTGGCGAAGCGCAAGAAACTGTCGCACAGCATGAACTGGTCACTGAGCAACTTGCTGCGGATCTTATTGACACGCGCGGCTATCGCGATGATCTCGAACGGATGCTGAATAATTCCGCAGAGTCGAACCAGTCCAAACTCGAGCAACTCGATCGAGAAATTCGTCAGTTGCGTCAATTGAATGAAGACCTGGAAAGTAGTCTAGAAACGAAAAGCGAGGCCGTTAACTACCTTCTCGGTGAATTGGCCAAGAAGACCCAAAAAATCGATTCGATCGGGGAGATCGAAGAAGTCATCGATGAAATCGATGATCGAGTCTCCGAGCACATTGATGAGCCGACTGTTGATGAACCGAGTCTTCATGAACGGGATCGTGTGACCCGGGTACTGATCGGATCTGTTGAGGGCCAGGAATTGCGTTTTCCGCTGTTCAAGGATCGCCTCACGATCGGTCGCACCGAGCAAAACGATATCCAATTGAGGGCGTCTTACGTGAGCAGGCGTCATGCCGTCATGGTTACCGATGGCGACAAAACACGCGTTATCGACTGGGGTAGTAAGAACGGTGTGTTCGTTAATTCGTCACGGATAACTGAACACTTCCTTTCGAACGGAGATACCGTGACGATTGGCACAGCCGATTTCCGCTACGAAGAACGTCCCAAACGCGATAGTTAGCGACGTCACCTTCTTGAGACTGTGAGAATAATCACGGCGATGCGCCGTTGCGGACTGTATGCTCCTGGCTTATCGCCAAGGATGGCAATTGCAGCATGACGCCCACAAATACCTCAATAAAACCGACAACAGACCTGAGTAAAACCCAGGAAATGACTCGCAACACCGGCCGGTTGATGTCGCGAGTAATCTGGCTGCCCAGGATTCTCTATGTCGCGCTTCCCTATTTCTATATTGCCGCCGGCATTGCTGCGCTGCTTGCGAGTTTGTATATCAGTGACTGGTTTTGGATTTTGCCGCACTATCTCTTGTTTGCTGCTGCATGCTTGCACATGGGCATTCTCGTTCACCAAAAACGGCATCGACGCTGAGCGCTTGATCTTTACCGATTCGTGCGCAACGATATCGCTCCGGCAGCGTAGAGATCGATCGTGAGTCAACAACCCCGCAAACAACGCATTCTCAAAGAAGTAGCGTTATTTACAGGCCTTCTATTCGTGGGGTTTGTGCTCATGCCCATCGCCATCTATTGGGTCGGGCAGAACGTGCTCGGTGAGTACGGTGGACAGGGATATAGCGATTTCTTCGCCACGCTTAGCACGAAAATCAGGGGCGGAGAGCTTATCCCCTGGTTTTTTGTCTTGTCGCCTTATTTGGCATGGCAACTGCTGCGGCTGACATTCTTCGTCTGGCATCGCGTCACTCCCGCCAAATCCTGATTCGCGCAATCTGGCGACAATGTGACGCAGATCACATATTCTTGTTTAACAACAGGCTAGTAGCGCATTAAGATAGAAAAAAGCTTAACAATGATGCATGCTGGACTCAGGGGAGTTCTATACTTGGCTCCCGTCCACTTCACAGGCATTAGACGCAAAAACACTGATGATCACTCGTCTCACAAA
>Ga0316187_10003988_pt1 | contig 12781 bp, 11 predicted proteins | sample CroRivburrow1_MG_FD_204927 | JGI IMG/M metagenome (GOLD analysis project Ga0316187, IMG submission 204927) | Coastal sediment microbial communities from Maine, United States - Cross River worm burrow 1 | ecosystem: Environmental > Aquatic > Marine > Coastal > Sediment | place: USA: Maine...
GACCAGAATCGTCTTGATCTGCTGATAAAGACTATCGGTATCCATGCCGCGATTCTAAGAGAGTTCATGCCGAAAGGCTAAGATTTGTTGCTTGCCGAAAGTTGGCGATCAGCCCATGGCAGATGTAATCATAGATTCCAGGGACGCGTTCAGTGCGTAGCGCGCGCGCCGTGGCGCATCCTGGTCGCCCAGATACTGGCTGGCCTCGACCGGGGGCAGGATCGTGATCGCAAAATGCGGTGGTGAAGGCGGTATTTTGTACCATGGCACGTGTTTTGCCAGCAATTGCGGCCTGCAATCGATGACTATCGGCAAGATCTGCGCTCGGGCGCGGATGGCGATCTCGGCGGCCCCGAGCTTGAATTTCAGCGGTTGCCCGTCAACTGAGCGCGTGCCCTCGGGGAACAGTAGCAGACTGGCACCGGACATTAGTCGTGTTACACAGGATTCCAGCAAGTCGTCCGGCGCGCGGTTGGAGATGTAGTTGGCGGATACCGCGGATACGCGTAACACAGGGTTCTTGGTCACAGCCTCCTTAATAACGCAGTCGATCTGCGGAAAAAGTGACAGAAGGATGACGACGTCGATCAGGGTAGGATGATTGGCCAGCAACAGCTGGCTGCGCCCGGGATCCCAGTGTTCCATTCCCGAGACCTTGCAGGAGATTAGTCGGCTCGCACAGGCGGTCCAGACAAAAACAGAAAAGGCTGCGGTGAGCAGCTTTCTCGTGGCGACCTGCCGCTTGCCCGGATGCCGGACGAACACGTACAGAAGAGGAAGAACAATGAAGCCGACCAACAGGCCGATAAGACCGAAGAAGAACCAGAAAAGTGCAGTTCCGATAAAGCGATAGATATAATGCAGGCGCTTCATTCACTGTCACGCCTGGCAGGCCCGTTCGGAACCCAACTGTTTGGCAGCGTAATGCTGAATTTCAAGGCAATTCCAAAGGGCATCAGTTAGGCTTATTCTACACCACGATCTCAATCTGCTTTATTACCAACGCGCGTAACTGCTGACAACAAACTCATGCGACTAGCTATCGGTCAATACACGGCAACTTCGGCGGCCGGCACGGGCCTCGTTGAGATGCGGGAGGCGATTCATGAGCGTCGCTCGGGTTTGCGCCGCAACGACCTGGAAGCCTGCGACCTGGATACGTGGATTGGTCGTGTAGCAAATCTTGAGGAGGTCGCTCTACCGGACAGCCTGACGTACCTGCACAGCCGCAACAATCAACTCGCGTGGCTGGGTTTGCAGCAGGATGGCATGCTCGATGCCATAGCCGAACTTAAGCAGCGCATCGGCAGCGACCGAGTTGGTGTAATCATCGGCACCAGCACGTCGAGTATTGCCAGGACCGAGGAGGCATATGCCAATCTACTGCCGTCCGGCGCAATGCCCCCGGAGTACTGTCAGCCGGAAGTACATAATTTGCACTCGCCAGGTATCTTCGTTTCCGAGGCGACCGGTCTGGAGGGACCGTCGATGACGATCAGTACCGCCTGCTCGTCAAGTGCGAAGGTGTTTGCATCGGCGATGCGCTGGATCAGCCACGGATTGGTCGACGCAGTGCTTGTTGGTGGTGTCGATAGCCTGTGCATGAGTATCTTGTATGGCTTCAATTCGCTGGAACTGGTGTCTCCTGATCTCTGCCGTCCGTTTGATGAGCGACGCAATGGCATCAATATTGGCGAGAGCTGTGGTTACGCAATCCTTGCTAAGGAGGATATGATCACGGATGCCCAATTCAGCTTGCTTGGCTACGGCGAAAGCTCCGATGCGTATCACATGTCGCATCCACATCCGGATGGCAAGGGCGCGGTCCTGGCCATGTCTCAGGCGCTGGATCGCGCAGGGATTGCGCCGAATGTTATCGACTACATTAATTTGCATGGTACGGCGAGCCAGGCGAATGATCGAATTGAGGCGCTCGCGCTGGCGCAGTTGTTTTCCGAGCACACTCTCGCCAGTTCGACCAAGGCGTGGACTGGTCATGCCCTGGGCGCGGCCGGCATTCTGGAGGCGGTCATTACACTTGAGGCGATGCGCTACGGAATTGTCCCCGGCACGCTGAATTGTGACCAACCGGATCCGGACTTCGCCTTTCACGTGGTCCGTGAGAACGTGCAGAGACCCTTACGCTACGCGATGACAAATTCATTCGGCTTTGGTGGCAACAATGCGACGCTGGTTTTCGGGCATGCGGATGACTAGGGTAGATATTTCCGGTGTCGGCGTCTGGAGCGAGCAATTCGCAAACTGGGAAGAGTTTCGCGCGGTGCTGGGCGGTAGCGAAGCGGTTCTCAGTAGCGCCCTGAAGCCCGAGCTGATCCCGCCAAAGGAGCGACGGCGTGCACCGCAGGCCGTCAAGATGGCTATCGAAGTTATGGACCAGGCATGCCAAATGGCCGGCGTGGATCCGTCTGGTGTGGCGACGGTGTTTGCCTCTGGCATGGGCGATATGCAGATCACGGACTACATGTGCAGGACGCTGGCAAGCACGCCACGCCTGGTATCGCCGACTCGATTTCACAATTCTGTTCACAATGCGTCGACAGGCTACTGGTCCATCGCGACGGGGTCGCATGCCCCGGCGAATGCTGTTTCGGGCTACTCGCATTCGGTAGCAATCGCGATCCTCGAAGCGGCGGTCCAGGCAAGCGAAGAGAATATACCTGTGCTGGTGGTGGTGGAGGAACTCGCGGCGCCGCAGCCGTTCAAGTCCGTCTGCGATGCAGAGCTGGCATTTGCCGCAGCACTGCTGCTGTCACCCAGTGTCGCCGCTTCGTCGCCGATGGCTTCAATGGATATCAAGGTATGTCGGTCCGAAGTTGACATTAGCGCGCCATTGCAAGTTCAAGGTATCGACTACTCGACTAACTTCGCCGCGAACATATTGCCGTTGCTGTCCGCCGTCGCCGCGCAGGATGCTGCCGGCCTGAAACTTCCCTTGTCGCGGCGTACGGCGCTGCAATTTTCCCTTTCTATGGAGCGGGCGCCCCGGACTGCCCATGCGTGAACTGAGTGCAAACTATGATGTCGCGATTGTTGGCGGAGGCCTTGCAGGGCTGACGCTGGCGCTGCAGTTGCAACAGGAGTCTCCGGAACTTTCGATAGCCGTTCTTGAGCGCAACAGCCTGCCGCCGCCGATCGCGGCACACAAAGTCGGTGAGTCTACCGTCGAAATCGGTGCACATTACCTCGCGCATACACTTGGTTTCGATCAACTCCTCGATGACACACAGCTGCGGAAATATGGCCTGCGCCTGTTCTTCGGTAGTGGCATGCATGGTGACCTTTCCAAGGCGGACGAACTCGGACCCAGTCGCTTGCTGCCAGCCCGCAGCTACCAGATCGACCGCGGCAAGCTGGAAGGTGATCTCGCAGAGATTCTGCGGCAGCGCGGCATTTCCCTGCACGACAATTGCGTCGTAAAGCAGGCGAAGGTCAACGCTAATGGCGCGGGGCATGAAATAAAACTGACCAATAATGATCAACCGGGCAGCCTTCATTGCCGCTGGCTGGTCGACGCCAGCTCGCGGGCCGCCGTTGTGAAGCGTGGTTTGAATATAAGCAAATCCTGCGACCACAAGATTAATTCAGCCTGGTTTCGTCTTGATGCGCCAATCGCGGTAGATAACTGGTCGCAGTCCGAAGCGTGGCAGCAGCAATGCGATCGGCCGAGGCTGTACTCGACAAACCATCTCATGGGTTGTGGCTACTGGGTGTGGATTATTCCTCTGGTGGGTGACAGGACCAGCATTGGCCTGGTTGCCGACCCGGAGGTGCACCCGCTATCCTCATTCGGCAATTTCGAGAAATTTACGCAATGGCTGTCGCAGCATCAGCCCATGCTCGCTGATGAGGTCATCGGCGCGCGCGATACGCTGATGGACTTCAAATTCGCCAAGAGTCTGTCCCAGGACAGCGCCCAGGTCTGGTCCAAAGAGCGATGGGCCCTGACAGGAGAGGCGGGCGTGTTCGCCGATCCGTTCTATTCGCCGGGATCCGATTTCATAGGCATCAGTAATACATTCGTGGCCGACATGATTCGGCGTGACCGACTTGGCGAGCGCTTTCCTGTGCATGCGGCGGTATATGAGAAAATGTACATGTCGTTTCTCGAAAGTACGATGAGCCTTTATGAAAACCAGTATGCGGGATTCGGCGATACTCGCCTGATGGTGGTCAAGACAACCTGGGACTACGCGTACTATTGGTCCATTCTGAGCTGGCTATTCTTTCGCAACGTGATGACGGACCTGAACTTTCTCAGGATTTCGCAGGCGAAGCTGGTGGAAATCCGCGCACTGAACAGCACCATGCAGGCGGCTTTCAGGCAGCGCGCGGCCAAACGGATTGTGGACGAAGGGCGCGGTCGATTTATCGATCAGGCGGGCATCCCTGTTCTCTATGATCTGAACGCCGCGTTGCTACAGACACCGTCCAGCGTCGAGTCCGAGTTCAAGGACAATTGCGATCGTCTTGTTGGTCTGTCGCCGAGATTGTTGTCCTTGCTGGAAGGCGGCGCGGTCAATGGTCATGACAGCTGTAGCCTGCTCGGCGACCTGCACCAGAGCCTGAACTGATCTACTTGCGTGGCAAGCGGCTGCCGGAATAGGCAGTCAGGAAGCTGATTAATGATCCTGCGGCGACCGTGAGTCCCAGAAACTTGAGCACCGGGATCGATGATCCGGCAAGTATGACGAAAGCTAACGTTGTCGACGCGGCGCACGCGATAACGCCTTTGTCGGTCGCACGGCGCTCGTCGGCGGGCTCCACACGGCTTAGGAACAGCGCATAGTCGAGTCCAAGCCCCAGGACCAGCAGTAGAGCGACCATGTGGATTACGGTCAGGCTACCTTGGATGCTGCTGATGACAGCGATGGTGACAGCCAGGGACGACGTTACGGTCAAGCCGACCCACAACGTGTGGCGGAACTGTCCGCGGGCATACCAGAGCAAGGCAATGATAAGGAGTGCTGCAACGAGAATGGTACGCAATGCGGTATTCCGATAGTCGCGCATCAAGCCTACCGAACTTGCCTGCAAGTCGACGAGACTGGCCGCGGTGTTCCACTGTGCGACCTGTTCGGCCAGTTCCCGTGGCTGCGGTTGCACGAGGCTCACTAGTGCTATCCATTCATCGCCCACCTGCAGGAGGTGAGCGTCCAGCCACGATCGCAATAGTGTTGCTTCGATGTCTGCAGGAGTGAGCAGCGGTAGTGATTGACTCGCAGCGGCAGTTGCCAGAAACGCGTTGAAAGCGTCGGCACGGAATGGCGTGCCCTCAGTGGCAGCGGCCAGCCTGCCGGCCAGGGTCGCCGCATCCGGAATCGCATTCTGCCGCCGCTGCTGCGCTTGCTGGCTTGGCAATATCTGGCTCACGGACTGCCAGCCCTCAAGCAGCCCCGCATCGACGGCCCGGGCCAGCTGAACATCGACCGCCTCACTGTCGCGCAGCAATGCCTGCAGCGATTTGTTGTAAAGCACGAGTTGGTAACGCAAGTCCGGCGTCGCGGTGGCGGATCGCAGTACGCGATCGGTTGCCAATCGCTCACTGGCGACAGGACTGAGGCTGGAAAGATTGTCATCCCATAGCCCCGTGTCCAGCGACCGATAAATGCCGGTAAGACCGGCGGCCAACAGGACTAACGCCACCACGTAATGGAGTTTCGGTTCGCTTGGCGGCTGCGCGTCCTGTGGCGAGGCGTCTTCCTTTTCGGCCAGCAGAAACGGCAGCCAGGTTCGGGTTGCCAGGCTGGCAACAATGACTCCCGCGACCGTGAATAGCCCTAATTGTGCAAGACCCTCCGAGTTCGAAAAAGCCAGCGCGAGATACGCGATCACCGTACTAAGCACACCAAGTCGCATCGTCGGCCAGATCCGACGAATGGCAGAGCGACCGGAACCGCCATGGGCATGGCTAAACAGATGCAGTGGGTAGTCGACGGCGACACCTAGCAGGGTAAAGCCGAAAGCGAGCGTAATGCCGTGTACCGTATCGAAGAGCAGCGTCACAAGAGTCAGCCCGGCCAGGAAACCTGTTACCAATGGCAGGGCAGACAGTAACAACAGCCGGGGGCTTCGAAATACGACGAGCAGCACCAGCAACAGGGCAACGCTGGCGAAGATGCTCCTGGCTGTCGCCTCGGCGCGAATTGTCTCTTGCAGCTCCACACTGAATGCACCCACACCGGTGATTTCCAGCGTTTGTGAAGCGGCCTTGGGCAGCGCCGCAAACGCCCGTCGCACGGTAGTAATGGCTTCGGATTGAGCGGCTATGTCGATGGCCGTAGCTTGTGTCTCTGCCATGAGCACCGCACTGCCGTTACTCGCAATCCATGGATCGCCGCTCATATCTGCAGGAACCAGGGACTCCAGCATATCCAGCGTGACCAGGAACGGGTCGCGTGCAATGAGTTGCAGCAGGGTACGTCCGCCACCAAATGCGAGGTCGCGCAAGCGGGACTGCAGTGCGCTCGCAAGCGAGGATTCACTGAAGTCGATGTCACGCATCAACAGGTAGTAATCTTTGATCGGCTCCGGAACATCCGCTGTGTCTTCCGAGAACTCTCCATTAAGAACAGATACGAAACCAGGACTGGCAGACAGAGCCTGTTGTAACTCGGAAGCCGATTCGATCGACTCGTCGGTAGAGGGTCCGGAAATACCAATTATGAGCAAGCGCGACCCAGGCCCATTGCGGAGTTGCTCAATCAATACGTCGTGCGCGAGTGTCGTGTGTTTCGGAAAGAATGCGCTCAGATCAAAGCTCAGCTCCAGGCGGGCAAATAACACAAGGACGGCGATCAGTACAGCAGTGAGCCAGAGTAGTGATCGTCGCCATGCTGACGAAATCGAGATTTTCACGGCGCCAGGTTATTTCGCGTAATGCGCATCAAATGCCACTCGTCGTCCTGCAGGTTGATACGAATACTGGTAACGGTGTGATTGTCACCCTGGACCTCAAGTTTGCTTATGCGCTTGGCCACGGACCGCGATATGGGTGTCATTTGCAGTGCCCACGCGTCTTCAGTGCCGGACAATTCGCAGTGAAACGCTGCCTCCAGTTCGTCGCTGTCTCCGGACAGGATCGACTCGATGGCACCAAGAATGGTTTTCAGCGCACGGCTTCGATTAAGCGCGAGTTTTCGGGTCTTGCCATCTCTTGCAACGACGACATGGTCCGCTTGTATAAGAATATCTTCTTCAAACGGCGTCTCGATGACCTTCCTGAGTATTCCGCTCGCCAGGTATTCGAGGCGACCGGTGAGCAACATCGGCTCTTCAAAGATGGGATTGTGGCGTTCTTCCTTAAACCCGACCTGCGCCGGCGGTACAACGGCCGTATTGTCGAGAACAGTTCGCAGATCGAGCGCCCGCGCCGGCTGTATCGAGATGAACAGTGCGATACACATGACAAACACCGGGACTACTAAGCCGCGCCATCGCCAGTCGCTGTCTGCAACGCTAGCTCTCGTTGTCGGCAGGCTCTGCATCATCGTTCGCCTTGCTCCCTAGACTCGCAAATAATTCGAGCACCATTTTTCGTGCCAACTTGCCGGTTTCCTGCCTGGGCAGCATAGGCACCGAATAAAAAGGGCGGGGAAGAAATGCAGGCTCCACCGCCTGTTTCAGTTCTTCGAGAATAACAGACGGTTCGATGCCGGGTGCTACGACCAAACCAGCGAGACGCTTGCTGTTTTCATATGGCAGGAAAATGACGCCGTCAACAACGCCGGGTATCCGGGTCAACTTGTAATTAAGGTGGGCGAGAGAGCCGCGTTTGCCGGCGATATTGATCATGTCCTGGTCACGGCCGAGCCAGCGAAACTTCCGGTCGCCAACCATTTCTATGCGGTCCTGCAGAACAACACGCTCCGGCAGGTGCGAGGCGAGCACGTTGATCCTGTCGTCGCGCACCTGAAGATCGAACACATCTGAAATTCGCCACAGGGTCTCGCTGGCCGTGGAGCGTGCGGCGATGGTACCGGCCTCGCTGCAGCCAAATACTTCGGTAACCGTCGCGCCAAAGCGCGTTTCGATTTGTTGCGCCAGTTCCGCCGATAGCGGCGCCGTTGCGCTCAACACACGATTGATACTGATCGCCTCGATATTGGCACGCAGAAATGCATCGAGATGAATTGGTGACGAGACCAGGATTCGTGGTTCGGGCAATGCGGCGAGGGCATCCCGGACATCCTGCGGAAACAGCGGCATTTCATGGCTGATCGCAATACTTGCGAATAGCGGCAGCAGAATGGACATCTCCAGCCCCCACATATGCTGAGGTGGAACTGTTGCCAGCATATTGGCCGGTTCGGCATTGGCTAGCCCGAGCAGCCTCGCATTGCCTTGCGTGCCGACGCGGATCGTATCCCAGTATTTCAGATGGGGAGTGGAGGCGCCGGTGCTACCTGAGGTGAACGCTATCGCGCACAGTTGATCGCGAGATATGGCGGGAATCTCTGCTGCAGCCGCGGCCGAAGCATAGTGGTCTGGATCGGCGTAAAAGCCAGCAATACCTTCGACACCGGTTTCGCCGAATATGTAGCAGTCCGCATAGTCCTCACGCAGTTGTTGCAGCGTCTGCTGCTGCCGGTTTGGCGGCAGCAGGGTACATTGACCGGCAATGATCGCCGCACAGAGACCCAGCAGGAATTCATAGCGACTGGTTGCAAGATTGACTACGTAAGCATGCCGCGGCAGTTCATCCGCGATGGTTGCCGCCTGGCCAAGAAACCGGGCGACGTTAATCTCGGCGCCGCCAGCATGAGCGATAATATCGCCCAGCTTGCGCGTTGTGAGCGGGTATGGGTTTTTCAAGGTCAGGCGGCGGCGCTAGGCTACGGCGCGTTCTCGGCCACGTACGCGCTCAGGCTGCTCAACGAGCCAAACACTTCCTGCACGTTTGCGTCATCGGCCTTTAGCTGCACGGCATACTTCTGTGTAATCGCTAGTGCGAGTTCCAGCGCATCGATTGAATCAAGGCCAAGACCTTCGCCAAACAGTGCCTCGTCCGGATCAATATCAGCAGCGCTGATGTCCTCCAGGTTCAGAGATTCAACAATTAGTTGCGCTATATCCTGTTCAAATTCGGATTGTGGCCGCATGTGGTTTCCATGGAAAGTAGGGCTTTGAGCCCATCGATTCCGCATGATAGTTTGTTAAGCAGAATTATCAATATCATGACGGTGTATGCTTGGTCGTGGATCGCAGAAGTACAGATATTCTTGTCATCGGTGGCGGCCCGGCGGGCAGCACTTTCGGCAATTTGGCAGCACAACGCGGCTGGCAGGTGACCTTGCTGGAAAAGGACGAGCATCCCCGATTCCACATCGGCGAGTCGCTGCTGCCCATGACGTTGCCAATCATCGAGCGACTGGGGCTCGGCTCTGAACTCGAGAAAATCGGCGTTCGCAAGCTGGGTGCCGATTTTACGACCATAAGGTCGGGCGCCTACCACCACAGCTACCATTTCAAACGTGCGTTGGGCGATAGCCCGGATCACGCATTCCAGGTACGGCGCTCAGAATTCGATCAAATGTTATTCGAGAAGTGCCTGGCCATGGGCGTGGACGCCTGGCAGGCGACAACGGTCACGCAAGTGGAGCGGCTCGAGAGCGGCAGGCACCGCGTTAAGGCAGTCGACGGGCAAGGCGTGGAAACAATCTGGGAGCCGAGATTCCTGGTGGATGCGTCCGGCAGGGATACGTTTCTGTCGAGCAGCAATGGCTGGAAGCAGCGTAATCCAAAGCATGCCAGTGCTGCCGTATTCGCGCATTTTCGTGGTGTTAAGCGCCGCGCCGGCGAGAGCGAGGGCGACATCAGTATCTACTGGTTCCGCCATGGTTGGGTCTGGATGATTCCTTTGCGTGAAGAAATAACAAGCATAGGCGCTGTGTGTGACCCTGATTACCTCAAGTCTCGTAGCGAACCGCTGGACGAGTTTCTGTTGAGTATCATCAATCAAATGGTCGGTATTCGTTCCCGCATCAGAGGCGCCGAGGCAGCAACGCCGGCACAGGCGACCGGGAATTATTCGTATTTGTCCGACCGCATGATGGGGCCTGGATTCCTGATGATTGGGGACGCGCATGCATTCGTCGACCCGGTATTTTCGAGTGGAGTCCATCTTGCGATGAGCAGTGCCGCACGTGGTATTGGTGTTGCACAAGCTTGGCTCGACGGCGGCGGCAAACTGTATCAAAAAGCATGTCGAACTTACCAAAGGGAAACGCAGCGAGGACTGAATACCTTTGCCTGGTTCATCTACCGATTCAGAATGCCCGCCATGGCTTATCTGTTCAGTAATCCGCGCAACCCGTTCCGGCTGGTTGAGGGTGTGGTGTCGATGCTGGCCGGCGATGTGTTTTCCAATCGAGCCGTGCGCCGTCGACTACTGGCTTTCAAAGTAGTGTTCGCTTTTGTGTCGTTGTTGTTTCGCCTCGGTGTACTAAAAGAAGTTGCGGGCTCACCGCCGAGACCGCGGCAAGCGAAACATCATCCGAGGAAGGTTGCGAGTGACTAGCAAAGTCTCTGGCACTGATCAGAGAGCGGTGCCCGCCGTGTCCGGAACGCAGCTATGCATTGGCCAGGGCGAGGAATTGTCCGCGCCATCTCCGCAACACCAGCTCTTGTTGGGCTTTTATTTTGGCAGCGGTGCTGCGCGCGCAGGGCATCCGGCAGTCGTGGATATCGGAATTGACCCAATTGATCGCGCCGAAATTTATGAAGGCTGGTGGTATGAAGGTGAGGTCAGCTTTACCGTGGACGGCACTACAACAATCGCCCAGTGCGACGACTACGCGGTCGTCACCGTCCAGGTTCCTGATACCGCGCCGGACAAGTTTCGTGCCTGTACCTATGAGGTCTACAAGGAGTTGATGCGAGCAGCGAGAACCACCGGGCACCGGCGGCTAGTGCGCATCTGGAATTATTTTGGCGAGATAAATGCGGGCGACGGCGATGACGAGAAGTACCGGCAATTTTCGATCGGCAGAGCGCAGGTATTCGAGGAGCTCGGCATACAGGACGAGATGGTTCCAGCAGGAACTGCCATCGGTAGCGTACGAGAGAGTGCTTTCACGGTAATTGCACTGGTATCAAAGCATCACTTTCAGAATGTGGAAAACCCACGCCAGGTAAGCGCCTTCAGGTATCCACCTGTATACGGACCGAAAAGCCCAAAGTTCAGTCGTGCCGGGTGTGTCAGTGTTGCCGATCAACGCCTGTTCCTGATCTCGGGGACAGCAGCAATCGTTGGACATGAATCTGTACACGCAGGTGATGTCGGGCTGCAGACCGAGGAAACGTTAAACAACCTTCAGGGGCTCTGCGACGCGATATCGGCAATTGCCAGTCCGGGCGTGCAGCTAACTCTGGATGATGAGGCTGTTCTTCGCGTCTATATGCGCAATAGCAGTGATCTTGAAGTTGTTGCGGCGAAGTTACAGAAGCTGCTTGGTGCGGCAGGCAGAAATATCGCATTTCTTAATGCAGATATTTGCCGGCGTGAGCTCATGGTAGAAATTGATGGTGCGAAAACGGCGGTGGTGCCCAAATGATCAGGCGCAATATCGTCGTGTTTCTCTTCTTGTTATTCAGTGCGGGCGTGCGCGGCGAACCCACTGAGCAGCTCAATATCCTGGTCTTTGGGGCGACGGGAAAGATCGGCACTCATGTGGTTGCAGAGGCGTTGCAAAGGGGCCACCTAATTACGGCGGTGTCACGCGATCCTTCGCGGGTTTCGACACAGCATGAAAACCTGTCCGCGGTTGCCGGCGACCTGCTTGATGAGATGAGTATCGCCAACCTCGTGGCGGGCCAGGACGTGGTCATCATCTCGGTGCGCGGAATCATCGGCGACTCGAAGGAGCCGCAAAGTGCCCTGCAATTCATCGCAGTGAAGAACGTCGTTGATGCCTTGAGCATTATCGGCGACGGCGCGCCGCGCCTGATCCACGTCGGCGGCTCAGGCACTCTCGAAGTCAAACCGGGCGTCCTGTACGCCGACAAGATCCCGAAGATGTTCTTGCCGAAGAGGCTGGAGCTAGAAATTGCGGGCCAGATTCTGGCGCTCGAGTATCTGCGCACGGTAGAAGACGTCAAGTGGACGTATGCAACACCAGCCAAGAACTTCACAAATGGCAAACGCACCGGCGTTTTTCAGATCGGTGGCGATGCGGTTCTCGAAGATTCCAGAGGAAAGAGCCGTATTTCGCGCGCTGATTTCGCCGTGGCACTAGTCGATGAAGCAGAGCAAGCGGCGCATGTTCGGCAGCGATTCTCGGTAGCCTACTAAAACGTCAGCGTGAACTTCGCGCCGCCGGCATCACTCTCGCTTACCCTGACAAAACCGCCATGCGCAGTCATGACTTGCCGTGCAAGCGCGAGACCGACACCTGAGCCATCTTTTTTGGTCGTGAAAAAGGGCACGAAGATTTTCTTCACCATTTCCTCTGGAATCCCCGGACCATTGTCACTGATCTCGATAACGACGTTACCACGCCGATTGAGCCTGCCGCATAATTCCAGTGCCGGGTGCGTCAGGTCCTGAGTGGCCTGCAAAGCGTTGCGCAGCAGGTTCAGGAGTACCGGCTCGATCAGGTCGCGATCTGCGTACACATCCAACTGCGAGGGATTCAAAGTGCTCACGATAATTTTGTTGCTGCCAGGCCACTCGGCTTCGGCGAGTTGGCACGATGTCGCAAACAACTCATCAATTGCTACACGTTGCTTCTCGGGCGGTGCCAGCTTGGTCAGTTGTCGGTAA
>Ga0316187_10003989_pt1 | contig 12779 bp, 6 predicted proteins | sample CroRivburrow1_MG_FD_204927 | JGI IMG/M metagenome (GOLD analysis project Ga0316187, IMG submission 204927) | Coastal sediment microbial communities from Maine, United States - Cross River worm burrow 1 | ecosystem: Environmental > Aquatic > Marine > Coastal > Sediment | place: USA: Maine...
CGGCAGTAGTTCTTTCGCTGCTGTTGCTGTTCACACTGTTTCTGCTCACCTCAGCGGCCCAGCACGCCCAGCTTTCGGGTGAGTTCTATTCCGCCCTACTCGGGGTAAACATACTGGGTATCCTGGCCCTGGGTATCCTGATCGCTGTCAATCTGCTCCGCCTTTACCGGCAACTGCGCGCCAAAGTGCTGGGTTCCAGGCTGACGCTGCGCATGGTGGCGATGTTCGTGCTGCTGGTCCTGGCACCTCTTACCGTGGTGTATCATTTTTCAGTGCAGTTTCTCAGCAAGGGGGTCGACAGCTGGTTCGACGTCAAGATCGACAAAGCCGTGGATGACGCATTGCTGCTCGGTGCGACCACGCTGGAAGTGATCAAGCAGGAAGGGGCGGATCAGCTGGTCGAGGGCGCCAGGAGACTCGAGAACGTCGGCAACCCCTATGAACTGTTGCCCCTGCTGAACGAGTTGAGAGATGAAGGTGGCTACCTGGAGCTGACCATGTACACGCAGGAGGGGCGGTTTATCGCATCCAGCTACAGAGATGAGCAATTCATTCTGCCGAGCGTACCGGTTGAGCGAATCCGGTCGCAGACCAGCCGGGGCCAGGAGTATGTCGGGCTCGAGCCCGTCTCCGGAGGTGGGCAACAGTTGAGGATAGCCGTGCCGGTGCGTTCAGCCGGGATAGGTGAACCGGATCGGATCCTGCAGGCACTCCAGTTACTGCCGTCGCGCTACGCTGAACTGGCCGATAGCGTCGAGTCCGTCTCCGCCCAGTACAAGCAGATGATATTTTTCCGCGGGCCCCTTAAATTCAGCCTCATCCTGACGCTGACTCTGGTTGCGCTGGTGGCAACACTGCTGGCGGTCTGGGCTGCAATATTCATTGCGCGCCGCATCACCGCGCCTCTGCGGGACCTGGCCGAGGGCACGCGGGCAGTGGCCGCCGGTGACTATGGCAAGGAGCTACCGGTCAACAGTACTGACGAACTCGGTGTGTTGGTCAAATCGTTCAACGACATGACCAAACAGATCAACAAGGCCCAAAGTCGGGCGCGCCGCAGCCAGAAGGAAGCGGAAAACCAGAGGACATATCTGGAGACCGTGCTCGAGCACTTGTCATCCGGTGTCATGTCGTTCGACAACAACTCCGTACTCAGGACCTCGAATTCCGCCGTTGCTGAAATCCTGGGTGTAGAAATCAGGAACGACCTGTCGGTGGATCGTATCCGACAGGACCATCCCAATCTGGACCCGCTGTTCAGCGTGGTCAGCGAATCGATGTCGAAAAAGCTGGCGGAGTGGCAGAACGAAGTCACAATATTCGGCTCCAGGGGAAGGCAGGTGCTGATGTTGCAGGGTACAGTTCTAACCCGCATGGGGGGGTATGTCGTGGTTTTCGACGACGTCACCGACCTTATCCAGGCGCAGAGAGACGCCGCCTGGGGCGAGGTCGCCAGACGGCTGGCGCATGAGATCAAGAATCCGCTGACTCCGATCCAGCTTTCCGCCGAGCGGATCAGGCGCAAGTATCTGGGCCTGTTGACGGGGGAGGATCGCGCAACCCTCGATCGTGCTACCAGGACCATAGTGCACCAGGTGCAGTCGATGGAGGAAATGGTCAACGCGTTCTCGAATTACGCACAACCGGTTCGCATGGAGCTGAAAGAAGTCGACCTCAATCAACTCATCAAGGACGTCGCCGAGCTGTACAAGCAGGATGATCACGCGATGGCCTTGTCCTACGAGCTGGACGCGTCTTTGCCGCAGATAACGGCCGATGCGGGCAGGTTGCGACAGGTTCTCAACAACCTTTTGATCAACGCTCAGGATGCGCTGGTAAATACCAAAGACCCTGCTATTGCTCTGTCTACCCGCACAGTCGAATCCGGAGAAAGCAACCAGGTCGAGCTGATAGTACGGGACAACGGTCCCGGGATGCCGGAGGATATGATCGGGAAGGTGTTCGAGCCGTATGTCACGTCCAAGGAAAAGGGCACCGGACTGGGACTGGCAATTGTGAAGAGGATCGTGGAGGAACACGGTGGCGGGATATGGGTGGACAGCAGGCCGGGTGGAACCCGGGTCACGATAAGGCTTCCGCTTTCGAACTACCGGGCGGACCGCGCCGCTGAGTTCGCAAAGGTAAAGGCTGCAGGAGAGAGAATATGAGCGGACAGGCTATCCTCATCGTCGATGACGAGCCTGACATCAGGGAGGTTGTTCGGGACGTGCTGGAAGACGAGGGGTTCCTGGTAAGTACCGCGGAAGGCGGGGAGCAGGCCCGGCAGCTTCGAAAGGAGCAAAGTTTCGATCTGGTGCTGTTGGATATCTGGATGCCCGGTACGGACGGAATCACGCTGCTGAAGGAATGGTCGGAAGACGAAACGCTCAGGGCGCCAACGATCATGATCTCAGGTCACGGTAACGTGGAGACTGCGGTGGAAGCCATTCGATTCGGGGCTTATGACTTTCTCGAGAAGCCGCTGTCCACGGCGAAGCTGCTGGTCACCGTGAACAGGGCGCTGCAAAGCGAGAAGCTGCGGCGCGAGAACGTCAGTCTCAAGGAGCGGTTGCAGTCCACATCCGATCTGGTCGGCAAAAGTGAGCAGATCGGCAGGCTCAAGGACCTCATCGCACGCACCGCGGCAACCGACAGTTGGGTACTCGTGACCGGTGAGCCAGGCAGCGGAAAGGGTGTTGCGGCAAGGATGCTGCATCGTCTGAGTAAAAGAGCTGCGAACCAGCTGGTGGAAATCAGCGTTGCCGCTATCCCGGGTGAAAATCTGGCGGTTCAGTTGTTCGGCAGCGAACAAGGCGACCGTGTGCAGCGCGGCCGCTTCGAAGAGGCACATGGCGGTACGCTGGTGCTCGATCAGATCACAGACGCAAATCTCGAGGTGCAGGCACGGTTGTTGAGTGCCCTGGAAGACGGCGCCTTCGTGCGGGTCGGCGGCCAGAGACACATAGAAATGGATGTCCGCATCATCGCTACCACCAACCGGGATCTGCCGGCGCTGGTGAGGGAAGGGATGTTTCGCGAGGATCTGTTCTATCGCCTGAATGTCGTCCCGATCCATATGCCCCCGTTGCGCGAGCACATCGAGGATATTCCGGAGCTTACGGAATTCTATCTGAACTGGATGGTCGAGAAGGAGCAGCTCCCCTACAGAAAATTTTCTACCGGCGCGTTGAATGCGATGCGCCACTACGCCTGGCCTGGGAACGTCCGGGAGTTCAGGAACCTCATACAGCGCGTTCTCATCCTCAACAAGGAAGTCGATGTCACTGCTGAGGAAATGGGGGATGCCCTCGGTACGAACAAGCGCAGCAAGGATTCCCAGTGGTTCTCCGAGTCTGTGCTGGATCTGCCCCTGCGTGAAGCGAGAGATATGTTCGAGCGTTCCTACCTTTCCCAGCGCCTGCGGGAGGTGCGTGGAAGTGTGAGCGAGCTGGCGCCGCTGGTTGGCATGGAACGCACGCACCTGTACCGGAAACTGAAATCACTGGATATCGACCCGAAGTCGATTAAGAAATCGAACAATTAATCGGCCGGAGTCTGTCAATGAAAATCATCATTCTCGGAGCTGGTCAGGTTGGCGCCTCAACTGCCGAAGTGCTTTCAGGAGAAGCAAACGATGTGACACTGGTCGACATCGATGCCAACCAGTTGCGCCAGCTTCAGGACCGCCTCGATATCCGGACGGTCCCGGGAAACGCCGCATACCCCGATGTGCTGAGCCGCGCCGGCGCCGAGGACGCGGATCTGCTGCTGGCGGTCACCAACAGTGATGAGATCAACATGGTGGCATGCACCGTCGCCTCCGCGCTATTCGATACCCCGACCAAGATGGCGCGCATTCGGGCGCAGGAGTATCTCGCTTACCGGGAGATATTCGACGGCGACGCGTTCCCCATCGATGTGCTGATCAGTCCCGAGCAGATTCTTACCAACCATATCATGCGCCTGGTGGAGTACCCGAGTGCGATACAGGTGCTGGATTTTGCCGGCGGCAGGATTCAACTGGCCGGGGTGCGGGCGTATGAAGGGGGGCCAATGGTCGGGCACCCGCTGTCGGAGCTAAAGGATCACATGCCCAATGTGGAGGCGCGCGTCGCGGCCATCTACCGCACTGACAAAGTGATCACGCCCACGGCGAGGACCGTCGTGAAGCAGAAGGACGAGGTGTTTTTCGTGGCCGCGCGCGAGAACCTCAATGACGTGATTAGTGAGATGAGGAACGTGGACCACTCGGCCAAGCGCGTCATGCTGGCGGGGGGAGGCAATATTGGATTCAGGCTGGCGACCAACCTCGAGCGCAAGGGGTACTCGGTCAAGATTATCGAGCGAAATCCTGCCTGTGCCGAGGGCGTCGCCGACCGGTTGGACAATACCGTGGTTCTGCTGGGCGACGCCGCGGACGAGGAATTGCTGAAACAGGAGAATATCGACAGCATGGATGTGTTCTGTGCGGTGACGAACAACGACGAAGCAAACATACTCTCGGCGTTGCTCGCAAAGCGCCTCGGCGCCCATCGGGTGATGGCGCTCATCAACCGCGCAGTGTACGTGGAATTGTTCGAGGAAAGCGATTTGGATGTGGTGATCTCTCCGCGGCTGGCCACCGTGGGCAGCATTCTGGCGCACATCCGTCGCGGCGACATCGTGGCGCTGCACTCGCTCAGAGGCGGCAGGGCCGAGGCGATCGAGGCGATAGCTCACGGGGACCAGGATTCATCGCGCGTCGTGGGGCGCAAGGTCCGCGATCTTCCGCTGCCGCCGGGCACAGTCATCGGTGCCATCCTGCGGGGTGAAGAGGTTCTGATCGCACACAAGGACACCGTTGTCGAATCCGAAGATCACGTTATTCTCTTCGTCGTGGACAAGAAATTCATAGCGGAAGTCGAGCGACTCTTTCAGGTCGACGTGCTGTACTTGTAGCCAGATGCAATACCGGGTCGTCATGAAAATTGTGGGCGTGCTGCTCGTGATGTTCAGCACCACCCTGATTCCGCCCGTGCTCCTGTCGTACCTGTATAACGACGGTGCGAGCGGTCCGTTCATCATCGCCTTTTTTTCGACACTGCTTACCGGAACCGTGCTTTGGCTGTTCAACAATGACGTCAGCCAGGACATGCGATACCGCGACGGTTTCATGGTGGTGGTCCTGTTCTGGACAGTGCTGGCACTCTACGGGGCGATACCGCTGTACCTCGTCCACAAGCCGCTGCTCAGCTTCACCGACGCCGTGTTCGAGTCGATGTCCGGCCTTACCACCACGGGCGCGACCGTCCTCGAGGGCCTGGACGTCCTGCCCGAATCGGTGAGGTACTACCGCCAGCAGTTGCAATGGCTGGGAGGGATGGGGATCATCGTGTTGGCTGTGGCAGTGATGCCCATGCTTGGCGTCGGCGGGATGCAGTTGTTCCGGGCTGAAACGCCGGGGCCGATGAAAGACACCAAGCTGACTCCGAGGATCACGGAAACCGCCAAAGCCCTGTGGTACATCTATCTTGGACTGACCGTGGCCTGCGCGCTGAGTTACAGGCTTGCGGGTATGTCGTGGTTCGACGCTGTGGCCCACAGCTTCTCGACGGTGGCGATCGGCGGCTTCTCGACCCACGACGCGAGCCTCGGCTATTTTGACAGCGCAGCCGTCGATATGGTCGCCATCGTCTTCATGTTGATTGCCGGGGTCAACTTCACGCTGCATTTCCTGGCGTGGCAAACGAAGAGTCTTGCCGCCTACGCGCACGACAACGAGGTCGTGGTGTTTCTCGTGGGGACCCTTGCAGCCGCGGTGTTCGCAATCGTTATGCTCGGCGTCTATCAGGCCTACTCTGACCCGGTTGATTTGATCCGGCAGGGGCTGCTGCAGACCGTCTCTATAGCCACCACAACGGGGTTCACCACCGGCGGCTATCACTGGTGGCCCTCGTTTCTTCCGGTTTTTCTGCTCCTTCTGAGCTTCATTGGCGGCTGCGCCGGATCTACCGCGGGCGGCATCAAGGTCATGCGAATCGTGCTGCTCTACCGACAATGGCGCCGTGAGATCGTGAGGCTTATTCATCCCAACGCCATGTTGCCGCTCAAACTCGGCGGCAAACCGGTGTCGGATACGGTCAGCAACGCCGTGTGGGGGTTCTTCTCCCTGTATATGCTCAGCTTTGCGGTGCTTGGTGTGGTGATGTCAGCTACCGGAGAGGACTGGATAACGGCATTTTCGGCGGTAGCCGCGTGCCTGAACAACCTTGGTCCGGGCCTGGGAGACGTTGCGCAGAACTACTCGAGCGTCAGCACCTGGGGGAAATGGGTGCTTTGTTTCAGCATGCTGCTGGGTCGGCTGGAGCTGTTTACGCTGCTGGTATTGTTCAGCGGTGCATTCTGGCGAAGTTAGAGTATCATCTCGTCAAACAAGAACGAGACGGTGGGGCATTGCGGGGACTGGGCCGATGTTGGATTTCCGTTTAAGCAGGTCGGTGCCATGCGCTGCTTGTCCGCGCGCCGCCGTCGCCCGGGATCGGGCCGGTAACGCGGAGTAGCGCTTGGGCGAGAAGGTAGCACGATGGGTTATACGCTGGCGCTGGCTGGTATTTGGGTTGACCCTCACTTTTACAATCCTGGCCGGAGCCGGCGTGCGGTATTTACACTTCGATACCGACTACCGTATCTGGTTCAGCGATGACAACCCGCAATTGCAGGCGTTCGAAACGATCCAGAATACGTACACCAAGTACGACAATTTGCTGATCGTACTGTCGCCCTCGAGCGGCAATGTGTTTACAAACTCAACGCTCGAGGCGGTCGAATGGCTGACCGCGGAAGCCTGGCAGATCCCATATTCGATACGGGTCGATTCTCTTTCAAACTTTCAGCATACGCGGGGCGAGGAGGATGACCTGATCGTCCAGGACCTCTATTCCGGAGCGAAGTCGCTGTCGGTATCGGAACTGGATTACATACGGAGCGTCGCCCTGTCGGAGCCATTGCTTCGCAACCGGCTGGTTTCGGACAGCGGGCGCGTCACCGGTATCAACATTACGGTACAGCCGCCGGGGATCAGGACCGATCTCGAGGTGCCCGAGATCGTCGATTTTGCGCGTACCCTCAAAGCCGGAATGAACGAGCGATTTCCGGACATCGATGTGCGGATGACCGGCATCGTGATGATGAATCATGCGTTCCCCGAGGCCTCCAGGCACGATATCCAGACTTTGATACCGATCATGTTCGGTGTGGTCGTACTAGTGCTCGCATTGCTGACGCGCTCGGTCGTGGGCACCGTGGGAACGGTTTTGGTGATCTCCTTTACCATCGTCATAACCATGGGATTGGCCGGCTGGGCCGGCATCAAGCTGACCGGTGCGTCGGCGAGTGCGCCCACGATCATACTGACCCTGGCGGTCGCCGACTGTGTCCACATCCTGGTCAACTTCATCCACGCGATGCGCAACGGGGACGACAAGAACACGGCGCTCATCGAAAGCCTGAGACTGAACCTGCAACCGGTTTTCCTCACCAGCATCACCACCGCGATCGGCTTTCTCAGCATGAACCTGGGCGACGTGCCACCGTTCAGGGACATGGGAAACCTGGTTGCACTCGGGGTGATGTTTGCATTCGTTCTGTCGGTGATCTTTCTGCCTGCCTTCGTGGCGATCATGCCGGTCAAGGTCAGACAGCGCAGGACCCATGGCGACAGGGCGATGAGCATGTTTGCCGACTGGGTCATCCGGAACCGGAAAGCGCTGCTGTGGGGGCTGGGCCCGGCGATGATCCTGCTCATGGCGTTCATCCCGCGCAGCGAGTTCAACGATGAGTTCGTGAAATATTTCGATGAAACGATCCAGTTCCGGCTCGATACGGATTACACGACGGAGAACCTGACCGGTATCTACACCATCCAGTATTCGCTGTACTCCGGCGAGTCCAGCGGCATATCGAATCCCGCGTTCCTTGAGACGGTCGAACGCTTTGCCCAGTGGTTCAGGCAGCAGCCCCGCGTTATACACGTCAATACCATCACCGATACGTTGAAACGGCTGAACAAGAACCTGCACGGCGACGACAGTGAATGGTACCGGGTCCCGGAACAGCGGGATCTTGCGGCCCAGTATCTGCTTTTGTACGAGATGTCGCTGCCCTACGGGCTGGATCTCAACGATCAGATCAATATCGATAAATCCGCAACGCGTTTCATCGTGACCACGGAGAGTCTGTCCACCAGGGAGACGCTGGAGATGGTGGAGGACGCCCGCCAGTGGTTGCAGGCCAACGGTCTCACCCGGCCCGGCGATGTCGAAGGTTCGAGTCCCAACATCATGTTTGCCCACATTACGGGCAGGAATATCAAGAGCATGTTATTGGGAACCACCGCCGCCCTGGTGCTGATATCTCTGATCATGATCGTCGCCCTGCGCTCCCTGAAACTGGGCTTGATCAGCATGGTTCCCAATCTCGTGCCCGCGGCGCTGGCGTTCGGGCTGTGGGGGATCGTGGTCGGAAAGATCGGGTTGGCAATATCCGTGGTGAGTGCAATGAGCCTGGGCATCATCGTGGACGATACCGTGCACTTTCTGACGAAGTACTCCCGCGCCCGGCGCGAACAGGGTATGAGCGCCCAGGATGCGGTACGCTATGCGTTTTCCACCGTAGGCATGGCTCTGTGGGTCACTTCCCTGGTCCTGGTTGCGGGCTTCCTGGTGCTCTCGCAATCCGCGTTTCAGGTCAACTCGGGTATGGGCCTGTTGACTGCGATCGTCATCGTGTTTGCATTGATAGCGGACTTCCTTTTCCTGCCACCCTTGTTGATCCGGATGAGCGGGGATCGCAACGAAGAAAACCAGTCAGATTAAATCTTGCTCCACTTTATATCTGATATTCGAAAAAATAGTAAATACCATCCCACTTGATAGAATCTCTTTGTTGTTTTAAGCGAATTTCAGGATAAGGATACCAAATAGTACGTAAATATCCACAAATATAGGTATGGTGGGTATTTCGATTCATTTCATGGAAATATTATGGATAAGGTGGGGGGTGAAAATGTTTTCAGCTAAGCCCTGAATCGAGTACGTGCTGTAGGCTGGGTATCACAGACGCTGCGGCGACAAGATCACCATAGTCGTCGATGTCGCGGACCGTGCTCAGAGCAGCGAATTCGATCCCGAGTTCGCTCGCACGTTTCATCGTCATTTGCAGTACGTCGGACTCACCCCACCGAATTCCTGAGAACAGGCCCGGATGGCAAAGTTGTAAGCCGAGGAAATAGTAGCCTCCGTCCAGACTCGGACCGATGACATTTTGTCCCTCACTCAACAGAGTGTATGCGAGATGCAGCTGATCTGACGGGCAATGTGGGACATCGCACCCTATCACGGCGGCCGGAACACCTTGGGACGTGAAGCCGCACAGAGCGGTATTCATCCTCTCCCCCAGCCCGCCCGTGGACTGGACCGCAAGGCGTATACGCGTGCTGTCCGCAATTTCTCTGAAAATACTGCTTTTCTGGTCAGGCCAGCACAACAGGTGTATGGGGCCAGGCCAGGTGTTGGCGGCGAGGCGCGCCGTTTCCCGGATGAGCAAGGCGGCTATACCGGCCGCGTCGCTTGCGCTCAATTCCGGCATCAACCGTGTCTTCACCCGACCCGGTACCGGGCTCTTGGCCATCAGTGCCAGTACGGGCCCAGAGCGGTCAACGGGCATGTTCGTATCGCTTCGCGAGTTGGTCGGGGGGTACACCTGCGGTGTAGAGAAGCCGCAGCCACCACATCGTGACAATGGTGCGCAATACGCCTTGTTGTTGCCATCGCCGGCTTGCGGTCACCACCGGAGTCCGGATTCTTGCCGGACGACCCGCCTTGAGGAGTCGCCTGCAGAGCGCGATGTCTTCCATGAGGGGAATATCCGGAAATCTTCCGGCTGCCTCGAATGCCCGTACGGTAGTGAAAATCGCCTGGTCGCCGGTGCAGATGCCGGTGAGAGCCGACCGCTGATTCATGAACCACGCCACGGTTTTCATCGTCGGCAAATCGTTGTCGAACGAAACGTCGAATCGGCCCCAACTCGATCCCGTGCCGGCCAGTGCTTTCATTGCAAGCAGGACAGCGTCCGGCGGCAGCACGGTGTCGGCGTGCAAGAAAAGCAGGTTCGGCGTTTCCGCCAGGGTGGCTCCATAGTTCATTTGCCGCGCCCGGCCCGGTTCTGACTGCACCACCCGCACCCGCGTTCCCGCAAGCGCCTGGAATTGCTGGTAGGTTCCGTCGGAACTGCCCCCGTCCACGACTATCACGGGGCACCGAAGGGATTCCAGTTGTCGGCAGAATACGGCTACCCGCGCTGACTCATTGAGCGCCGGGACCACAACGCTCAGGTCCCGCGCGTCCACTACAGGATTGCGTGGGTCAACGTCTCAGCTTACCGGCGAGCCGCAGCCGCAGGGCGTTGAGTTTGATGAAGCCACCCGCATCGGCCTGATTGTAGGCTCCTTCATCGTCCTCGAATGTCACGATCTTCTCATCGAACAGTGAATCCGTTTCTGACCGCCGTCCGCTGACGATGACGTTGCCTTTATACAGGGACAGTCTCACCGTTCCATTGACCACTTTCTGGGAAGCATCGATCATTTCCTGCATCATCTGCCGTTCGGGGCTCCACCAGTAGCCGTTATAAATGAGCGTGGCATAACGCGGCATGAGTTCGTCCTTGAGGTGGCCGACTTCACGATCCAGCGTGATCGACTCCAGCGCCCGGTGAGCCTTCAGCAGGATGGTCCCGCCAGGCGTCTCGTAGCAGCCCCGGTTCTTCATTCCTACGTAGCGGTTCTCGACGATATCGGCACGCCCGATACCGTGGCGTCCGCCCAGTGCGTTCAGCGTTTCCATGACCCGCCCCGGGGACAGCGGCTCACCGTTGATCGCCACCACGTCGCCGTGCTCGAATTCGATTTCGACGGTTTCGGCCTGATCGGGTGCATTCTGGGGCGAGACGGTGAGTTTCCACATCTCCTCGTTTGGCCCCTGCCATGGGTCCTCGAGTTCGCCGCCCTCGTACGAGATATGGAGCGAATTGGCGTCGGTTGAATAGGAGGAGCTGCCGTCCGCTTTTTTCTCGACCGGGATGCCATGAGAGTCGGCGTAGGCTACGAGCCTTTCGCGTGAATTGAGGTCCCATTCACGCCACGGGGCGATGATCCTGATATCCGGATTCAGCGCATAAGCCCCCAGTTCGAATCTCACCTGGTCGTTGCCTTTTCCGGTGGCGCCGTGGGCGATGGCGTCCGCGCCGGTGCTCGAGGCAATTTCCACAAGACGCTTCGCAATCAGGGGCCGCGCGATGGAAGTCCCCAGCAGGTACTCTCCCTCGTAAACAGTGTTGGCACGGAACATCGGAAATATGAAATCCCGGGCAAACTCCTCGCGCAAGTCCTCAATAAAAATTTCGCTTACGCCAAGCTGTTGTGCCTTCAGCCTGGCCGGCTCAAGTTCTTCCCCCTGGCCGATGTCTGCCGTGAACGTGACGATCTCGCAGTGGTACTGCTCCCGCAGCCACTTCAGAATGACTGAGGTGTCGAGACCCCCCGAGTAAGCCAATACGACCTTCTTAACCATGATTGCTTCCGCGATGCGAAAAATCCGATATCTTCAGCTGTTTGCACTCAATACTCAAGTACCGCTTGAAATTCATTTGTGTGTTGGCATAGTCTACAAGCCAATTCAGTCCCCGCGGAGCGAACCTGGAACCCACCGGAAGCGATCACCGGTTCGCCCGCGTACGACGGGGGTGGCGGTCTTTGCGGAGCGGTAGCGCAGGAGCGACGGGGCGCCGTCGTGGTCGGTTATTTCGAGCTCGTCCTGTTTCGGCCACATTCCGGGTGTATTCAGACATGATCAGCGACGCGTTGATCACGCGCCGTACGGTAGCGGCACAAAAATAATTTGTCAGGGATCCAGTAAATGAGCGAATCCAACACAAGTTTGATGCAGACATACCAGAGGCTGCCGCTGGCCTTCGTCCGGGGAAAAGGTGCCTGGCTATGGGATGAGGAGGGTCGGAGATATCTGGACGCGCTTGGCGGCATCGCCGTGGCGGCACTGGGCCATGGACACGAAGGGCTGGCGGATGCGCTTGCCGATCAGGCGCGTACACTGATCCATACCTCAAACCTTTATCGCATACCTCTGCAGGAGGATCTGGGAAGGAGGCTGTGCGAACTGAGTGGAATGTCAAATGCCTTTTTCTGCAACTCGGGTGCCGAGGCGAATGAGGCTGCAATCAAGATCGCCCGCCGCTACGGCAACCGGAAAAAAGTCCAGATCCCGGGGATCCTCGTGACCGAGGGCAGTTTTCACGGACGTACCATGGCAACGCTCACCGCCACCGGAAATCGTAAGGCTCACGCGGGTTTCGAGCCCCTGGTTACAGGCTTTAAAAGAGTGCCGTACAACGATATCGATGCCGTCTCACAGGTTGCAAAAAGCGACCCTGATATCGTGGCTGTACTGATCGAGCCGATCCAGGGCGAAGGAGGTGTCAATATTCCGGATCGGGGGTATCTGGGAGCGCTGAGGGAGCTATGCGACCGGTACGGCTGGCTGTTGATGACCGACGAGATACAGACCGGGATGGGCCGGACGGGGAAGTGGTTTGCCTTTCAGCATGAAGATATACGGCCGGACGTGGTCACGGTTGCGAAATCGCTCGGCAACGGGGTTCCCATCGGGGCATGCCTCGGCGCAGGGATCGCTGGAGAACTGCTGACTGCCGGAAGCCACGGTACGACG
>Ga0316187_10003990_pt1 | contig 12779 bp, 10 predicted proteins | sample CroRivburrow1_MG_FD_204927 | JGI IMG/M metagenome (GOLD analysis project Ga0316187, IMG submission 204927) | Coastal sediment microbial communities from Maine, United States - Cross River worm burrow 1 | ecosystem: Environmental > Aquatic > Marine > Coastal > Sediment | place: USA: Maine...
CCAGCGCCAGCGCCGTCAGGTACAGCACCACTGCAAAACGCCCAATCTGCAGCAGGATATAGGCTGCCCCCATGTACACCCGCGCCCAGATGCCAAAGCGTTGTTCCAGGTATTCATAGGCCGTGGTCTTTACCCTGTTCCGGTACAGCGGAATAAACCAGCGTGTCGCAAAAACAATGGCGACGGGCAGGGTCAGCGAGAAGACAAATGGCCGCCAGTCGGAACCATAGCTTTTACCCGGATTGGCAAGAAAACTGATACTGCTGAGATAAGTGGCCAGCAAGGACATGCCGATGGCCCAGCCGGGAATCAGCTTTCCTGCCAGGGTAAATCCTTCCATGGTGCCACTGCGCCTGACAAACCATGCGCCTAAACCGGCCGTTGCCAGCATGTAAAGCAACAGGATAACGTAGTCGACCGTTGCTACCGCATGGGTTTCCATGCTCGACTTCCTATGCAGGCCATGGAGCACAAGAACAACACCGCTTGTGCCCAGGCAGGATTACTGAATCACGCGGTTACGCAATTCACCGACACCCGTCACTTCAACCACAACCTCGTCGCCGGGTTGCAGATATTTGGGTGGTGTGAAGCCCATCCCCACACCGGCTGGTGTGCCGGTCGCGATTATGTCTCCGGCAAGTAATGTCATACCGGCTGACAGCACGGAAATAATGGTGGGCACGTCAAAGATCATCTGGTCGAAGGTCGCACACTGGCGTTGTTCGCCGTTGACGAAACACTTTACCTCGATGTCCTCCGCTGCCGGCATGGCACTGCGGTGCACGACCACAGGCCCCAGCGGTGCAAAACCATCGAGGCTTTTCGCCCGAAACCATTGATGATGATCCTTTTGCAGGTCACGGGCAGATATATCATTGAGAGCGGTATAGCCAAACACATGCTCCCACGCGTCGTCGGCCGCAATATCACGCCCGTCCTTGCCGATAACCAACGCCAGCTCGGCCTCATAGTCCAGCTTTTGCGTATACGCCGGATATGCGGGGATCGGCTCACCGGATGCAATCACACTGGTCGTTGCCTTGGTAAAGAAAATCGGCTGCCGGGGCGCTTCACCTGACGTCTGCAGCTTCGCCGCAATCTCCTGCGCATGATCAAGGTAGTTCTTGCCCAGGCAGAAGATATTGCGGCGCGGCATGGGAATCGGCGCCAGCGGTTTCACCTCGCTGAACGGTCTGCAGGCAACCCCCCTGTCCAGCGCCTGCTGTGCCAGTGCCCAGACCGAAGCGGCCGCCTGGCCCCCTGCTTCCACCAGTGCCTCCAGGGTGTCAGCCACCGGCCCTGCCGACAGGGCCCCGCCTGCGGCAACAATATCGACTACAACGTCATCAACCAGGGCTCCCAGCTGACCATTTTCGAGGGTTAGAAATTTCATAAATAACTCTTGTCAAAGCCGCTATTCAGGAACCAAAGGTGTCACAGTCCCCGACATCACCATTTTCGATGCCTTTCCGGAACCAGTGCACGCGTTGTTTGGATGATCCGTGAGTGAACGATTCCGGCACCACGTAACCCTGTGCTTCTTTTTGCAGGCGGTCATCGCCGATGGCGCTGGCCGCATTCAGTGCTTCTTCGATATCGCCCTGTTCCAGTAGCTGGCGACTGCGATCGGCATGATTGCCCCAGAGACCGGCAAAACAATCGGCCTGCAATTCCAGTTGCACCGAAAGCTCATTGGCCCCGGCCTTGCCGCGTGCACTTTGAGCCTCCCTGACCCGGGTACTGGTTCCCAGCAGGTTCTGCACATGGTGACCGACCTCGTGGGCAATCACGTAGGCCTGCGCAAAATCACCGGCGGCGCCATGGCGGCTTTTCAGGTCGTCAAAAAATGCCAGATCGATATAAACCTTCTTGTCTGCCGGGCAGTAAAACGGACCCATGGCTGCGCTGGCCATGCCGCAGGCGGAATTTACGCGGCCGGTAAACAGCACCAGGTTTGGCTTTTCGTAGTTGTAACCGGACTGCTGGAAGATCTCGCTCCAGGTATCCTCGGTATCAGCCAGCACCACGGAAACAAACTCGGCCTGCTCCTGCTCCCTGGCGGTCGGTTGATAGTCAGTCCCGGTGGTGGTCGGGGCAAGGCCCTCCTGGAGTTGCAAGACCACGCGCGGATCAATACCCAGAAAATAGGCAAGCCCCAGGGCAATGACCACCGTACCGATGCCTCCCTTGAACAGCCCCCCGCCCGTCCGGGAACCGCGACGGTCCTCGATATGCGAGCTTCTACGCCCTGTCTTCCACCGCATAATCCCCTCCTGACTTCGCAGCAACCGCTGAAGTATAGTGCAAATCAAGGCCATGTCAGAGTCATGGCCGGCAAAATTAACCGTTGGCAGTTTACTGTCATTCTCTTTTCAGTCACTATTCAGGCATGAATAATGACATCGCTGTGAAGACACCGGACAAGGGCCGCAGTGGCCTGCAGATCTTCCTGATCGTACTGGTCACCATCATCGTGACCGCCGCCCTGACCTTCTGGTTCGTACGCAGCTATATCTTTCCCGCAGAATTCAAGCCCGTGCAGTTATCCGCCAGTGAGGAGCAGGTGCTGGAACAGAAGCTGGAAAGAATTGATCAGATCCAGTCACGTCGAACACGCGGCGCCGCCAGGGCGGCGAAACGCACGGCGGCGGATGACGCCGAGGCCCTGGAACCCGAAGCCTACAGTGAGGCCGGCGCCAGTCGCCGCATCACACTGACAGAGCGCGAACTCAACGGCATGCTGGCGAAAAACACCGATATGGCGAAAAAACTGGCGATCGATCTTTCCGAGAACCTGATGAGTGCCAAGCTACTGATTCCTGTCGACGAGGACTTCCCGATCATGGGCGGGCAGATTCTCAAGGTTCGCGCCGGAATGGAACTTGCCTACCGGGACAACCGTCCTGTTGCCATCCTGAAAGGTGTCAGTGTCATGGGCGTGCCGATACCCAATGCGTGGCTGGGGGGCATGAAGAATATCGACCTGGTGGAGTACTACGGAAATGAAGCCGGCTTCTGGAAGGCCTTTGCCGACGGCGTGGATAATATCCATATCGAGGATGGCAACATCACCCTGCTACTGAAAGAATAGCCCCGGCTCAGCCTTTACTGCCCAGCAGTTCGATCTGGTAGCCGTCGGGGTCTTCAACAAAGGCGATGATGGTGGTACCCGCGTTCATCGGACCGGCTTCACGGATTACCTTGCCACCCAGCATTTTCACTTCATCCACGGCCGTATAGACGTCATCGACCTCGATGGCGATATGCCCAAAGCCTGTTCCGAGATCATAGCTGCCGGTGCCCCAGTTATGGGTAAGTTCAATGACGGTGTTGTCGGCTTCATCACCATAACCGACAAAAGCCAGTGTGAATTCACCATCAGGATAGTCCTTGCGCCGCAGCAACTGCATGCCGAGTACCCGAGTGTAGAACTCGATAGCTGTTTCAAGATTACCGACACGGAGCATGGTATGGAGTAATCGCATGGTTATGGTTTGCCCTTTCCCGGCTCCGCTGCTGCGCAGCTCTGGTCATTGTGAGGCAGGTAGCCGGATACAGCGCACCCGGCATCCTGTCAGTTCTTGCGCCGGTCTGTCGACTTCTGGCGTCCGGCAATGCGCATCCGCAGTGCATTCAACCTGATAAAACCTTCGGCATCTTTCTGATTATAGGCGCCGGCATCATCTTCAAACGTGGCAACACGCTCGTCAAACAGGCTATCCGTCTCTGACTTCCTGCCCACCAGGGTAACACTGCCCTTGTAGAGCTTTAAGCGCACGGTGCCGTTAACGTGGTCCTGCGAGGCATCAATCAGCTGCTGCAGCAGCTTCCGTTCTGGACTCCACCAGTAGCCATTGTAGATCAGGGTGGCATAACGCGGCATGAGTTCGTCTTTCAGATGTGCCGCTTCGCGGTCCAGCGTCAGCGACTCCATGGCACGGTGTGCCTTCAGCAGGATGGTACCGGCGGGTGTTTCATAACAGCCTCGTGATTTCATGCCGACATAACGGTTCTCGACAATATCGGAACGCCCGACACCGTTCTCGCCACCGACCTTGTTAAGGGTTTCCATGATCTGTCCGGGGCTGTGCGATTTGCCGTCAACGGCTACGGCATCACCTTTCTCGAAGGTAATCTCGACATAAGTCGCCTTGTCGGGGGCCTTCTCGGGCGACACCGTCCAGAGCCACATATCCTCTTCCGGCTCCGCCCACGGATCTTCAAGGATGCCCCCCTCGTAGGAGATGTGCAGTGAATTGGCATCCATCGAATACGGCGACTTCGTGCCCTGTTTCATCTCGACGGGAATGTTGTGCTTTTCCGCATAGGCCATCAGGGTCTCGCGCGAGGTCAGGTCCCATTCGCGCCAGGGCGCGATCACCTTGATATCGGGGTTCAGCGCATACGCGCCCAGTTCAAAGCGCACCTGGTCATTGCCCTTGCCGGTTGCGCCATGCGCAATTGCATCGGCACCGGTTTCTTCGGCTATTTCCACCAGTCGCCGGGCAATGAGCGGACGCGCTATCGCGGTACCCAGCAGGTATTCACCCTCGTAAATGGCGTTGGCGCGCAGCATTGGAAAGACGAAATCACGTGCAAATTCTTCCTTGAGTGTCTCGATATAGATTTCCTTGACACCCATAGCCATGGCCTTGGCGCGTGCCGGCTCGATCTCCTCGCCCTGACCGACATCGGCGGTAAAGGTGACAACCTCGCAGCCATAAACCTCTTCCAGCCACTTGAGAATGACCGAGGTATCCAGACCACCCGAATATGCAAGTACTACTTTTTTGATATCAGTCATTATCGTTACGCTCTTGTTTTCTTTTTGCTGCGACGCAGACGTGATAACAGGCGACGTGCCATGTCACCAAATAATTCCGTCTGGGTCGGATGTGGATGAATTGCCTCGCCGACCTGCTCAAGGGTCATGTTGGCAGCTACCATCATGACCGCCTCACCAATCAGGGTATCAGCATGGTCAGCCAGTAAATGCACACCGATAACACGGTGTGTGGCCTTGTCTGCCACTATCTTGATCAGGCCATGGGTTTCATTGTTGATCATGGCCTTGGCATCAATGTTCATCGGCACTTTCACCTCGGCCGCATCAATACCCTGCGCTTTTGCCTGCTCCACGGACAAACCCACAAACGCCGCCTGGGGTCGCGAGAAGATCACACCGCAGTCCTTGTCCTGGTCGTACCGCATATTTTCGCCAAGGATGGTGTTGGCCACCACCCGTCCCTGTTGCGCAGCAGTATGTGCCAGCATCAGGCCGCCAATGACGTCACCCACCGCGAAGATGTGCGGTACATTGGTGCGACAACGGCTGTCAGCACCGATAATACCGCGCTCGCTGGCGACACCGGCACTGTCAAGGTTCAGCCCGTCCAGCACCGGCCGCTTGCCGGTAGCCATAATCACATACTCCACGGTCAGGTTATGTTTCTTGCCTTCACTGTCCGTGTAGGCAAGTTTCATCGCACCGGGCTGACCGCTGATCTTGTTCACGGCGGCCGAGGTGTACACATCCAGACGTGGCTCGTCATCCAGAATGCCGGAGAGGGTCTTCGCAATTTCCGGCTCAACCTCGGCAAGTATGCGCTCCTGCCCTTCCAGCAAGGTGACCTTGCTGCCAAAATCCTGGAATATCTGCGCCATCTCTACACCAATGGCACCGGCACCGATAACCGCAAGTTTTTTCGGTACGGCAGGCAGCGCCCACACCGTGTCAGAGGTCAAGACACCACCGTTCTCCAGCCCTTCCTGCGCACCGGGTATCGGTGGCACAAATGGCGGCGCACCGGTCGCCACCACGGCACAACCGAAGGTAACTGTCTTGCCACCCGCTCCGGAAGGCTGGGCTGCACGGGTATGCGGGTCGTCCTGGTTGGCAGCTGTATTGACGGTAACCGTATGCGGATCGACAAACCGGCCAAACCCCTGCAGATAATCTATGCGTACGCCCCTGTCGGTCTTGAGCGCCATCTCGCCGCGTGTTTCCAGCACCTTGCGACGGTGCGCCTCCAGATCCTTCCACACCAGCCGTGCCCTGTCAGTACCGGTTACGCCCAGATGTGCATCCCCGGCTCGATCGCGCATGCGATCAGCCGCTGCACGCCATGCCTTCGACGGTATACAACCGCGCCACAGGCATTCGCCGCCCGGGAACGGTGAGTCATTGATGACAGCCACCTTTAATTTGTGCGCAACCAGGTCACGTGCACAGTCCTCACCGCCCGGACCACCACCGATGACCACCACATCATAGTCCCAGTCACCTGCCGGGATGGCCGAAGCACCTGGACCTACCCAGTCCGCCGGCTGCTCAACAAGTGTTTTCAGCGTTTGCAGGAACCTGGCAACATCCGCCCCGTTAAGTACACGGTGATCGGCCGTAATGGTAAAGGCACTGCCCTTGTCGGTATTTGCAGAGATTGCCAGAATTGCCGCCAGGCCAGGCGTTGCGATGGCATCAAAGTAGCTGATGTCGAACATCCCCATATTGGAAATCTGGAACGTGGCACCGGTGAATTCTTCCGGGTTCAGGTGGCGGGTCCGCGCACGTGCCAAGAGGTCTTTCCAGTCGGCATTCAGTTCTGACAACTCGCGTGACTCACAACCACGCAGTATCGGCACTACCAGGCCACCATCATCGGCAGCCACCGCCATGCCGATGTCGGCCTGACTGCGTTCGATCAACTTGTCATCCGGCTGGTAACACCAGTTCATTTTCGGATGCTCCAGCATTGCCAGTCCACAGGCCCTGGCAACGGCAACCGTTACCGAGACACCTGCAGACTTCGCAGCACCCATCAGTGATTCCAGGTGAATATGCGTGGTGGCCCGGAATGTCGGCATGGAAATCGACGAGGCCATGGCACGTGAAATCGCCTTTTCCATCGTTTTCATTGCGCGGCCATCACCCGGCACCGCCATTTCAAAGGGGGCTGGCGCGCGTTGAATGTCATGCGCTGTTACTACCCCGCCCGGACCGGACCCGCTGACGCGGTCAATGTCCACACCCTGTTGTGACGCCAGCTTGCGTGCCAGTGGCGATGCCTTGCTACCCTGCGGCCTTGCTGTCGGTGCGGCGCCCGGAGCCAGCGACTTTTTACCCTCAAGCGGAGCAACAGCCGGTGCAGATGACGCAGCCTGCTGTGCCGGCACTGCAGGCTGCGCCGACTGTGCGGCGTCACCCCGGACGACATCTTCCTGCGAGTCGACCAGGTAGGCAATTGCATGGGTTACCGGTATAACAGCATCAACAGGGGCAATCGGACCGGAGAGAAACCCATCCCGAAAGACCTCAACATCCATGACCGCCTTGTCGGTCTCGACGGTTGCAACGATATCACCGCGCTTGACCTCATCCCCGACATTCTTCTCCCAGCTGACCATGACACCTTCGGTCATGGTGTCGGAGAGTTGCGGCATTTTTATTACATAGGGTTCAGACATTGATCCTTGGTCCTTCTATATGCTTCAGACACCGAACATTTTCCGCACCGCATCCACGACATCATTCTCATCGGGCAGCGCGGCCTTCTCCATTGCATGGTTATAGGGGATCGGTACATTCAATGCGGAAACGCGCACCGGGGCAGCATCCAGTTCAAAGAAACATTCTTCATTGATAATCGCCATCACTTCTGCAGCCACACCAACTGCCGGCTCCGCCTCTTCGACGATCACCGCACGGTGGGTCTTGCTGACCGAGTTGCGGATACCTTCCCGGTCCAGCGGACTGAGGGCAAACAGGTCGACAACCTCTGCCTCGATGCCGTGGTATTTTGACAGCAACTCCGCGGCCTTCAAACACCAGTGCACGGATATGTTATACCCGAACAGAGTAACATCCCTGCCCTCCCGGGCGATTTCCGAGCCCTCCAGCGGCTGAAAATATTCCTCATCCGGCACATCACCCCTCATGTTGTACATGAGTTCGTGCTCGTTGATGAAGACGGGATCGTTACAACGCACGGCTGATTTCAGCAGGCCGTATGCCTGACGCGGACAGGACGGCGTGACCACACGCAGTCCGGCAACGCCCATAAAGACCTTTTCCATGCGTGCCGAATGCTGTGAACCCAGCTGATGTGCCGTACCACCCGGTGAACGAATGACAACCGGTGCCTCCAGTTGACCCCCGGACATGTAACGCACCTTGGCGGCGGTATTAAAAATTTGATCCATGGCCAGCCAGGCAAAGTTGACCGACATGATCTCTATGATCGGGCGTACGCCCAGATAGGAAGCGCCGATACCCAGACCGGTATAACCGTTCTCGGAAATGGGTGTATCGATGACACGCTGTTCACCGTACTTCTCATACAGCCCGTTGGTGGCCTTGTAGGTCCCGCCAGCAACGCCAATATCCTCTCCCATGGCAATCACCAGCGGATCATTGGCCATCTCTTCATCATGGGCGCGCTTGATCGCCTCCCACATCATGATATTAGCCATTACCGCACCCCGCCTTTGACCCAGGGGTCATTTTCTGCCAGCACATAGCGCTCCACCTCGGACGCAGGCGGTTCGGGCGACTCGGCCGCGTAACGAATGATTTCGTCTTCAATTTCGTCAAGAATCGCCGCGTCCATCTCCTTGTACTCATCATGGGTCAGCAGGCCTGCCTCGACCAGACGATCGCGCAACATGATAACCGGGTCACGATCACTCCACATACGTTCCTCGGTCTTCGCACGGTAAGCATTGGAATCCGACATGGAATGGCCGCGATAGCGATAGGTCATCAGTTCCAGGAAATACGGGCCCTTGCCGGAGCGCACGTGCTTGATGGCCTTGGTGGCCGCCTTGTACACCAGGTCAAAATCCTGTCCATCCTCCTGGGCTGAGGGAATATTGTACCCGGAGACACGTTTATACTGGTCGAGCACCGCCGTGGAGCGGTCAATGCGGGTACCGATACCGTACAGATTGTTTTCACAGACATACAGCACTGGCAGATTCCAGATCTTCGCCATATTCAGGGACTCATGGAAGGTACCCTGGTTATTGGCTGCATCCCCAAGAAAACAGATACAGATTTCATCACCTCCCAGCATCTGGATACCCTTGGCAATCCCGGCAGCCAGCGGAAATGGCCCGCCCACCAGGGCATAACCGCCCATAAAGCGGTTGGCAACATCAAAAATGTGCATGGAACCACCACGCCCCTTGCTGACACCGGTCTCCCTGGCAAACAACTCGGCCATAACCTTTTTGGGGTCCGAGCCCGACTTGATGGCATGGATGTGGTCGCGGTAACTGGTGATCACATAGTCCCGGCCGGGCCGGGCGGCCTCCAGCACACCAATGGCACAGGCCTCCTCGCCGGGATAGAGGTGCAGGAAACCGCCGATATTCCGCTCGACATACGCCTCATAGCAGCGTTCTTCAAAGCGACGGGCAAACAACATTTCGCGTAACACGCGTTTTTTATCAGCATCTTTCATAATCTGGCTTCAACGGTAACTAACATGATGAAGATCTGCTCCTGATTGCGAGGAAAACCGCATCTGTAATCAGAGATGCACCGGGTACCCGCGCCGAAAAGCAGACTGGCAAGCACACTTGATTACCCCTCCAGCTGAATTCCAGGGAAACGGCGGTATCCGTAACTCAACAAGCGCGATATGATCAGTGTTTTGCGTTAACAGGTCAAGGCAAAAAGCATGCAAATCCCCTACAAGCACACGGAAAATATCAAGCTAAATCAATACCTAAAGCCACCGGAATCAAGACAGATTGATGCCCGGCGGGTTGTTCTGCTGCTCATACCCGAAAAACCGGGCAAGGCCACGTGGGAACAGCTGTCTTACAGCGACATCCTGAAGTCGCGCTATCAGCGCATGAAACGTCAGGCAAAAGACAACATGCGCCTGACTACCGACCTGCCCAACGGCAACGGCACCCGCGTAGTGCTGCAATCCCTGGCTGCCGACGCCAGTACCTTTGAATATCTGACCACTGCCCGTGAACTGGCCGCCGAAATACGCAAGCGGAACCCGGCAACCTTGCTGTTGCAAATTGCCGGTTTTAAGCACGCGGATGCCGCCCGGATACTGCAGGCCCTGACGGCGGCAATGCTGGCCTCGGTCTGCCCCATGCCGAGTTTCAAGTCCGACAACGAGAAACCTGCCGTTCTCAACAGGATCGATATCTACGGGCTGGAGGAGCAGGTCGAACTGGCACAGGTTCAGGCCGAGATTGCAGGCAACCACCTGGCACGCTGGCTATCAGCCCTGCCGCCGAACGAACTGACGCCCACGAGTTACCGGAAATTTGTCAGACAACTGGCCGGCAAGGAAGGCTGGACGATGAAATTTCTTGGCTCACAGGCACTGGCACGGGAACAGGCCGGTGCCTTTCTCGCCGTCTCCCAGGGTAGTCCGGTCGATGATGCAGGTATTATTCACCTGAGCTACAGACCGGGAAAGCGCGATGGACGCAAGCTGGCCCTGGTTGGCAAGGGTATCTGTTTTGACACCGGTGGCGTCAATGTCAAACCAGCCCGTCATATGAACGGCATGCATGAAGACATGCAAGGGAGCGCCGTGGCGCTGGGGACCCTGCTCGCCCTGACACGTCTTGATTTCAATCACCCGGTCGACTGCTGGCTTGCACTGGCAGAAAACCACATTGGCAGCAAGGCCTACAAACCCAACGATGTCGTCACAGCCAGCAACGGCACCAGCATCGAGGTCAAACACACCGATGCCGAAGGGCGCATGGTACTGGCCGATACCCTGGCACTCGCCAGCAAGAAAAAACCCTACCTTATGATTGACTACGCCACCCTGACAGGCGCCTGCATCTACTCATTGTCATCCCGCTACAGCGGCGTGTTCAGTAACCGCGATGCCCTGCACGGCCCGTTGACTACCGCCGGTCGTGACAGTGGTGAGCGGGTATGGCCATTCCCGCTGGACAAGGACTTCGACGAGGCGCTGAAATCAACCATTGCCGACACCCTGCAATGCACCCTTGAGGGCGAGGCCGATCATATCCTGGCTGCACGTTTCCTGAGCCGTTTTGTCGACAGCAAAACCAACTGGGTTCACATCGACCTTGCCGCCAGCAACCACAAGGGCGGACTCGGGCATATCCCGACCGACACCACCGGTTTCGGGGTGCGCTACACACTGAACCTGCTGCTGCAGCAAGCTGTGATGGAGAACGAATGGAACTGACACTGACACGCCCGGACGACTGGCACCTGCATGTGCGCGACGGTGATGCACTGGCTGCGGTTGTACCACATACTGCGCACCAGTTTGGCCGTGCCATCATCATGCCCAACCTGCAACCCCCGGTAACCACCACCGCACAGGCCATTGCCTACCGCGAGCGCATCCTGGCCACCGTACCCGACGGTAGCCGGTTTACCCCCCTGATGACACTGTACCTGACCGATCACACCACCACAGGGGACATTATCGAAGCGCAGGCAGGCAACCTGATACAGGCGGTAAAGCTGTACCCGGCAGGCGCCACCACACACTCCTCAGCCGGCGTTACCGATATCAGCAAGACCTACGCGGTACTGGAGACCATGGAAGAACAGGGTTTACCGTTACTGGTACATGCCGAGGTCACCGATCCGCAGGTTGATGTCTTTGATCGCGAACAGGTCTTTATCAGCCGGCACCTGGAACCATTGATCGCGAGATTCCCGAAACTCAGGGTGGTACTGGAACATGTCACGACACGGGAAGGTATTCAATTTGTTAGCGCGGCACCGGAAACCATCGCCGCCACCCTCACTGCGCATCACCTGCTGCTGAACCGCAATGCCATGTTCAGGGGAGGCCTGCAACCGCACACATACTGCCTGCCGGTACTGAAACGCGAGACGCACCGTGAAGCGCTGCTGGCAGCAGCAACCAGCGGCAACAGCAAGTTCTTTCTTGGCACCGACAGCGCACCACACACAAGGGAGCGCAAGGAATCCGCCTGTGGATGCGCCGGCATCTACACAGCACATGCCGCACTGGAATTGTATGCACAGGCATTCGAAGATGCCGGGGCACTGGACCGGCTGGAAGGCTTCGCCAGCCATTTCGGACCTGACTTTTACCGCCTGCCTCGCAACACCGACAGGATAACACTGGTAAAACAGGACTGGCAGGTGCCGGACAGTTACCCCTTGAGCGGATCCTCGCTGATACCGCTGTTTGCCGGCGAGACACTGCACTGGCGGCTAAAACAATAAGCTGTTTTTGGTTCTGCAGAACCGGGGCAAACCGGGTAATTGCAGTCTTCAGCGGGCTGAACAAGCATCAACCCAATCATTGCAAGTTCTTACTGCAGGAGCGCCGTCCCCGGCGCGAATCGCGGCGAGAAGCTTCCGCGTCCTGCTAACGCGCCTCACCTGCATCCCTGCTGGCGAAACCAGCTCCCAGACCAGGATTTATGCAACCACCGGATTAATACAGGCACCTGAGCGTGTAACCCTGCTGTTCCAGCAGATTCAGCAGACCATCCTCACCCGGCAGATGCAATGCGCCGACTGCAACAAAGGCCTTTCCCTGCTGCAGATACTGCTCCATACGCTCAGCCATACGATGATTTCTGTCTACAAGAAGACGCTGCCGGAATTCATCGGCAAGCCGCTGGTCGCCCTGCTGCATGTCCGCCTCGCTGATCGTCATCAACTCGCTCAGATCGCGCCGCCTGTAAGCCGCCAGCAACTCTGCATGCATGACATCAATATCAGAAAAACCGGCAACCGCCTCTTGCAGCAGGGTTACCTGGTCTGCCACGGACAT
>Ga0316187_10003991_pt1 | contig 12774 bp, 10 predicted proteins | sample CroRivburrow1_MG_FD_204927 | JGI IMG/M metagenome (GOLD analysis project Ga0316187, IMG submission 204927) | Coastal sediment microbial communities from Maine, United States - Cross River worm burrow 1 | ecosystem: Environmental > Aquatic > Marine > Coastal > Sediment | place: USA: Maine...
TGACCCGTCAGGAAGGGTAATCTGAGGCATGGTACTCTCCAGTGGTGACCCCTACCAAAGGCCACATGATTTTGATATCGGTTAATGGCGCTTTTTTCGCGCTAGCTTCGTCTGCTGCGTGCTCGAACCTCATGTATTCAACATACACTCCGGTTCCAGTGGGCGGCATTCCGCCGCGACGCTTCCTCGCTAGCACAAAAAAATCACTCATTACCCGACATCAAAATTTAATAAGTGATTGAGATGCATCAGAATTTAAATTCGTTGCATCGGCCTAAATTTTGGTAGTCGCGAGTGGATTCGAACCACCGACCCCCACCATGTCAAGGTGGTGCTCTAACCAACTGAGCTACGCGACTATAATATCTGCTACTAAAAACAGGCCGGCTATTCTACCTTAGAAAAATAACTAATCAACCCGCTTAAAGCCTTAATTTGCAAGGCTTTCAAGCTACCCGTCATCAACTCGCCAACACAGACGTAAAGCAAGGCCCCCAGCAACCAGAATTGGGCGGCTACACCCTGGTTGCCGCTGACACCACAATGCCCGGCAAAGCCCTCGGCGCTTACTCGGCGAATCTGGGCAAAACCGCAGAAACCGGGCTATCGAATTCGCGCGACCTCGAATGTCCAGTCAGGCATCGAAGGTTACCAACATAAGGCTCACGACCTTCAATCTCAGTTTTTATTGGAATGATCCAGCCGAATACAGTTAAATCACCGCTTATCAACGCCTGAAACCTGTGGAGTCGATCATGAGTTATAAGAAACCGTTCACCAAGACTGAATATGAACAACGGGTAAATACGGTCAAACAGCGCATGCAGAGCGCCGGCTTCGACCTGCTGATTTGCCAGGATCCAGCCAGCATGTGTTGGCTCACCGGTTTTGACGGCTGGTCGTTCTACACGCCCCAGGCGGTGCTGGTGCACCTAGAGGAAGCCACTCCGATCTGGTTCGGGCGCGCGCAGGACGCCAAGTCCGCGCGCATAACGACCGACCTTATCGACGACAACATCATCAGTTTTTCCGAGCCGCTGGTACATCACCCCAGCCAGCATCCCTTTGACGAACTATGCGAGCTGGTAATCGCCCGCGGCTGGGGTTCGGCGCGCATTGGTGTCGAGCTCGATGCACACTATTACACGGCGCGCGCACATCACCACATAACCGCTGGCCTGCCCAACGCAAAGATCGAAGACAATCGTGAGTTGGTCAACTGGGCACGACTGGTAAAATCAGAAGCCGAACTGGTCTACATGCGCGAGGCGGGCCGCATTGTCACCGACACCATGAACAAGGCCATTTCACGACTGCAACCGGGTGTGCGCCAGTTCGAGGTCATCGCAGATGTCTATCACACCCAGATCACTGGTTTCGACAACAAGTTCGGCGACTACACCAGCCTGTGCCCGCTGATCCAGGTCGGCGAAGGCACCAGCACGCCGCATTTGACCTGGACCGACGAGCCACTGCCCGACAACGGCCTGGTGGTCATGGAAATCGGGGCTGCGCGGCGGCACTACCACGCACCGCTGACCCGCACCATGCACATCGGCAAGCCACCCGAAGCTATCCGGAAACTCTCCGAAGTCATCATCGAAGGTGGCGACGAAGCCCTCGCCATGGCCAAACCGGGGGTCACCTGCGAACAGGTCGAAGCCGTCTGGCAAGCCGTGCTGAAGCGCAACGGCTACAGCAAGGAAAGCCGGGTCGGTTATTCAATCGGTCTGAATTATCCTCCGGACTGGGGCGAGCGCACCGCAAGCCTGCGCCCGGGCGATACCACCGTGCTGCAGGTCGGCATGTGCTTTCATTTTCAGTCCGGCATGTGGCTGGATGATTTTGGTGCCGCGATTTCGGAACCCTTCGTGGTCACTGAAAAAGGTGGTGAATGTCTCAGCCATGTTGCGCGTGAACTCATCGTCATCGATTAACTCACTTTACAACAGCTTGCTTTCGATCCCCTCGCGCACAAGCAGAGATCTGCAGCCGGGCAATTAGCGCAGCGCGCCCAGTGAGGGCTGCATCAGCTCAGACAGGCGCTTGCGCTGGTTGCCAGCACTATCGAAGTTAGCGGGATTCAACCAGCCCTCAAAGGCAGCACGGGCAACTGGCCACTCGCTGTCCAGGATCGAATACCAGGCAGTATCGCGGTTGCGCTGCTTGTATATGGTTGCCTGGCGGAAAATTCCCTCAAACAGAAACCCAAGCCGGGTAGCGGCTGCACAGGAGGGTTGATTCAGCGAGTCACATTTCCATTCGTAACGCCGATACCCGAGCACCTCGAATACCTGGCGCATCATCAGGTACATGGCTTCGGTCGAAACAGGTTTGCCCTGCATCAGCGGTGAAAAATGTATGTGCCCTACTTCAATCACGCCCATCGCCGGTTCGATACGCAGGTAGCTGGCGACGCCGATCGCCTTACCACTGCTGAGATCGATCACGCTGAAAAAACATGGGTCATCGCCGAGACAGCTCGATTCCATCCAGCCGCGCAACTCTGCTTCAGTCGCAAAGGGTCCGTAAGGCAGATATGTCCAGTTGTGTGCATCGCGATCCGCAGCAAAGGCCGCAAACAGATCACTTGCGTGTTGCTGCGGATCGAGCGGCTGCAGCCGACAAAAACGACCTTCCATAATAGCGCCGCGCGGATGAGGGCAGCCCTGCCAACCAGCCAGCGGCGCGCCGATCGGCTGGCCAAGTTCATTTTCGACTACAGACATGCGCGTTCCCCGAAATTTGAATTGTTAAAGCCGGCACGATTTCAGTACACTCCACGGGCCTGACCGAAGATACGATTCTACAAGCTGCCACGCCCCCGGGGAACCATCTGATGCTGATGCTTGATGCCGACGCCATTCTCGATTGCATGCCATTCACGACGCTGGTCGATGAACTGGCAGCGCTGCATCGTGAACCTGTCGGCATCATCGACGAAATGTTGGTGGAGTCGACGGATGCCGACAACACTACCAACCAGTTTTTCATTCGCACCGGCTGGCAACCCGGGAAGGCGGTCGGCGCGAAGGTCATTACGATTTTTCCGCGCAACAACAAGACAGCCGAATGGCCTTCCATTCAGGCTGTTTACATTCTCTTTGAAGCAGTCAACGGCAGCCCGGTCGCCTGTCTCGATGGCACCGCGCTCACCTGGCTCAAAACGGCAACCGACTCGGCGCTCGGCAGCAAATTTTTATCGCGCAACGACATTGAAACCATGTTGATGATCGGTGCCGGCCAAATGGCCCCGCACCTGGTGCGAGCGCACTGCCAGATCCGCCCCACATTGTCGCGCGTGCAAATCTGGAACCGCTCCATCGACAAGGCGCAGGCACTGTGCGCGCAACTGGCCGGCGATTTGCCCGGCATTGAATTCAGTGCAACTACCGATCTTGAAACATCGGCACGGGCAGCCGACCTGATCTGCTCGGCGATCGGTTGCCTGCAACCGATCATTCATGGTGAGTGGCTTAAATCCGGCGTTCACCTCGATCTGGTTGGTGCCTACACGCCGACCATGCGCGAGGCCGACGATGAATGTTTGCGCCGCGGCAGCCTGTTCGTCGATGCGCGCGAAACCACCCTGCAGCAAATTGGCGAGCTAATGATCCCATTGGCCAGCGGCGTGATCAGTGAAGACGATGTGCTCGCCGATTTCTCTGACCTTTGCCAGCAAAACCACCAGGGTCGCAGCAGCGACGATGAAATCACAATCTTTAAAAACGGCGGGGGCGGTCATCTGGACCTGATGTGCGCGCGCCTGTTACACCAACACCAACTGCAGCAGCAACCATGAGCAAAGCAATCACCTACGACGACATCGTGGCCGCACGCAAGCGCATTTCCGCACACATTCAACCCCTGCGTGTTACCCGCTCGGATTCACTGTCGCGCCAGTTCGACAGCGAAATCATTCTGGCGCATGAGTACCTGCAGACTACCGGCGCCTTCAAATTGCGCGGTGCAATGAATTCGGTGTTGCAGCTACCTTCCGATGCCAGCGGCGTTACCGCGGTTTCCACCGGCAACCACGGACGCGCCCTCGCCTACTCGGCGCGACAGGCGGGCGTACCCTGCATTATCTGCATGTCAGAGCTGGTACCTCTTAACAAACTCGAAGGCATTCGCGCACTTGGCGCCGAAGCGCGCATCATCGGCAAATCCCAGGACGAGGCAGAAGTGGAGGCAAAGCGCCTGGTCAGCGAAGAAGGCTACACCATGATTCCGCCATTTGACCATCCGCACGTGATCGCCGGCCAGGGCACACTCGGGCTGGAAATGCTGCAACAGGTGCCGGACCTCGATACCGTGTTGGTGCAACTCTCCGGTGGCGGCCTGATTTCGGGTATCGCGCTCGCCCTCAAAGCACAGCGCCCCGAGGTTCGCATTATCGGGATTTCCATGGAACGCGGCGCCGCCATGGCCGCTTCACAAGCGGCGGGCAAGCCGGTTGAAGTCGACGAATTGCCGACGCTGGCTGATTCGCTCGGGGGCGGCATCGGGCTGGACAATCACTACACCTTCGCCATGGTGCGCGACCTGGTCGATGAAATTATCTTGCTGGATGAGGAGGAGATCGCCGACGGAATACGCCATGCTTACTTCGCCGAACAGGTGATCATCGAGGGCGGAGGTGCGGTCGGCATCGGGGCGCTGCTGGCGGGTAAGACCAAACCGGGCGCCAAAACCGTGGTTCTGCTGAGTGGCAAGAACATCGATATGCAACTGCATCGAAAGATTATCAATCAAGAAATGATCAATCAGGAGACCTGACCGATATGCCTGACATTACCATCCTGACCGAGGCTGAGCTACGCAGCCAGGTTCAGCTCAACCCCGCCGCGATCGAATGTGTCGAGCAGGCGTTTCACGCACTCGCTACCAGGGCCGTGGTGATGCCGCCGATCATGCGCCTCGACATCGTCGAGCATAACGGTGAAATCGATGTCAAAACTGCCTACATACCGGGAGTCGACAGCCTTGCCATCAAGATCAGTCCAGGCTTTTTCGACAACCCTGCACTCGGCCTGCCGAGCATCAACGGTTTGATGGTGCTTTTCAGCACGCGCACCGGCCTGGTTGAAGCACTGCTGCTCGACAACGGCTACCTGACCGATATTCGTACCGCCGCCGCGGGTGCCGTAGTGGCTCGCTGCCTGGCACGAGCTGACAGTCGCTCGGCGGCTATTATCGGTGCGGGGCGGCAGGCGGAACTGCAACTCGAAGCGCTCACCCTGGTGCGTGACATCGAATCGGCAACCCTGTGGGCACGCGATTTCGACAAGGCCGAAGCCGCAGCAGCAAAATTGGGCCAGCGCCTTGGAATTCCCGTCAATGCCTGCGGCAGCGTGCAGGCGGCTACCGCCACTGCCGATATTATTGTTACCACGACACCGTCGACTGAACCGCTGTTGCTGGCCGAACACGTCAGTCCCGGACAACATATCACCGCGATGGGTGCCGATTCCGAGCACAAAAATGAAATCGACCCACGACTTGTCGCCAGCGCGACCTATTTCTGTGACCGCCTCTCCCAGGTGCGGGCGCTCGGTGAACTGCACCATGCGATCGACAACAATCTGCTTGGCGCCGCCGACTCGTTTGCGGAAATCGGGCAGGTGATTGCCGGACAAGCCCAGGGACGCACGAACGCCGAGGAAATTACGCTGTGCGATCTGACCGGTACCGGCATCCAGGATACCGCTATCGCCACCCTCGCCTACCGCCTGTGCCAGCAACATAAAGCCGGCACCGTTTTTCAATCATAGAGAAGTAGCTCTTCGAGAAGTAACATCATGCCCAAAGACGCAACATTGAACTTCAGCCTGCAGGAATATGCCACCCGCCTGGCCAATACCCGCGCGGCGATGGCCGACAAAAACATCGACTGCCTGCTCGTGGTTGATCCATCCAACATGGCCTGGCTCAGCGGCTATGACGGCTGGTCTTTCTATACCCACCAATGCCTCGTGGTACAACACGACAAAGAACCCATCTGGTGGGGCCGGGGCATCGACGCGCCGGGTGCGGTGCGCACTACCTGGCTCGATGAAGACAATATCCTCAAGTACCCCGACCACTTCGTGCAGTCGGATGTCTGCCACCCGATGGACCACCTGTCGGAATTACTGGCCGAACTGAAGCTGGAACGAGGCAGGATCGGCGTGGAAATGGAGAACTATTATTTCTCGGCGGCCGCTTTTGTCTCACTGCAAACTCATTTACCCGTGGCGACGCTGGTGGACGCTACCGCGCTGGTCAACTGGCAGCGACTGGTCAAGTCAGACCAGGAAATCAGCTACATGCGCAGCGCCGCACGCATTGTCGAGGCGATGCATGCGCGCATCTACGAAATCATCGAGCCAGGGCTTGCCAAGAACGAACTGGCTGCCGAAATTTTTTACACCGGCATTGCGGGCAAAGACGAACACTGGGGCGATTACCCGGCGATAATGCCGCTGCTGCCGACCGGTATGGACGCCACCGCGGCGCACCTGAGCTGGGATAACTCGCGATTAAAGGCCGGAGACATTACCTTCTTTGAGATCGCGGGCTGTCACAAGCGCTATCACTGCCCGTTATCGCGCACCATTTCGCTGGGCAAACCACCGCAGAAGTATCTCGATGCGGAAACGGCGGTGCTCGACGCGATGCACGCGGGGCTGGAAAATGCGCGCCCGGGCAAAACCTGCGAAGACATAGCCATCGCTTTTTTCGAGCGACTGGAGAAACACGGCTTCCACAAGGAAAATCGCACCGGCTACTCCATCGGGCTATCCTATCCACCCGACTGGGGCGAGCGCACCATGAGCCTGCGTCGCGGGGACAAGACCGAACTGCGGCCAAATATGACCCTGCATTTCATGCCAGCCCTGTGGCTGGATGATGGCGGCCTCGAGATCACCGAGTCGATCGTTATCACTGACAGCGGTTACGAGAGCCTGGCAAATGTTGAACAACGTCTACTGGTGAAATAATTATGGCCAATCCGATATCAACCGACATCGATTTCGATCGCGACGGCCTGCAACACGGCTTCCTCAAAATCCCCCATTCGCGTAATGATTCGGCCTGGGGCTCGATCATGTTGCCGATCACTTATGCAAAAAATGGCGACGGCCCCGGCGCTATTCTGACTGGCGCCAATCACGGTGATGAGTACGAAGGCCCGATTGCCCTGCATCATCTCGCCAACACGATAGATATCGACAAGATACAGGGGCGGGTAATCATTATCCCGATGATGAACTACCCGGCGTTTCAGGCCGCGCAACGCGTATCGCCAATCGACCAGCTCAACATGAACCGCGTGTTCCCGGGTCAGCCCAAGGGCAGCGTCACGCAGTTGATTGCCGACTACATCACTACCGCGCTGTTACCGATGTGCGACTACGTGCTCGACATCCATTCCGGTGGAAAAACCCTCGAATTCCTGCCGTTTGCGGCCTATCACGAACTCGACAACAAGCAACAGCAAAAGGCCTGTGAAGCGGCTACGCTAGCTTTCGCCGCACCCTGGTATATCAGTCTGATCGAAATCGACGCCGGTGGTATGTACGACACCCAGGCCGAGGAAATGGGCAAGGTGTTTGTATCGACCGAACTCGGCGGTGGCGGCAGCACCACGCCGGCAACCGCCGAGATCGGCAAGCGTGGCGTGCATAATTTACTGGTGCATGCCGGGATTCTGGATGCAGACCCGATCATACCGTCCGCGCCACCCGTCAAGCTCGACATGCAACAGGACAATGCCTTCGTGTTTTCCGAGCACAACGGCCTGCTGGAACCCTGCGTCGGTCTTGGCGACCCAGTCAGCAAGGGTGATTTAATTGCTCTCGTTTATTCGACTGAACGAACCGGCACTAAACCGGTCAAGTATCTTGCCGCAAGCGATGGTATTATCGTCGGCCGGAATTTTCCATCCCTGATCAAAATTGGCGATTTCATGAATGTAATCGCGAAAGTCGTCCAGGATTAACTTTACTTTTAGGAACCAGAAATGAAATTAAAAGCACTAGTGCTGTTGGCACTTTTATCGACTCTTATTGCCTGTGAGCAAAAAGAAGAAACGCAGGCCGAAGCAGCAACTGCGGCCACCGGCCTGGCGACTGATGCGGATCGCTTCAGTTACGGCCTGGGCATGGTTATCGGTGAACGTGTACTCAAGCAGTACGAAGGCGTCGACTATGACCTGCTGATCCAGGGTATGAAAGCCCAACATCAGTCGCAGGAGACCCTGATCACCCTTGAAGACGCTGGTGCGGCTCTCGCAGCTCACGCGGAACAACAATTTGCGGCACAGACAGAGGCCAATAAAATGAAGGGCACAGCTTATCTGGAAGAAAATGCCAACAAAGACGGCGTAATGGTTACGGAATCAGGCCTGCAGTACTCGGTGATTACGCAAGGTGATGGCGCCAAACCTGTCGCCACTGACCAGGTCACCGTGCATTACCGCGGCACCCTCATTGACGGTACCGAATTCGACAGTTCCTACTCGCGTGGCGAACCCGCAACCTTCGGACTCAATCAGGTGATTCCCGGCTGGACCGAGGGCGTGCAGTTGATGAACGTCGGTAGCAAGTACCTGTTTGTTGTTCCGTCTGAGCTGGGTTACGGTGAACGTGGTGCCGGTGGTGCCATCGGGCCCTTTGAAACACTGATCTTTGAAGTAGAGCTCATCGAAATCAAATCCTGATCGGGACGCCCATAACTGCATGGGCGCCTTCACAGGGTTAGGCCTTCATGGCTAATCAGTCACTGCTGATACGAATGGCGCCTTTGCTGTTCGTATCGCTATGGAGCACCGGGTTCGTTGCTGCCAAGTACAGCATGCACAATGCCGATCCGTTCGTCTTCCTGTGCCTGCGATTTACCATCACCGCGCTGGTGCTGGTGCCGATTCTGCTGCTGATGGGTGGTTCGCTACCGCGCCGTATCTGGTCCTACCGACACGATATGGTCACCGGTGTACTGATGCACTGCTGTTACCTGGGCTTCGTTTTCTGGGCGATTAAAAGCGGTGTGCCGGCGGGAATCACGGCCATCATCATTGGTGTGCAGCCGATCCTGACCATGGCACTGGCATCGCTGTATATAGGTGAACACCTGGGCGGGCGCAAGCTGGCCGGGCTGCTCATCGGCTTTGCCGGCATCACCGTCGTCATCGTCGGTAAGTACGGTGTCACCCTGGGACTCAACGGCGGCCTGGACCTGGTCGGCCTTGGCATGTGCATTATCGGCTTGCTGTCCATGGCCTTTAGTGTGTTTTATCAGAAAAAGTTCTGCGACCAGTCGCGCCTGCTGCCGGGCACACTGATGCAGTACGTTGCCGGATCACTGGCAACCGCGCTGTTTGCCTTGATCTTCAGCGAATCCTGGACGGTAGACTGGACGCCCGGCTTTGCACTGGCACTCGGCTGGCAGGTGTTTGGCCTTTCGATCGGTGCCGTCATACTGCTCATGTACATCATCAAGAATGGCGAGGCCGGACGGGTCTCCAGCATGTTTTACCTGGTGCCGCCGCTGGTGGTCATCGAGGCGCATTTCCTGTTTGGCGAAACCCTTGGCATGCTGTCCATCATTGGTATGCTGGTCTGCATTATTGGCGTGATAATCGTCAGCCGCTCGCCCAAAACCTCAATCAAACTGTAGTCCGCCGTTTTGTCTGAATTCCGAGGTGAATTCCGAGGAATTCCGAGGGACAGACGCTTTTAGTTCGGGGCAAATTCCGAGGAATCCCGAGGGACAGACACTTTGATCAGCTATGCTGGTACAGACACTTTCAGCTCTTTTAGTTCTCTTTTAACTCCGAGGCCTGAGAGCGCTACCAATCATCGACCAGCCGCCTGCCCCGAAAGATTGACTGAAGGAGTGCTAGTATTTTTCACAGTAAAACTTTTCCTTATTCTTGCGTCTAATGTTGTAGTCACCCCAGACCATGATCTCCCAGCTGCCCCCGGGATTGGTAAAGCCGTAATTCTGCCCGATCAATCCGCGGCTACTTCGCACTTCGACATAGATTACATCAACGGTGCCCGGTTCCACGGTTCCTCGGTAAGTGGCCGGCGTCCCCGACACTGCTAGCTTCCACTTCAAGTTTTCGCAGTCTACGACTTTAGGTGGGAACAGGCGCTCAGATAGAACTCCAAGCTTCAAATAAGAGTTGACCTGCTGGTTGATAAAGAAAAGTTGGGCAGAATAATCGAAGGGATAGTACTGGGTCGTGGTCACCCTGATTTTGTTCAATACAGCTGCTGGAATTTCTTTGTTGCTGTAGTTCTCTACGCGGCCGTAAGCCTCGCTCTGTGTCTTGATAGTAGCTTTTTGCGCAGCAGTGTTACCTGGGAAATCGGACGCTGCCCGGGCCTTTATCTTGTCCATAACCGGCCCTGGAATGCGTGCATCCGCCGCGCTGACAAAAACAGGCTGCAGCGAGATAACCAGGTAGATCAAAATCAGACAATGTTTCATTGCTTTACCCTCTGGGCAAAATTCCGACAAGGTTCGTATTTATATTCGCGCCTGCATCGATATCGATTCGACTCCTCAAAGCCGAACACAGAAGGGCAATATTATCATATGAGGTAAAAACCTGAGGCGATGGTTCTGGTGGTGGTCCCGGAGGGACAGACACTTTGGGTTATCCGGGGAAGCTGCGGTGGGACAGACACTTCGATCTTGCTAGGGTATAGGGCCGCTTTGCTTTAATATCTTTTCTAAACGGTATCTTTAATTACCTGAATTAGGACCGGCATCGTAGATACAAGAATCCAGATAATCGTGATAGTGGCGCTTCTACTTGTTTCACCACTTTCTGTTGCCCAGGGCGCGGGCTTGGGACCCATCGTCATCACTTCGACCAGAGTAGAAAAAAACCTGGATGAAATACCCGCGGCAATCAGCGTCATTGGCCAGGATGAAATTCAACTCGGCTCAGAGCAACTCGGGCTGGATGAATCATTGGGACGAGTACCCGGTCTGTTTACACTCAATCGATATAATTTTGCTCAGGATTTACGCCTTTCTATCCGGGGATACGGCGCGCGATCGAGTTTTGGTATCCGAGGAATCAAGGTTATCGTCGATGGAATCCCCGAAACTTTGCCGGACGGACAGGGATCCGTGGATGGGATTGACATAGGGTCAGCGAGTCAGATCACCGTAATTCGCAGTCCGTCATCTTCGTTGTATGGCAATGCTTCAGGTGGGGCGATTTTAATCGAATCGGAGCGAGGACCGATGATACCTTTTGCAGAAGCCCGCACCACATTTGGCGATTACAATTTTAAAAAACAACAGATTAAAACAGGCGGCGATACCGGCAAGCTTAATTACCTGCTGAATCTCTCGGACACTACAATCGATGGCTATCGTGATCATAGTAAGTACGAAAACGCCCAACTCAACACACGTCTTGAAGCCAGGCTCTCGCCCACTTCCAGCTTACTCACCACGATACATCATACCGATCAACCTGCTGCCGATGATCCGGGTGGTCTTACCTCCGCAGAAAGCAAGAGCGATCCTACACAAGCCAATCCGCGCAACCTCCTCTTTGACGCAGGGGAGGAATTAAAACAAACTCGAATCGGCTTTCTGTATAAAACCAACCTTATCGAAAATCACGATTTGGAAGCACGGATCTACAATACCGATAGGGATTTCAGCAACAAGCTCCCTTTTCAAGACGGTGGCATCGTGAAATTGGACCGCGATTTTTATGGAACCGGCGTTAAATATACGGTGGAAGGCGACCTTGGGGAGAAACCTAATCGACTTCTGGTCGGAATAGATTTTGACCGTCAGGACGATGATCGTAACCGTTTCGACAACCTGCAGGGCGTGACCGGCGCGAAGACCTTCGAACAAAACGAGTTGGTTACATCACTTGGTGCATTTTTACAAAATGAAACCAAACTCAGCCAAATCGCCGAGTTCACTGTTGGCCTGCGCTACGATGAGGTTAAATTCGATGTCGACGACCAATTTCTAGCCGACGGCGATGATTCTGGCACCATTAACTTTTACCAGGTCAGTCCAATGGTTGGCCTTAGCATCCAGCATGGCGATAACACACATCTGTACGCCACCATCTCGAGCTCCTTTGAAACACCGACTACCACCGAATTCGCTAATCCTGACGGCGGTGGATTCAACCAGTCACTTGAAGCACAGAAATCGATTAACTACGAAATAGGCATTAAAACTAAAACTTCCAGTTACAATTTTGAAGCAGCGCTGTTCCATATTGACGTTGATAATGAATTGACTCCGTTCGAGCTGCCCACCCAACCCGGGCGAACATTTTTTGAGAATGCGGGTTCATCCACCCGCAATGGACTGGAACTTTCATATGCTCGGCAACTCGCTGAGCAGCTTAGCTTATCGATGGCTTATACCTACTCGGATTTTACTTTTGATCGCTTTACCGACACAAATGGCAATGAATTTGATGGTAACCACAGTCCCGGGATTCCACGGGACCTGCTTTACCTCGACTTTTCCTGGTTTGGAGATTCAGGATTTTTCGCAAAATGGGACGTTACTTACACGGGTAAGATATATGCCGATAATGCGAATCAAACCAAAGTGGAATCGAATACCGTTTCGAACTTACGCGTTGGACGCAATGTTTATTATGAAGACTGGGAAGTGGCGTCGTTTCTCGGAGTCAATAATCTGTTCGACGAGAATTATAATGACAATATCCGTATCAACGCGTTTGGCGGCCGCTACTTCGAACCTGCGCCAGAGCGTAATGCCTAT
>Ga0316187_10003992_pt1 | contig 12773 bp, 14 predicted proteins | sample CroRivburrow1_MG_FD_204927 | JGI IMG/M metagenome (GOLD analysis project Ga0316187, IMG submission 204927) | Coastal sediment microbial communities from Maine, United States - Cross River worm burrow 1 | ecosystem: Environmental > Aquatic > Marine > Coastal > Sediment | place: USA: Maine...
TTTCAACAGTTTCCTGGCGAAGATACGTCATACGGTCAGCGAGGTGTCGGACACCGCGCAACGGGTAACCTGTGCGGCCGAGCAGATGGCCGTTATCACCCGGCAGGCCAGTACCGGGACCTCGCGTCAGCGTGAAGAAACAGAAAGTGTGGCCTTTGCCACAGGCGAAATGCGGTCGGCCGCGCACGAAGTCATGGAAATGGCGCAGACGGGTGCCGATGCGGCTACCTCGGCACAGGCATCAGCCGAACGTGGCCAGACGGTTTTGGCAGCCACCCAGTCCCAGATCAATCGTCTGGCCGCCGACGTCGAGCAGGCTGCTACGGTCATTCATGATCTGGAGCAGGATAGCGATCGTATCGGGGGCGTGCTGGGCGTGATTCGCGGTATTGCCGAACAGACCAATCTGCTGGCCCTGAACGCGGCTATCGAGGCTGCCCGGGCAGGCGAACAGGGACGCGGTTTTGCGGTCGTGGCCGACGAGGTGCGCAGCCTCGCCAGCCGGACGCAGGAGTCGACAGAAGAGATTCAGGGCATGATCGAAAGCCTGCAGCAGGCCTCACGTCAGGCTGTGACCGTGATGGGCACCGGACGGGAGCAGGCCCGCGATACGGTCGCACATGCCGACGAGACGCGTCAGAGTCTGGAAGAGATCATTCGGGATATCTCGACCATCTCGGGCACCTCCGGCAGCATAGCGTCGGCCGCGGTCGAACAGAGCCACAGTGTCGACGAGATCAACCGGACCATTGTCTCGATCAGCGAGGTCGCCGAACAGACCAATCAGGGGGCTCGTGAGCTCGAGGGCTCCAGCGCGGAACTCGGCGCGGTGGCTGCGCGTCTGCAGGAGCTGATCAGCACCTTCAAGACGGCCTGATATTGGCGGCAGGGGGTCCGGTATTACAGCAGGCCGTCGTGGCGTGCTTCATCCTCGGGCAACATGCGCAGCTGCGTCAGCTTCCAGTTGTCGCCATCCCGTTGCAGTAGCATCTCCACCGCCTGCGCCAAGGTGCCACCGTCCGAGGTCCGGGTCGTCTCCAGCGATTTGAATAAAATGCTGTCACCACTGGTGGTGCGTGGCTTGATCCTGCTGTACTCCAGCGCGCTGATGAGGCCCAGCGGGAACTCGTGTGCGCACTGCCTGTACCAGTCTTCATAGCCGAGGGTGTCGAAGCCGGGCACCCCGAATACCATCACCTTCTGCGATATCATCGCCATGTGACCTTCGAGGTCTCGTGCCAGCGCCGTCGCGACGAATTGCTCGAGCCAGGAATCAATGACCGGGTTGCTCATGAAACATCACCATGCGGAAAAAACAGCGGGGATTGAAACATACGCCCGGCGATTTATTCACACCCCGTGCAGGGGGCAATGTGACGCCGCTATCGTGTTCACGTCTCCAGGAACTGCAGATAGTGGCTCTAATTAGCTGAAAAATAAATGAATTATTTTCAAGCTGCCTCTTTTTCCGGAGGCCGGCCGTGAGGCGCGTCCGGACCTGGAAGTTGTTCACAGGGTTGTCCACAGGTTTTTGCGCTCACGAGCCGCCGCGACTTCTTCTGCCTGCCCGGGTCGGGGTGGTCGTGCTTGCCGGCGTGCTCGCTGCGGGATCGGGCTTGATCCCGGCGGCTGCGGCGCAGGAGACTCTGGCTGCCGGCATGCAAGCGGATCTGCAGGCACGTGCCGATTCGGGTGACAGCTGGGCCCAGCTCAATCTGGGTGCGGCGCTCGACCATGGTCTGGCCGGTTTCGCGCGCGATCCGGTGCGCGCGGTTTCCTGGTATCGGCGTGCTGCGGCCGCAGGCCTGGCCGAGGCCCAATTCAACCTGGCGCATTGCCTTGCCACAGGCAGTGGCACGGCGCGCGACGATACAGAGGCGCTCAGCTGGATGCTGAAAGCGGCGGAGCAGGGCTTGTCCAGCGCCCAGTTCCTTGCCGGTGTGATGCTGGCCGAGGGGATTGGTACCCGTGCTGACCGCGCTCGAGCGCAGGTCTGGCTGCAGCGCGCGGCCGATGGAGGCAATCCCGATGCGGCTGCGGCACTGGGCCGGATGAGAACCCGGCCGGTCGGCGATTGAAGCGGTTTGTCGCCGGCATATCGCCGGGCGCCAGACACAGGTATAATCTGCACCCTTTTTTTGCATACCTCTTGGTGTATCCCCTTGATCCAGAATCTACGTAACGTGGCGATAATTGCCCACGTTGACCATGGCAAGACGACTTTGGTCGATGAGCTGCTTAAGCAATCCGGCACGCTGGGCGACCGTTTCGGCGTGGTCGAGCGCGTGATGGACTCGAACGACCAGGAAAAAGAGCGCGGCATCACCATCCTGTCCAAGAACACTGCACTGCGCTGGAAAGACTACCGTATCAATATCGTGGACACTCCCGGGCACGCCGACTTCGGTGGTGAGGTGGAGCGGGTACTGTCGATGGTCGATTCGGTCCTGTTGCTGGTCGATGCCCAGGAAGGTCCCATGCCGCAGACCCGGTTCGTCACCCAGAAGGCGTTCAAGCATGGCCTGCGCCCGATCGTGGTGGTCAACAAGATCGACAAGCCGGGCGCCCGCCCGGATTGGGTGATCAACCAGGTGTTCGAGCTGTTCGACAATCTGGGTGCGAGTGATGAGCAACTCGATTTCCCGATCATCTACGCATCGTCGATCAATGGCTATGCCTCTGAAGATGACGGCGTGCGCGAGGGTGACATGACGCCGGTATTCGAGGCGATCGTCAATCATTGCCCGGCACCGGACGTTGATCCGGATGGCCCGCTGAAGATGCAGATATCCAATCTGGACTACAGCAGTTACGTTGGTGCCATTGCGGTCGGCCGCGTTACCCGCGGCAGTATCCGCCCCAACCAACAGGTCGTGGTGACCAAATACGACGGCAAGAGTTACAAGGCCAAGATCGGGTTGGTCTATGGCTATCACGGTCTGGAGCGCCACGAGGTGGCCGAAGCGGGTGCGGGCGACATCATCGCGATCACCGGGATCGAGGCACCGAACGTCTCAGACACCCTGTGTGATCCGGATCATGTTGAGCCAATGCCGGCCCTGTCGGTCGATGAACCCACGGTATCCATGACGTTCCAGGTCAATGCGTCACCCTTCGCCGGCAGATCCGGCAAGTATCTGACCTCGCGTCAGCTCAAGGATCGTCTCGAGCGCGAGCTGATCCACAATGTGGCGCTGCGCGTGGAAGAGGGTACCGACCCTGAGAAGTTCAAGGTCTCCGGTCGTGGCGAACTTCACCTGTCGGTACTGATCGAGAATATGCGTCGCGAGGGCTTTGAACTGGCGGTGTCGCGTCCCGAGGTTATCTTCCGCGAAGTCGACGGTGAGGTCAGCGAGCCGTATGAAGCGGTTACGATCGATATCGAGGAACAACACCAGGGCTCTCTGATGGAGACAATGGGCGAGCGCAAGGGCGAGCTGAAAGACATGGTGCCCGATGGCAAGGGACGGGTGCGTCTGGACTATATCGTTCCTTCGCGCGGCCTGATCGGTATCCAGACCGATTTCATGACGATGACCTCCGGCACCGGTCTGATGTACCACGTGTTCGACCACTACGGCCCGGCGCAGCATGGTGGCATCGCGCCGCGCAAGAACGGTGTCATGATCTCGAACGGTCAGGGCAAGGTACTGGGTTTCGCGCTGTTCAATCTGCAGGAGCGCGGCAAGATGTTCGCCTCGCCGGGCGACGAGGTCTACGAAGGCCAGTTGGTCGGCATACATTCGCGCGACAACGACCTGGTGGTCAACCCGCTCAAGGGCAAGCAGCTGACCAATGTGCGTGCATCGGGCAAGGATGAAGCCATTGCCCTGGTGCCGCCGATCAAGATGACGCTGGAGCAGGCGTTGGAGTTCATCGAAAACGACGAACTGGTCGAGGTCACACCGAGTGAGATCAGGCTGCGCAAGAAATTCCTCAAGGAACACGAGCGCAAGCGTGCGGGGCGTGGCTAGCTGTGAATTCCAGCAAGATTTTTGGATCCGGGTGTCGGGTCGAGCAGGGCCTGGCATTTCTTAGTTGATCTGGATTGCGGTTAGACTTCGGTCTTATGAAAGACTTGTATCCCGAGATTCGTCCCTACCGCAGCCAGCAGCTGAAAGTGGACGACATTCATACGCTTTACCTCGAAGAGGTCGGTGATCCCGACGGCCTGCCGGCGCTGTTTCTGCACGGTGGCCCGGGTGCGGGTTGCGAATCCTATCACCGGCGTTTTTTTGATCCAGAACGCTACCGGGTGGTGTTGTTCGATCAGCGCGGTGCCGGTCGCTCCACACCACATGCGGAGCTGCGTAACAACACCACGCAGGACCTGGTCGCCGACATTGAGAAAATCCGCGAGCATCTCGGCATAGACCGTTGGTTGCTGTTCGGCGGATCCTGGGGCTCAACGCTGGCACTGGCCTATGCCCAGGCCCACCCCGAGCGGGTCCGGGCAATGATACTGCGTGGAATATTTCTCTGTCGGCCACACGAGATCAGCTGGTTTTACCAGCAGGGCGCGAGCCGTCTTTTCCCTGACTACTGGCAGGATTTCGTCAGCCCGATTGATCCTGGCGAACGCGACAGTATGCTGACTGCCTACCATCGCCTGCTGACGGGGCCGGATGAGCTTCGCCGGCTGGCGGCCGCCAAGGCCTGGTCTGTCTGGGAGGGGCGCACTGCGACCTTGTTGCCGGATGAGCGAGTGGCCGCGCATTTCGCGCAGCCACACGTTGCGCTGAGCATGGCCCGGATCGAATGCCATTACTTCATGAATGACGCCTTTCTGCGCCCCAATCAGTTGCTCGAGGATGCGCCCAGGCTGGAGGGCATACCGGGGCTGATCGTTCACGGTCGCTATGATGCGATCTGCCCACTCGAAAACGCCTGGGAGCTGCATCATGCCTGGTCGGGCAGTGAACTCTCGATTGTGGCAGATGCCGGCCACTCAGCGACCGAACCCGGAACACGCAGCCGACTGGTAGAGGCCGCGGACTACTTTGCAGACGAGGGTATCTGACCTGGGCCGGTGACGCGCTGAAGTCCTTTGAACGGACTTTTGTCAGTTGTTTCCGGAAAGACGACCGAGCAGTTTTTGCAGGGAATCGCTATCACCAGGACTGATATCGATGGTCTCCAGCCCGGCCCAAAACTCATGCGGGCTGTTCGCCGGGGTACACCAGAGGATCTTGACGCCCATCGAGATGGGCCCGGAGCCGAGCTCGGCCGGCAGATCGATCTTCAATTGCAGAATGCCGTCGGCATACAGTTCCCGCGTCGTTATCAGCATCATCCCGCCCGGCGACAGGTTGCTGATGATACCGAGGCGTTGGCCGTCAATCTCGTTGATAGCCGTCAGACCTACATCGTAGGCATCGATCCTGTCGTTCTTGCGACGCTCGTCCACGTTTAATAGATCTCCTGCTCAGGCACTGATGGAATCTTCAAGGGCGCGCCTTATTCGACGCAGTGAGCGTGCAACAAAGCTTGACGTTTCCTGCTGCATGGGGCGAACGGTGCCCTCGCGGATTCTTCTCGCCACGGTACCGGCCGGCATGAGTGCAACCTTGGCCCCGTGTTGGTCCACGAACAGCATGTTACGTGTATGCGGGTTCACCCAAAGCAGTTTTACGGCCTGCTCACCTTCAACATCCGCGTTTTGTATGACAAACCAATTGCCGGCCTCGCGCATGAGCTTGTCGGCGACCTTCTGATCCTCGGCGCTGACAGGCGTTTCGGGTTCCTCAGTCAGCTCAGCATCCGGCGCACTCGCAGGCGGTTCGTCGCTGGGTGTGGCCTGGGTTTCCGGCTGACTTGCAGCCTTTGGTGTTTTTTCGTCCTGCGCGGGTTTTTCTGCAGCCTTCTTCGGCTTGGCTGTCGCCGGAACGGGTTTTTCGACAGTCTTGCCGAGGGCGTCAATGACCCGACGTATGTTTTGGTCATGGTGCGGAATCAGGCTGCCGACGGTGCTTTCCAGGCGTTTGAGCAGATCGTCTCGGACCTCCTGGCCAAGTGGCTGTCCTTTCGCCGAGTAGACAGCCGCGGCGATCAATGCCTCGCCGACGCCGTAGGCATTGCGCCAGGCGTTCGACTCGGTGTCGAGTTCGTTGCGCAACAGCAGCAGAGTCAGGAAGTCCGCAAAGGTGGTGGACAAAAAACTGGTGACGGCTGGAGCCACCTCTACGCCACTGGTCATGTCGCCAACCGTTTTCTTCACGATTGACTTCGCCTGGTCCAGTCGCGCGCGACCACGCTCGGCCTCCAGTGTCCTGTCCTCGGCCACGGCGGACTGCTGTTCGAGCTTCTTCTCGGCCCGATCCAGTTCCGCGATCTGCTCGACGAAGAACGCATCGTCGAGAGTTTCATGCTTCAGTATCTCGGTGACGTTCTTCTGCAGTTGCGGATAGATGCCTGCCCGGAGATTGTCCTCGCGAACCCAGCGTATCCCGGCATCGAGCATGCGTTCGAACAGTTTTCTCGCCGGGTGTGCTGTGTTGTCGAGGAAGTGCGGGCTCTGCACGGCGATTTTCAGGTAGCGCGTGTGCAGGTGACTCAGCAGCGTTTTCACCGCATTGGGCAGAAGCTTCTCATTCAGCATCGCCTCGAAAAGCATACCGACGATGTCGATGACGTCTTCTTCATTGCGGTCGAGCTTGTCTTTGCCTACCAGGCTCTTGATGATCTGCCGCTGCTTCTGCAGCGCATGTTTGACCTTGAGCAGAAGGGCCGGATCCACCGCGACTTTAGAACCGGGTGGACCGCTGGGTATCGGGATCGGGTGTGGTGCTTCCTGCAGAACCCGGATATCCGCGATTGCCTCACCAACATTGGCTGCCGTTGGCATGATCGGGACCGAGGTATGCAGGGGTTGGTCTATTGCAGCCTGATGCTGACGTTTCTCCATCAGCAGGGAACTTATTGCCGACAGAGTCTCTGCCGATGTCGGCGTCGCTGGGCGCAGGCTTTGAAAAGCGGCATTGGCCTGGTCTGCAGGACTCTCGCCGGACGGGCCCCCGGCTGCATCTGCGGCAGCCGGGTCGTCCGATGCCCCGGTCGAATCACCCTGGGAGCCGCTGCTACCGGCCCCATACCGCTTGTAGTCGAATTTGATGTTGGGAAGTATGCCCATGTCCACCAGGCGCCGATTGAGGTCACTGTACAGGTTGCCCAGACGGCTCATCACATAGCGGTCGAACAGCGTGTAGAAGACCAGGCGGACCTCTTTTTCGACCTCCAGCTTTCGGCTGGCCGGGTCGAATAGCCGGATGATCTGCATCGGGTTGGCGGGAATCTGCTCGAGCGGAAGGGGGCGCCCGCCGAGGAGGGCGGAAAGGCGTTGGGCGAGACCGTGCAGCTCGTTCGACTGCTTGTCGATTGTGCGTTTGGCAATGGTTTCCAGTGCCAGTGAGCGCTCGTAGTCTTCCACGTCCACCAGGCTGAGCGTGTCTGCGCCAAGGATCGTGTTGCCGGTCGGGCTGCCGGCAAAAGACAACAGGCTTTCATGCAGCCCACGTTCGAATTCGCTGACCATGGATTCTTCTTTGAGGTAAAACTCGCGCTGAGCGTCATAAAAAAGACGCTGCAAGCGGTTATTTTCCGCTGCATCGGCAAATTCGAGCAGGATCTGGCTGGAGGACTCAAACAACTGCCGAAACCCTTCAACCAGACTCCTGCTTACCTCATCTTCCCACTCGGCCAGTATCTTCTTGGTATTAGCTTGCATTGCTCCGCATTCCGTTCCCCCGGGGAAGGGCCGTAATGTAAAGACACAGGATATTAACCCTTCATCGGTATATTAGGGTGATTACTTGAGCAGGATACGCAAATCCTTTTGCGTTGTCGGTGCACTATTAACCCGGCCACCCGATATATCGGGTTCAGGGCTTCAAGAATGTTCCGGGTCAAGGCTTGGCTCGCGGGCAAGGGCCGACCCCCTTGGCAAGAGCCACAACACAGAGGCGGGACATTCTTGAAGTCCCTAACAGATTTAATGTCAAAGGTTAGGCTGCCATGTGCCCGCCTACAGGCTGCGTTATCAAAACTTGCTGTAGGAGTGCTACAGCGGCGTTTTGATGCCTTGCTGCAGGCAGGCACATGGCAGCTGAATCCGGCATATTGGGTGGCCGGGTTAATAAAGGAGGATTCAGCGAGATGATCGGTTTGCTTCAGCGCGTGACCCGGGCCGAGGTGGTTGTGGCTGGTCGCCGAATCGCGAGTATCGGCCCCGGTCTGCTGGTTCTCATCGGGGTTCAGAAGGGTGATAACGAGGCCCGGGCCGAGCGTTTGCTTGAGCGACTGCTCGGATATCGGGTTTTCGAGGATGAGGCCGGAAAGATGAATCTGAGCCTGCTCGATACCGGTGGCGGTCTGTTACTGGTCCCACAGTTCACTTTGGCCGCAGATACGCGCAGGGGCCGGCGCCCCGGTTTCTCGCATGCGGCGCCACCGGAAGAGGGTGCGCGTCTGTTCGCTTACCTGCTCGAACAGGCCGCGGGGCGGCTTGCGCATGTCCAAAGCGGGGAGTTCGGTGCCGAAATGCTGGTCAGCCTGGTGAACGACGGACCGGTGACCTTCTGGCTGGAGACCTGAATCTGATGTCGTCGCCGTATCTACCCCAGAACAATTGAAATCGCGTAGAATCCAAGCGAAATCACCCCTCAAAACAGGGAGCTAGCTGTGGCTCGCAGTGCCAGCATAGAACGCAATACCTCAGAGACACAGATCAGCGTGTCGATCGAACTCGATGGCAGTGGTGTGGCGCGGATGGATACGGGGGTGCCGTTTCTTGAGCACATGCTCGACCAGATCGCACGTCATGGGCTGATCGATTTCGATATTGCGGCCAAGGGTGATCTGCACATCGACGCGCACCATACGGTAGAGGATCTGGGGATTACGCTCGGGCAGGCCTTTGCCCGGGCGATCGGCGACAAAAAGGGCGTTCGCCGCTATGGTCATGCCTACGTCCCGCTCGATGAGGCTTTGTCGCGGGTGGTGCTGGATCTTTCCGGCCGCCCCGGTCTGGTGTTCGCAGTGGATTTCTCGCGCGGCACGATCGGTGATTTTGACGTTGACCTGTTCCACGAGTTTTTTCAGGGCTTCGTCAATCACGCCGGGGTCACCCTGCACATCGACAATCTGCGTGGCAGCAATGCGCACCACCAGGCCGAGACCGTGTTCAAGGCTTTTGGGCGGGCATTGCGCATGGCAATCGAGCCGGATGTGCGTCTGGGTGACGTGGTCCCATCGACCAAGGGCAGCCTGTAGGGGAAGCGCGTGGCACAGAAGATTGCCGTCATCGATTACGGCATGGGTAACCTGCGCTCGGTATCGAAGGCGATTGAGCACGTCGCCGACGACGCCGAAGTTCGCACCACGGATGATCCGAAATACATCGCAGCCGCTGACCGGGTGGTCTTCCCGGGGCAGGGGGCGGCACGCGATTGTATGGCCGCGATCGGTGAGCATCACCTGAATCAGGCTATCCTGGCAGCAGCAGCGTCGAAGCCGTTTCTGGGGATATGCATGGGCCTTCAGGTACTGATGCGCCATTCGGAGGAGAATGGCGGCACCGGTTTGCTTGGCCTTTTCGATGGCGAGGTGAAACGTTTTGACGGACTGGCGATGGGCGATAACGGTCTGCCGCTGAAGATTCCGCACATGGGCTGGAGTCCGGTGCACCAGCAGGTCGCGCACCCGCTCTGGGAGGGGATAGCGGACGAAAGCCGTTTCTATTTCGTGCACAGCTATCGCGTGGTACCGGAGGACGTATCGGTGATTGCGGCCACGACCGATTACGGCGTGCGATTTACCTCGGCGATAGCGCGCGATAACCTGTTTGCGACCCAGTTCCATCCGGAAAAGAGTGCCGACACGGGTCTGCAGCTCCTTCACAACTTCGTGAACTGGAGCATCTGAATGCTCCGCCGATGCCGACAGCGAGCCGGATACCCTGAGCGGCGGCAACTGTTTCACTGTTAGAGAGTCACTATGATCCTGATACCTGCAATTGACCTCAAAGATGGTAAGTGCGTGCGTCTGCGCCAAGGCATCATGGAAGACGACACCGTGTTTTCCGATGATCCCCTGGAGGTGGCGCAGCGCTGGGTGGACGCCGGGGCTCGTCGCCTGCACATGGTAGACCTCAACGGTGCATTCGCAGGCCGCCCGGTGAATGTCGAGCCGATACGCCGCATCGCCGATGCCTTTCCAGAATTGCCGATTCAGGTGGGTGGTGGTATCCGTGATGCCGAGACCATCGAGGCCTATCTGGATGCGGGGGTGAGATGGTGCATCCTGGGTACCAAGGCGGTTCGCGAGCCGCATTTTGTGTCGGAGGTCTGCTTACAGTTTCCCAGCCATATTATCGTCGGTCTGGATGCAAAAGACGGCAAGGTGGCGGTCGAGGGCTGGTCCAAGCTCTCGCGCCATGACGTGATCGATATGGCGCAGCATTTCGAGAATGACGGCGTGGATGCGATCGTCTACACCGATATCAGCCGCGACGGGATGATGAAGGGCGTCAACGTTGAGGCGACCGCGAAACTCGCCAATGCGGTGCGGATTCCGGTTATTGCCTCCGGCGGGATTACGGATATTGAAGATGTCCGGTCCCTGTGTGGTGCGGATACCGACAATATCATCGGTGCGATCACCGGCCGCGCCATCTACGAAGGTACGCTGGATCTGGCCGAGGGCCAGCGCTTGGCGGATGAATTGAGCGGAAATTAGATAAGGAACGCAGAGTTCGCAGAGAAGACGCAAAGAACGCAGAGAAAAAGCTTTGCGAACTCTGCGCGCCTTTGCGTCCTCTGCGTTCCCGAAACAGAGGTACGCACTGTGGGCCTGGCCAAACGAATCATTCCCTGTCTGGATGTGGACGCCGGCCGCGTGGTCAAGGGCGTCAAGTTCGTGGATATCCGTGACGCGGGCGACCCGGTCGAGGTTGCGCGTCGCTACAACGAGGAAGGGGCGGATGAAATTACGTTCCTCGATATCACGGCAACCGCGCATGAGCGCGAAACCATCGTGCATGTGGTCGAACAGGTCGCATCCGAGGTATTCATACCGCTCACCGTCGGCGGCGGTATCCGCAAGGCCGAGGACGTGCTACGCATGCTCAATGCGGGCGCCGACAAGGTCGCGATCAATTCGGCCGCGGTGTTCAATCCTGAATTCGTCAAAGAGGTGACCGACCGCTTTGGCTCCCAGTGCATCGTGGTTGCGATCGATGCCAAGCGGGTCGATGACCATTGGGAGATCTTCACCCATGGCGGCCGCAAGCCGACCGGTATCGATGCGGTTGGTTGGGCGCGCAAGATGGCCGACTACGGCGCCGGAGAGATACTGCTGACCAGTATGGACCGTGACGGCACCAGGATCGGTTTCGACAATGAACTTACCCGGACTATTGCAGAGGCCGTTCCGATCCCGGTGATCGCGTCGGGAGGTGTGGGCGAACTGCAGCATCTGGTTGATGGCGTGAAGGAAGGGGGTGCCGACGCGGTCCTGGCAGCATCGATCTTCCACTTTGCCGAGTACAGCATCGGTGAGGCGAAGCGATTCATGGCCGCGCAGGGCGTCGAGGTCAGACTCTGACCCTGGGTGGGGTATCCGGCAGACAGGCTAATTTGGGGAACAGATGAGCGACACATTGAACAAACTGGCCGAGGTGCTGGAGCAGCGCAAGCAGGCAGACCCTGACAGTTCCTACGTCGCCAAGCTGTATGACAAGGGCCTGGATGCAATCCTGAAAAAGATCGGTGAAGAGGCCACTGAGACGGTAATGGCGGCAAAAGACGGCGATCGTGAGAAGATCGTGCGTGAAACGGCCGATTTGTGGTTTCATTGCATGGTCCTTCTGGCGCACCAGGGGCTGCACCCCCGGGATGTGTCAAGGGAATTGGAGCGACGTTTCGGCCTGTCCGGGCTGGAGGAAAAGGCGGGCCGTACAGAATAGACTTCCTGGCCGCAAGCGCATCACGCCGGGCATGGGGTATCATGCCGGTCCTGAATTTGGCCCCACCGTTGAGCGAGAGGGGCATCACCGGAGAGAGAGATGGGTTTTGGTGGAATCAGTATTTGGCAACTCCTGATCATTCTTGTGATCGTGCTGCTGTTGTTCGGAACCAAGCGGTTGCGCAACCTTGGCGGTGATCTGGGGAATGCCGTCAAGGGATTCAAGAAGGCCATGGGCGACGAGGAGAAGAAGGGCGAGAATGAGCCCGAAAAGCTCGAGAAGGCCGACGAAAAGGTCATCGACGGCGAAGCCACGCGCGAAAAAGACAAGCAGTAAAGCCTTCGCGCGCGGGGCAACCAAATGTTCGACGTCGGATTACTCGAGCTCTTGCTCGTTGGTATTGTGGCGCTTCTGGTCGTCGGACCGGAGCGTCTGCCCAAGCTTGCCCGCACCGCGGGCATGTGGCTGGGCCGCGGGCGTCGCTTCATCGGTTCGGTCAAGGACGATATCGATCGCGAGCTCAAGGCGGACGAGCTGCGCAGCATCCTCGAGAAGCAGAAGCAGAACAACCCGCTGCACGAAATCGTCGAGGACACGAAAAAGAACTTCGAACAGATCAAGTCTGAAACTCAGGCCGCTGTCGACCTGGATCCCCAAAAGGCGGCATCGAAAGACAAGCAATGAGTGACGATCCGAAGTTGGCGGAGCTGCCTTTCCTGAGTCACCTGGTCGAGTTGCGCGATCGTCTGATGCGCATGGTTCTCGCCGTGGTTGTCCTGTTGCTCATCATGTTCCCCTTCGGCAACGATATCTT
>Ga0316187_10003993_pt1 | contig 12767 bp, 11 predicted proteins | sample CroRivburrow1_MG_FD_204927 | JGI IMG/M metagenome (GOLD analysis project Ga0316187, IMG submission 204927) | Coastal sediment microbial communities from Maine, United States - Cross River worm burrow 1 | ecosystem: Environmental > Aquatic > Marine > Coastal > Sediment | place: USA: Maine...
GATTCTACACACCTGGATCAGTTTAATGTGGAAAAACATTACGTAGGCAAACGGAAAGGCAAGCACAGTGCAAAACAAGAAACTATTAATGAGAAATTGTACACAGCAGCCTTTACGGGGAAAGTAGTTGTACGTTTAAAAGGAGGCGACCCTTTAGTTTTTGGCAGAGGAGGTGAGGAGTACCATTATTTAAAACAACGCTTTATTGATGCTGAAATAGTGCCGGGAATAACTTCAGCATTAGCTGCAGCCGCCGATGGGGTAATTCCATTAACATCGCGAGGTATAAGTACTTCAGTTGCTTTTACACTTGGTCACGATGCCATTTACAATAAACTACCCAATGCCGATACCTTAGTATTTTATATGGGAGCAGCTCAGCAAAAAAAATGGGCTTCCCGATTAATCGATCAGGGGTGGTTGGCAAACACACCGGTAGCAGCAGTACGAAATGCGTCCTTACCCAATAAAGAAATAAAAAGGTATACCCTTGGCGAATTGGTTAGTACTCAGCATGTTTTAAGTGCACCTTGTTTGGTAATTGTAGGTAATACTGCATCGCACGATATTCGGGCTCAGGGTAAAAAATGGCTTTATACAGGTTCCAATATAAATGATTTTAAAGAACCGGGCATTGTTACTCATAATCCAATGATTGCTTTTAAAACTTTGGCTATTGATGAAAGTACAAAGGCGAAATTAAAAAACATTTCACAATATCACCGTATTTTATTTCCATCGCCCATAGCTGTTCATAAGTTTTTCAATGCGTTGTTTACTGTCAGACTCGATGTTCGTGAATTACAATCGGTGAAGCTAACATCTATGGGAGTTTCGACATCGACAGCATTAAAAAAATATGGTTTAATTGTTAATCCGGAAACGGATACCAATTCATCGGAAGCTATAATTCAAAAGTTCAAAACCGAAGGTGTTTCTAATGAGCATATTTTAATACCATGTTCAACTCAAGGATTAAGAGTTATACCGAACGGTTTAAAGCTGATGAACAATAAGGTTGATGCTTTGTCTTTTTACAAAAATGAATTGCCTGAAAACGTTGTTAAGCATAATTTAGAAGATTTTTATGGCGTAGTTTTTTCTTCGCCAACTACAGTACATAATTTCTTTAAAGTATATGATTATTTTCCAAATAAATTGCAGTTTAAATCAAACGGAAATTTGACAAATAAAATCATAAATGAATACCTAATTAAAATAGAAGAAAATATTCGTTAAGTCGAATCGGATAATAATTAAATAGTTTCTAAATAATTTATTCTAATTTTAGGCTGTTTATTTAAGGCAAAAAAGCTGAATTATGAAGGTATTGTTAGTTGAGGATGAATTTGAGTTAGCTGTGTCGATACAAGATTACCTTGTTAAGAATGAGAAAATTAATTGTGATATAGCTAATGATTTAAACAAGGCTTCTGAACTATTTGAATTATATACTTACGATTGTTTTATAGTAGACATTGGCTTGCCTGACGGAAGTGGTCTTGATTTAGTTAAAACCATTAAATCGAAAGATAATAAAGCAGGAATTATCGTTATTTCAGCACGTAATGCACTTGAGGATAGGATAGAAGGACTTAATATTGGAGCCGACGACTATTTAGTAAAACCTTTCCACTTATCAGAATTAAATGCCCGAATATATTCATTAATACGCCGTTTAAAATTAGATGGGAATAGTGTTCTTGAGCTAAACGAAATTGCCGTTGATTTGCAAAGCAGGGAAGTTAAAATAAATAATAAAGCAATAGACCTTACCAAAAGTGAGTACGATTTACTTTTTTACCTTATTTCCAATAAAAATCAGGTAATTTCAAAAACATCAATAGCTGAACACCTTGTTGGTGAATATGTTGATGGATTGAGCTCGTTTGATTTTGTTTATTTACACATGAAGAATTTAAGAAAGAAAATGGTTGCGGCTGGTTGTAAGGATTATATAAAAACTGTGTATGGTGTTGGTTATAAATTTATGATTGAATAATGAGATTATTAACTAAAACAAGTCTTTTAATTATTACGGTAAGTATATTTATTTTTTTGATTGGAAATATTGTTTTTTTTCGGGTAACCAAGCATATGATAATTAATCAGGTTGATGCAGAATTAATTAATAAAATGCATAATTTGTTAAAAAATAATGAAAGCCTTGAATCTAATTTATTCGTAACAGATCATATTGAAATTGATACTAATGTTTTATATGATTCAGAGATCGCACGTTTTTCCGATACAGTATTGTATAGTAAAATACAAAATAAATATATCCCACACCGAGCTTTACAATTTAGTAAAAAGGTAAATAGTAATATTTCAAAAATTACAATTTATAAATCATTATTGTCATCCGATAAGTTGATTGAAAAAATAACACTGGCATCAATACTTATGGTTGTATTCTTCATAATAGCAATTTATGCGCTCAACCGGTTTATTTTTGAAAAAGTATGGTCTAATTTTTTTAGAAACCTAAAAAAGGTTGAGAACTACGATATTAAGAGTTCAAATGTATTAAGTGTCGAAGAATCTGAAATAGATGAATTTAATAAGCTTAATAGTGTACATTTAAAAATGGTTGAGCGCATTCAAACCGATTTTCTCAATTTAAAAGAGCTTACAGCAAATACCTCGCATGAAATTCAAACCCCATTGGCCATAGTTAAGAGTAAAGCTGAATTGTTATTACAGTCTGATAATTTAGATGAAACTGAACTAAATGCTGTTGATTCTATCATCACAAGTATTGAACGATTGTCTAAATTAAATCAATCTTTATTGTTGATTACAAAAATTGAGAACAACCAATTTAGTGATGCGGTAAGTGTAAATGTTAAAGAAATTTTGGATAAACATCTACAAAATTTTGATATGCTTTTTCAATCTGCAAATGTGGTATTGGAATTTGATATTACAGACTTAAGCATTGAAATAAACCCGATTTTGCTAGACATTTTAATTATGAATCTACTTAAAAATGCCATAGCATATGCCAATAATAAAAAAGAACTTTCTGTAGTGCTGAAAAACAATACATTTAGTGTTTGTAATTCAGGAGAGGCCTTAGTTTTTTCTCCCGACGATTTATTTAAACGATTTGTAAAGGGATCAAGCAACCAGAATAGCAGTGGTTTAGGATTAGAAATTGTATCTAGAATATGTAAATTATATGGTATTAGTATAAATTACAAATACCAAGAATTGAAACACTGTTTCACCATCGACTTTTCAAATATAGCCTGTAATTCGAGCTGCTAAGTAGAATCATTTTAAACAACAGATTTTCTACAAAATTGATAATTACATTGCCTCAAAATTAGATAATATTATGATTGGAGTTATTGGAATTAATTATAAATCGTCACCTATTGAGATAAGAGAAAAATTCTCTTTTAATGAAAAACGTATTGTGGAATTTGGCAATATTGTTCGCAATAATGATGGTTTTAAAGGCTTAGTAATATTATCCACTTGTAATCGTTCCGAAATCTATTTTCAAATGGAAGGTACATGTAATTCCGGAGCTTATAGTTTTATGCTTAAAAGTTTAAAGAGCTATTGTGGCGTAACCGAAAATGTTAGAGAATATTTTTACTTTAAATCAGATACGGATGCTTTTAAACATTTGTTTTATGTGATTTCAGGTGCTAATTCCATGATAATAGGTGAAGATCAAATTGTTGGACAAGTTAAGCAGGCTTTAAAAATAAGTACTGAAAATGCTATTGTAGATTCTGAATTGACAAGACTTTTTATTAAATCCCTTGAAGTGAATAAAAAGGTACGGACAGCTACTAAAATTAATCAAGGTGCTTTTTCAGTTTCGTATGCCGGAGTTGAAAAATGTTTTACTGTATTTAACGATATATCAAAGTGTAAAATATTATTAATTGGAGCCGGCGAAACAGGTACTTTAACCTTAAAAACGCTAATTAAAAAAGGCTGCGAAAATATAACTATTACAAACAGAACTCAAGAAAAGGCTGATAAGTTGGCTCAGAAATATCGTGTTCAATCAATAGATATTAATTTATTAAAGAACCAATTAGATCATAGTGATATTATTGTTATAGCAACAGGTGCACAGGAACCATTAATAACAGAATCTATAGCACAACAATCAATAACTAACCGCGAGGGTAAAAAACAATTGTATATCGATTTATCAGTACCTCGCAATGTTGCTAGAGAGGTTTCATTGGTTGATAATGTAACGGTTTTCGATGTTGATGATTTACAAGAAGTTGTTGATGCAAACCAGGAGAAGAGAAAGAATCTGATTAAACAAATGGATTCTATTATGGAAGAGCATCTGCAAGATTATAGCGATTGGTTAGCCACACGTAATTTAGGTTCATTAATTTCAGCCATAAAAACTAATTTTTCATCAGTTAATCAATCAGAATTGCAAGGCTTCAAAAGAATTAATAAAGCAAATGATGTAGAACTGATCGATAATTATGGGACTCATATTACTGAAAAATATACACGACTATTAATTAAAAACCTTAAAGAGGTTACCAATAATGGTCGAAAAATGGAATACGTAAAAGTGTTAAACGATCTTTTTAATTTAAATTAGAAATATTTAAGTATTCATTTTTAATTGTTCTATCCACAAATAAAACTCATTAATGATCAAACAAACTATTCGAATTGGTACCCGAGGGAGTCAATTGGCACTATATCAGGCAAATAAGGTTAAAGATAAAATTGAGAAAACTTTTCCGGACTTGGCTACAGAGATAATAATTATACACTCAAAAGGTGATAAAATATTAGATGTTGCGCTGTCTAAAATTGGAGACAAGGGGTTGTTTACTAAGGAATTGGAAGAAGCCATGTTTCGCAACGAAGTTGATATGGCAGTGCATAGTTTAAAAGACTTGCCTACAACCTTACCCGAAGGATTAAAAGTGGGTGCCGTTTTATCTCGTGCCGAGGTTTGTGATGCCTTGGTAAGTTTAAATGGATTAACGCTCAATGATTTAACCCCTGAAATGAAAATTGCTACATCAAGCTTACGTCGCAAAGCACAATTACTAAAGCTAAATCCCAATTTTAATATTGTCGATATTCGTGGCAACGTAAATACGCGTTTGCGGAAAATGGAAGAAGGCTATTGCGACGCTATGCTAATGGCTGCTGCAGGACTTCAGCGCTTGGGATTAGATAAATATATTAGCGAGATTATTGACCCGAATACAATTTTGCCGGCAGTTTCGCAAGGAGCAATTGCCATTGAATCGAGAATTAATGATGCTGTTGTTGATAATGTTTTAAATACAATTAATGATCAATTAACTTTTCAAGTAACTACTGCTGAACGCATTTTCCTTCGTTCATTAGAAGGTGGTTGTCAAATTCCTATCGGATGTTATTCTGAACTTAAAGAAGATGAATTATCATTGAAAGGTTTTATGGCCTATGTTGATGGTACACAAATAATATCACATGAAGTTACAGGAAAATTGGCTGATGCAAGTCAGCTTGCTACAGAATTGGCTGAATACTTTATTAATAATGGGTCGCTTTATTTATTAAACAAAATTAGAAATTTTAATACCAATTAAAATGCGCGGTCTGAAAGGGAAATTAATAATAAATACAAGCGCTCAAAGCAAAGCCGAAAAATTAAAAATTTTGCTTACAAAAAAAGAAGCAGAAGTAATTAATTTCCCATTAATTTCCATTCAAGCTAATATTGACAATTCTCAGACCATTAAACAAACATTGAATTCCTTATCAACTTATACATGGCTTGTATTTACCAGTACGAATGGTGTGAAATATTTTGATTATTGGGTAAAACATTTCCAAATAGATACCAAAAATCTACCATGTAAATATGCTGCCATTGGAACTTCAACAGGCATGGCTTTAATGGAATTAGGATATTCTGCAAAATTCATATCAAATAGTAAAGACTCTGTTGAGTACGGTGAAGAATTATTGACCGCTTTTGTTGGTGATAATCAAAAGATTCTTGTTCCAGCAGGAAATTTAGCTTCAACAAGTCTTCAAAACGTTTTAAATAAAGAACAGCACTGCGAGTATTTAATAGTTTATAACACGATTAATAATAGTGAATTTGAAGCAGAGCTGTCAACGATAGTTCAGAGCAATAAATATGATTTAATTCTTTTTTTAAGTCCATCGGCAGTGAATAGCTTTGTTATACAGAATAGGTTAACAAATTTAGCTGAGGTAAAGGCTGTAGCTATTGGTAAAACAACTGAAAAAGCAATGGTTGAAAAGGGTATTAATCCGGTTTTAACTGCATCTACACCCAATGCTAATATTATGGTAACAGAAATAGATGAGTACTTTAAATAAACAATAGTTAAAATTTATAAATATGACATTCCCAACAACTAGATTACGCAGATTACGCAAAAACGAAACCATTCGTAGTATGGTTGAAGAAACTATTTTGCGCCCAGTTGATTTAGTAATGCCTCTTTTTGCTTGTCCGGGAACTGGGGTTAAAAATCCAATTAAATCAATGCCTGGTAATTATCAATTGTCGGTTGATATGATGGTTGAGTATTGTAAAGATTTATACCAAAAAGGCGTGAAATCAATACTTTTGTTTGGTATACCTGATTCAAAAGATGAACATGGTTTGGTTGCTACACATGACGACGCCATTGTACAACGTGCAGTGATAGCCATAAAAAAACAAATTCCTGATTTATTTATTATTGCCGACATATGCAATTGTGAATATACAACACATGGCCATTGTGGAACCATTGTTGATGGCGATGTTGACAATGATTTAACCTTAGAAACTTTAAGTAAGCAAGCTATTTCGTTTGCTCGTGTTGGAACCGATATGGTTGCACCAAGCGATATGATGGATGGTAGAGTTGGTCATATGCGAGCATCTTTAGATGATGCCGGTTATTCAAATATGCCAATTATGGCTTATTCGGCAAAATATGCATCGGCTTATTACGGCCCTTTCCGCGATGCTGCCGAAAGTGCTCCACAATTTGGTAATCGAGCTACCTATCAAATGAACCCTGCAAATTCCGATGAGGCAATGCGTGAAATTGAACTCGATATTACAGAAGGTGCAGATATTGTTATGGTAAAACCTGCATTAAGCTACTTAGACATTATTCGTCGTACAAAAGACGAATTTAATATACCTATTGCAGCTTATAATGTAAGTGGCGAATTTTCAATGATTAAAGCTGCTGCAGCAAATGGTTGGATTGATGAAGAACGATTGGTGAAAGAAACACTTCTGTCTATGAAGCGTGCAGGTGCCGATATTATCTTATCGTATCATACACAAGACATTATTGACAAATTATAAATCAAATTAAGCATGAATAATAATAAATCAAAGTCTGAATTTCAAAAAGCAAATAATTATATTCCGGGGGGTGTGAATTCTCCTGTTCGTGCATATAAAAGTGTTGGACTTAATCCTGTTTATATCAGTCATGGTTTGGGATCTAAAATTTACGATATTGATGGTAACGAATACATCGACTATGTATCATCTTGGGGGCCATTAATTTTAGGTCACGCTTTTCCTAAAACTGTTGAGGCTATAAAGCAAGCTGCTGAACGAGGAACAAGTTACGGTGCACCTACAGTTATAGAAACTGAAGTTGCCGAGCTTATTACGCAAATGGTTCCCAGCATCGATATTGTACGTATGGTAAATTCAGGAACTGAAGCTACCATGAGTGCTTTGCGTTTAGCCCGAGCTTATACCAAACGCGATAAAATTGTAAAGTTTGAAGGTAATTATCACGGTCATGCCGATAGCTTTTTAATTAAAGCAGGTTCGGGTGCTATTACTTTAGGTTTACCTGATAGCCCGGGTGTAACAAAAGGAACAGCAAAAGATACTTTGTTGGCAAAATATAACGATTTAGAATCGGTTGAGGTTCTTTTTAAAGAGCAAGGCGCTGAAATTGCTGCACTTATTGTTGAACCGGTTGCAGGCAATATGGGTTGTGTGTTACCAAACAAAGGATTCTTAAAAGGTTTACGTGAAATAACTGAAAAATATGGTACATTACTTATATTCGATGAAGTAATTACAGGCTTCCGTTTAGCAAAAGGTGGTGCTCAGGAATATTACGGTGTAATGCCTGATTTAACTACATTAGGTAAAATTATTGGAGGCGGTTTACCGGTAGGTGCTTACGGTGGAAGAAAAGAAATAATGGAGAATCTGGCACCTAAAGGCTCGGTTTATCAAGCAGGAACATTGTCTGGTAACCCTTTGGCTATGGCAGCCGGTTATACTATGCTAAACGAACTGAATACCAATCCTAATATTTATACTGAACTTGACCGAAAAGGTAAAATGCTGGCCGATGGTATTGAAAGTAATTTGAAAGCAACTGGTGTTAATGGCTTAGTTAATCGTGTGGGTTCAATGATGACTTTTTTCTTTACGGATGAAAATAAAGTAGACTCTTTTGAATCAGCTATGAAAGCAGATGCTGAAAAATACGCAAAGTACTTTGGATTAGCACTTGAAAGTGGAATTTACCTTGCACCTTCACAATATGAATGCGCATTTACATCATATGCACAATCCGACGATGAAATAAAACAAACCATAGAGGCAAATTTAGCAGCCTTAAAACAATTGTAAATATCTACTTATGAATTCTATTTTTCTCGATACCTTAAAAGGCAAACCGCATAGCCGTCCACCAGTTTGGTTTATGCGCCAGGCTGGCCGAGTGCTTCCGTCATATTTAAAACTAAAAGAAGAACACTCTTTTTGGCATATGATGCGTGACCCACAATTGGCAGCAGATGTAACTTTGTTGCCAATTAACGATTTGGGCGTTGATGCAGCCATACTATTTTCTGACATTTTAGTAATTCCATACGCCATGGGTATGGGCCTCGATTTTACAGAAAAAGGGCCGGTGTTTTCAAAACCCTTAAAAGATGTTGCAAATCCATCGGCAAATTTAAACCCCGATGCGAACAAACTAGATTATATATACAATGCTATTGATGCTATTGTGGAGAAACGTCCGGATAATATTCCGTTAATTGGTTTTTGTGGCGGCCCCCTTACTGTTTTATGTTATATGATTCAGGGCTTAAGCACAAATCACGCTTTCCCCGATGCTATTAATTTCATTTATAGCAATAAAAAAGAATCAAAAAAAATTATTGATGCCTTAACCGAATTGTCCATTGAGTACCTGAATAAACAAGTTGATCATAAAATTGATGCATTTCAACTTTTTGAAACTCATGCAGGACTAATTCCAACTGATTTATACAACGAGTTGTTTATGCCATCGGTTAAGAAAATGGCTGCTGCTGCCAGAGCTCGAAAAATACCATTTATATTTTTCCCTAAAGGCTTAAGTACAGGTTTAAAATATTTAACTCCTGAAGATTGCGATTTTGTAAGCATCGACTGGCAAATTGAAATTTCTGAAGCAAGAAAAATTGTACATTCTGAAATAGGCTTACAAGGTAATGTTGATCCACGCTTATTGTATGCCAGCCAAGATGTAATTGAAAACACCTTGCAAAAGTATATTGATTTTGGCTCTGAAAATAAGGATTGGATTTTTAACCTTGGACATGGCTTTATGCCGGGAATCCCTTATGAAAATGCTCAGTTCTTAACCAACTGGGTGAAAAACACAAATTGGAACCGATAGAAATGTTAAAAGAATTATTAATAAAATACAATAGACCTGGACCAAGGTACACAAGTTACCCTCCTGCGAACTTTTTTAAAGCCGATTTTAATACCGAGGCTTATAAAAATGCGTTGGTTAAATCGAATAACGATGGTCCGGAAAGTATCTCCTTGTATTTTCATGTACCGTTTTGTCCTCAAATTTGTCACTTTTGTGGATGCAATACCGACGAATTAGTAAAGAAAAGTGTAGTAGAATTATATTTTAATGCACTTTTAATTGAGCTTGAGAATGTTGGTTCTTTACTGGATAAATCCAGAAAGGTAACTCAGATACATTGGGGCGGAGGAACACCAAATTCGGTTGCATTTAAATATATTGAACAGGTAATGCAAAAGGTAAATGCTATATTTACACTTGCATCAAATCCTGAAATTGCAATGGAATGCAGCCCGGCTTATTTGTCGAAAAAATACCTCGAAAATTTAAAAAGCGCAGGCTTTAATCGAATAAGTATTGGTGTTCAAGATTTTGATGAAAAAGTATTGGAAGTAGTAAACCGTGCTTTACCGCGTTACCCCATTGAAGAAATTGTTGCCGATGCTCGTGAAGTTGGTTTCGAAGGTGTAAACATCGATTTAATTTATGGTTTACCTTTGCAAACACCTGAAAGTTTTCTGGAAACGGTTAAACGAGCCATTGCGATTAAACCCGACCGCTTAGTTACCTTTTCGTATGCTCATGTACCTTGGGTAAAATCAGCTCAAAAAATACTGGAACAACATGGGTTACCTTCTCCTGAGCAAAAACTTGATATGCTTTTGGCAGGTTACGATGAGTTAATAAAAGCAGGTTATGTAGCTATAGGGATGGATCACTTTGCATTGCCGGGCGATGAATTAGCAAAAGCTAAAACAGAGAAACTTTTGCATCGTAATTTTCAGGGTTATTGTACCAAAGAAACAACCGGACAAGTTTATGCAATTGGTTCCACCGGAATTAGTCAATTGCATAGTGCATATATGCAAAATGCTAAAAATACAAGTGCCTACATTAATTCAATAAAAGAAACCGGTTTTGCTGTTGAACGTGGTTACAATAATTCAAACAACGAAATTGCTGTCCGTTCAATTATTAACGAAGTAATGTGTAATGGAGTTGTTAGCTTTACTGATTTAGCCAAGGAGTTGAAAATAACTGTCAATGAATTAAAAGATATATGCAAATTTGAAAAATCAAATTTCGAAGAATTTATTAATGATAGTTTGATGCATTATGCAAATAATAAGGTTCAAGTTACCGATAAAGGAATGATGGTTGTGCGTAATATTGCCATGACTTTTGATCCTAGTTTGGCTGAAAATGTAAATATGTATTCAAAAACTATATAAATGGATAAACATCTTGATGCAATTATTTTAGGAGCTGGATTAACCGGATTAACAACAGCTTTTTATTTAAATAAAGCAGGTAAAAAAATTTTAGTTATTGATACTGCTTCACAAGTTGGAGGTGTTATTCAAACCCAATATAAGAATGGTTTTTTGTTTGAGAAAGGACCAAATACAGGTATTCTTGGATCGGTTGAAATTGCCGAATTGATTGAAGATTTGCACCCCGAATGTGAAATAGAATTTGGTAACGAAAATGTATCAAAACGATTTATATTAAAAGATGCCAAATGGCAACAATTACCGGCAGGATTAAAACAAGGAGCAACAACACCATTATTTACCATAAAGGATAAATTCAGAATATTGGGTGAACCATTCAGAAAGCGCGGAACTAACCCAAGTGAAACCTTGGCAGAATTGGTTAAGCGTAGAATGGGACAAAGTTTTCTCGATTATGCTATTGATCCATTTATTTTGGGTGTTTATGCCGGCGATCCGGCTTATTTAGTTCCAAAATATGCATTACCTAAATTGTACGATTTAGAACAAGAATATGGCAGTTTTATTGGAGGAGCTGTTAAGAAAAAGTTTAAAAAGAAAGCCGAAAAGGAACAAAAAGCTACACGTAAAATATTCACTATAAAAGGTGGGCTTGGACATTTAATGAAAACCATGTTCAATAAAGTTGGAGAAGAAAAGTTTATGCTTGGTGTTAAGAATCTACAGCTTATTAACCAAGAATCAAACTATACACTACAATTTGAAAATAGCAATGGTGATAGCCTTGAGTACACATCTGATAAAGTAATATCAACAATACCGGCTTTCGAAATTTCAAGTGTATTGCCTTTTATTTCCCATAAGCTTATAGCTGATTTGAAAAATGTTTATTATGCACCGGTAATAGAAGTAGCCATTGGATTTAATGAATGGAAGGGTATAGAACTCGATGGCTTTGGTGGGCTCATTCCACATAAAGAGAACCGCAATATTTTAGGAGTAATGTATATGTCATCATTGTTTGAGGGACGTGCCCCCAAAGGGGGTGCACTTATTTCAGTGTTTATTGGAGGGGCAAGAAAACCAGAACTTACAGAATTATCAAATGATGAGGTAAAAAGCTTGGTCAAGCGTGAGTTTAAAGAGCTAATGGGTATAAGCGATTTTAATCCTGATTTATTTGAAATCTCGCGACATAAAAAAGCCATTCCACAATACGGAAAAGAAAGCAAAGAAAGGTTTGAAGCAGTTAATATAACGAGGACTAAATACCCAGGTCTTTATATTGGTGGTAATTTACTTCAGGGCATTGGAATGGCCGACAGAGTTAAACAGGCCAGATTATTAGCTGATGAAATATGTAATTTATAACCCATGATTTACCTAATTGCTTTTATTGTTTTTATGATAAATATTCCATTTGGATTTTGGCGCGGAAGTACACGGAAATTTTCTTTGGCTTGGTTTTTAGCAATTCATGTACCAGTGCTTTTTTCTATAGGCTTACGCTTTCTATCAGGTATAGAAACCCAATTTTTAACCATTCTTATATTTATATCAATTTTCTTTGTCGGCCAGTTTGCCGGTAAATATTGGAATGTAATTTATAATGCAAGAAAACAGCGTAATATAAATGAGTAATTTCGAAAAAGTAGTTGAAAAATATAAGGAAATTCAGCTACGAGCATGCAGCATTCTTGAAAAATGC
>Ga0316187_10003994_pt1 | contig 12765 bp, 10 predicted proteins | sample CroRivburrow1_MG_FD_204927 | JGI IMG/M metagenome (GOLD analysis project Ga0316187, IMG submission 204927) | Coastal sediment microbial communities from Maine, United States - Cross River worm burrow 1 | ecosystem: Environmental > Aquatic > Marine > Coastal > Sediment | place: USA: Maine...
CGACGCCCTGCTCGGCGCGACGTTAGGCGGCACCGGCATATTTGAAGTTATTTGTGCAGGGGATAGTGTGCCGAACAAGAAGCCGGCCCCCGACGTTTACCAGCTCGCGCTTGACAAGCTCGGCTTGCCTCCCGAGGCTTGCGTTGCGCTGGAAGACTCGAGAAACGGCGTGCTGTCCGCTGTGGCTGCGGGCATTGCAACAGTTGTTACGCCCGGAATATACACAGCCAATCACGACTTTAGCGAGGCCGCCCTTGTGATCAACGATCTGGCGGCCTGTGACTTCGAAGAAATTTACGAGCTTACGTCGCCGGCAGGATAAGCAGGTCGCCGTCGATACCGATGAATTTCTTCATCCGATTTGCGCCGTTGCGAATCGCGGCCTGCAGGTTAATGCTGCGCACCGTGCTCTTGTCCTTCTGAACTGCCTCGTTGTCCACTTCGACTTCAAGCGTGATGTCGTTGTTGTGGAACAGCAGCGAGCGACGTGACTCGTGGCTCGACCAGCCAAGGAATTTGCGGCAATCGACGAATTTCACTTTGCGGCCATCCGTAAGCAGTGCGTGGCACTCGGCGTAGCGCATCGGGATTTCGACGCGATACTCAACAACGTCAGCATGGCTGGCGCCGCGCAGCGGAATCAGGTCATCGAGAATCCGGGTTGTGTTTTCGAGCAGGCCGGCATCGCCTTGCGGTTCGCGGCAAAACTCGTTGGCGAAAATACCCTTGTGGGTCTCCTTGGTATCCAGCGTCGTCTGTTGCATCACAATACCCTCGTAGGATCTGGTTTCGCGGCTCTCCATGTAGAACCGTTGCACCTGATACTACGAAAGTATTTCATCAAATTTCACAGAAAGAATTTTACAGTGTTAATTTCACAAACCAGCCCCTGGCCGACCAGGTTCGCAAAACACCAGCGACAGGCGCCGTCTACGGCCAGATGTCCCTCTGCAAGACAACGGTTGCGAGGCGCTGAATGGCCGATACCAGGGCCGCATCCCGCAACGTAGGCCCTTGTTTTGCAGTGTTAAGTCTGCCGTCATGGCCGGTCTGCAACTCGGTGAACCGGTCAACAGTCTCGTCGACCGCGCGGTACATTTTCGCTTTGAGCCGTTTCTGTACCTTTTCGAGATCCCACTGCTGGTTCTCGAGGTTTTGTACCCACTCGAAGTAGCTGACGACGACACCGCCCGCGTTGGCAAGAATATCAGGCAGCACCACGACGCCCCTCTCCTGCAGGATTTCGTCGGCTATTGCCGTCAGCGGCCCATTGGCATCCTCAACAATCAGTTTGGCTTTGACGTTACGTGCATTGTCGGCCCGGATCTGACACTCGAGCGCTGCCGGGATCAGAATGTCGCAGTCATACGCCAGGACATCCTCGTTGCTTATCGCCGTCGCGCCTGGATAGGCAATAACGCTGCCGGTTTCTTTTTTGTGCGCCAAAACCGCTCTCGGATCGAGGCCTTTGTCGTTGCCGATACCGCCGCGTGAGTCACTGACCGCCACGATAACGCCCCCGGCATCATGAAACAGACGGGCTGCGACCGACCCGGCATTGCCGTATCCCTGCACGGCAACACGAGCGCCCTCGATCGATTCAAGACCCGGAACGACATCGCGTCGCAGCAACTGCTCGGTTGCATACCAGCTACCCCGGGCCGTAGCTTCGTCCCTGCCAAGCGAACCTCCGATTTCGATCGGCTTGCCAGTAACAACGGCGAGGTTGTTCTGGCCGGGATGAAATTGATCGAAGGTGTCATAGATCCACGCCATCGTCTGCGCATTCGTGTAGACGTCGGGGGCCGGAATATCGGTATGCGGGCCGATGTTATCGCCCAGCTCGGCGACGAACCGCCGCGTAATCCGGCGCAGCTCGCTGCGGCTCAGGTTCTTTGGGTCGCAGACAACACCGCCCTTGGCGCCACCGTAAGGAATATCAACGACGGCAGTCTTCCAGGTCATGAACGCGGCCAGTGCCGTCACCTCGGCTTCGGTTACATTCGGATGGTAACGGATGCCGCCCTTCCCGGGCCCGCGCACCTCGTTGTGCAGGACGCGGAAACCGTGAAATGTTTTGATCGAGCCGTCGTCCATGTAAACGGGGAACCGGACGTGAATCATGCGTTTGGGATTGATCAGGAAGCCGATGATCCCTTCCTTGATGCCGTCGATCCAGTTCAGGGCCCTTTCGAACTGCTGAGTAGCGTTGACCAACAGATCGAGACTTTCGGCGCTTCTGACAGGAGTGTCCATGTCACACCTCTCTGGGGCTTGCGGGTCACCTTGGTATTTTGCTCCTTTTTGAAAGCCCCGGCGCTACGTAGATTCGCCTATCTTTTGGCCCCTACCAACCCTTGAAGAAACCGCCATCGGCAAAGTCCCATAACAGCGTTACGTAGTATTGCTCGTCCCAGGACTGGTCCGACAGTGGCAGCTCGACGCCGAGATTCAGCGCAACGTGCCCGCCGCGAGTCAAGCCAATGCGTACCTGCGGCAGGGCCGTCCATTCAAGGTCCCCGTTGCGTGAGCGAAACGGCTGCTCGGCCACTATCTCAAGTGCCGGGAAGACGCTGCGCGGCCACGGGGAACGTGCGTAATGGACGATAGCCGCTAATTCGGCCTCGCCGTCACTGCCTTTATCCACCGGAAACTTCAACCGCAGACTGCTCTGGAGAATCCACGAGGGAGAAATTTGCGTGCCGAACGCGAGGTAGGTCTGCAGCTCACCATCCCCGTCAGTCGAGTTGACTGGAATTGCGTAAACGACCGCGCCCGACAGGATATGTGTCTTGCTCCAGGAGAGCGCCTGTTTGTAGCCGAGCTCTATTTCCGCCAGTTCGTTGATCACCGCGTCCTTCTTGTGTACGAGCTCGAGGATGACCTGCCCCGCCCGACCAACGCGTTTCTCGACTTCCAGCACGTTTTTGTAGCTATTCTCGCCTGCGCCATTCGTCATCTTGCCATGGTAAACGACCTCGTCTTCGGGGAATGCCTTCTTGGTCCTGATCGGCAGGAACAGGTTCATCTCACCGGGTGGATAAGCGCTCGTATCCACGATGGACTTGATATAGGCCATCACATCCGCTATTTGCTCATCACCGAGCGCATCCTTGTGCGCCGGCATTTGTTCCGCCAGGCCCATCGCGTGCCCGCCATGCTTGACGACCATTTCCCAGTCGGCGCTCGGTTCACGGCTGTTGAACAGCGGGTCCGACAGGTCCGCGGGCGTCACGCCCAAACCCTGCACAACCGGGCTATCTGGATCGGGGCTGCCATTTGCACCGTGGCACACTGCGCACGTCGTCGTGTAGATAGCCTTTCCGGATTCGATATCAGCTGCCTGCAGCGTGAGCGGCAAGAACAATCCGAGCGTGGCAGGAAGCAACAAACGAGCAAGCTTCTGGCGATTCATGACCTTCCCTTTTGATTAGAACCTTCTAATGGACAATGATAGTCGTGAAAGCACCCTGTCCAGAAGTCCGCGGAATTACTTATTGCCGCATCAGCACCGCCCGGCCGACATCTATATAATTGCGCGACTCTCATTCCTGGCTCCACGATGAAGAAACCGGAACTACTGTCGCCTGCGGGTACGCTGAAGAACATGCGCTTCGCATTCGCGTACGGCGCCGATGCCGTATACGCGGGACAACCGCGCTACAGCCTGCGCGTGCGCAACAACGAATTCAGCAAGGAAGAGATCCTCGCCCAGGGCATCGAAGAGGCGCATGCGGCCGGCAAGCTGTTCTTCCTTGCGAGCAACATTGCGCCGCACAACAACAAGCTGAAGAGCTACATCCGTGATCTCGAACCCATCATCGCGATGGGGCCCGATGCGCTGATCATGTCCGACCCTGGCCTGATCATGATGGTGCGCGAGACATTTCCGGAAGTACCTGTTCACCTCTCGGTGCAGTCGAACGTCGTCAACTACGCGGCTGTGAAGTTCTGGCAGTCGATGGGCCTGACGCGCATCATCCTGTCACGCGAACTGTCGCTAAAGGAAGTGAGGCAAATTCGCGAAGAGTGCCCGGACATGGAACTCGAGGTCTTCGTGCATGGTGCGTTGTGTATCGCCTACTCGGGCCGCTGCCTGTTGTCGGGATACATGTCGCATCGAGATTCGAACCAGGGCGCCTGCACGAATTCGTGCCGCTGGAAATACAACGCTTATGAAGGACGCGAAACAAGCACGGGCGACGTCGTCCCCGTCGAGGTCCAGCCCGTGGAGATGAGGGCGGCGCTACTCGAAGAAGAAACTCGTCCTGGCGAACTAATGCCTGCGTATGAAGATGAACACGGCACCTACATCATGAACTCGCGCGACCTTCGCGCCGTGCAGCACGTGCATGAGCTGGCCGCCATGGGAATAAACTCATTAAAGATTGAAGGTCGTACGAAGTCGGCCTACTACACGGCACGCACGACGCAGGTGTATCACCGTGCAATCGAAGATGCTGCTGCGGGCAGGCAATTCGACATGGGCATGATGGACGAGCTCGAGGGATTATCGAACCGCGGCTATACCGAAGGCTTCTACCGCCGACACCCGCCGAAGGAATACCAGAACTACGAGCAAGGTGCGTCGACGTCAGACCTGCAGCAGCTCGTCGGTGAAATGCTCGACATCGACGATCGCTGGCTGACTATCGACGTCAAGAACAAATTCGAGAAAGGCGACCTGATGGAGCTGGTGACCCCGTCGGGCAACCTGACGTTCGAGCTGCAGGAAATCATTAACAAGGATGGCGATGCAATCAACGTCGCGCCGGGATCCGGACACGTTGTGCGCATTCCAATGCCAGATGAAGCTGCAACAGGAGCAATTGACGAGTTCGCACTGCTCGTCCGCCACCTCCCTCGCTCATAGCCGGACAGTCAGTCAACTCGAATGATGATCTTGCCGCGTGCCCGTCCTGTTTCCGAATAGCGAATCGCGTCCGCAACGTTCTCCAGGGTGAACTGCCGGTCAATGACCGGTGTCACTGCGCCATCGTCCATGAGATCTGCAACGACTACCAGATCCTCGGGTGTCAGGTGCGCGAGGATCATCGTGAGCTCCTGGCTCACAAAAGGCGACGTCAGCATGGCTTTGAGCGGCCCAACCATAGGCGCTACCCAGTCGCCCTTCGCCCCGCCGACCAAGACCAGCCTGCCATCGGGCTGTAGTACACGTCGATTCAATGACAAGGAGTGATTGCCCACCATATCGACTATCAAGTCATATCGGTTTTCGCTTTCCGTGTAGTTCTCCTGCTTGTAGTCGAACACACGGTCGGCGCCCAATGAACGCACCATTGCGACATTGCGCGTGCTGCACACGCCATGGACCTCGGCACCCATCGATTTTGCGATCTGGACGGCAAATGTACCGACGCCGCCGGATGCGCCGTTGATCAACACCTTGTCGCCCGCCTGCAACTGCCCCGGGTCACGCAATGCCTGCAGCGCAGTGAGCGCGGCTATCGGCACGGAGGCCGCCTGCTCGAACGTCACTGAATCGGGCTTGTGCACGATGCCGCGATCCTCAGGAACCAGCACAAACTCGGCAAATGCGCCGTTGCGGCCGCCGAATACTTCATCACCCGGCTTGAAGCGGGTGACGTCAGGGCCAACGGCTGCGACCACGCCCGCAAAATCGACACCCATACGTGTGTCTTTTGGCCGGCCGATTCCGGAGCCCAGGCGCATGAAGTACGGCGAACCGTGCATGTAGTGCCAGTCGAGCGGATTGACGGCCGCCGCTTTGACCCGGACCAGCACCTCGTTCGCAGCAGGCCGAGGCTTCTCGACGTCCGTAAACTCAACGACGTCGGCAGACCCATAGCACCGGTAGCGAATGGCCTTCATGGTCTCGGCACCGCCTGCAATCGACGGCGCCGGGTCGCAGGGAGAAGTGTGTCCGAGGACCATAGCCAGCGCGGCGACGGCGATCACTAGCAGGCCGAGAAAGCCGCCCGCAATTTTGTAACGTAGTTTCATACTCCGAAGTTTACACACTGGAGAAAGCCCGCGCCTCTCTGCGACGCGGGCTGATGACGAAAATTACTTGAGCACGTGGATGTTGTGCTTCTCACAGATCTCGTGGAGTTGTTTTGGCCAGATGGTCGTACTGACCTCACCGAGATGCGCTTTTCTGAGCAACAGCATCTGCACGCGCGACTGGCCGATACCGCCACCAATCGATAGCGGAACCTCATCGTTGAGGATCATCTGGTGATACGGCTGCGACAGCTCGTCTTCACGTTCGGCGATTGTCATCTGCTCACGGAGCGTATCTTTCGTGACGCGGATACCCATCGAGGACAGCTCGTGCCGGCGTTTCGTGACGTGATTATAAACGAGGATGTCACCGTTCAAGCCGTGCATGAGCGTGCCGTCTTTTTCGATCGTTGGGGTGACCCAGTCGTCGTAATCAGCGGCACGCATCTCGTGCGGGTAACCATCTTCGAGGACCCAGCCGATGCCATAAATGAACACGGCACCGTACTCTTCGATGATCTTCGTCTCGCGATCCTTCCTCGGCAGGTCCGGATACTTCGCCAGGATTTCTTCGGCGTGAATAAAGTGCAGCTCCTCCGGTAACGGCGGGAAGCGTGGGTCTTTTAGCTCGGGATACTTGTCCATCACCATCTTTTCGGCGCCGACGAAGACCTTCCAGATCTTCTTGACGACCTCGGTCAGATACTCGAGGTGGCGATCCTCTTCGGTAATGACCTGCTCCCAGTCCCATTGATCCACATACGCACTGTGGTCGTGATCGAGGAAGTAGTCCTTCCTGACGGCACGCATGTCCGTGTTGATGCCTTCATGAACGTCGCAGTTGAACTGCTGCAGTGCCCAGCGTTTCCACTTGGTGGCAGCCTGCACGATAGAAGCACGCATCGGAGTATCCAGCCCCAGTCCGCAAGGGAATTCGACGGGAGTACGCGAGCCATCGCGGTCCAGCATGTCATTCATGCCGGATGCCACTTCGACAATCAGCGGCACCTGCACCAGCATGAGGTTCAGCTCTTTGGCGAGCCCTTTCTCGATGTACTCCTTGACGTCATAAATGGCCTGCTGCGTACGCTTGACGTCGAGCAGGGACTCGTAGTTTCTGGGAAGGATTTTTTCGACGGCCTCGTAGGTGCTGATACCCGGGCCAGCCAGGTCTGTTCTCTTGTCGAGCATGGTTCTGCCTCCAAAAGCTTTGGGGATTCTGTGCCTGAAAGGGCGCGACTATTAGATGCTTCGCGAGGCGCTAGTTCTATCGTGGAAAATATCAGCGCAGCCGAACTGCCAGGTTGACCGCCAGTCGCTGCGCCGGGGACAGCTCTGCCATGAGTTGTGGGATGAACTCGAGCAGGCCGCTGATGATTTCCGCGGCGAGTCGATCGGCGTACTTCAGGTTGTCGCCCCGCTTCTGCAGCCAGCCAAGGTAGTTGAGGCCGCAGATCATCAGGAACGCAGGAATGAACTCCGCTTGTTCATCGCTGAAATCGCGTTCACTCCGATAGCCTTCCAGGTAGGCAGCCACCAGATCGTCGAAAAACGGCTGTTTGATCTGCGGGAACAGCCCCGTCGCCATTTCGTACAAGTGCCAGCCGTAGCCGCTGTCATCGAAATCGAGAAGCGTCAGGCCGTCATCGCTGACGATAATGTTGTCTGGCAGGAAATCCGCATGCACGAGACCGTAATTTTCGTGGGTCTTGCCGAGCTTCTTCAAAAGACCCTGCAGGACGATGCGCGCTTTGAGGAACTCGCGCCGTTGCTGCGGCGTCAGATCGGGATGATCCCAGAACCGTCCCATACGCGGTTCGTCGCCCAGCAGACCGTCTTCGTCCCAGGCGTGGCGCTCGAAATCGGGCGGTGGACGCCACGCTGTCGCCTGGACGTGCAAGCGCGCAGCGAGCGCCCCAAGTTGCCGGTATCGATCACACATTTCGGTCTGCATGCCATTTTCAACGCGGCCAAGATCATTGAACAGGCTGCCGTCGATCCACTCAAGTAAGGAACAGCGCCGAGTCTCGTCACCGACGGAGACGGTTACAACAAGATCTTCGTTAGCGGCGGGCATGACGACAGGTACCGGGAATCCATCTGCATGCAAAGCGCACATCCACGCAAGCTCGGATCGAATCGCGTCGTCACTGTGCAGACCCGCCTGGTGCACGCGCAAAGCGAAACATCGTCCATCAGGTGCCGTCGCCTTGAATACCGTATTCTCGCGATGCTTGATGATCTCCAGATCAGCGCCGTCGATCTGCCAGCTGCGTAAGGCTGTGCGCGCGATTTCTACGATTGTGTCGAGTTGCGCCTCTTCGGGAATGTCTGCCGCAGTACCGAAAATGTCGTTCGTCGCGCGCAGGTACCAGACAAACGCGTTTTCAACCCGCTTCAGGACTTCGTCGCAATATTCGCGGTCCACGAGCAAGCCGGGTTTGAACTGCACGACCGACTCGTCAAAGCCTGCAACAATCGCCCAAATCCCGTTCTCATACAGTGCACGCATGATCCCGAGGCCAGTGTTTTCATCACTGAACCGGAGCGCCATGACAAGGCCTTTCTGGCGAATTTCAACGAGGAATGGAAAACGCCGGGCGAGTGCCTGTAGCCCGGAATAGAGATAGCCGGCCTGTTCGTTAACGTTCGCCAGCGTCGCCGGGTCGGCGCACATCTCCAGTACGCGCAACGCGACCAGGCAGCCCAGATCGCTACCACCGAAAGTTGATACGTGTCCCCAGCCATTATCTTCCAGCCAGGCACCGGCTGTCGCGCTGAGCACAGCCGCAGACACGGGGTACAGGCCACCCGAAAGGCACTTCCCGGTAATCAGGATGTCCGGCTCTACGCCCCAGTTGTCGACCCCCCACATGCGCCCGGTACGACCGAGCCCGGTCTGCACTTCATCAGCGATGTAGAGAGCCCCGTACTCTTCGCAAAGCGCTTTGACGCCCGGCAGGTATGCGTCGTCGGGCACCGGGAAACCGCAGGTTGCCGGTATCGTCTCCATGAGGACCGCTGCAATGTCGCCGCCTCGCAGGCCGGAACGCATTGCGTCGAGATCATTGAACGGGACCTTGATGAACTCCTCGGGGCGATCGGAAAGGAAGTACTGCGCGACCTCGTCATTACCGGCGGCGCCCGACAGTCCGGTGCGACCGTGAAATCCCGCATCGATCGACACGATCCGCTTGCGCCCGGTCGCCCGGCGCGCCGACTTGATCGCAACTTCGACCGCTTCGCTGCCGCCGCAGGTCAACACGACGTATTGCAGATCACCGGGTGCAGCTTCGACCAGCGCCTTCGCAAGCGCTGCTTTGGGCTCCGATCCAAAGTGGTGGTTGCCGACATCCCAGTCGGCAAGACCCTCGGAGAGAATTCTGCTCAATTCGGGATTACGGTGACCGAGACTGAACGTCCCGCCATTCAGGTGCAGGTCCAGAAGCTCCCGGCCATCGACATCCCAGTAACGATAGCCCTCACGACGACCAGGAACAAAATCGATCCCTCCTTCCAGCAAGCGATCGATACGGCCCGGGTAGAGGTAGTCACGGGTGTGCTCGAGGATCTGGGATTTCTTCAGCGATGTAGTCAGCGGCGTCAACCCTGGTACGAACTCGGGGTCCCAGTGTCTTTATAAAGCAAGGCCCGTGCAAGGTGGAAAGTACGTGGGCTGCCAGCTAGCCGAATGACCAGCACTCAACGATAGCGAAGATTGTGGCGTCCCAGCTCGGGGATCGATCGCACCCCCATCAGCTTCATGCCGCGTTCTATCTCGGTACGCAGGTTGGACAGCGCCTGCGCGACCCCTGCTTCTCCGGCCGCAGCCAGAGCGTACAGATACAGCCGACCGCCGGAGCACGCTTTGGCACCGACGGACAGAGCTTTGAGCACATGAGTACCCCGCTGGATCCCGCCGTCGCAAATTACATCGACCCGGTCGCCGACCGCATCGACGATTTCCGCAAGCTGATCAAATGGTGACCGGGAGCCATCAAGCTGGCGGCCACCGTGATTCGAAACCATGATCGCAGTTGCACCGATATCGACGGCGCGGCGCGCATCGTCCGCCGACATGATGCCTTTCAGGCAGAAGTGCTTGCCCCAGCTCTTGCGAATTTCCTCGGCCGCTTTCCAGTCCATTGACTGGTCGAGCATGGTCGAGAAGTAGTCTGATACGGAAACGCTGACGTTGGAGCCTTCGGCGATGTGGTCCTTCAACTGCGACAACTCGAACTTCTCCCGGAACAGGTAGTTGAGTGTCCATCGCGGGTGTGCGGCAAAGCTGAGCAAACTGCGCGGCGTCAGTCGGGGTGGCGACGTGAAACCGGTCACCAGGTCGCGTTCGCGGTTGCCGCCGACGATCGTATCCACCGTCAGGACCAGGGCATCGAAGTTCGCCGCCTTGCAGCGCTCGATCATGCTTTTGTTCAGCCCTTTGTCCTTGTGGTAGTAGAACTGGAACATCTTGGGCGTGGAGATTGCAGCGCCAACGTCTTCGATACTTGCTGTGCCCAGTGACGAAATACCGAACCAGGTACCGTGTTGCTCAGCTGCCCTCGCCACGGCGAATTCGCCTTCATGATGAAACAGGCGCTGCAATGCTGTCGGTGACAGGAAGAGTGGCAGGTCGATCTTCTTGCCCATGACCTCGGTCGACATATCGATATTCTCGACGCCCGCGAGGACATTGGGCACCAGGTCGCAGGTATCGTACGCGTCCGTGTTGCGGCGATAAGTCACCTCGTCATCGGCGGCACCGTCGATATAGTGAAAAATCGGACCGGGCAGGCGCTTCCGGGCCAGGCGCCGGAATTGCTGCATGTTGTAGCAGTGCTTGAGATTCATTTTCAGATTCGCAGTGAACGTCCCTCACACACAGCTTATGGCGCGGGCAAACAGGCCGTCAATTCGCGACATTACCTAAGGTGTTATCTTTAGGCATTAGCTGACACAGAAGGCTGGCCATGAATTCGGATCGACCGTCTGTTGCGGACGCGACATAGGACCTGATCGGATATGACGCAAACAACCGTCTATGCCGTTGTCCTCGCGGCTGGTCAGTCCGAACGCTTTGGAAGCGCCAAGCTGCTGGCAGACCTGAACGGCAGACCGCTGCTGCACCATGCGTTATCGGCGGCGCAAGGCGCATGTCCTGGCAGTGTCTGCCTGGTTGTTGGTCACAGGTCGGACGAGATCCTGGACACAGCTGCCGGGCTTGCTGATCTCATCGTTATGAATGAGGAGTATGAATCCGGCATTGGCTCGAGCATCTCACGCGGAGTACAGGCATGCCACGATCGGGCTGACGCCATACTTGTCGTGCTTGCCGATCAACCTCTCGTAACGGCCTCACACTTGTCAGAACTCGTTGGAACATGGACGGGTGATCCCGATGAGATCATTGCAAGCAGGTTTGCCGGCATTGATGGACCACCCGTGCTATTCGCCAGCGGTCTTTTCGACCAGCTCGGACTATTGAGCGGCGATGTGGGCGCGCGCCAGGTATTGCTCAGGAACGCACACGCGGTGCGCGCAGTGGAATTCGAACCGGCGTCGGTCGATATCGACACGCCAGCGGATATCGAAGAACTCGCTAACCGTCAGCCAGGCTAGCGGGTCCCGCAGAAGTGCTCTTGCAGTTCCGCAGCAATTTCGAGGGCGATTGCCTCCGGACCGCGGCCGCCGATAGGCCGTCCAACCGGACTGCGTAAGCGCCCGGCCAGACGTTCGCGTTTGTCACCTATCTCCTCGAGCAGACGATCACGGCGGTGCGGCGGGCCAAGCAAACCGACAAACCCGACTGACGTTTCAGCCAGGCACTCGAGATATCGCCTGTCACTGGCGAGGTGGTGGCTCATCACGATGGCTGCGTCAAAACGATCCAGGTCCAGGTTATCGCTTAAGTCATCAACAGCACTGCACACAATGGCGCAATCCTGGCTTTGCTGCAGGCGCGACACGTACGCGGGCCTGTGATCGGAGACTGTCACGCGCCAGCCGAGGGCACGACAAAATCCGACCAATGGCTCCGCATCCGCCCCCGCACCAAGCACCAGGACCTCGTGCGGACCGGACAGTTGCAGGATTATCTCGCCACCATCCGCCCCTGCCTGGAAACACGCATCCACACCCGCTGACTCTTCGAGCTGCAACAACCAGCTCGCCAGGGGCTCATACCCCGTCTCGGCCAGCAGAGGCTGCATCAGGATGTGCATCGCACCTTCGCAGCCGACCCCAAGTCCGAACACGTCATCGTCGCTGCGCAGGTCATACTTCACCCACTCCGGTGACCCCGATGCGAATACCCTGGCGGAGCGCTCAACCAGGTCGTTCTCGAGACAGCCGCCGGACAACAACCCGTGACAGCGACCGTCATCGCTGATCAACATCTGGTTGCCTGATTTGCTGTACGTAGAACCTTCTGTCGAAAGAACCGTAACGAGAGTGACGGGCCGACCGTCTGCGACGAATTCGCCAAAGCGGTCGATCAGGTGTTGTGGTAATCGTGTGGTCTGATACATGTCGTGCCTATTGTAGCCGCAGTCGCCTGTACTCGGTCGGTGATAATCCGGTGGAACGGCGGAACTGCCGAGTGAACGAACTCTGATCGGCATATCCCACCTCCAACGCGACGTCGGCGATGGGAAGATTGGTATCGACGAGGATTCTGCTCGCGTGACTGATCCGTGTCTTGAGTACCCACTGGCCTGTGGTCAACCCGAATACGCGACGCATGCGTCGGTCGAGCTGATAGACCGACATGCCGGCAATATC
>Ga0316187_10003995_pt1 | contig 12764 bp, 11 predicted proteins | sample CroRivburrow1_MG_FD_204927 | JGI IMG/M metagenome (GOLD analysis project Ga0316187, IMG submission 204927) | Coastal sediment microbial communities from Maine, United States - Cross River worm burrow 1 | ecosystem: Environmental > Aquatic > Marine > Coastal > Sediment | place: USA: Maine...
CAAACCGAACGGTTCACCCTCGAGATCCTGCGCCTCGATCTTCACGTAGGCAGGGCGCGCGACCTTCTCGGTGATGCCGGGTATCGAGAGACAACCCTCGTCATCGAGTTCCCGGCCCCGCTCCTCCACCACCTCCGGATTCACCAGAACGTGCAGCGCTTTGGGATCCTCCCCGGCGCTTGGATCTACGATTGCTATCCGGATCCCCCGTCCCACCTGACATGCAGCCAGCCCCACACCGGGAGCTGCATTCATCGTTTGAATCATGTCTTTCGCCAAACGTTTCAACTCCTCGTCGAACGTCTCGACGGTGGCACATTTGACCCGTAGGACCGGGTCGGGATGGACCTTGATGGAAAGAAAGGCCATGCGTCAGTCGTCCAGGGTCTTGCCCACAGCCTCGGCGACCACGGTGTCCAGTTTCTGTTCGCGGAGGACATCCAGCAGTCCACGAGGATCGGGGTTTCCGTGCAGTGCGGTCTCCAAACCGTGGCGATCCAACCTCAGCAACATCGACTTCTCTGCTGTCCGATACGTTGCGACCCACGGCTGGTGCTCGAAGAGAGCCTGCTCGCCAAACAGCGATCCCGCCTCCAGGACCCGCAGAACCGGCGAGCTGCCACCGGGAAGTGTCACCACCACTTCCACCTTGCCAGACACCAGAAAGAACATCGCTTCGAGCTTCTGACCCCGTCGGGCGATCTCGTCCTTGGGCTCTGAACTCTCGATCCGAAAAGCACTGAACAACTGTTTCAGCTGCTCTGTATCAAGCCGGTCCACCAGTCGGGTCCGGACCAGGCTCGACCAGAGTCGGTCGAACTTGATCGAGGCGACTGTGCTCTGGGAGCTGCCGCTGCGCCTACCCAACAGAGCTTCCATGATCGCGGGGCGGTGTTGCTCGAGCTCCTTGGCGCGGCGCAGGCGTTCGATCTTCGGCCAGACCTTGTCGGCCACGGGAGCCAGCTTCGAGACCTGGGCCAGCAGTGCCAAAGCCTTGTCGTGGAAGCCTTCCTTGGCATACTTGTCCGCGATCGCCATGTACTCGGTGGCAGCCTCATCGAGGCGTCCGGTCTTCTTGTAGAGCTCAGCTAACTTCTGCCGAGCCCGGAGGTCATAGGGACTATTCCTGAGGAACCTCTGCAGCTGCTCCTCGGCCTCCCCGTACCGCTGCAGGGTGATCAGGTCGTCGACGTCGACCGCCTCTTCCGGCCTGCTTCTGGCCGGTTGGCTGCTGAACCACTTCTTTAGAGACACGGCTTTAGACTTGATGGGAGAGCGATATCAGAAAGGAACCGGCGGCTTCACATGTGCACTCGAGATGACACCGCCGCGAGAAAATGACCACAGGCAGCGGCAATCGAACGATTGATTATAGCGAAATCGATTCTGCAGACAGTAGGAGTAGCGGCCCTGCACTGCTCATGGAAGCCTGCAGCCGTGGGCAGAACCGACGCAGCCCATGAGTCGCTGGCGCCTGAGCCGGCTGATTGGTCCATTTCTTGCTCTACTTGTCTTGTGATGAGGAAACTGGGAGTCTAAAGGGACCGTCATGAAAACACGCCTTCGCCACCAACCGATTCCGTTCCCGAGCCTTCTCGGCTTGATCATCGCTGCGCTGATGGCATCGCCGGCACCATCGGCAGCGCAAGACCAAACATCCTACGGCTTCGTCCGGGTCATCGAGGGTCGGGCGGACCTGAAACAAGCCAGCTCCTCCACTCTGGTCGAGCTGGTTGCGAACTATCCATTGATGGTGGCTGACGAGATCCGAGTCCCCTTCGGTAGTCGGGTCGAGGCCCTGCTGCCAGACGGAACCTACCTGCGCCTCGACGGCGACAGTGAGCTCTCCTTTCAGCACCTCGCTCTCTCCGCCGATTCCGAGGATCAACTCAATGTGCTGCGACTCCTCCAGGGAGAGATCCAGCTCGTGTTACCGAATGATGTTGCCAGCTCGGAGGCCTTTCGCGTCGATACACAGAACGCATCGGTCTATCTCCAGAACAGGGGCACCTACCGAATCCGTACCAACGGATCGGACTGGAGCGAGATCGTCGTTCGGGAGGGCTTCGCCGAAGTTGTTACCGAGCAGGGCTCCTCGATCGTGCGGTCTGGGGAGCAGGTGCTTGTGGAGGGCGCGACTTCTCCGCTCGTTCGCGTCGAGAGAGCGGGAACAAGGGATGAGCTGGAGCGCTGGGGCGACGAGCTCCTGGCCCAGTTCAACCCGTCCGATTCACGGTACGTCGATCCTGGCCTTGCCTACGCCTCCGCACCGCTGGCCAGAAATGGTCACTGGGTGAGCGTCGGCGGTCGCTCGGCGTGGCGTCCCAATGTGACAGCAGGATGGCGCCCCTATCACGCTGGTTGGTGGGTGCACTCTCCCAGTGGCTTGACCTGGGTCTCCACCGAGCCCTGGGGTTGGGTGACCTACCACTATGGCGGCTGGGATCTCGCGCCGGGCTGGGGTTGGGTCTGGTACCCAGGCCCGGTCTATTCCCCCGCATCTGTCTTCTGGTACTGGGGCCCGACCTATGTCGGCTGGGTACCGCGCCCCTACTATACGCACTACTACTGGCCGAGTTATCGGCCGACCTGGGGCTTCGGCTTCCGCCATGGAGTCTTCGGTTGGGCGGGAGGAAGTCCCAGACATTGGGCCAACTGGACCTTCTGCCAGCACCGTCATTTCGGGCACAACAGGGGTCCCCAGGTGGCGCATCACGGTAGCTACCATCATTCGGGAGCGCAGTTGAGCAATATGGGAGCCCTGCAGGAAGTCCCCCGCGGGATCATTGCCACCGATACACGAGCCCTCACGCCCGACCTCTGGAATCGACCCGAGGCGGCCATGAACGCCCTGACAGCCTCGAGAACGCGTGCCAGTGGCAATCGCGGCGGCGCGGACCTCCCCGATGTGACGCCATGGGTGGCACGGAGTCGAAACCTCCCGTCTCGAGTAGAGCAGGCTGTCGGGCCACGAATTGGCGGGGGATCGACACTGTCGAGGGCTTCGACTGTAGGCGCATCGACTCCGCGGCAAAGAACCGCCCCTTTGACCTCCAATGCTCGCTTCGAGAACAGGCGGGTGACCCAAAGCAGCCCTTCAGCTTCTGGCGCTACCGCCAGCCTTTCCAGGTCCGCTTCTCGTCCAGACTCGCCCTCTCGGAGCCTCTCGTCCACACCCGGCGCTCAATCCATGAGCTCACGCTCGCCGGCGGAGACTCCAGCTGCCGGGGATTGGAGAAATCGTCGAACCCTGAGCTCCAGCCCAGCGGCAAGGACCCAGCCGACCACTTCTCGAAGAGTGTGGGACGGAGTTCGGTCCTATCGTGACCGTAGCCGCCAAGACACATCGACGTCAGTCAGGCCGACCTATCGAAGCTCGACTGGTGGCCTCGGTTCCAGCCCGGGCTATGGTTCCACGCAGACGCAGCGGTCCTGGACCGAGCGCCCGACATCCACGAGGTACTTCGGTGGCTTCGGGAGTAGCCCAGGCTTCGGCGGTTCACGGTCTCCGAGTACCAATTCCCGACCCTCTACCACGAGACGGTCCTACGGCGGTTCGGGGAGCAGTCCGGGGTACGGCAGGTCTCAGGTACAGAGCCATCAGTCCCGATCGGGTACCTATGGGCGGGGTAGCTCGACTTCCAGGTCGACCGTCGGTGGACGGGTTGGCTCGTCGCGCTCTGGTGGACGCTCTTCGAGCGGTCACCGGTCGAGCGGCACAGCTATATCCCGTGGCAGCTCTTCCCCACCGCCGAATTGATTCGAGTATTCGACTCACGTGTCGTTTAGAATCGGGCCGCACATGCGGCTCGATTCTCTTGGTCGGATCCTATTTGTCCTCTACTGCATCGAGGCTGGGGCCATTCTGCTCTTGCTGCCATGGGGAGGAGGATGGGAGCGTCTGATCCTCCATGTTTCGAACCCCGAGCTGCAGAGAATCCTGCTGATGCCGGCCGTTCGCGGACTCTTGAGCGGCTTCGGTGTCGTGCATCTCGTGTGGGCGGCTCATGATCTGGACCTGATGGCCCTGGCGCGGAGGTCACGCACCTCGTCCTGAACGGCGGCAAGCCGCGCACCTCAGGTGGCGTTAGAATCGAGCCGCTTGGCTGGCGCCGCTTGTTGAGACCCCGCGAAACTGATCCGAAATGATGAACGGAATCTCTGGAATCGGTCTGGACATGGTCGAAATCGACCGCATGGAGAGGATTTACGCTCTCTACGGTGAGCGGTTCGTGCGGCGCATCTGCCTTTCAGGGGAGGTCGAACCCCGTGGGGATCGAGCTCTCGTTCAACACCTGGCCGGTCTTTTCGCGGCGAAAGAGGCCGTTCTCAAGGCTCTGGGAACCGGCTGGTCTGCCGGACTGGGATTCTCTCAAGTCGAGGTGGTCAAGCAAGAGCATGGAGCCCCGGGGGTAAGACTGCATGGCGCCGCAGCCAAGCGGGCAGCGCTGCTCGGCATCACCCAGGTTCACCTTTCCATCACCCACGATGGCGCCTACGCTGCCGCCGTGGCCATCGCCGAGAAGAGCACGACATGATTCGACTCGAAGGGCACAAGCCCCTGTACCTCCTGTTGAGCCTCACCGTGGTCGTGCTGGATCAGTGGACCAAGTGGCTCGTAGAGAGCCGCCTCATCGACCACGGGCCCTTTGTCGTGGTGCCAGGGTTTCTCAACTTCATCTACGTCGAGAATACCGGGGTAGCCTTCGGGATGTTCGCGGCTCACGGCAGCAGCTGGGGTTGGATGATCCTCGCTCTGCTCGGCATCGCGGCACTCACGCTGGTCGGTTTCGTCTTCTGGCGCACACCCCCAACCGACCGCATACTGCTGACGGCGCTGGCCCTGATCATGGGGGGTGCCGTGGGCAACCTGATCGACCGGATCGCCAACAAAGCCGTCACCGACTTCATCGACGCCTATTTCCGCAACTACCACTGGCACACTTTCAATGTGGCGGACAGCGCCATCACCATCGGCATTTGCTTGATGGCGCTCGACATTTTCTTCAGTCGGAATGAGCCGGCCGAGGCGCCCTCCCAATCCGGCAATTGAGGCTTGCACAGGGGAGCTGCTGATCACCGTGGCAGACAAGCAGACCATCGACGTACCGCCCGAAGACGCGGGGGCGAGGTTGGACCGCTTTCTGGCAAAGAGGCTGGACCTACCCCGAAACCAGATCCAGCAGTGGATTCGTGCCGGTCACGTACAGGTCGGTGGTGGGGCCGCCAAGGCCTCGCACTCGCTGAGCGTCGGAGAGCGGATCGACTACACCCCCTTGGATCGCCAGCTCGACGAAGGAATGGAGCCCGAAGCCGGCGACCTCGAAGTTCTGTACGAGGACGCCGATCTCGTGGTCCTGAACAAGCCGTCAGAATTGACGGTTCACCCTGGTGCCGGGCGCACGACGGGTACCCTGGCCCATCGCCTCTTGTTGCATTATCCCGCCACCGCCAGGGTTGGCGGGACGGGTCGTCCCGGCATCGTGCACCGGCTGGACAAGGACACCACAGGCGTGCTCGTCGTGGCCCTGAACGACAAGGCCTATCAGGCGTTGACTTCCGCTTTCGCCGAGCGCCGCGTCCAGAAGACCTACCTCGCGATGGTCTACGGCCGGCCGACGAACCCGACGGGGAGCATCGAGCTACCGATCGGCCGTCATCCGAACCGTAGGAAAGAGATGTCCATCCGCCGCGCCGGGCGACCGGCCAGAACCGACTATGAGCTCCTCGAGTTCGAAAAGGGAATCTCGCTTCTCAACGTCAACCTGGCAACGGGCAGGACTCACCAGATCAGAGTCCACCTCAAGGCCGACGGACATCCTCTGATCGGCGATCCGATCTACGGTGAAGCCCGTTGGAAGAGTCTCGACCGGCAGATTCGACGGCCCCTGCAGGATTTCTCGAGGCCGGCCCTCCACGCCTGGCGCCTGCAGCTCACCCACCCGGTGAGCGGAGCTGCCATGCGGTTCGAGGCCCCGATACCCGACGATCTGCAAGCTCTCTGGAAAGCAGTGACAGGCAGGGAGCTGCCGGAGCTCCCTGCCTGGTGAGGTCGACTCAGGCGAGCAGCGTTTCGAGGGCCTTGTACGGCCGGCCCTGAGAGTCTGCAACAGCCTTGAAGGTAATGTGTCCCTTGTAGGTGTTGACACCTTCAAACAGACCCGGGTCTTCCTTTACGGCCTTCTCGACGCCCTTGTTGGCCAACGCCAGGGAGTACGGGATCGTCGCGTTGTTGAGCGCGAACGTAGAAGTCCTGGGTACGGCACCCGGCATATTAGCGACACAGTAGTGGACGATGCCGTCCACTTCGTAAATGGGTTCGGAGTGGGTGGTCGCCTTGGTCGTCTCGAAGCACCCGCCCTGATCCACTGCCACGTCGACCACTACGCTGCCCGGCTTCATGGCCCCGAGCATCTCTCGGGTGACGAGCTTCGGTGCGGAGGCTCCCGGGATCAGGACCGCTCCGACCAGCACATCGGCCCGCCCCAACGCTGCCATCAGGTTGTGGTGGTTGCTCGACAGGGTGGTCAGCATGCCGTGGAAGGTGTTGTCCAGCCACCGCATCCGGTCGAGGCTCGTTTCGAGAATGGTGACCCTGGCACCCAGCCCGAGCGCCATCTTGGCCGAATTCAGGCCGACGATGCCGCCACCGAGGATGACCACATCACCCGGTGGGACTCCTGGCACACCGGAGAGCAGCGTTCCCCTGCCGCCGGTCACACCCTGCAAATAGTACGCACCCATCAGCACCGCCATTCGACCTGCCACCTCGGACATGGGGGTCAACAGTGGCAGCCCACCTTTCCCGTCGGTGATGGTCTCGTAGGCCACGCCAGCCACCTCGCGCTCGCAGAGCAGCTCGGTGAGCTCCGGCAGAGGGGCTAGATGAAGGTAGGTAAACAGGGTCTGGCCCTGCTGCAAGAGATCGTACTCCGGCTCGATCGGCTCTTTGACCTTGACGATCATCTCCGACTGCTCGTAGACCGATTTCGCATCCGCGAGAATCTCGGCACCAGCCTCGGCATACTCGATGTCGGTGATACCGCTACCCTCTCCGGCGTTGGTCTGGACATAGACGGTGTGACCGGCGTCGACGAGTGCATGCACGCCAGCCGGAATCATGCCGACACGATACTCGTGATTCTTGATTTCCTTGGGAATTCCGACGATCACTTTTGACCCCCTGTCACGGTCCCGGTGCCGGTCGAGGCACCAGGAGAAGGTTTGGTCTGCTCACTGGATTTGTCCATCTGAGGCACCGCGGTGCCCGGCTGGGTCGGACCTGTTGCCGGCTTGCTCGGTGCCTGCTGGGAGGTCATCTCCACTTTGCCCTTGAAAAAGGCTCCTTCCGCAATGACGACCCGCGGCGAAACCACGTCGCCTTCGATGCGACCGCTCTGTGCCAGCTCGAAGCGGTCGGTACCTCGAACATTGCCCATCACTTTGCCATTGACCTGGACCGAGCGGGCGACGATGTCGCCATTGACGACCCCTTTGGGCCCGATGATCAGATTCTCCTGTAATTCCATACGGCCCTGGACCTCCCCATCCACGACCATTTCGGCATCCGCCGAGATCTCACCTTTGATCTTGACCCCTGGCCCGATATAGGTGCTCCGGCCGCCGCCCGAGGCCTTCTGGGTCACGGCAGGGCTGGGCGTTCTGGGCGCAGAAGGAACATCGGGGTTTTCGTCTTCACGGTTGAACAGGGCCATCGGGTCTCCCCTTTACTGGTACTTGAAGTTGTTGGATCTGCCGATCGGAAGTCGGATGAAAGTGATCCTTCCAGGTAGGCAGTTGAAGGGCGTCAGGTCAGGCTGCGTCTCCAAACTGTGAATGGAGCGGGCAACGGGACTCGAACCCGCGACATCAAGCTTGGGAAGCTTGCACTCTACCAGCTGAGTTATGCCCGCTCAGGAACTCCCAAAGCGATCAAAAATCTAGCCGACCCACACCCCATCGTCAAGTCGCCGGTCGGTTGATCGACCATCCAGCCGAGTTATACTGCAGGGGAGCGATGACGGCCAACGACCAGAAACCGCAGATCGAAGAGAAGTCGCAACCTCTCTACTTCTTCCCGGACCGGAGTGTCAGTCCGCAGGAGTTGAAGCGAATCCTCGAAAAGGGCACCCAGGAAGAGCGCCTCTGGGCAATCTCGAACATGCTGCGCTACGCCCAATGGGATGACATCTGGCTCTACGTCAGTCGTGACGAAGTGCGCGACGTCTTCCCCGATCTGGACCTGCCCGACAAGATGCGCCAGGTCCTCGCAAGGATGCTCAAGGTCGAGACGCCGGTGGGGTGAATTCGACCTCGAACATCGAAGGCCAGTACTTTCCCGTCAACAAGAAGGAACTCGTGTCACTGCGGTAGGCGATGCCGTTGAGCACCTCGGCTGCCGCCTGTTCCTCTGGACTCAGCAGGCCTGCGGCGTTGATGACCGCTCCGACCTCACCCGTCTGCGGATCGATGCGGACGATCGCATCGGTCTGATAGACGTTCGCATAGACCCAACCTTCGGCACACTCCAGTTCGTTCAGAGCGCCCAGCGCCCGTCCTTCGAGCGTGACCTGCAGTCGATCCATTTCCTCGAAGGAATCACGGTCTCGCAGAGACAGCGTTGCGGTGCCATCGCTCATGAAGAGCCGGTAGCCGTCGTCGCACAGGCCCCAACCCTCTCCCTCATAGGAGTAGCGATCGATCACCTCGAACGTTTCCAGGTCGTACACCAGGGCAAGCCCACGCTGCCAGGTGAGCTGGATCAATCTGTTATCGACCAGGGCCAAGCCTTCCCCGAACAGGTCAGCCGGCAGGGAGACCTGCTTCTCCACTGCGCCTGAAACCGGATCGACTCGCCGGAGAGAGGATTCTCCGTACTCGCCCGTGCTCTCATAGAGCTTCCCCTCGCTCCACAGCAAGCCCTGGGTGAACGCTCCGGAATCGTGGGGCCGAACCTCACGAACCTGCACTCCTAGACGGAGTACTTCACTCGGAGCCGCTGACTTCTCCTCGGCACAAACCGACAAAGACAGCATCAAAGCCATCACAGCGATACCTGCTAGAACGCCGCCTTTGAGCACAGCTTTGTTGCTGGTGTGGTTCGGTTGCTCGATACGCCACTCAGTGGTCACTGCGACTCGTCGCCGGCCCGACCATCGTCATCCGCCGGAGATCCGCGGCTCGCGAAGAAAGCCATCAAGCCGAGTATTGCGAAGATGGCCAAGAGGGCCATCACGTTGCCAGCTCGCTCGGAGATGACTTCCGAGAAGCCCTCGATCCGGCGACCACCTCGCATACCCACCCAGATCGCCAGCAGCACACCCGTGAGGCCGCCACCACCGACCAGACCGGAGCCGAAAAGGACGCCCTGCTCTCGCCTGTGCTCGGCGACAGCCGGGTCGGCTGCCCTGGTCAGCCACCAACGCACCAAGCCGCCCAGGAAGACCGCAGCCATGGTGGACAGAGGCAGGTAGACACCGACAGCGAAGGCCAGCACGGGAACCTTGAACAGCGCCGCCACGCCCGCTATCGCCACGCCGATGAGGATGAGGGTCCAGGGAAGGTTCTGATCCAGCACCCCGTCGATGACCAGCGCCATCAGAACGGCCTGCGGCGCCGGCAGCTCGGCACCCCCCAACCCACCCTCGACAGTGTTGTTCAGCATCATCACAACGGCACAGACGACGCCGGCCGATGTAATGACGCCGATCAGCTCTCCGATCTGCTGCTTGCGTGGCGTCGCCCCCAGGAGAAACCCCGTCTTCAAGTCCTGTGACGTATCACCGGCGATCGATGCGGCGATGCAGACCACGGTGCCGACCATCAGGGCTGTCGCCTTGCCGGCCATATCGGTCCATCCCAACAGGTAGAAGATCAGGCTGGTACCGAGCAGCGTGGCGATGGTCATCCCAGAGGTTGGGTTGGAGGTGACGCCGACGAGCCCGACGATTCGTGAGCTCACAGTGACGAAGAAGAACGCGAAAACAGCAATGGCGACGCTGGCGACTGCTCGCGCCGCTATCGAGTCGAGATAACCCAGAATTCCCGGCACGAAAGTCAACACCGCCAAGATTCCAAGCAGGGCCAACAGCATGAACCTGTAGGAGAGATCCTGGTCCGTACGATCCACCGCCTGGGCGCCACTACTTTTACCAATCTGCGCCACACCCAGCTTGAAGGACTCGATCATCGTCGGAATCGACTTGACCAGGGTAATGATGCCGCCGGTTGCCACCGCTCCAGCCCCGATATAGCGCACATAGCGGTTCCAGATCTGACCAGCGCTCATGTCGACGATGAGCTTTTGCGTTTCGGGGAAGAGTGGCTCCGCAAGCCCGCTCCCCCACAAGTTGATCAGGGGAATGATCACAAAAGCCGAGAGCGCGCCGCCGGCGACCATTACCGTGGCGATGCGGATTCCCAGGATGTACCCGACGCCGATCAGAGCCGGTGAAACGGCGATCGCCAGGTTCGCCTTGAAAGCCAGGACCTGCTCGAACTCGTCGTGCACGATCCGGAAGCCATCGGTGATCAGCTTGAACAGCATTCCCACGCCGATACCCCAGAAAACAGGTGCCGCCTGCCGACCGCCGCTCTCCGCCGCGACCAGGACCTCGGCACAGGCCAGACCCTCGGGATACGGCAGGACTCCGTGCTCGCGTTTGATGAGGTAGCGCCGCAAGGGAATCATCGCCAGCACACCGATCAATCCGCCGCACATCGCCAACAGCGTTATCTGACGCCAGGCCGGGTTCATACCCCAGATGAAGAGAGCGGGAATTGTGAACAGCACACCGGATGCCACCGAAGAGCTGGCAGAGCCGATGGTCTGCGACATGTTGGCTTCCAGGATGCTGTGCTTGCCGCCAAAGGCACCCCACAGCCGAAACGCCACGACCGTCAAGACCGCCACCGGGATGGAGGTACTGATGGTCAGACCGGCCTTGAGCCCCAGGTAGGTATTCGCGGCCCCGAAGATGACACCGAGGAGGATGCCCGAAATCGCCGCCTTGAAGGTGAACTCCGGCAGCGTCTGCCCCGCTGTGAACGGGACATACTTCTCACCCGGCTTCAACTCGTAGGCCTTCGATGACAGCTTTTTCTGACTCACGATCGCGAGCTACCTTACCACGGGCCTCCCCTACCAGCTGCCCACTGACTCGCTCCAAGAGCACCCCGCTCTAACGCCCGAGAACCCGCCGATGGGATCACCAGGAGGCAGCGGCGAGGCCGTCGGAGGGCTCACGGCCCTCTCGGCCGCCGGGTTCTGATGACGCCGGATCGCAAGCGCCAGATAGGCCGCCTGGACTCCCTCTGGGGACTCGATTGCCTCCAGGGCCTCGAGACGTTTGAGAATCCGACCCAGCTGCCAGTCGACCTGTGCCCTCACCCCACCAGCCGCACCGGGGTCTTCAGACAGAACTATCAAGCGCCGCACGACAACCTCCTGGATGCGTCTCTGGATTCCGGCGAGCCGCTCCGACTCGACACCGTCCGCGAAAGACGCTGCAACGACGGCTTCGAGGACTTCCGAAAAATCAGGCTGGGAGGCGTCGCGGCGATGTTGGTCCACCATGCGAGCAGCGCGCTCCGACTGCAGCATGGCAGCCAGAGTCATATCGGCGGCCGTGCCTGCGGCTCCCAAAGCGTCGAACATCGGATCGGTACCCCCGGTGAGCATTTCCCGATTCCGACCGTACCCAGCTGGTCTCGGCATCAGGAGCTGCAATACCGACTCGGGGGTGTCCAGAGCCTGTGGGTTCAGGGTCTCCAGCAGAGCCGCCAGAGCAGCTCTCTGCTGGGAGGCGGATATTGGCAAAGCAAGAGGCTGGCCATCACCCCGAACGGCATTGCGGTAGTCGACTCCGCCCAGCATCTTGGCCGTGGCCGTGACCTGATAGCGGTGGTGGAAGTAGAGGGGCACGAAGACCTCGTGCAGGAGCGCCAGGGGGGTCCCGAGCCGAACATTGCCAGGGCCAAACCGCTGCATCGCGATGCGCCGAACCTCCATCTCCTCGTGCAACTGGGCCACAGGGTCGCTACCGTTGTCCCACAAATTCGCCAGCGGCTGGGCCGCACCCGCGGGGCGCGCATCCTGGTCCGTCAGAAAGATGTGATTGGCGTCGAGAGCCGCCGCGATCATGCTCTCGAGCTCGGCTTCCTCGTCAGCTCCAGGGGCGAACTCGCTGTAGGCGAAACGAATGGAAAACAGGTCCCAGGAACCGACTCCAACGCCGTAGGCCTGGCTGAAATCCAGCTCGTCGCCTCCGACTGGGCGCACCAGAGGTGCCGGATAATCCATCACCGAAGCTCGACCGGCATAGGTACTGGCGGCAAAGTTGTGCGCCAAGCCCAGCGTGTGGCCAACCTCGTGGGCCGCCAGCTGGCGGATACGAGCCAGCGCCAGCTCGACAGGGTCATCAGCAGCACCGCTGCCCGTCTTGTCGGTGCCCGCCATGCCCTCGAACAGGAGTCGATCCTGACGCACCCGCAGCGACCCGAGGCGAACATGACCCTGGATGATCTCGCCGGTGCGCGGATCGGTCACCCCACCGCCGTAGGACCATCCCCTGGTTTCGCGATGGACCCATTGCACGACGTTGTAGCGCACGTCGAACGGATGAATGCCTTCTGGAAGAACCTCGACGCGAAAGGCATCCTGGAAGCCTGCCTTCTCGAAGGCCTCGGCCCACCAGCTGACTCCCTCGACGACGGCACTGCGCACCGGTTCGGGAATCGCCCTGTCCACGTAGTAGACGATCGGC
>Ga0316187_10003996_pt1 | contig 12763 bp, 9 predicted proteins | sample CroRivburrow1_MG_FD_204927 | JGI IMG/M metagenome (GOLD analysis project Ga0316187, IMG submission 204927) | Coastal sediment microbial communities from Maine, United States - Cross River worm burrow 1 | ecosystem: Environmental > Aquatic > Marine > Coastal > Sediment | place: USA: Maine...
CCTCGGCCAGCTTGCCCGGCCACCACACCGCCGGCGCCACCAGCACCGCGCCGGCCGGTTCGCGGGCGCCGCCGTGGCGATTCGGCGCGGCGGCGAATTCGGCGGTCTGCGCGCCGCCGCGGGAGTGGCCGAGCAGGCTGATCGGCCCGGCGCCCCGCGCCACCAGCCAGTCGTACCAGAGGGCGATCTCCGCCGCCGCATCGCTGTGCCGGTGGTCGTGCAGGCTGGCGCAGTCGTACATGCCGCTGCGCTCGCTCTGCCCCAGCGAGAGGGTGATCGACAGGCTGTTGATACCGCGCTCGGCGAGCAGATCCTGCAGTGTGGCCATGATCTCCATGCGCCCGTGGGCCAGGGTGCCGTGGGTCATCAACAGCACGCCGTCGGAGAGTTCGTTGCCGGAAGCGATCTGCAGATCGGCGAGCAGGCTCATGCCGCGGTGCGAAATCCGCACCTGCTCGGCGGCCGCCGCGGGGCGCGGCGCGATTACCGCCAGCAGTAGAGCCAGCAGGGCGAGGGCCAAGGTCGGGGCGGGGACGAGCGGCGCTGTGCCGCGGGGGGGTCGAGCGATAGCGGGACGGTACATGGCGGCTGGTTCCCGGTGAAAAGCCGACATGTTCCGCGGCCGCCAGCGCTGCGCTCAACTATCCATAGGGGATAGGGCACCTCAAAAGACTCGGCTTGAATTCAGGTGGATTGCTTCGTGAGTACAAGAAAGCACCGCACGCAAAACCGCCGTGTATATGGGAATACACGATGATTTGCACTCGGGAAGCTGACGCCGCAATCGCGGAAATGGATCATTTTGGGCGGTGCTCTGGATGGCGCCGCGGATGCTCTGCGTGGCGGGGCGCACCTGCCGCAGCGTGCGCACCTCCCCGACGAGCTACCGCGAGGCGCTACCGACCTCGCCGACCCTCTGGCGCAAGCTGTCGCTGAAAGCGTTGAAACCGCGCGCCAGCTCGTCGTCGCCGCGCTCGTCGAGACGCACATCGAGGCGCGTCTCGCCGCTGTCGATGGCCTGCGGCCGTGCCGCCAGCCGGCGCAGCGGCCGAGCGATGACGCGGATCGACAGCCAGGCCGCGAGCAGCGTCGCCAACAGCCCCAGGGCTATCGCCGCGACGATGGTGGCAAAGGCCGAGTCGGCGGCTTCCGCGGCGCTGGCGATGTGTCCCTGGGCCCGCTCGTCACCCAGCGCCTGCAGCGCGACGAGCCCGGCCTGCAACTCGCTGGCCAGGCGCGCGTAGTCGGCCCTGGCGCCGCGCGAGTCGTCGAGCGCCGCCAGCGCGGTGTCGAACTCGATGCGGTGCGAAACGAGCATGGCCGGCAGGCTGTCGGCGTAGGTCTTGCCCGCCCAGGCCGGTGCGTCGACCCCCGCGGCGAAGGCGCGCAGGGCGATGGCGGCCTCGATGCCCGCCCGCAGGCGCTGCAGCGCCCCGTCCAGTGCCCGGCGATCCGCCGCGCTGTCTTCGTCGACCAGGCGCTGGTAGTGGTAGCGGCGTTCTAGCAGCGCGGCCTTCGCCTCGTTGATGCTGTCCGCAGCGATCCAGCGCTCCCGCAGGCCGTTGTCCCAAGAGACGGCCATCGTGGTGTTGTGGCGCAGCTGCTCCATGCGCGCTTCGCCGAGCGCCTCGGCCAGGCTCATCAGCTGCTGGAAGCTGTCGAACTCGCGCGACAGCCTGTCGTGGGCCGCGCCGTAGGCGAGCGCCGTCTCCAGCATGCGCGCCTCGGCGGCGCGATAGTTCCCGATCAGCCGGCGCAGCGCCTCGGTGTGCGCCACCTCGATCACCCCCCCTTCGATGACCCGCTGGATGGATGCATCGGCCAGCGCCGCGGCCTCCGCCAGTTGCCCGCGGCCGGCCGCGGGCGATATCTCGCCGGCGGCGACGCTGCGCGCGGCGAGCATCTCGGCCTGCGTGCCGATGCGGCTCCCGGTGGCGCCATCGGCGGTATCCCGGACTGGGCCGGTGAAGAATTGCAGCGCACCGGTCAGCGAGTGGGCGCTCTGCAAGCCGGCGACGCCGCTGGCCAGCAACAGCAGCCCGGCGAGGGCGAAGCCGGCGGAAAGTCTGGCGGCAAGGTTGAGTTTCATGGGCGCACGTCCTCCGCGCTGTACGGATTGTCAACCTCCGTTTATCGGCTGCGCCACAGGTCGCTTGAAAGAATGAGTACTGTTAGGGCACCTCAAAGAATTCGGATTTTTTCGTGAGTGCAGGGAAGCACCGCGCGCAGAACCGCAGTGTATAAGGGATACATGAGGATTCGAGCACGGAGCTGACGCCGCAATCGCGGAAAATGACTGTGTTTAGAGGTGCCCTGTAGACTCAAGCGGCGTTGGAACACGGAGGGCGCGCAATGTACAAAGCGGATTACCAGGGTGGAGGCATCGTCAATTTGATGACCTCGATCAGCCTCGGCCTGGGTGCGGAACCCGGCCCCTACGCCCCGGCGCGGCTGCTCGACGCCGATGAGATCGGCGCCGCACGCCAAGTGGTGCTGCTGGTCGTCGACGGCCTCGGCGAGCTGTTCTTTCGCACCGATCCCGGCGAGCTGGCCGGCGCCCACCGCGGTGCGCTGAGCAGCGTCTTTCCCTCGGCCACCGCTGCCGCGGTGAGCAGTTTTTTCACCGGCGTCGCACCGCAGCAGCACGCGGTCACCGGCTGGCATCTGTACCTGCGCGAGCTGGGCATGGTCGTCAAGAGCCTGCCCTTCGTGCCGCGCTTCGGCGGCGCGTCGCTGACCGACTGGGGCCGCTCGCCGGAGCTGATGCTGCGCCGCCCCAGCCTGTTTCCGCGCCTCGACTGCGAGGTGCGCCAGGTGGCGCCACAGCAGATCGTCGCCAGCCCCTACAACCGCCTCGCCACCGGCAACGCCGTCACCTACGCCTTCGACGACTTCCAGCAGTGCTGCAGGCACATCGCCCAGCTGGCCTGCCTCGGCGACCACAGCAGCCGGCGCCGCCAGTTCATCAGCGCCTACTGGCCGCAGCTCGACTCACTGGCCCACCAGCACGGTATCGACAGCACAGCGGTGCGCAAGCACTGGCGCGAGTTGCGCAGCGGCATCACCGAACTGGCGCGGGAGCTGGCCGGCAGCGACAGCCTGCTGCTGGTCACCGCCGACCACGGCTTCATCGACACCCGTCCCGAATCGGTGGTTGAACTGGCCGACCACCCGAACCTCGCCGAGTGCCTGTCGCTGCCCCTGTGTGGCGAGCCGCGCGCCGCCTTCGCCTACGTGCGCCCCGGGCGCTGCAGGGATTTCGAACAGTACGTGCAGGAGGTGCTCGGCAATGCCTTCGAGCTGCACGCCAGCGAGGCGTTGTTGGCCGCCGGCTGGTTCGGCCTCGGCACGCCGGCGCCGGAGCTGCACCAGCGCATCGGCGACTACGTGCTGATCCCCAGGGGCGACCAGGTGATCCACGAATCCCTCGGCGACGAGCGCGGCTGGCCCGGCATGATCGGCGTGCACGGCGGCTGCAGCGAGGCCGAGATGCTGGTGCCGCTGCTGGCGCTGGAGTGCTGAAGTACGCGTCCCGACGAGTGCGTGGCAGGCTTTTGGGCACCGCCGAAAAATGGTCTTTTTCCGCGATTGCGGCGCTAGCTCCGCGCTCGACAACATCTTCGGCAAAGATTTTGCGCAGCTCTGCTGTCCCGCAGGGCGCAGGTCAGGATGCCCGGAGCCATCCTCATGTATCCCTCATACACCGCGGTTCTGCGCGCGGCGCTTCCTGGCACTCACAAAAAAATCCGAATTTTTAGCGGTGCCCTTTTGAAGATCGCTCATCTGCGCGCGCCCGCAGATCGCCCGCCGCGCAGCCAGCGACGGGCCGGTTTGCGACGCACATGGAACAGGTGCTCCTCGCCGCGCGCATCGCTGGCGCCGAAGCCGGGAATCGGCACCCGCGACCAGGGGTGCGCGGCCAGCGCCGCCGCCCACTCACCCTCCAGCCGCTCGCCGCGGCAGAACCACAGCTCGCGGACCGGCAGCGCCGCTTTCAGGTAGTCGATGTGCCAATGCGGCCGCGGGCTGGCGCGCAGGTGGTGGCCGAGCCGCGCGCGCAGGCCGCCGGGGCCAAAGGCCGAGCCGACGTACAGATACCAGCCGATGTCCAGCTGGCGGCTGCCGAAGCGGCCCAGCTCAGCGCGCCTCGGCTGCGCGGCGTGCAGCAGCAGGATGTAGCTGCCGGGTTCGGCGGGAACGGCGCTGGCATCGGTGGCGGTGGCTACTGGCAGGCGCTGCACGCGCGCCGCGCCGCGGCCCGCCATTCAGTCGCGCGCACGTTCGAGCAGATCGCCGGCACCGGCGTGTACCGCCTCGTGGCGCTCGCGCGGGAAGACCACCAGATGATCGAGTTCGAGGCGGATGCCGATCTGCTCGCCGATGGCGTGATCGTGGTGCGACGGCGCCAGGCAGAGCACCCGCGTCGAGCCGGGCAGGCGCAGGGTGTAGAGGTGATCGGCGCCGCGGAAGGTCTTGTCCATCACGGTGCCGGACCAGGCGCTGGCGTCGTCGTGCAGCACGTCGTCGGGGCGCACCAGCAGGTCGACCATCTGCCCCGGCTGCAGTGTCTCGGGGAGCACGCCCTCGATCAGCCCGAGTTCGGTCTGCAGGTGCTGGCCGTCGATCACCGCACCGCACAGCAGCACGCCCTGACCGATGAAGTCGGCGACGAAGCGATCCGCCGGCTCGTGGTAGAGATTGAAGGCGCTGTCCCACTGCACCAGCCGGCCCCGATTGACCACGCCGATGCAATCCGCCATGGCGAAGGCTTCGTGCTGGTCGTGGGTGACCAGCAGTGCGGTGATGCCATCGCGGCGCAGCAGCTTGCGCACCTCGTAGGCGAGCTGTTCGCGCAGTTCCACATCCTGGCTGGAGAAGGGCTCGTCGAGCAGCAGGATGCGCGGCCGCGGCGCCATCGCGCGGATCAGCGCGATGCGCTGCTGCTGACCGCCGGAGAGCTGGTGCGGATAGCTGTTTTTCAACGGCTCAAGGCCGACCAGGTGGAGCAGCTCGGCGACGCGCAGGTCGATCTCCTTCTTCGCCGCGCCGCGCATGCCGAAGGCGATGTTCTCGGCCACCGAGAGGTGCGGGAACAGCGCCAGATCCTGAAACACCATGCCGATGCGCCGGCGCTCCGCGGTGATGCACAGCGCGGCGCTGGCGGCCAGTTCGCCGTCGATGCGGATCTCGCCGGCGCTCGGCCGCTCGAAGCCGGCGATGGCGCGCAGCAGGGTGGTCTTGCCGCAGCCGGACGGGCCGAGCAGGCAGCCGATCTCGCCGGCCGCCAGCTCGAAACTGGCGGCGTGCACGATGGGCGTGCCGTCGAGGGCGATATCGACGCTATCGAGGCTGAGACTTGCGGGCATATCCGGGGCGCGAGCGGGCGATGGTCAAACTGAGCAAGACTACCGGCACTATGCCCACCAGCACAATCGCCAGCGCCGCGCTGGAGGAATCGGCGAGGCGCTCGTCGGCGGCCAGTTCCCAGGCGCGCACGGCCAGGGTGTTGAAGTTGAAGGGGCGCAGCACCAGCGTCGCCGGCAGCTCCTTGAGCACGTCGACAAAGACAATGATCAGCGCCGTCAGCAGGCTGCCGCGCATCATCGGCAGGTGCACCCGGCGCACCACCTCGACGCCGCCGTAGCCCATCGAGCGCGCCGCCTCGTCCATCGACGGGCGGATGCGCCCGAGACCTGCCTCGACGGTGTTCAGCGACACGGTGAGAAAGCGCACCACGTAGGCGAACAAGAGGCCAAAGACGGTGCCGGAGAGCAGCAGCCCGGTGGAGAAATCGAAGGTCTCGCGCGTCCAGGCATCGACGGCGTTGTCCAGCTTGCCGAAGGGGATCATCACCCCGACCGCGATCACCGTGCCGGGGATCGCGTAGCCCATGCCCGAAAAGCGCGCCAGAAAGCGCATCGCCGCGCTGCCGTCGACGCGCACCCCGTAGCCCAGCAACAGCGCCGGAATCAGCGCCAGCAGCGCCGCGCCACCGGCCAGGGCGAAGCTGTGCAGGGCCAGCTCGATGAATTCGGCGTCGACCATCTCCGCCCAGGTCTCGACGGCCCACAGACCGAGTTGCCCGGCCGGCAGCACAAAACCGAAAAACAGCGGCAGCGCGCAGGCCAGGCTGGCGATGCCGGCGGCCAAAGGGCGCAGGCGCAGCTGTGGCAGCGCCTGGTAGCGGTTGGAGCTGTGGTGGTAGCGCTGCTGGCGGCGCGACCAGCGCTCCAGCGCCACCAGAGCGAAAACGAAACACAGCAGCACCGCCGCCAGCTGCGCCGCGGCAGTGGCGTCGTAGAGGCCGAACCAGGTGCGAAAAATGCCGGTGGTGAAGGTCGAGACGCCGAAGTATGCCACCGTGCCGTAGTCGGCCAGGGTCTCCATCAGCGCCAGCGACAGGCCGGTGACGATCGCCGGTCGAGCCAGCGGCAGGGCCACCGCGTAGAAGCTGCGCCACGGCCCGCAGCCGAGGCTGCGCGAAGCCTCCAGCGCACACACCGACTGCTCCAGAAACGCCGCCCGGGCGAGCAGGTAGACGTAGGGGTAGAGCACCAGAGAAAACATCATCACTGCGCCGCCCAGCGAGCGCACATTGGGGAACCAGTACTCGCCATAGGCGAGCTCGAAGGTGGCGCGAATCCAGCCCTGCACGGGGCCGGCGACCTCGAACATGCCGGTGTAGGTGTAGGCGATGATGTAGGCCGGCATGGCCAGCGGTAGCAGCAGCGCCCAGGAGAACAGCCGCCGCCCGGGAAAGCGGTACATGCTGGTCAACCAGGCGCAGGTGACGCCGATGCTGCCGGCGCCGAAGCTGACGCCGAGCATCAGCAGCAGCGAGTTGACCACGTAGTCGGCGAGCACCGTCTCCGCCAGATGGCGCCAGGTATCGCCGCCGGGCAGCAGCAGGGCGAACAGCACGGTGGCGATGGGCGTGGCGATCAACGCGGCGCAGGCCAGCCCGGCGAGGCTCCACGCCGAGGGGTGGCGCAGGCGCGGCAGTTCAAAGCCGCGACGCAGGAATCCGGCAACGGCGGTGGCCGGCGCGTTCACCGCCGTCCCGCCGCCGGGGTTGCGCAGGCAGCCAGGGCGGGGACCGGCGTTCGCACGGCCACCGCAAGGTCAGGCTGGGAAAAGGAACAGAGCCTGGCGCGAGTATTGTTGTCGGGTTGCTTCATCGGCTATCCCGCATCGCTTACTTCCATCCGGCGCGATCAAAAACCTTTACCGCTTCGGCGTTCAGCTCGCCGAGCTTGGTGACATTGAGCCCATCGCTCTCGAACGGCCAGCCCCAGGACTTGACCAGCTCGCTGGGTTCGACGCCGGCCACCACCGGGTACTCGTGGTTGGTCTCGGCGTACCAGCGCTGGGATTCGGCGCTGGCGAGAAATTCCAGCAGGCGAATGGCCTCGGCGCGGTGCGATGCGTGCGCGGTGACGCCGGCCCCGGAGACGTTGATGTGCGCACCGCGGCCGCCCTGATCGGGAAACACTACCGAGACCCTGGCGACCGCGTCGCGCTGCCCGTCATCTTTTTCCGAGCTGGCCATCACGCCGAGGTAATAAGTGTTAACCACCGCCAGATCGCATTCGCCGACGGCCACCGCCATCACCTGCGCGCGGTCGTTGCCCTGCGGTTTGCGCGCCATGTTGGCGACCACGCCGCGCGCCCATTGCTCGGCGTTTTCAGATCCATTGACCGCGATCATCGACGCCAGCAGCGACTGGTTGTAGATGTTGCTTGACGAGCGGATGCAAATGCGCCCGCGCCAGCGCGGATCGGCCAGATCCGCGTAGCTGGAGATCTCATCCGCCGCGACCCGCTCGCTGGCATGGACGATGACCCGCGAACGCAGCGACAGACCGTACCAGTGGCCATCGCTATCGCGCAGATGGGCCGGCACCGCGGCATCCAGCGCCGCGCTGGAGACGGGTTGCAGCAGGCCGGCGCTGCGCGCCGCGTGCAGATTGCCGGCGTCGGTGGTCAGGAAGAGGTCGGCAGGGGTGTTCACACCCTCGCTTTCGAGGCGCTTCATCAGCGCGCTGGCCTTGCCGGTGAGCAGATTTACTTCGATACCGGTGCGCTCGGTAAACTGTTCGAGCAGCGGCTTGATGAGCTGCTCCTTGCGCGAAGTGTAGAGGTTCACCTCGGCCGCAAGGGCCGGGACGGAAATCGCTGCAGCGAGCGTCGCCGCCAGCAGGCGTTGAGTCCAGGATGACATCGCGAGACCTCGTTGTGTGGTCGGTGATCGGTGGTTGATGCGTGGCGTTGGGCGGAGTATACAGCGACAAATGCAAAAGTAAATGCGAACGATTCGCACTTGATTAAACATTCTCTGCTTCCATTCGCCCGTGCGGCGATCCGCAACACACCCTGGGGAATCCGGCTTGTCCGACCAGTATCGACCCGCCGGCGGACTGCCGACGACCATTCCGCCATCGCTCGGCAATGCCGCGCAAAATCTGCTGCAACGCGTCTGCGCCATCTGCCCGCCGCTGGCCGCAGACCCGGCACGCACCGAGCTGGCGCGGCGCATATTCGCCGCCAGCCCCTTCGCCGCGCGCTGCTGCCTGCAACAGCCGGGGCTGCTCGACGAACTGCTCCCCGCCGACCTCGACCGCAGCTACGCGGACGGCGAGCTGCGCACCGCGGTCGACGCGGCGCTGACCGCCTGTGACGGCGAGGGCGGCAGCGGCGACGAAGCGCTGATGCGCGCCCTGCGCCGACTGCGCCGCCGAGAGATGCTGCGCATCGCCTGGCGCGACCTGAGCGGCGCCGCCGACACCGACGAGACCCTGCGCGATCTGTCGCAGCTCGCCGAGGCCTGCATCGCCGCCACCCTCGGCGTCGTTCAGCACGGCTTCGCGGCGCGCTTCGGCACGCCGCGCTCGGCCAGCGGCGAGGCGCAGTCGCTGGTGGTGCTGGGCATGGGCAAACTCGGCGGGCTGGAGCTGAACTTTTCCTCGGACATCGACCTGATCTTCGCCTTCCCCGAATCCGGGCAGACCGACGGGACGAAGGTAGTCGACAACGTGCAGTACTTCACCCGCGTCGGCCAGCGGTTGATCAAGCTGCTGCACGAAGCCACCGGCGACGGCTTCGCCTTTCGCGTCGACATGCGCCTGCGCCCCTTCGGCAACTCCGGCCCACTGGCGCTGAGCTACGACGCGCTGGAAACCTACTACCTGACCCAGGGCCGCGAATGGGAGCGCTACGCGATGATCAAGGCGCGCCCGGTGGCCGGCGACGAAGCCGCCGCAGCGCAGCTCAAGGCCCTGCTGCGGCCCTTTGTATTCCGCCGCTACCTCGACTACGGCGCCTTCGAATCGCTGCGCGAGCTGAAGGCGATGATCGCCGGGGAAGTGGCGCGCAAGGGCATGCGCGACAACGTCAAACTCGGCCCCGGCGGCATCCGCGAGATCGAGTTCATCGGCCAGGCCTTTCAACTGCTGCGCGGCGGCCGCGAGCCGGAACTGCAAACCCGCGGCATCCGCGACGTGCTCGCGCTGCTCGGCCAGGGCGGCTACCTGCCGGCGGCGGATGTCGCCGAGCTGCGCGCCGCCTACGACTTCCTGCGCCGCGTGGAAAACCGCCTGCAGATGGTCGCCGACCAGCAGACCCACAGCCTGCCCGGCGACGAGGAGGGCCGTGCGCGGCTGGCCTTCGCCATGGGCTACCCCGGCTGGGCGGATTTTCTGCCCGAACTGGAGGCTCACCGCGCGCGGGTGCAGTGTCACTTCGAGGCAGTTTTCGCCGCACCGGGCGGCGAAGGCGGCAATGACGCCGCCGCCGACCCCTGCGCCGCCCTGTGGCACGGCGATCTCGACGCCGAGACGCTGGCGCCACAGCTCGCCGCGCTGGGTTTCAGCGAGGTGCAGGCGCTGGCGGCGCGGCTCGCCGAGCTGCGCAACGGCCGCCTCTATCAGGCGCTCACCAGCCGCGCCCGGCAGCGCCTCGATCAGCTGCTGCCGCAGGTGCTGCGCGCGGCGCTGGAGAGCGGCCGCGCGGTGGCGGGTGCCGACATCGACAGCAGCCTGGCCGACGCCGCGCTGGAGCGCCTGCTCGGCCTGCTGCGCGCCATCGCCGGGCGCTCGGTGTACCTGCTGGTGCTGGCCGAGACGCCGACCGCGCTGGCCCTGCTGGCGCGGCTGTTCGCCGCCAGCCCCTGGGTGGCCGACTTCGTCACCCGCCACCCCATCGTGATCGACGAGCTGCTCGACCCGCGCCAGCTCTACGACCTGCCGGATCGCGCCGCGCTGGAAGCCGAGGCGCGGCGCCTGCTGGGGCGCTGCGAGGCCGGCGACGTGGAGGCGCAGATGGACGCGCTGCGCCAGTTCAAGCAGGCTAATGTGATGCGCGTCGCGGCGCTGGATGTGCAGGGTGAACTGCCGCTGATGCGCGTCTCCGACCAGCTCACCTGGATCGCCGAAACCGTGTTGCAGATCGCCTCCGATCTGGTCTGGGATCAAATGGTGGCGCGCCACGGCCGGCCCAGCTGCCAGGTCGATGGCGAAACCGTGCACCCGGGCTTCGCCATCGTCGCCTACGGCAAGCTGGGCGGCATCGAGTTGGGCTACGGCTCGGATCTGGACATCGTATTCATCCACGGTAGCCGCGGCAGCAAGGCCGTCACCGAGGGCGACAAGCCGGCGGACAACGCGGTGTTCTTCGCCCGCCTGGCGCAGCGGCTGGTGCACTTCATCGCCACCCGGACTCCGGCCGGAAGCTGTTACGAGGTGGACACCCGGTTGCGCCCCAACGGCAGCTCCGGGCTGCTGGTGACCAGCCTCGAAGCCTTCGCCGCCTACCAGCGCGAGCAGGCCTGGACCTGGGAGCATCAGGCGCTGGTGCGGGCCCGGGTGGTGGTCGGCAATCGCCGCCTGCGCGGCGGTTTCGAGGGTCTCCGCGGCGAGGTGCTGGGGCGCCGGCGCGATCTCGCCGAGCTGCGCCGCGAGGTGCGCGAAATGCGCGAGCGGATGCGCCGCGAACTGTCCCGCGGCGACCGCCAGCAGTGCGATCTGAAGCAAGATCCGGGCGCTATCGCAGATATCGAGTTTATGGTTCAATACGCGGTCCTCGCGTGGGCGCGCGAGCACCCCGAGCTGCTCACCTATACGGACAATTTCCGCGTGCTCGAACAGCTCGGCGCCAGCGGCCTGCTCAAGGCGCAGCGGGCGCTAGCGCTCAGCGACGCCTACCTGCACTACCGCCAGCGCGGCCACCGCCAGGCGCTGCTGGAGCTGCCGCCGCTAGTGCCGCACGACCCAGGGCTGGATGCCCACCGCAACGCGGTTCGCGCCATCTGGGCGCGGCTGCTGGAGGAGCCCGCGGGCGACCCCGCGACTGTCCACAACCCCTGATTATGAGGTAGCCCGCCGATGTCCTTTGCCGATCGTGACGGCGTCATCTGGTTTGACGGTGAACTGGTGCCGTGGCGCGAAGCCACGGTGCACGTGCTGACCCACACGCTGCACTACGGCATGGGCGTGTTCGAGGGCGTGCGCGCCTACGAGACCCCGCGCGGCCCGGCGATCTTCCGCCTCGCCGACCACACCCGGCGGCTGCTTAACTCGGCCAAGATCATGAACATGGATGTGCCCTACAGCGCCGACGAGCTGAACCAGGCACAGCGCCTGGCGGTGCGCGAGAACGGCCTGAAATCGGCGTACATCCGCCCCATGTGCTTCTACGGTTCCGAGGGCATGGGCCTGCGCGCCGACGGCCTCAAGGTGCACACCATCATCGCCGCCTGGGAGTGGGGTGCCTACCTCGGCGCGGAGAACCTCGAACGCGGCATCCGCATCAAGACCAGCTCCTTCACCCGCCACCACGTCAACATTTCGATGTGCAAGGCGAAGGCCAACGGCCACTACATCAACTCCATGCTGGCGCTGCAGGAGGCACTCACCGACGGCTACGATGAAGCCCTGCTGCTGGACGTCGAAGGCTTCGTCGCCGAGGGCTCTGGCGAGAACCTGTTCATCGTCCACGACGGTGCCATCCACACCCCGGATCTGACCTCGGCACTGGACGGCATCACCCGGCGCACCATCTTCGCCCTCGCCGAAGATTTCGGCATCCCGGTGGTACAGCGGCGCATCACCCGCGACGAGCTGTACATCTGCGACGAGGCTTTTTTCTCCGGCACCGCCGCCGAGGTGACGCCGATCCGCGAGCTGGACAACCGCCAGATCGGTTGCGGCTCGCGCGGGCCGATCACGGAAAAGATCCAGTCCGCCTACTTCGACCTGGTCCAGGGTCGCAGCGACCGCCACGGCAAGTGGCTCGACTACCTGTGAGCGACACCAGCAATCTGCCGGGCGCGCAGCCCAACGGGCAAGCGGGCGCACAAAAACCCGGCCGCAACACAGTCATCGCAGTTCGCGCCGCCGACCTGCCGCTGCACTGCCCGCCGCCCGGCGACAGCCTGTGGAACGCCCACCCACGGGTCTACGTGCCGCTGCAGCCGGGTATCGAGTCCCGTTGCCCCTATTGCGGTGCGCGCTACCTGATCAAACCCGCGACCTGACCGATCCGATCCTGCAGCCGCCAGCAGGGGTCGCCCGGTTTTGCAAACCAACACCCGCCATGCACATCGTCCACCTTATCGATGCCGTCTCCGACAGCGGGGTGACCCGCGTAGTGCTGACGCTCGGCCAGGCGATGATCTCCGCCGGGCATCGGGTGACTGTGCTCACCTGTCGCGACAGCACCGGTTCGGCAATCACGCCAGACGTGCACCTGCTGAGATTGCCCGGCCTGC